>Ga0307989_1000013_pt1 | contig 172631 bp, 150 predicted proteins | sample EllFjometagen185_FD_203164 | JGI IMG/M metagenome (GOLD analysis project Ga0307989, IMG submission 203164) | Marine microbial communities from Ellis Fjord, Antarctic Ocean - #185 | ecosystem: Environmental > Aquatic > Marine > Unclassified | place: Southern Ocean | collected 2014-10-08 | reverse complement strand
GTTACTAGATCGTTTACGCGATATATATTCACGTACGTCATGAGCATATTCTATCTAGCTAGATTACTTTGAGTTGGAATAGTTAAATATTTCAATAATAAAGCCGAGAACTCTAAACTGTTAAGTACCTATAAACAAAGCCAACAAATGCCAGGCTTCAGGTGACACTCCTTTTGGTACGGGAATAACAAACCAGATAACAAGTATAATTCCAATTGCAATGAAACTTGGTATAGGTTTAATTAATGATTCATTTGACATTGTATTCTCCTATCGTTTCATAGATTTTGATAAACATGCTGTATGACGATTATCCTGCTCACATGCCTTATTTTTCTATAATGTTTGCTACCTCCTTCTTTAAATAAAGAAAACGGATGCATTTCTGTTTTTTTTACTTCCCTTTTACTAGTTACTGATTACATTCTTCCTTTGATAATCATCTCCTTTGAGACGATAGAAGTACTTGAGCAATTTATACACCAAAATATCAACCGGGTGCTAATTGTAATAGTTGAATAATTACAAAAGTGTAAATTGTATTGAGTGGTATACAGCCTCTGGTTTTTTGATAAATCGTCAGGAATTCTTACACATTGTAAATTTGTCCTTTTAGCACCCTGTCGGATTGACAGGGTGGATTATTGAACTTCTATTTTATTGCTCGACGCTGTCTATTTGACAACCTGCGATATAATCGCCGGGTCGGATGCTTTGGTGGTGCAGGTGAAATGACAGTTAATGATCCTTATGATGCCTGTTTAGCCGGAAAGCTGCAGGGATTTTAAACCAGGTGAAAAACAACCGGGTCTTAACGAATCAGTTTTCACTCAGGATTGTTCTAGCATGGACCCGTTGGTTTTCGTAACTGACAAAACAACCAAATTCCTTTGGTATATTCAAAACCTCCCCTCCTCATCATATTCAGTTCTGTGAAAATGTTACGTAACACCTGATGTGTTACTTTTTGAGGAAGGTAACATTAACAGCTAGGTGAATTGGTGAAAAACAGGATCAAAATCCTGACAACGTCGTCTTGGAGAACGGTCAGAATTAGTAGATATTCTATAAATACAGTTATTTATAGCTACTAGCCATTTATCCGAGTGGCTTCTTAACCCATGGCACAGAAAGTGGAATGTGATACATAAGACATTTAAAGACCTGAAGCGATGCAGGTAAAATGTGAAAATCCCATCGTGAGTCACAGTGGATTATCAGATATAACGAATTCAGGAGTCAAAAATGAAAGCTAGAAATTGCTGTAAAACGATGGAAATGGAACTGACCACCTGGAAAGGTGCGATTTACGATATCCTTCGTAAACTGGAGAAATTGCCCAATACTGAAAAAGCGGTTGTTTTCCCGAATATAGAAGACATTCATATTCTGGTTGAAGATTTGGATACCAGGATCGAAGAGATACGAGAATCATGCACCCCTGAAACAGGTATAAACGACATCAAAACAGAAAGGGAGCAAGTCCAAGCCTCAATGGGTAACATTCGTATGAAAGTTGAGGACGCAATGGTACAAATGAGTGCCGGTGATTTTGGTGGATAAATCGCTTGAAGTGCAGGTGTTTCGGTTTCCGACATTAAATACGTTCTCATGACAGTCTGCGATAACCTGGCGGAACGTTATGAGAACCCATATTTTAACGGTTATGAAGTGATCACTCCCTCGCAGGGTACTGACCGATGAACCCAAAACTGTTTCACGATAAAATAAAAAAGGGTGTGTCCCTGGTCGATTTTTACGCCAGTGGGTCTGAGCCGTGTATCGTTCAGAAGGAGGTTATCGATCAGCTGTCTGCAAAGTACAAAGGAAAAGCGACTTTCATGATTATCAATGTCGATGATCATCGAGATTTGGCCATGTCGTTTGGAATTACCAGTATCCCGACTCTGGTAATTTTTAAAAATGGTGATGAAATTAAACGTCTTGTCGGTCTGCAAAAATTGGAAATCCTCTCCGAATCCCTTATGAAGGCAGCAGGTCTATAATATGACCAATAGACGACCCCGTAATTAAGAGTAAAATAAGGATGAAAAGAATTTTTTTAGTCAAGACGGGTCCCTGACAGTGATCTTTGGAAATCTTGAGTAAAACATGATGAATCCTACCGCTTATAAGCATAATTTCTTTGCTCTCATCTGGCATGCTCTTTTCTTAGCCTTTGCTTCCACTTTTATTGATGTCAATACGGTTCTCTCCTCTTTTATTCTTAATGTAGGGGGATCCAGCATACATATTGGCGTACTCACGGGTATCACCGTCGGCATACCAATGGTAACGCAACTGCTGTTTGCTGGATTTCTAGCTGGTCGCACGCAAAAAAAGCCATACCTCCTGGTTGGAATTTACCTGCGTGTTCTGGCCCTGGTCGGGATGGGGTATACCTTGTCGGTATCTGAATATAGGGATCCTCGTGAACTGATGTTCATGATTTTTTTATGGATCGGCATTTTTTCTATCAGCGGTGCTTTTGCCAGTGTTTCCTATACCGATATTCTGGGGAAAACCTTCATCGGGCCTCAGCGAGATAAATTCCTGGTTTTCAAACAGTTTATCTCTGCCAGTGGCATGCTCATTTCAGCTCTTGTGGTCCGCCGCCTGGTAAACACCCTGCCCTACCCGGAAAACTATGCAGTGATATTCCTGACTGCAGCAGGGCTACTGTTTGTTGCGACCTTTGGGTTTCTGATGTTGAAAGAAACAGTGGTCAAAAACACTGAATATATCAGCATGTTTCTTATTTTAAAATCGATACCACGCAGGTTGAGGTCCGACAAGAATCTGGTAAACTATATCATTCTAATTAATTTGACAGGTCTGGGGCTCACGACAATTCCATTTTATGTCGCATATTCTAAATCGTTGTTTGGACTGGGCAAGGATCAAATTGGTAACTATATACTTCTGCTGTTTATCGGAATGATCTTCTCCACGATCATTTGGACATGGGTCGCCAAACGTTTCAGATTTAAGGGAATCGCTTACGGCAGCGCCATAACCGGAAGCATGCTGCCATTGATCGCTCTATTTCTGGCTGGTTTTGGGCCAGAGTGCTATCAATGGATTTTTTTCATGGCCGGCTTGTCTGTGTCCGCTCAGAAAATTTTCGTGCAGGGGATGCTGCTGGAAATAACCAAACCTGACAATCGAGCAGTTTATGCAGGAATTGCAGGTGCCCTGAGTGTGACAACTGCCCTCTTTCCCTTAATTGCGGGAACGTTAATCGAGATCATTGGGTTCAATCTCATCTTCATTGCTATTTCACCATTTGTGATCTCATCACTCTATTTCCTCAAAAAAATAGAGTGCGACCGACCTTGATGGCTTCCTGCCAGTCCAGCCGGTTTTGAAAATCGTCGGTTTGCAGATGCAAATTCAAGATAAGTTAGTTTTGGATAAAACACTGGACTTGCAGTTACGTTGACCTGGCCAACCACTTGGTTTTGCAAATGCACTGTTCTGTTACCAAAGTGTTACAGTAACACTGCATTATGTTAACACCAACGAAAAATAATGACTGTTCGCAGCATGGGGCTGAACAGGTGACGATCCGCCCTCATTTATTATTGTGGTGAACTGTAATGTGCATCTATTGTCACTAAAACCGCAACGTATAATGAATACTGTTTATAGGATGCTATTTTTAGTTTGGTACATATATTGAAGCCTATCTATGAGTAAGATGTTATGAATCTCACGTACTTAAGATGTTTTTAAAAACCAAAAAAGGAGACCAATCATGACAGCTGCTGGAAGTAAAAAACAAGAGGACAAAATTGTAGATATGGGAAAACTGGCAAAGGAATTGTTTCCCGAAATTTCAATGGAAACCTTTGAAGAAGCATTTCGTCAAAGCATAAATACTGTTTTGAAAAAACATCAATACCAGCAATGGAGCGATGTAACTTCCGAGCAACCGCTCACCAGAAAGAATTTCTTTGATAGTATTTTATCCGAATCGAAAGTAACTCTGAAAAATAATGGGTTGCGCGAAGATCAAATTGACATTTTAATTGAGAAGCTAACAAGAAGAAACAGAAGATATCTGGGTTAAAAATCGTAACTTCTTGATAGAGCATAACCTGTTGTAAGTTTCAATCGGACAGTACCAGCTTTGCTGAAGTAAAAATTAGACTGGCTCAAAACCATTCATTACAGAACTTGCCTTTTTGCCCATTTTCACTGAACTGCATCATCAATTGCTTGCAAGCAGTAACGCAACAGGTCACATCGCTAGTAGCGTTTCTTGCCATTTAGGTTAGCTTTTTCTACAAATACCTTTAGACAACTCGCTGTATCAAACGGATTTTAAGCACTATTGTTTATTGGCACTGAAATTGACATCAATAAAGTTAGCTGTTTTAGTTATTATTATTTTCATTTATAATTTACTGAATCAGAAGACCGCTTTTATCAATTCTGAAGAACCAGAATCTATTTTTGTGATGTTAAGATTCTACCATTTCGATGCATTTTAAACGAAAACTTCTAAAACCAACTATTTCCCGTTTTTTATAAATAGCAAAGAGGAACCATGGCGCTTGTTGAAGTCACTAATCTCTCAAAAAAGTATCAAATGGGAGACGTTACGATTTCCGCTTTAAAAGATGTATCTTTAGAAATAGAGGAAGGAACCTTTGTTTCGATTGTAGGTCCATCCGGGAGTGGAAAATCAACCTTGCTGAATTTGATTGGTGTATTGGATCAGCCTTCTTCAGGTTCCATAAGAGTGGCAGACCAGGAGGTCGGTCGTTTAAACAAAAAAGAGCGAGCTGATTTTCGCGGGGAAAACCTGGGATTTGTTTTTCAAAATTTCAATTTGATTCCTGTCCTGACGGTATATGAAAACGTTGAGTATCCCTTATTGATGGTCCTGAATGAGGATGGCAGCAAGCAGCGAGATCAAATTCACGAACTGCTTGATGCAGTCGGCGTTCTGGAACACCGATCTAAACGCCCTCATCAAATATCCGGTGGGCAGATGCAGCGGGTTGCTGTCGCCCGGGCACTCATCACCCGCCCAAAACTTGTCATTGCTGATGAACCAACGGCAAACCTTGATCATGATACTGCCTATAAAATTATTAATTTAATGAAGCAAATGAAGGATAAGTGGAACACAACCTTTGTCTTTTCAACCCATGATCCTAAAATTATAGGGGAAGCTGAAATCATATATACCCTGGAAGATGGAATGATTAAAAATAGAGAAGACAGGAGAACAAAATGAGTAAAATAGCCAAAATTGCTTATCGCAACCTGCTGCGCTACTCACGCAGAACAATGCTGACCTCCATGTTGGTTATAATTGGGATGGTTGCGGTTTTACTATTTATAGCTATTGCCGGTTCTTTTAAACAATTGATGGTCGGACAGATTACCGATTCCATGCTGGGTCATCTCCAGGTTCACCGCAAAGGTTATGTCTCTTCTATTGAAAACTCACCGCTAAATTTAAACCTTAATACGAAACAGGCGACAAAACTGACCGACATATTAAAGGGTAATGATCAAGTGAATTCGGTTTCTGCCCGGCTAAAATTCGGCGGTATGATCAGCAATTTCATCGAGACCTCTAATATCAGGTTAAACGGAATCAATCCGGAGAACGAATTTCAGACAGTTCCTTTGCTATCTCAGCGCGTCAACGGTAAAATGGGGTCCGATGGGACACCTACGTTGAACCCCGGGGAATTATGGGTTCCTGAAACCCTGGCTAAAGGCATGAAACTGAAGATCGGAGCACAGGTTGTCCTGGTGGCAACAAATAAGGATGGCTCAGTAAATGGGGTTCCCCTGGTGGTCAGTGGTATTGTAGGTGCTATGACCGGGCCGGGTGGACGGGATGGGTATCTGAACATCAAAGATGCTTATCAGCTACTAAGGGTCAAAGATGGTGAGGTAAACGAGATTGCCATTCGCTTGAGCCGTTTTAATGCTCTGGAACCTGTTTTCTCCGATTTGCAAAAACAATTATCTGTTATAAAAAATAAAAAAGAAAAACCGATCTTTGAAATTCATACCTGGGAAAAGCTTTCTCCCTTTTCCAGTATCGCGAAAATCATCGATTTGCTGACCTTATTTGTTAAGGTGATATTAATAGCCATTGTGCTTGTTTCAATCATGAATGTGATGTTGATGGCCGTATACGAAAGAATCCGTGAGATTGGAACCATTGCCGCTATCGGAACCCGTCCGGGAAAAATAAGGTTATTATTTTTGATGGAAGGGCTCTTTTTGGGAATTTTCGGCGCGGTGACTGGCAGTATCATCAGCCTGGGAATTATTCAATTCCTCAATTGGAAGAGCATAACGATGTCATTCGGCAAGCAGGACACGCTGGTCCTGACACCTTCCATCGCAATGTCAGAGGTGTTCATTACCGCTTTGATTGTCGTGGCAATATCTGCACTGGCCAGCCTGCAACCAGCCGTGAAAGCCTCCAAACTTGAGCCTGTTGACGCTTTGCGCCATTTCTAACAATCGATTGAGGATATCTTATGAAAAATAGTGTGCGTGTGTTAGCGGCAATGATTACAATAGCAGGATCGATGCTGCTGCTGATATCTATCTTTCCAATTGTCTTATATGCTCAACAGACTCCACAGGAATGGCTGGTCACTATCGACCGAAATTTAAATCCTCCTCAATATGAATCGTATCGTAAACTGATCAATATTGAACCGGACGGGAGCAAAAAAGAGTTTGTCTTGTTTTCGTTGAAGCAGGACAGGGATAAAGTGGTCGCCCTATTTCTTTCTCCATCATCTGAAAAGGGACGAGCGACGCTGAGAGTCGGAGATAATATGTGGCTGTATATCCCTAATGTAGGCCGCCCAATTCGAATCACCTCGTTGCAGTCGGTTACCGGCGGCATCTTTAATAATTCAGATATCCTGCGTGTCGATTATCAGGCGGAATATGATGCCAAGGCGATCAAAGAGGTAGATGAAAAAGGGCCATCGGGCAGCCGCCTCCTTCAGCTGGATCTGAAAGCCAGGTCAGGGTCCGTTGCCTATGACAGGCTTGAGATGATGATTGATCCAAATCTGAAATCGCCGGTTAAGATTCGAGCAATTGCGGCTTCTGGTTTGTTGATCAAAACCATCTACTTCAAAAAAATAACTGATTTCGGCCAGGGAATTAAACGACCCGCGGTGGTTGAGACAGACAGTCCTCTTCACAAAGGTTATAAGTCGTTAATGATATTTGCCAGGATTAAACCCAGGAAGCTTGCTGCTGAAGTTTTTACAACAGATTATATGGGTCGAATCGAAACATTGAGGTGAAAGAGATGAAATGTTACACTCAATTGGCCCTGTTTTTAGGAATGATCATCCTGGTTTGTTCCCCTGCAAGGGTTGTAGCGGTGGACAATGACCTCTATTCCTTTAATGTCGAGGAGTTTACCAAGAAAACCTGGGAATGGAAGGGAGAAATCTCAACAACGACAACCACAAAAACATTTAATACAGATTCGGTGTTATATCCGGTGAAATTCCCCAGTCAGGAACCGGATCAATCGAATGAATTCAATCTACAGTTGTTACTTGAAAGTAGGTGGGACTGGGAGTGGGTTCGGTTTTTCCTGGCTGGCGAGGCTAATTTTCAAAGATCAAGTGTTGACGATACGGATGATGAAAGCACCCTGTTAACAGAAGGATATTTTCAGATTTCCAAACTTGATCCTCACAATGTTGAGATTGGAAAACGGTTACTTCGCTGGGGAAAAGGATATGCCTTTAATCCGGTAGCCTTTTTAGAACGGGCAAAAAATCCTGAAGACCCGGAGGCCAGTCGAGAGGGTTTGTGGATGGCCCAGGGCATCTGGATCCCCGGTGGCTTTTCGATATTTGGTAATAGTTCAGTAAACCTGGTTTATTTACCCGTCGGGGATGACCTTAATAATGATTATCAGGCTGCGCTTGAAAAGGAATATTTTTGGGGATTAAAACTGTACATCTTAATCAATACCACCGATATCGATATGTATTATGTCCAAAAAAGTGAACAGGAAAAATCGGACTATGGATTTGATTTCTCTTCCAATATGACGTCAAGCTTTGAAGTGCATGGGGAATATGCCGACATTAACACTGCGGAGTCAAACTACCAGGCAAACCTTCTTGGATTGAGGTACCTCACAGAAAATGATGTTACCTGGATCGTCGAAGGATATCATGACACATCAGGCCTGACAAAAGAGGAATCAAAAGCGCTGTTTCAATCAGCTAAGTCAAGTTCGTCTTCTACCTCGAAATTATTATTGTCACTGATTCAACAGAGCAATACATTAAATCAGAATTATGGCTATGTTAAAGTCAGTGTCAAAGAGCCATTTAACTGGCTTTACTTTACACCTTCTTTGGCGTGGCTTGTAAATATTGATGATGTAAGTTCAACTGAGAATATCCAGTTGGTATATGTTCCAACCGATAATTGGACTTTTCAGTTTACCTGGCAACACATGACCGGGGCGGCATATACCCAGTACGGAGAGAATCTTGTGAGTAATAAATACGCTTTGGATGTAACCCATAACTTTTAATTCCAAGTTAAATCAGCAGCATCTAAAAACTGCTGTAAGACAACGAACAGGAAAATTATGTGCGAGTTATTTGGAATGTCTGCTTTCCGTCCAACTACTGTGACGTTTTCTCTGAAAGAGTTTTCCCGTCACGGAGGAATGACTGGTCCTCACAAAGATGGGTGGGGAATCGCTTTTTATGAAGGAAGGGATGTCAGAATTATTAAAGATGAGAGTTCAGCGAGCAAAAGTCCTTGTTTGAGTTTTGTCAAACAGCATCAATTTAAAAGTAAAATTATCATTTCGCATATTCGCAGAGCGACCCAGGGGGACATATCGTATAGCAACACACAACCTTTTCAGCGGGAATTAGCGGGAAGAATGCACACTTTTGCTCATAATGGTGATTTAAAAGGGATCAATACCTCTCCCACCATTAAACCAAAAAGATTTAGTCCTGTCGGGGAAACGGATTCCGAATACGTTTTTTGCTACCTGGCAGAATTACTTGCTGAACTCTGGTGTTCTGATTCGAACCCTACCATAGAGCAAAGGTTCAATTTAATCTCACATTTTGCTGATATCATCAGTGAATATGGCCCTGCAAATTTTGTCTATTCTGATGGGGAACTATTGTTTGCTCATGGCCATGTTCGAACACAAAAAGATAGAAAGGGATTTCATCCCCCAGGTTTATATACACTTTGCAGATCATGTAATGGAGAAAACACAACAGAAGATATTCAAGGTGTGCACTTCATTGACAGAACTCAGCAACAGGATATTACTCTGGTAGCAAGTGTTCCATTAACAAATGAGCAATGGAAACCCATGGCAGAAGGGGATCTTGTAGTCTTGAAGGATGGAAAGCCAATTAAAATGGCTTAAAAATAGACGCAACCCAAACAATCTGCTGAGTGACTATTTCAATAATTAACGTATCACTTGGTTGATTTTCAAAAACGTATCTTAATAAGGGTAACTTTTCCCCTAAACGTTTTTCAAGGGGTCCTTTATTAACTGAACAGTTTATTAAGTGAGGGTGCCATTTAAAAGCTCCGGTTATGTGGTGACTAGGTATGATCAGTAACTGTTTCTTAATGGTAACGTTACTAACAGTCTAGGTAACAATCTGTAGCACCCACAATACATCCTGAAATAATATCATCAGCTACCCTCCAACCCCTCCTGCAGGGGATTACCAGGAAATATCCGACCTGGCATATGCCTTGCAGAATAAGATCATAAGTCCTCAAAATAGTAAACCCCACAAAAAGGTTGAGATTTGCAGATGAATTAACAGAGCCCGAACAATTTCAATCATATTGGTCAAATATCCTAAATGGAAAAACCATTCGATTACCCGCTCTTGCAGATCAGCTTTTTTAGTCGGTTACATAAAGAAATCAAGAATTTAATCTGTTGCAAAAGAGTATAAAATGAAAAAGAAGACGACGATTGCACTCACGGGCTTGCTGATAATAGGAATGTTGGTGCCATTGCTGATTAACGCTTCAGGAATGCGCGGTCAACCCGATATGGTATTTCCCGTGCCGATTAGTGCTTATCAGGACGGGCACCTGAATAGCGTTGGTCAAATATTATGGCGCAGAATACAGCAACAGCCCATGAATCTGGTTATTTCACTGATGTTTTTGGGGGCTATCATTCACACCTTTCTTGTTGGATATTTCAGAAAATTCGCCGAAAAACTGGAAGGCAATTTTGAATCATCAAATCAATTAAATGGTGATGCCGTAATTTCATATAATGGCAATATCATTAAAAAAATATGCTATCGGGCAGAATTTTTTCATCTTCTGGGAGAGGTAGAAATTATCTTTGGTGTCTGGGTGATTCCCGTATTCTGGATAATGACATTCAACTTTGGGTGGGGTGCGACATTGCAGTATATGACAACTGTGAACTTCACCGAACCGATGTTTGTGGTTGTCATCATGACACTGGCCTCTTCCAGGCCGATTGAACAGTTTTCGGAAAACTGCATGAAGGTTGCGGCCAGAGTTGGTAAAGGATCCATTGCAACCTGGTGGTTTGTAGTGTTGACCATCGGTCCCATCCTGGGATCATTTATAACCGAACCTGGAGCGATGACCATATCAGCCATGCTGTTGGCTAAGTATTTTTATCAAAAAAAGCCAAGTGTCACCTTTGCATATGCAACCATCGGATTGCTGTTTGTCAATGTGTCGGTTGGTGGAACGCTTTCTCATTTTGCAGCCCCTCCCGTACTAATGGTTGCCGGGAAATGGAACTGGGATACCTATTTCATGCTGTCCCATTTTGGTTGGAAAGCTGTTTTTGGCATCATCGTATCCAACACATTATACTTTACCATTTTTCGAGAGGAATTCAGGAAAATGGAATTAATGCAACCAGACCGCTCTGGAAAAAAAGAGGCATCAGTTGATAAAATGGGAAATGATCCCATCCCATCGATTGTCATCCTTGTACATATTTTGCTGATGACATGGACGGTTTTTACCAGCCACTATCCAGTCCTCTTTTTTCCTGGTTTTTTCCTTTTTCTCGGATTTAGACGTGCAACCGCACACTACCAGAATGAAACAAACATTAAGCCACCCTTGCTGGTTGGGGCTTTTCTGGCTGGTCTCGTTGTCCATGGCGGTCTTCAGGCCTGGTGGATCGCTCCAATTCTTGGTGGATTGGGAGATATTCCCCTGATGCTGGGCGCAACTTTTTTAACGGCGTTTAATGATAATGCCGCGATTGCATATCTCAGTACACTGGTTCCGACATTAACTGATTCCATGAAGTATGCGGTCATTGCCGGGGCGGTAACCGGTGGCGGATTGACCGTCATTGCAAATGCGCCAAATCCGGCGGGGATATCTATATTGCGTGACTATTTCAAATACGGCGTTTCTCCTGGAAAATTAGCCTTGGGCGCCCTGCTGCCGACTGTCATCATGGGACTGTCTTTTATGCTGCTTCCCTAACTGGACAATCCGGGCGGGCCTATCCAGGGGTTTGAGAGGGGAACAGGTTCAGCGTGGCAGGAAGTATGCGGTAATACTAGTTGGGATGACCTTTCGGGGATGTCGGTCGCTGTTGGTTTTGCTAATTCAATAGACTCAGCCATCCAAGCGAATCTTTACTCGCTCCGTTTCTTTGATAACAAAAAAAAAATATAAGCGAGGTAAATAGCGGAATACAAAAATTTAAAAGCGAAGATGTCGATCAGGGGATCATGATTCAACACGGGGTGCATGTAGATGGTCTCATCGAGTTGAATCCATCCTTGGAACTGTTGGGAAGCATTCTTTTTTCCTACGTTTTGAATCGCCATTCTTGAGGATCTGGAAAGATGTGAATGGTTACCGTTTCATAATAATAAGTCAGAAAAAATTAAGAGAGATTATAAAATGGAAAAACGAGATGTTATCATTGTCGGTGGCGGACCGGCAGGCCGATTAATCGTGCACACAATTAACGCTTCTGACAGAAAAATGTCAGTAACGCTGATCAAGGATGAAAAGGTCAACGTTAATAGATGTGCGATTCCTTATGGGATATCAGAAGAGAAACCAGTGGGGAAATTTCAGATATCTAACGGACTGATTACGGATTTTGGTGCAGAACTAGTGGTTGACCGGGTGGCGAAAATCGATCCCGAGGTCAATCAGATCCATACGGGATCCGGTAAATCATATGAATACAAGTATCTGGTATTGGCTACTGGTTCACGACCGGTTGTACCCCCTATCCCGGGTATTGAGGCATACAATATCACCTCGGTTCGATCGATTGACGATCTTTCACAACTCCGGCTGTTTGCCTCAAAAGCCAAACGGGCTGTGGTTGTCGGCGGCGGATATATCGGCCTTGAAGTTGCGGTAGTCCTTCGGCAGATGGAGATTGATGTGACCCTGGTGGAGATGCTGCCAAAAATCCTGATGAACACAACAGAACCTGAATTCATCGGTTTAATTGAAAAGACACTTGCCGAAAATGATCTGCGGGTTCTGGCCAATGAAAAAGTGGTGGAATTCAAGCATAAAGCCGACGGCAGCGTCGATGTTAATCTTGGGAACGGAGATGTGCTTGCAGCCGATTTTGTCGTTCTTTCAGCGGGCGTTACGCCAAATACAGAATTGGCTGCTCAGGCCGGAATAGCAACCAGCCGGCTGGGAATACGCACCGATAAAAATATGCGTACCAGTGTGCCGAATATCTATGCCTGCGGGGATTGTGTTGAAAAGCAGTCATTTATCACTGGAGAACCAACTCGGGGTGAGTTTGGAACCAATGCGGTATTTATGGCGAGAGTCGCAGCGCAGAATATACTGGACAACGATGCCAAATTCCCTGGTGTCATCAATGCAAATGCCTCCGCAATCTATGACTGGAGCCTGGGGTCAGCAGGCCTGACCGAGCAGATGGCACGGGATGCGGATATTGATGTCGTAACCGGTTATTCCGAGGTTAATGACAAGTACCCCATGATGGACAACGTTGATGTGGTTCGAACGAAACTCGTGTTTAATCGCTCAAGCCAGAAATTGATTGGCGGAAGCGTCATTCGCAAAGGAGGCTGTACCGCTCAAAATGTCGATTTCATCTCGTTGGCCATTCAGATGGGCGCTACCATGGATAATCTCGCAGACTATCAGTATGCTACTCATCCGGAACTGGCTGCCAAGCCCTCAGATAACGGTTATGGGTTTGCGGCAAGACAGGCCTTGGGTAAGCTCTAGTTTCGTGGACCCCATAGCAGGAAGCCACCGGTTGAATCGATCGCACTGGAAAAAGAAGGTTAGTGGTAATTGACCGCCTGATTTATAATAAGTAGCGATGACGTAAAAGAGCATATGAATAAAACATTTGCCCAGACATTTCACTCTAAACAGCCCCATGTTTTTGATAGTTCGCTACTTACAGATTCATTTACTGTGTTGAACGCGTAGTGTCAGGTCGAAACCCGATTCCAGTCCAGTTGTAATTGTCATTCAGCGGCCGGTGACAACCGATAGTATCAGGAAGACATTGGCTTGCAACCCTTGCTTTCAAAAGCCTTGCGGTCTGTATATTTGGATCTTGGCTGATAGGGTCCCAGGATCTCTTCCGCGCCATCCAGGGCTGGCATATTCTGGATCGCTTAGATGGAGGTGTGGTATTGAGAAGCTGATTGAAAACTCATTCTTTTTGGAAGACCCTTTTCTATTTGACCAGCCTTTGTACCTCAGAAGCAGAAAAGGGTTTTCCCTTGCTAGTACTGTACCCCATCTTGAGCAGTGCTTCAGACACTTTCAGTAAAGAACGGCGCTGACCATTCCGAAGTTTCCGATACAACCTTCGGGCGGTTTTGATCAACTCCTGATGGGTTTCCTGGTAACTTTTCCGGCCTTCGCACTTTCCATCACCGGACAGGGTTAAACTGCTGCCTTTCTTCTTGTTCTCATCCTTGGCAGATTGTCTCCCCTTTCTCAACCGTTTAACGATCAGGTTCTTGTCCAGCTCACTAAACACACCCTGTAACTGATGCCGTATTTGCAATACCAACGCACACAGCCTAAGATAATCTCACCTGTAAAATGTTTCCATTTGAAATCACTCATCCTGGCTCCTCTTTAATTCATAGAATATTGTGATTTCTTGTCATACACAGCATTTTTTGCAATAGAGCCCTTTTCCCCACATTTATAAAACTCAATTTGAACAGCTTTATCTTCCTGAAGAAAAAGTACATTCCTATCATCTAACCTCTGTATATTTAGATATCATTTTCTATTTTCATCCCCGACAAGTGGTCGTTGCTGTTCAAGTTCAAAAAAAACAAGAAATTTTTCCTCGCCGAGATTGGATTGTTTTTTCCTGCGTTTCAAAGATTCGATCTGTTCCAGATTTTTCTCTTCCTTAACCTTTGTCAGATAAAGCCGTGTACCTTTATAGCCGGGTCCATCTGCAATAAAGAGATAAACTGCACGGGGATTAGACCCAAGATTTTTGTGGGACAAGCTATCCCGCATAATGAAAGCTATTGTGCCCTCTTCCAAGAAATGAGGCCGGGAATAAATTGCAGCGTCAACATTGCCATTCTTATCGGCAGTTGAAAGAATACCAGTTCCTGATGTCGTTTCAAAATAATTCTTCAGTTCCATTTTTTTCTTTCCTTTTTTATCTGGGGTTAGAGCCGAAAATATATTTTGACCCTATTGGGGCATTTCGTTCAAAACTGAAATGCTACATTGACTGTTACTTACAATTAATTCGATTTATGCCACTAGGGAATGGGCTGGGATTTGGGCTGAAATTTACAATTTATATCAGTCGCTAATCAGCTGCCCGGCATTTTGCGTCGGCTGAATTTGTGTTGTTATAGCTCTTGTTTGAAAAAAAGTTTTAATACAATCTCTTCCTGATAATGCTATACGACTTTGGTGCCGTTAAGTATAAAATGAAGTGGTATAGATAATGTGGACACCCAGTTAAGTTTGCTTTAACAGTAGACTTACGGAGGTGAACAATGACAGCAAAAAGAAAAAGATACTCAAAACAATTTAAAATCGACGCAGTCAAACTAGTAACCGAACAAGGTTACAAGGTCTCAGAGGCAGCCAGAAGCCTTGGAATCCATGAAGGGATACTGAGACGATGGAAACAAGAACTTACATCTGACGATGCACAGGCCTTCCCAGGGAACGGAAAAATGAACCCAGAGAAAGAAGAGCTAATTCGGCTGCGCAAGGAGGTCAAAAAGCTGAATATGGAGAAAGAAATCCTAAAAAAGGCCGCAGCCTTCTTTGCAAAGGAGTCGATGTAAGATACGACTTCATCCGGCAGCATGAGAAGGCTTATCCCATAACCGCTTTGTGTGAGGCTATGGGAGTGAGTCGGAGCGGATACTACAGGCATGTCAAAACAAATAACCCAAATGAGATACCGCCTGATTTTCATTTGATTTCCAAAGTAAGGCAAATTCATAAGCGTTCTAGACGTAAATATGGCTCTCGGAGAATGTCCAAGCAGCTCCGAGTAGAGGGCTATGATGTTGGCAGATACAAAGCCCGTAATCTGATGAAAAAAGCTGATGTCAGTTTTTCCTACAAAAAGAAATTCAAACGGACGACTGATAGCAATCACAGTCTGCCAATAGCCCAAAACCTATTGGACCGCCGGTTCGATGTTGAAAAGCCAAATACTGTCTGGTGCTCCGACATCACCTACCTATGGACCAATGAAGGCTGGTTGTATCTGGCCATCGTGATCGATCTGCATTCACGTAAGGCGGTCGGCTGGGCCATAAACAGTCGAATGAAAGTATCCCTGGTGAAAGAGGCCTTGGCCATGGCTTACTTTAGACGACGACCAGGTAGAGGGCTTATCCACCATTCAGATCGTGGCAGCCAGTATGCTGCCAAAGAATACCAGATACAATTACAACAATACGGGATGATCTGCAGCATGAGCCGGAAAGGCAATTGCTGGGACAACGCCGTTGCTGAGAGTTTCTTTCATACCTTGAAAACCGAATGTACTCATGAAAAACGCTATTCAACCAGAGCAGAGGCCCGGATAGATGTCATCGACTACATCGAGATGTTCTACAACAGCTATCGACTTCATTCAACTTTGGAGTATCAAAGCCCAAACGATTTCGAAAAAGAAATCATAATTTTTGCAGCTTAACTTTGTGTCCTTTTTTACTGGACCACATCAAAATTTGTTCTGGCCGACTAAGAAAATAACTGTGATATGGCAAAAAGGACAATATAAACTAACAAATAGAATCGATAGAAGTTTCGAGTTTTTAGATATGCAGTGTCTTCGGGATAAAGATTTCCAACTAAAGCCTTTATCTCTTTAAAAAAGACTGGTTTGATGTTAATCATCCAGCTATCGGTTTGGTAGGCGATTTTGCGAAATCGACTACGATATATACCCAGCGGCATCCCCCATCCAACAAACAGAATCACCCAAATATATTCTTTTAATATTGAAATCATATGACCACCGCAATAGTTTATCGTTTAGGAAACCAAGGTAAAAATGCACTTGTGTTTTTTACATAATCCACGTATTTCGGCTTTGTACGTTTTAAGGTTTTCTCAAGAAGTCCAACACCTGATACTTTAACCAATAAAAACGTCATCAGCAGGGGACCGATAACAACAAAGAAATTGCCGAATACAATACCAAAAAATCCCAAAGACCACCAAATGACGGAGTTTCCAAAGTAGTTAGGATGCCGCGTGTAGTGCCACAATCCTACATCCATCACCTTTCCTATATTATCTTTGTTCTTTTTGAATCTGGACAATTGATAATCTCCCACTGTTTCAAACGTAAAACCGACCAACCAAACAAGGGTAAACAACAGATCAAAATATCCTAATGGAGGCTGTTCTGGAGTTGCGATCACTCCAATCAAAGGCAGCGAAACTATCGACATGAGAACTCCCTGAAGTAGAAAGACCTGAAAAAAGCTAAACCACCAGTATCTTTTCTCACCAAAGTGCTTTCTAAAATTCTGATACCGCGGATCCTCTCCATGTCCTGTATTCCTCAATAAAAGATAGATAGATAAGCGGAGTCCCCAAATAGAAACCAACCCAGTTGTTAAAAGGACTCTTGGGTGAAAATGGTTCATCTGATACAATGAAAAAACAGTAATAATGATAAAACCGGTCCCCCAAAAAGGATCAACAATACTCGCATTTTTTATCAGCACACTCACAACCCATAAAGCTGTTAAAAAAAGCATCACAAAGAGGAATGAGCTAATCCAGATTTCTATAAAGTTCATTTTTGATTCCTTGATAAAAGTTATTCAACAACAGTGCAGGGATTATCCCAGTTGTTAGATCTAGGCTAATATATGGTAGTGCAAAGACCCCAAGAGCCGATTTTATAAAGCCCCTCAATCAGGTTATTTTTGTGTGTGTTTAGTCATCACAAAATCATTTTTGTTGTATCCCTTGTTTTCCAGAATTCTGTAAGCATCACTTAATAAATATTCGGGCATCTTGTTTTGTCGGGACAGAATCCATCCATACTTTCTTTCCGGGTCGCCAACAATGGCATACTGGTAATTATTTTCTAATCCAATTATCCAATAATCTCCCCAGAAAATCTGAATTCCCAATATCCGGACAAAGCTCACTTTGAGTTTGGCCTGTGATTCCTGATCAATAACTTTTGCTAAACCATTAGCAACTTCGTATTCTCCATTTTCAGTTTGGCATTTGTTTATGACTTCGATAGCTCCGTTTTTGATGATTTTATATTCTGCAGTTGTATCACTACTACAAAATGATTGAAAACGATTGGGTATTTTTGAAATTTCAAACCACACTCCTTTATACTGGTTCAAATCGACGGTTTTTACAGTTTCGAGAGTTGAGCTGGAAGCACATCCATGAAACAATATCGATATAAGTGCAAGGGTAATCAAAGGACCAGATGTAGATTTCATTATGATCTCCTTTTAATCATAACTGAACGATTTATTGTCTTGTTTATATATAACTTTGCAATGTATACGTAAACTCGAATTCCAACAACTAACGAGGCAAATGCCGGCTAATCGTAGCCGAGACCGCGATATTTGTTCCTACTCGTTCTGATATGACGGATTCCGGGTTTTTATTTATGGTTTACCTCAGTTTGCTTTTTCAACAGGTTAATTATCAGCAGCAACTTTCAGACCAAATGACAGTCATCGAACAGGGTTGGCTGCAACCGGTTTTGACTCGGATATTTAGTTAGTTTTACGTGTGATGTTCCTTGTTTCTCTCATGCAGTTTTTCCTGCGGAAACGATCCATTTTGTCCAAAATGTCACAGGGTTTCAGTCAATCCTCTTAAAACTATCAGTCTGAAGGTGGGCGGGAAAGGGGGCTTTTCCCTTGTCAAATCTAATGATGATAGATAGTCCTGTTTGATCGCCGCATGATTGGCCTGAAAGTTGCTGAATTTTGAACTTACACTATTTTATGAGATACCGGTTGAACGTTGCAGGGGCAAAGCAACCAGAAATAAATACCATAATAGGAAAATGAGACCAAAAACAGATCCCATCGATGTTATCAGGGGGGCATTACCACTGACATTTATCACATTGAACCTGATATTCTGGATTATCCCATTGATCCTGCTTGGATTGGCAAAACTGCTGGTTCCGGTACCGACAATCAGAAGATGGATCTATCAATTGATGATTGGTATTTACGCGGTTGCCTCCCAGGCTGACCTCCTTCTGTTTAAATACATTCTTGGAATTCAGTTTGATTTTGATATTCCGCAAGAACTGGAACGGGACAAAAACCATCTCATCATCTCCAACCATCAATCCTGGGCGGATATACTGGTTTTTCAAAGCATTCTAATCAGCAGGACGCCAATCATTAAATTCATTGTTAAGAAAGAACTGCTGTTCATGCCTCTGATTGGCTTGATTTGCTGGGCCTATGAATATCCAATGGTTCAGAGGCGTTCCTTTAAGAAAGACTCTGATGCGCAGAACAACCCGAAAAACGATCTAGAAATACTAGAAAGTAAATTGGCCGGTTTAAGCGATCATCCGGCATCCATTATCAATTTCGCGGAGGGGACACGATTTAATCTGGAAAAACGGGAAAAACACAAATCTCCACACAATAATCTGCTCAGAGCACGTACCGGTGGGCTGTTTTTTATACTGGACACCTTCGGCAATACGATTGATTATATCCTTGATTTTACGATTATATACAAATGCAAAGATCCTGTTTTTTTTAAGTTTCTGGGAAGAAAATGCAGTGAGGTTATAGTTCGGGCCAATAAGATCCCCTTACATGAGCTATTGACTGAGCTATCCGACGAAACGGGGCAGCTGCAGTTTGAAAAAGTGGATGCCTGGTTGAAAAAGCTCTGGTTAAAAAAGGATCGCCAGCTCGATATGCTGATCCCTGATTAATTCGCATACCGCCTCCTGATGGACCTGACAAGTGTGTCCTTTAATAAGGGACAGCAGTATCGATACATGAAAAGAGGAATGGATAGCGCCAGGGGCAGAGTCAGGAATGACAAAACTGAAGTGGTAGCGTCGTATTATCTAAAGTACGTGCTTGAACTATCTAATCCATGCATTTAGACTTCATATGAAAATGCTAGACCCAATTGGAAAATTATGTTTTTAAAGAATCTTTTTCTTTTCTTATTACTTCTTTATCCATGGGAGGAAATAGAAAGGAAAGAGGAGCGGACCGAATTTGCCAGAAAAAAGCGCTCACAATTTTTGTAGGGCTCTTGATGCTCGCATTTCGCGATTTCAGGGCCACAAAAAGCGCCAGTCCAAAACTAACCCAGAGATTGCAAAAAGAAATAAGGAAGATATAGAAAAAATATCGGCCGAACTCCAACCACGTTGGCAACTGCGCTGATAGGGCATAACCCAAGTTTCCCGAAGCAAACGCGACATGCCGAATACCGATGGGTAATCCAGTCAGCAGCCCAACATAGCTCGTACACCCCAACAAAACACCAAAGAAAAAATTCCCAACCAAAGCACCATAGTTCTCGTCCAAATAATCTGCTAACCCTTCCCTGGCCCTACGAGGGATAAGATACCGGAGAACCGGATGAACTTTAAGCCTACTACCCAAACCGATATATGCTGCCCGATTATCAAAAAAACCGGCAGTGAGTCCTGAAAGAAAGAGCCAAACACCCGCGATACTAGCATGAAAAATGGCAAGGCTTGCGAATGGCTTGAGTTCATAAAGTTGGTAATCACGAGTCTTCGTGTCGATAATGGGAGCTCCTTGGTAAAGAGTAAACGCCCATCCAATCAGGAAAGCCAAGGAAAACGCAAGAGCGACATTGCCAACAATAGCAATAAATTGGGAACGTGATACCTGCAACAACATGGCAGCGATTTTTTTAGAGTTAACCCCGCCTTCCGCACGTTTTTCTATCTCGCCAGCCAAACGGGACGCCGTCATAGCTGGTTGCTTGGTGGCCACGGTTAGATGCAAGATATGAATAAGCATAAAACCAAGCCCATAATTCAGGCTAACCCATACCGTTTCAATAAAGGGAGAGTGTTCCATACCGATAATGAAAATCTTAATTAGAGCCATCAAAGCGATAATGACACCTCCTCCGGCTCCAGAGCGCAACATGGCTAAGTATTCACTTCGGCTACGTGTAATATAGTGTTCACCGTGGTCGCTTGTATTTTCGGTAATATTTCGGGACAGCAGTTTGATATTGGTCTGGATAAGTGACAGTGCACTGTGACGCTGCTGGCTGGCAGTTACTAATTCTCGAAAAAGCTGGATAGCTGTGTGTCTTATAGTCAATGGATCATGCGGATTTAACAGATCGAGCATATCATGGATGCGTTTTAAGGTCTGATCCAATCGTTCCAACAGGTAAGACAAGGAAATACTGGTTCCTTTAACTACGGTTTTTTTACGGAGGGCATTAACGGTTTGTATGCACTGATCCAGTATTACTCGAGCATGTGAATCGTCTTCCAGTGTATCGCTATTTCCATCGATCCAGGTTTCATAATTACGGCAATAATGATAAATTTCGCGTTGCAAAGCTAAAAAAGCAGAATCCCTTGCCACAATGCGTGGCTCTATTCTCACCAGATCCGGTTCCAACTCTTCGCTTGCAACCCAGATCGAAAGCATCTCCATGGCATAAAGCAACTCCCGTAAAGTTTTGTCTAATCGCTTTGCCATATCCCCGTTTTTAAAGTGCCAGAGGATTTTAAAAAGGCGCACCATATTATCCTCAGACAAAGCAGAAATCCATTCGGGGTCTTTGCGTTTATAAAAAATCAGGTCCAATGCGTCAACGAGGCTTTCTCCATTTTTAGGTGGTGGATTGATGCGCTCGTACAACCGCCTACCCAATTCCCTTAAGAAACCTTGTCGGGGTAGGAGTCCGAGTGCAGCGAAGGCGTGAAAGTAGCTGGCCTTATCCAACCAATTTTGTAGAATCTCTGCAAGGGATGCTTCAGTTTCGGGGTCTTCCTGTAATGTTTTTTCCAGCTCTTCTATACGTATGGAGACGAAATCCTTATCTGCTGGGGTATTGGGTCGCAGCCAGTCGAAAATATTACGAAGAAGAACAATAGCGGAAACATCTTTGCCAGCAAAATCCGCTAAGACAACTTGCAAGGATGGGTGCTTTTTAAAATTCATATAAATTCAAAGAAAAGAAGAAGATTGAATGCCCCTTTTATCAGTTAATTGCTCTGAAATGTTTTTGGACAAACTCATTAATCAGGTAATCGGCTCTTTTGCAAAAAATGCTGTGTATGATAAGAAATCACACTATTCTATGAATTAAAGAGGAGCCAGGATGAGTGATTTCAAATGGAAACATTTTACAGGTGAGATTATCTTAGGCTGTGTGTGTTGGTATTGCAAATATGGTATCAGTTATCGGGACCTGGAAGAAATGTTGCAAGAGCGCGGCGTTGAGGTGAATCATACCATCTTATACCGCTGGGTCCAGCAATAAGCAACTGAAACGCTCAAGCAGCCAAACGTCTTTTAGGCAACGTATTACGCAGAATGAAAGACTATGAAAAACCTGATAAAATCAACACAGACCTGGCGCCAAGCTATGGCCATACCATTCTGGAGCTGAAAAAAGAAGGTCTCCTGGATGATCAAGTCGTCCACCGAAAGGTAAAATATCTAAACAACCGTATTGAAGCTGACCATGGAAAACTGAAGCGTCTGATCAAACCAACTCTAGGTTTTAAGTCAATGAAGACAGCCCTTGCCACCATTAAAGGCTTTGAGGTCATGAGAATGTTTAAGAAGGGTCAACTCGATATTTGGAAATACAATCAGGGATTGATAGGAGAGATCCGTCTAATTGAAAGGCAGTTCGGGTACTAAGGGCTCGTTCATAAATAACTTGGCATAATCTGTTTTCATAGGGATCGTTAATAAATAACGTCACCTTCAATTTACAATGGTCCTAAAAGCTGGACATTTTGCAAACAGAATACCACAGCAACGTGTTTCCTTTTCACCAATGGGAAACACTTGAGTAATTTTTGAGCCGATCCTAACCAGTTGCATAATTATAAATATCTCAGGATCATTTTTCGGCTTTCCAATTTTCTGCAACAGAGCCCAAAAAAGTACCCCGGATCTGGGGTAACTAGCGGCATTCTTGTGGTTAACCTTTGAAGCGAACGGTGCGGTCCAGGGTTCGTTCGATGACGATCAGGCCGCCCCTGATGTTGGCTTCCAAGGCCGACCTCAGTTTGTCGCTGTTCCTATCCTTGAGGCTGTCGATGATTTCCTGGTGTTCGTTGTTGAAGGTCCGGCAGTCGTCGACTTCCTGGCGATTAATGTTCAGGTATACTTCCGCCGGCAGCACCAGTTTTTGAACGATGACGCAAAGGTGGGGCAGGTTGGAAGCGGTGTAGATAGTGTCGTGGAATTGCCGGTCCAGGGAGTAATATTCGATGCCGATCTTGTGCATCTCCATGTTCAATCGGTTCAACTCCTTAAAATCCGATTTGGTCAGGTTGTCCATGGCCTCGAGCGCCAGCTTGATTTCAAGGTCGATACGAATGTCATAGATGTATGCGATCTCTTTGCGTTTGGGGGGAGCAGCCACGACAGCTCCCTTGTAGGGGATGTTCTTAACCAGGCCGGATCGATCCAGGCGCATGAGGGCGTCCCGAATAGGGACCCGACCGATGGCCAGTTCGGACTCAAGGTCTGCAAGGATCAGTCGTGTGCCCGGTAATTTTTCTCCGACCAGGATCTTGTCCCGAATCAGATCATATGCCTCAAGTGATTTCATAACACTTTTGCTCTTTCCCAAGAATTGCTCCCGACTTTAGTATTAATTCCCCAATATCCAGACCTGATGCCGTAATGGTAATCTACGGTTTTTTTTCGATTTTATCAATGGTTACAATTCTGATCGACTTTTAGATTACCTGGTAATGGTGTAGATCGATGTTTCGTAAAAAATTTTTAATTATTTGTCTGCAGCCCCACAGATGTCAAGACAGCATCTGTTCCATGGATTGGCACAGTGAAAGCAGATAGGCTTCATTTTTGGCGGCACAATGAACCTGTAGCCCAATGGGTATGCTGTGGGTGAGATGCCTGATGGGTAAGGAAGCCGCACAGAAATTATACAGGTTTGCCGGCCTGCTGTTCTGCAACACCCGCGCCGTAAAAGCCGACGCCTGTTCAACCGTTTTCAGAGACGAAAGCGGAACCGGGAGCAGGGGGGTTGTGGGAGTAATGAACCCGTCCAGTCCCTGCAGCAGCTTTGAACTGCTCTGCTGTAATGCCTGTAATCGCTGCCGTGATTCAACGACACGCTGCTCTGACAAATCCAGCCCCGGCAATAACCGCTCAAGGGCCACCGGGTCCAGTTCACTGCGTCCTGCTGAAAACCGCTTCCGCCCCAAGGTGTTGATGAAATCATGAGGAACGAGGTGTGCGAACACATCCACCGCTTCTTTTGCTTCGGGCAGTTCCATTGGTTCCAAGGTTGCACCTGACATTTTAAGTCTTGAGGCGGCAACCTCGAATCCTTCACGAACCTCGGTGTCCAGGTTGTCAAAAAAGTGGTTGCGTGGGACACCGAGCCGGATGCCTTCCAGGGAAGACAGAGGCTTCGGTATTGCTGTTCCCGTTGTGGCGCTGAAGACGGTTGCGGCATCAGCAGCTGTTCGGGTGATCAGTCCCAGGGTGTCCAGTTCGGCACTCAAGGGCAATACCCCGTCTGTCGGCCACAGGCCCAGGCCGGGCTTGAATCCGAACAGGGAACAGAGTGCTGCCGGAACTCTGACGGAACCGCCCGTATCTGTACCAATGGCGAAGGCACAGAGGCCGGCGGCAACGGCAACAGCGGACCCGCTGCTCGATCCCCCTGCTGTATGGTGTTGATCCATGTCGAACGGGTTCCAGGGAGTGGGGTGGGATATATTCTGTGCGCCGAGGGCAAATTCGATGGTTCGGGTCTTGCCCAGGATGAGGCAACCCGCCGCCCGGAGGCGTTTCAAAAACTGTCCTTCCGGCTGAACCAGGTCTTCAATATCGAGACGTGATCCACCCCGTGTCGGCATGCCTTTCACTGAAATTATGTCTTTGACAGCAATGGGCAGACCCGTCAGCGGACCCGATTCCTGCCCGTCTCTGATCAGCTGGTCCATAGCTGAAGCGGATGCCAGCACAGGACCGGCCTCCAGATGGACAAAGGAGCCCAACTGGTCGTCCAATGCTGAAATCCTGTCGAGGCAGATTTTTACCAGCTCAAGGCAGGAAGCTTTCCCCTGTCTCAAGTCCTCGGATAACTGGTGGATTCCCCTTGCAGTGAAGAAGTTATTCTGCACTTTTTGCAAGTTATTTCCTTTTTTTGACAATGTCGACGATCTCCTGTGCCAGCAATTCGGCCGCATCAACAATGGCCGTCGGTGGTTCTGCGATGTCCAGCACACTCAGCTCCGTGCAGGCCACGATGGCTGGTTCAGCCCCGAGTGATTTCAGGTTCATGCAGATCTCCCGATACCGGTCCATGATCTCCGGACCTGTATCACCCTTCTTTACCTGCCGAATGAGGTGAAAGAGTTTCTCCTGTTGATCCGCCTGCGGGCGGACTGTTTCGATCCCGTAACGGTCGAATCTCTTGCTATACAGCCCGGTGATATGAACCGCCGGGGAAGCAAGCATCCCGACCTTGCGGGCGGTCGGAAAGGCTTTCCGGACATGCTCAACCACCAGGTCAATCAGATGAATAACCGGAATCTTGACAGCTTCCTGGACATAATCATAGTAGGCATGCGCCGTATTACAGGGGATGGCCAGAAAATCAGCTCCCCAGACCTCAAGGCGCTTTCCCATTTCTGCCATACAGGGTCCGGGGTTCTCCCCGGTGCCCTCTATAATGGCCTTGATCCGGGAGGGTACCTTGGGATTGTTGTCCACGATGCACCGCACATGATCGATGTCATCTGCTGCCGGGGTCAGTCGGATAATCCGCTGCATGAGGTCCACCGTTGCCTCGGGCCCCATGCCTCCTAAAATACCGACCACCTTCTCGTCTGTCGATGAACAGGGCATGACGGTCTACCTGAAGGTGTCCAAGTATGCATACAATGCCGGGGAACCGCCGGTGTGTAGGAAGAGGATGTTTGATCCTTCCGGAAAGTGCCCCTTGCGAACCAGATCAATCAGTCCGGCAGCTGCCTTACCGGAATAAACCGGATCCAGCAGGATGCCCTCGTTCATTGAAAACAGCTTGACAGCTTCCACCATGGAATCAGTCGGAATTGAGTATCCCGGTCCGACATATTGGTCGAAGCAGACAATATCGTCACGCTTGACAATGCTTCCGACGCCCAGTTTGTCTGTGGTTTCGCCAGCCAGCTTGAATACAATTTCTTCCTGGACATCCTTCGGGCGGGAGACGTTTATGCCGCTGATGGGGATGCCGCCGTTGACGCCTTTCATACCAACAACCATACCGGCATGGGTTCCGGCTGAGCCAGAAGGAACAATGATATGATTGATTTTTAGTCGCATCTCGTTCAGCTGGTTCATGGTCTCTTCACCACAGGCGGCATACCCGAGAGCGCCGATGGCGTTGGATGCACCACCGGGAACGATGTACGGTTTTTTGCCTTCGGACTTCAGCGCTTCTACCTTCTTCTCCATTTCGGCCATCATGTCTGAGCCACCTTTCACAACGGCAACGCTTTTAACGCCCAGCAGTTCGAACAGAAAGTTATTTCCGCTGCCTTCTGGTTTGTAGGAACCTTCAACACGTTCTTCCAGGATCAGGTGACAGTCCAGCCCTTCCTTGGCAGACCAGGAGGCGGTCAAGCGGCAGTGGTTGGATTGAACTGCGCCGCAGGTGATGATGCTGTCGGCACCCTGTTCCATGGCATCAGCCAGGCAGAACTCAAGTTTTCTGGTTTTGTTTCCACCAGCAGTACCAGGCAGCAGGTCGTCGCGCTTGATAAAAAGGTTGACCTGGTCACCCAGCTTCTTACTCAATGCAGGCATTGCTTCGATGGGTGTTTGGCCCTGGAGATAGTTTCTTCTTGGGAATTGATTAAAATTCATTCCATATCCTTAGATTTGCAAAATTGGGTTATCGCGGAGACACGAAGGTCGCTGAGAAAAAGCTGAAAACGTGTTAATCCTGAAACCGATCGGTCCCCGCGAACTGATCAATTAAACTTCAAAAATAGCCTCGATTTCCAGGGCAGCTCCCAACGGCAGTGCAGCAACCTGAAAAGCACTGCGGGCCGGAAACGGTTCCGTGAAATATTCGGCATAGACGCCATTGACCGCTTGAAAACTGGCGATGTCCGCCAGGAACACTGTGACTTTGATGGCCTTATCCAGGTTGCTGCCGGCTTCTTCTGCAATGGCTTTCAGATTGCCCAGGGCAATGTGAGCCTGTTCCTCAATACTGCCTTCAGACAGTTTTCCAGTTTTCGGGTCGATGGGAAGCTGCCCGGAAGAGAAGAGCAGGTTTCCCGTTACGATTCCCTGGGAGTATGGTCCAATGGCGGCCGGGGCCTGGTCTGTATTAATTCTTGTTTTTGACATTGATGGTCTCCGGTTTCAGTTTATTGGTATTTGTCGGTCATGTTAAAACAGAACTGGCAACATCTGAAATGATCTCACAGATGAGTTCACAATCTGCCAGGTCAAAGGTGAGTGGAATCCGCATGTCGCACATCACGGCCAACACCCGGTCGGTATTGGGAAGATCCGGCAGTTCCCCGAAATACTTCCAACTGCCATAAGCACTGGTAAAGCCAACTGGATCTGCGTTTCCAAACCACTTCAGCTCAACACCCCGCTCCAGGCAAGCGGCCAGGAATGCTTGAATAGTCGCTGGGTCCTGACCAATCAGCGAGAACTGGATCGAGCTGCCGACGTAATACTCCTTTGTATCGCGGGAAGGACAGGTGATGCCTTCGATCCGGTCCAATCGCTGCTCAATCAAGTGGTAACGCTCATTCCAGCGTTCACACTGTTTGTCCAGCTCTCTGAGCTGGGGTCTGAGGAGGGCAGCCCGCAGGTTGTCCATGCGACTGGAGTAATTCGGAACCATGGTTTTCAGTTGTTCGAAAACCGCCATCTCCGGTCGGGAGATGTGTGACTCATACAGCATGTAGGATCCGGAAAGGATGATGGCCCGGGCGATGAGTTCGGGATCATCTGTAATCAGCAGTCCGCCTTCGCCGGAGTTCATATGTTTATAGGTCTGGGTACTGAAGCAGGCGGCGATGCCGAAGGTGCCCGATTTCTTTCCGTTCCAATTGCCGCCCATGGTGTGGGCACAGTCTTCGATCAGTACCAGGTTGTGTTTGTCGCAGATCTCCATTACCCGATCCATATCGGCGATATGACCCCGCATATGGGACAGCATCAGCCACCTGGCATCGGGTGCGGCGGCCTTCTGCTCAAGGTCTTCCAAGTCGATCAGGTAGTCATCGGTGATTTCGACCAGCTCAATGGATGCCCCGCTGTTTTCGATGGCGCCGGGTACCGGGGCCAGGGTGTAGGCGTTGCAGAGGACCGTATCGCCCGGTTTGACACCGACGCTTTTCAAAGCGATGTACATGGCACTGCCGCAGGAGGCGCATGAGAGACAGTATTTCTTGCCCATGTAGGCAGCGAACTCCTCTTCCAGCAAGGCGGCCTCGCCCTTTGTCCCCTTATCGACATTGTAGCGGTGCAGTTTCCCTGATTTAAGGATCTTCATAGCCGCTTCAATCCCGGCTTCACTGATGGGTTCCTGCTGTGTAAACGCCTTTGTGAATAGTTTCTTTTCCATTTTTATTTTTTATGATCATGAGCCAGGGGAATTTTGATTTATAATGCAACCTCCCCCCCCTGGCGGATATTGATGTTGTACAACAACAGACGGTTAATATACCTTCTGCTTGTACACCTCAAAATCCCAGTTCTCATCGGGAAAATACTTTTTTAACCGCCAGTCACAGGCCCGGGCATGACCTTCCATTCCTTCCATGCGCGACAACCGTGATGTTGTTGCACTGAACACCTTGTTGGCCTCGGCGCTGATTTTCTGGTAGGTGTAAACCTTCAGGAATTTATGAACGTTCAATCCACCGGAATAGTACCCCGCCTTTTTCGTGGGTAAAATATGGTTGGTTCCGGAGCATTTGTCCCCGTGAGGAACGGTACTGCCCTCTCCCAGAAAAAGTGAACCATAATGCTTCAGGTTTGCCACCCACCAGTCAAGGTCTTCGGCCATGATCTGCACGTGCTCCGGCGCATATTCATCGCTGATTTGGCAGAGCGCTTCCCGGTTTTCACAGAGGACGATCTCTCCGTAGTCATTCCAGGAAGTGCTGGCGACATCCGGATCCGGCAAGTCGGCAATGATCTTGGGCACAATTTCCAGGACCTTTTCGCCTAACTCTTGCGAGTCGGTAAACAGCCAGACAGGAGAGTTTAAACCATGCTCTGCCTGTGAGACCAGATCGATGGCCACCGTCATTGGGTCAGCCGTCTGATCAGCAATGATGGCGGATTCCGTCGGTCCTGCAAATACATCAATGGCACAGCGACCGCTCCCGGCCAGGATTGCCTTGGCTTCCGCCACATAGGCGTTACCCGGGCCGACCAGGATATTGGCCGGTTTACCGGTAAAGAGCCCAAATGCCATCGTAGCAATGGCCTGGACACCCCCCATTTCGAGGATGATATCCGCACCGGCGACTTCCATGGCATAAACCACTGCCGGGTCGATGCTCTTCCCTCGGGGAGGGGAACAGGCAATAACCAGCGGGACACCGGCTACCTTTGCCGTGGCCACGCTCATGATGGCGGAACAGGCGTGTGCGAATCGTCCGCCGGGGATGTAGCAGCCAGCCACATCCATGGGAATAATTCGCTGTCCCAGGCATACCCCGGGATGGGTTTCCGTTTCAAACTCAGTGAAGCTGTCCTTCTGAGCCTGCGCAAAATTTCGTACCTGCTCGAAGGAGAAACGAATATCTGCCTTTTGCCGTTCAGGCACGGTTGCAATAATCTGCTTCTTTTTCTCATCACTGAGAATAAAATCACCCTTCCAGCCGTCGAATTTTTCCGCCAACTCACGCACGGCTGATTCTCCTTTTTGTTCAACCTCAGCGAGAATTCCCTTTACAATATCACGGGTTTTCGCGTTGTCTGTATCGGCAGACTTGGGCGCCCGCTTGATAAACGTCATGTCTTTCCTATTATGTGATTAGTTTAAAATGATTTTTCTTTTTTCCAGACCTTGAATACTTTCAACAATACCAGTCCGACAAGTGCGGTTGCTCCCCAGATCCCCATGGCCTGGATGATGGTAAAGGACTGGGGCAGAACACCGGCGATCAAAATGATATGCGTCATGGCGAAAACCATTACCAACTGGGCTGTACCGCCTTCGATGGCAGCGGTGGTCTTGAATTCCGGGTCAACGATCCTCAATAGTACCAGGCCGGAGGGAATGGTCCCCGTTCCGCTTCCAAACAGAACCAGCATCCTTTCGAGATCAAACTTGCCGATACGGCGGCCGAAATAGACAACAAAGAAAAATGTAAAAGTGGTGCAGACGATGACAACCGATACTATCAAAGCCAGGTATTGCATAACAATTGCGATGGAGATAGCCATTATCGTTGCAATCATCAGAAAGTCGACAAAGATGCTGGTGATCTGTCTCATTATAGCATCGTCTATGAGATGACTATGATCGGAGACATTGATAATCTTTCGGATAATCATGGCCGTAAAAAGCCCCCAGACAAAAAAGAAACCGAATGCCAACTGACCCAGCGGTGTGCCCGCAGCCACCTTGCTTAGTATCAGGCAGACCCCGTAGTTTGCCAGGTATGCAAGGGCAATGACGGCCAGGTGGATACTGAGGGTACCGACATTGGAAGGATGCATGGTTTCACGTCCGATCATATCCCGGCTTTCCTTTGTTTTGAGGCCCGCCCGAAAATCTTTCTTCAGGGTATCGACCGGATGGGTGGCATACCCCCTGCGGATACCCCAGTTTGCGAGGGGAACGCCAACAAAGGAAGCAATCAGGAAACCGACTGCCGAATAGGTCAGTGCGATGGTCTGGGCGTCCGGAATACCGAACTTGGACTGCCAGGCACCGCCGATGGCCATGGCCTGTCCGGGACCCTGCAGAAAACCGTGTGCCAGTAACATCCCCAGACCCGGGTAGTTGTTGGATCCGGTTATCAGATTCAACAGGTAAGCCACACCACCACCCAGAATGCCCTGTGTGGTCAGCAGGACCGTGCTGATAATACCCAACCAGAGTGAGCCCTTGAGAATGGTTTTTCCCTTCGAAGAACCCTCATCCTTTTCTCCGTTTCCGGTCAGCCCCATGGCGATAAAGGATGCGTTAAAAAGATGAAAGGCAAACAGCTTGAACATCTCGGGCTTGAGGCCGAACCAGCCGAAGCTGACAATGATAAAGCCAATCAGACCGCCAATGATACTGGCTGGAACGAGAAACTTTTGAAAAAATGGGATATATGCCCTGCAAAGTAATCCGATAATAAGCATAGCGCCCATGACACCAATGAGAAGCAGGGGGTTGAATGATGCCATCATGATGATCTCTCCTCTAAGTTTGTATTAAAACTCTCTGGGCGGAAAATCAGCCCTTCTTTGTTTTAGTTTCTTCTTAGTATTTTCCCCGCACGATCATTGGTTCTTTCTCCCTGACTGAGTGCCGCGACGCCATTGACGATGACGTGCTCAAACCCGCTTGCGTAAACGGTGGGATTTTCATATGTCGTATTGTCCTTGACCTTGGACAGATTGAACATGGTGATATCAGCCTTAGCGCCGGGTCTCAGGGATCCCCTGTCACTCAAGCCGATAATTGAAGCAGGCAGGCTGGTCAACCGGCGTATACCTTCTTCCAGGTTGAGCACCTTTTCATCACGCAGGTAATGGGAGATAAACCGAGACGCCCAATTGTATCCGTAAAGCCCCAGTTGTTTGCCTTTCAGGGATCCGTCATTGGACAGGGCCATGGTGTCGGAGATTACCGAACACATGGGATGTTGCATGACCAGCCGAATGTCCTCTTCCGGGAAGCCAAAACCGGTCAGAAACAGTCCCGAGTATGCCTCTCCCAATTCAAGCATCAGATCAAAGAGCACATCCCATCCCGTTGTCTTCTTCTCTTTTGCCAGATCTGAAATGGTTCGGCCGATATCAGGGCTGCCACCCGGCACATCCAGAAGTCGGATTTTGTCCCACTGCTCTTCCACAACCAATCGCCAGATCGGTAGCGGATTGACCTTCAATCGCTCGCGACCGTCTGCTGTCTTGATCAGATCCAGGAATTCGCTGCTGCTCAGTTCATAAGACCATGCAGGTAAGGTTGCAACAGCCGCGGTATGTGACCAGTTGGTCGGCATCACATCCATGGTCACGTCCAGGCCCTCCTCCCTGGCCCAGTCGACCATCTGGATCGTATTGCGCATGGCATGTTCCGGGCGTCCATATTTAGGGTTGATATGGGAGATTTGTAATCTGACCCCAGATTCACGTGCCACGTCCATGGCTTCGCCAAACCCGACGAAATAGCGGGTATCCCGGTTTCGGGCGTGGGTGGCATAGAATCCGTCTACCTTTGATACTGCTCGACAAAGGGCGCTCAGCTCATCGTGGGTTGCCATTTTGCCGGGGTGATATTCCAGCCCCGTCGTCATGCCGAAAGCCCCTTCTTCCAGCGATTTTTCCATGAGTTTAACCATCTCTGACACTTCCTTATCAGTTGCCGGACGGGGTGCATTTGCTCCCATGGTTATTGACCGCAGTGCTCCATGACCCACCATGCCCACAATATTAGTGGCGTTGTGGGTCTGGTCCATGGTTTCTAAGAGTTCCGCATAGCTTTTCCATTTGCCGATGTCAGGAAAGCCCAACATGGCAAAGGTCCTCTTGCGGCTTTCATCCGTGCAGGGCGCAAAGCTGACACCGCACTGGCCGATGACCTCGGTCGTAACACCCTGCCGAATCTGGCTCTCAGCCCGCGGATCCGCTATGCATGACATGTCGGAATGGGTGTGAATATCAATAAATCCAGGTGTTACCACCAACCCTGTTGCATCGATTACCTGTCCTGCCTCGGCATCTGCCAGGCTCCCCATGACTGAAATGCGACCATCCGTTACTCCGATGTCACCCGTGTACGCCGGCTGACCCGACCCGTCTACAATTTGTCCACTTTTGATCAAGATATCAAACATTGCTTTTCTCCTCGTTGGCTTGTAACCGGCTCTACTCGAAACCGGACTACTGAATGATTGCGATCTGATTGAGCTGGTTATAATACCTCACGACTGAACCACAACGCCCTTTTTTCCTCGACTAATTATACACTAAACGCTGAAATCCAATTTCGTCAAGAATTTTATAAAATATTTTATAATAAATTAGAAACCAGTTGATTTCAGGGTTTTTGAGAGGGATAGAAGTTTGTCAGAATGAATCTCATCGGTGTTGCCGGAGGTTTTTCGGTGATTGCGTGGAAGGTGGTCGAATCCGAATTTTTAAGGAACGTTTTATTGTTTCTGGACGGATATAATTAGTAAGGTTCCTGATTGGGGGAGGATTTTGAATTGCAAAAAAAAGATCTTTAATATTGATAAAATCGTAGTTTAAACAGGGGGTTTTTGTCGGTGTCCCCGGAAGCGTTCTGGATGACGGTCCGATTACCTCCGGTAAAGGTCCATCATTCCGGATACCCAGGTCAGCAATATAGGATCTGCTGCCGGTGCCGTCAACAATTCGGCCCCCTTTAATAATACAGTCGAATATTTGTGCTCTCCTTAGTTGTATCCCTGTTTTTGAGCCGCCTCATACATAGCGATAATATTTTCTGCCGGTACATCCGATTGGATATTGTGAACCGGTCCCATGACATAACCACCGTTTACTGACAGATCGTTGATGCGGGTACGCACTTCCTTTTCCACGTCAGCAGGTGTGCCACTCGGCAGAACCTTGAAGGTGTCGATAGCACCCCAGAAACTGAGTCTGTCACCGAATCGCTTCTTGAGCTGGTCCGATTCCATACCCGTTGCCGTCACCTGCACGGGGTTGAGGATTTCAACTCCCGCATCCACCAGATCATCCAGAAGTCCAACCACGGAGCCGCAACTGTGATAGTAGATTTTTGCCCCGGTCAGCTGCTTCACATGATCAATCAGTTCTGTCAGGTAGGGCTTGATCATCTCCTTGTACATCTGCGGGGACATAAGCGAGGCATTCTGCATGGCCAGGTCATCGGCAAGTTGAAATACATCAATATACTCCCCGACCTCTTTGAGAAACAAGTCGGCATTCTTTTTTCGAATATCCAATATCCGGCGCATCAAGGCATGGGCGAAATCTTTATCCGCAGCCAGATCCATCAGGAAATTCTGAAAATCCCTGAGATACCAGGATTGTTCAAAGATATTGCCAGGGGATCCCATACAACCGACCAGTGCAAACTGATTGTCACTGTGCAGGGCCAGAGCCTGTTTCTTTAGTTGAGTGTAATCGTAGTCATCTGAAGGATCGGGCCAGTTGAAGCTGTCGAGATCTTCCAGGGTAGCCTGACTTAGCGGATGGTGGATAATATTGGCGTAATCGCCGTCGATCTGCCGCTTGATTCCCCATTGATCTGTAAACACGTTTGCTTCCGCCAGGGTTTCATCACTCTTTTCACTGTTTTCGGTCCCCTTGCTCGCAGGCCTGATATGACGACAATCCACTGCAAAACGCTCCAGAATACGTTCATCCACAAAAACTGTCTGCCATACATTTGACATAACGTTCACCGGCAAATCTTCATAGCCAAGATGTTTGAGCAATGCCCGGTATGCGACAATTGAAAGTGTAGTCTGCCTGCCTCCGAGGTCGACAGGAGTCCGGTCCGGGGTCTCATGATTCAAGGCCATCAAAACTCGTTCTTTGGATGTTGTCACTATTTTATCTCCTACGTTTTCTGATTGAATGTCACAAGGTGTGAATCAACCTTGTTTACTTGGTTAGTTAATAAAAATGGTTCTGTCGCAAAAAAATCATTTCTACAAATTACCTCTCATCTGAATCAAATTAGGCTGCTAAAGAATAGAATATGTTGGCTGTACTTTGGACAGACTTATCGCCCATTTCTATCTGTCCTTTTCTAATCATTCGAACCATTTCTATTCCGTTAAGCGTGATTGACGCGGAATCGAATAATTTAAAACCAAGTATTCCCCTTGTTATCCTCTTGATAGCACAATTTATGAGTTGTTGGAAGAGGTGCCAATCTGTCTGCAAAAGTCGGAACTGCTATTACAAACATTATCCATAATGCAAGAGTACTCACTCTATGTTGCAACCAGGCACCTTTCTTTATTAAAAATGCTGGAATAGTACATGATAACAATAACGCAGCACCACAATAGAAAGAATGATCTGCTATACAGTTATAAATATATGCAAAATTCCAAATGTCATAAGCAATGATCCAGAACCAGAGCATGTCGGGCCAGAGCATATCTCTGCTTCCATCCTTAGGGGTTTTCTTTCTTATTGTGATTCCCCACCAACCGGTGATTGCAAGAATGTTAAGAATACCGGCAATGCCCTTCATGACCACTCATTCAAACCGTTTCATAAAGCAACAGGCTATCTGAGTTTAAGCAGTCCTTCGTGGACGGTTTGGTTGATCTCTATACCGTCCTGTTCTGCCTTCTTTCGCATGGCGGCCTTGCCGCTGCCGGGCAGTCGGGTACCCGGCTGCTCCAGTATAGCACTGAAAAGGGTTTCCAGCCGCTCAGCAAATTGCCCGCCAGACAATGGTCCCGGCGAAATGGCGATGATCAGCTGTCCAATATCAGGCGAGGCACCCTCTGCATCGAAAAAAGAGCTGGCTTCAAAACCGAAGTGGGAAGCGGTCAGAGCCGCAGACAAAATCTCCACCATCAGGACAAGAGCGGCTCCCTTAGCGTCCCCCATGGGCAGCATGGTACCGGATACCGCTGCTTTGGCATCCGTTGTTGCCTGACCCTCCATATCCAGTGCCCACCCTTCGGGGATGGGTTTGCCCTCTTCTGCGGCCACCTTGATTTTCCCCCGGGCGACTTTTGAGAGAGACATGTCAATCACCAGCGGCGGTTTCCCGGCACGGGGGACTGCAAAAGCGATGGGATTGGTTCCGAAAACAGCATTCTTTCCTCCCCAGGGAGCAATCGCTTTGGGGCTGTTGGAAAAGACCAAGCCGATCAGGCCGGCGTTCGCGAGTTTTTCGACATGGTGTCCCATGACGCCACAATGATGAGAGTGGGTGATGGCGGCCATGGCTACACCGATATCTTTTGCCGTGGTAATGAGTTCGTCAATGGCCCGGGAAAATGCGGGGAAGGCGAATCCGTGATTTGCGTCAACCCTGAGCAGTGACGGGGCGGTCTTATCGAGGGATGGTTCGGTCTGCCCGTTGACCTTGCCGGATCTTGCCTGGGCGGAATAGGATGCGACACGCGATAGGCCATGCCCCCTCTGTCCATCGACTTCGGCTGTTACCAGTGCTGATGCGACCTCGGCTGCATTGACTTCGGAGGTATTGTGGACAACCAGAATTGCCTTCACCAGTTCGGTCAGTTCCTGAATGGATAGGGTGATGGTTTCCATTTTTAAGCCTCCAGTGCTTTACGAACGTTTTCAGCAGTGACGGCACTGACCCGGACGTTGGACTCCGCCGTCACACCACCGATGTGGGGTGTCAGGATCAGGTTGGAAAGCCCCTCGAACCGTTTACCGGCCTCGGCGTTCAGGGGTTCGATTTCATGTACATCGATGGCAGCTCCACCAATTTTACCGGATTTCATCCCTTCGATCAGGGCTGTCTCGTCCACAACACCACCGCGGGCGGCGTTGATGATAATGGCACCCTCTTTCATCCTTGCAATGCTACTGCCGTTGATCAGGTGTTTGGTATCTGGTGTCAAAGGAACGTGCAGGCTGATGACATCAGACGTTGCCAGCAGCTCGTCCAGTTCCAGCGGGCGGACGGCCTTCCAGGCGGGGTTATCGGAAGGTACAAAAGGGTCGTATCCGACCACCTCCATCTCTATGGCTCTTGCCATGCGGCCGGTTTCCCGGGCGATGGCACCGAACCCGATCAGCCCCAGGGTTTTTCCACCGATCTCGTTACCCATCAACTCTGTTCGCGGCCACTGGCCGGCAATCATTTTATCGGTGGAAAGGTACGCCCTGCGCAACAGCATCAGGGCAGACGTGATGACATATTCAGCTACCGCGATATCATTGGCACCGGTAGCAGGAAAGACGGTGATGTCACGACTGCGGCAAGCATCCTGATCGATATTATCCATGCCGACGCCCAGACGTCCGACCACAGCCAGCTTTTCAGCAGCTGCCAACAGATCCCCCCGGACCTGGGTTCGGTTGCGAACAATAATAGCATCAGCATTCTTGAGCAGTTCTATCAGTTCGTCGGTTTTATCTGCCAGCGACGGGTCGTAGATAACCTCAAAATCGGGAGACAGACTGTCAACGGCGGCCTGATCCATAAATTCAGTGATAACAATTTTTTTCATAAATCAATTGGATGGTTTTGGTGGATAGGATTGTTTCAGAAAGGGACTCACACTGAAATCCCACAGACGTCACCCCGGCACTGAATGCGCGAAGCTTGTGGCACAGAACCGGGGTCCAGTTAAAATTTAAGCTGGACTCCGGTTTTCACCGGAATGACAGTATGAGAATTGTGGGACATGAGAACCGAATCTTGCCACTTCTTCATCCCATGTCACTCTCAAACCAGGACCCTTCAGGGAGCGGTACCTGCAGCAGATGATAGAATATCAGGTAGAACACGGTCACCACAACCGCGCTCAACAGCGTGGACTGGATGATGTTCTTCCTGGACAATGGTTCTTCTCCCAGATAGAGGTTGAAAACCGCATAAAAAACATAACTTGAGGGCAGAAAACCGGCAAAGGGCATGAAACTGAGATAGATGGCCAGGATAACGATACCTGTAACCACGCTGTTTCGCTCCGCCATGTCCCTGAAAAACACAATTTTTTCCGGTTTGACGATGCCCTTGATGAACACGACAACACTCAGAAAACCGATCACAACCAGGAGGTAGTTGATAAACACCCCTCCCAGGTAACTGAGATCCCGTGTCACATAGTATATGACAGCCCCGAACAGCAGGCAGAAAATACTGACGATCAGGTCCGAATTAATCATTTGCACCTCCTTCCACCACAAGCGCCTGCCTTTTCTTCGCTCTCCAGGAGGCGAAGACAGGCCATAGGGCCGACAGTACGCACATGGAAATCAGGACCAGGCTGATCGGGCGAAAAACCATGTATCCAACCACACTGCCACTAGCCTTTCCTGCCAGCATGGACTGAACCAGTCCCTCCTCCGCGAACGGCCCCAGGATCAACCCCAGGACAATGGGGGCGGGGTGGAATTTCAGTTTACTGCTGATATACCCGATAATTCCAAAGACAAACATGATCCATACATCAAGCATGCTGTTGCGGATGGCGTAAGAGCCCAGAACCGTCATGAACAGAATGCCCGGTGCCAGAAAACGGGACGGAATATTGATGATCCGTGCAAAAAAGAAGGAGCCGAAACTGCCGATAATGGTCACCAGAAAGGCCGCGACCAGCAGCCCCATGATGAAGGAAAAGGTAATGTCAGCATGAGTGGTAAACAACTCCGCACCAGGCCGTAATCCATGCAGCATCAATGCTCCCAGGATGACCGCTGCCGGTGGTGATCCTGGAATTCCCAGTGTCAGCAGCGGAATCAGTGAGCCAGGCGCCATGGCCGAGTTGGCGGCCTCAGACGCTGCCACGCCTTTGATGGTTCCCTTTCCGAACTCTTCCGGATGTTTATCCCAGCGAGCGGCCTCATTGTAAGAAACCATGCTGGCAATGTTACCACCTGCACCCGGTGCAAAGCCTATAACGGTGCCGATGGCAGAAGACCGCAGCATCAGGACTGGCTGCTTGAATAAATCCACAATGACTTCCCGAATGACTTTGAAGCTGGGCTTCACGGTTACGGCAGTGTAGGTCCTCTTGCGTTGCCCGATGACACTGTTCAGGATTTCCGGCAGACAGAAAAAGCCGATCAGGGCCACAATCAGGGCGACACCACCCTGCAGGTCGGTGAAACCGAAGGTCAGACGGACATCACCCCCGATGGGTGCCATGCCGATGGTGCTCAACATCAGGCCCAGAGTGCCGGCCAGCAGATCCTTGAAGATACTGCCACTGGATATGGTACTGATAATGGTCAACCCGAAAATGGCCAGCCAGAAATACTCCGGCGGTCCGAACATCAGCGATGCAATCGCCAGCGGCGGGGCTGCAAGTGCCAGGACAACGTTGGCTGTCAACGAACCGTATGACGATGAAAAGGCTGCTGCTACCAGGCCGTGCTGCGCCATACCTTTTTGCGACAGGGGAAACCCGTCGAAGGTTGTGGCAATGGCGGCCGGTGTCCCGGGGGTATTAATCAGGATGGCGGGAATAGAGTCCCCATACATGGCGCCTACATAAATACCCGCCAGCATGATCAGGCCGGTTGAAGGTGCCATGGTAAACGTAAACGGAACCAGCAGCGCCAGACCCATGGTGGCCGTCAGGCCGGGAAGGGCGCCGAAAATGATTCCCATGAATACGCCGAAGAACAGGAAGGTAAGGTTTTGCAACTGAAACACCTGTTCCAGGCCGATAAAGACTGAATCAAACATAGAGTGCTTCCTGTTGGCTGAGTTCAAAAAAAACCGGCCACTCAGGACCGGTTATTTAAAAATGGGAGATGGGGGTTTATTTCTTAAACTCTTTCACCACCGGTGCCCACTCAACCACCTTGGACTTGATGTAAGCCGCCGCCTGTTGAGAGTCCATTTCCAGAGGAATAAACCCGTCGGCTAGCATCTGCCGCCGGACTTCCGGGTCACGGGAAATGGACAGAAAAGCTTTTTCCAGGGTTTTGATCACACTGGCAGGGGTCCTGGGCGGTACAGCGACACCCCGGTCTATGGAAGCCAGAATATTGTAACCCTTGCTTTTAAAGGTGGGGACATTCGGCATGGGTGCAAACGGTTTTTCGGTCCCATATGCCAGAACGCGGATCTTTTCTCTATGCTGAAAGAGGTTGTTGGAGTTACCCCACAATGTAGTCACGTGCCGGCCCAGAAAGGCGGCTACGCTGGGAGAGGCTCCCTTGAAAGGAATATAGGTCATCTTGATGCCGGCGGCCTTTTGAAACTGCAGGTAAGCGATGTGATGACCCGACCAGGTACCGGATCCGCCACAGGTGATGGCACCCGGGTTTTTCTTGGCATAGGCTACCAGATCTTCCAGGGTCTTGAACTTGGAATTTTTCATGACAGCCAGACCGATAGGCGTGGCCTGGAAGAAGGCGACCGGCTTCAGTTGTTCGGTTTCGTATCCGGCGTTGCCACGGGCTAGAGGCTGCAGGATGATGTGGGGGATGTTAATCCCGGACATGAAATAGCCATTTGGGCGCTGTTTGATCAGGTTGGTCCAGCCAATGGATCCGCCACCGCCAGGCTTGTATTGCACCATAACCTTCTCACCCAGAATTTTCTCAAGCCGGGGTTGCTGCCTTCTGGCTTCAACGTCGGTTTGTCCACCGGGGTTAAAGGGAACCTGGTATGTAATGGGGCGGTTAGGATATTTGGCGAAAACACTGGGAACTGCAAAAATCAACGTGCCAAGGAACAAGATGAACAAGTGGGTCATGTTTTTCATTGGATGTCTCCTCTGCTGTTTTTTTACTGCGGGGCGAGTTATCGCCCTGCCGGCCCCTTTTGGAATTGGCAGGGTAATAAAAAAAAGGGCGGTCCCTGTGCATGGGGCAGTCCGGTTGGAAACAGCTATCGAAAGCTTATGCGCTTCGATACAGCTTGGTTAATACAAACTCTTCATGACCCAATGCTTCCTGTGCAGTCAGACGACCGTTACAGGTACGCACCAGCATGTCGATCAGATTGTCACCGGACTCTTCCAATGTCATTTCACCACGGAGAATGGCGGAGCAGTCATAATCGATATGCTCAGACATGGTTGAGACAGTCAGCGGGTTAGCCGACAGCTTAATCACAGGCTCAATGGGGTTACCAATAATGTTACCCTGACCGGTGGGGAAGAGATGTGCCACATAACCAGCAGCTGCCCACAGGGTTACCGCTTCAGCAGCAGCAGAAGAGGTATCCATATAAGCCAGACCCGGTTTGGAAGGTGCTTCTGCAGGCTTCAGAACCTCGCCGTAACTGATTTTCTTTCCAATCTTTGCCAGGTTACCGAAAGCTTTTTCTTCGATCGTGGTCAGGCCACCGCGGATGTTACCCTTGGTGGGCTGAGAACCGGAAAGGTCATCAGTCTTGAATTCGTTGATGAAATCATTGTACTCGTTCCAAACTTCCATGAACTTCTCACCCAGTTCAGGAGTGGCAGCCCGATCCTTGCAGATCATTTCGGCACCGGTGATCTCTGATGTTTCACCGAAGCAGCACCAGCCGCCCATTTCAACCAGTTTTTCCAGGGTATTACCAACGGTCGGGTTGGAGGCCAGGCCGGATGTGGTATCGGATTCGCCACACTTGACTGAAACTCGAATTTCAGTCAGATCACACTCTTCGCGTTTCAGTTCAGATGCCCACTGGACATACTCTTTCGCTTTCCACGAAGCATTGGCAATGGTTCCAATGTCGCCGGTCCGCTCAATTGAGAAACCTTCAACCGGTTTGCCGGTCTTGGCAATGCCATCAACAATGAGCTGGGTCCATTCCGGTTCAATACCGATCACAACAACAGCTGCAACGTTAGGATTGGAGCCGATTCCTATCATAGTACGGAAGAAAAGCATCAGGTCTTCACCGAACTGCAGTCGACCATAAGCATGGGGAATGGCTTTGGTGCCTTTGATATTGTTTGCGACTGCCTCGCAGGCAGCGTTTGAGAGGTCATCCAACGGCAGGATCACAACATGATTTCGAATTCCAACTCGGCCGTTTTCCCGGCGATAGGCAACTACTTTTTTCTCACTCATTTTACCACCTCGTGGTTTTCAGGTTGTGTACGTGTACGTGGTCTCCCACCTTGATGTCGGCAACAACCCTACCAATGTCGTAGCCATATTTGAGAATGGTATCTTTCGGGGCATGTGCCTTCAGGGCAATTTTGTGTCCCAGTGGAATATCCTGCGTTGCTTCAACGGTAAGCGGTTCCCGGCTGTCCATATACATGCCTTCAACCTTTTCGCCCTGCTTGATATCAACAGTCGCGACACCGACACTGTCGGCCTTTTCGTGAACTAGAAATTGAATCATTTTTTTACCTTTAATTTGGGAAGCCACAGTTGGCTACCCAGTTACGGGTTCAAGAATCCCTGGTCTGTTGCCTGGCAGTCTATCTGCCGGGATACCTCTCATTTCCGAACATTCAGGCCGGATCATCTTGTTTCCTGAATCTGTCAATCAATACCGGATGGCACTCAATAAAGTTGGCATCGGTATATCTGACGCTCCGCGGTCTCTGCCGACAGTTTCCCAAACAGACTTAGGGATCTTACAAAAATAACTTGGCATAAGCTTTCCACAAAAGTCCTATAAAGACCGGACATTTTGTCGGCATAATGCCAAGTAATCTTTGAGCCGACCCTTACTCAAGCCGGTGTGGAGACAGCAGATTGGAATGGTGGATCGGCGATTAATCGATCCTGAAAAGTATTCATCTATTACAGCAAGGATAATACCATTCGAAAAATAAGTCTTTAAGACTATAATATTATAGAAGAATAAACTATTGAAAGTGCCCGCAGGGGAGATGATACTGCCCATAATTGGGCATTATTAAAAAAAGTGTGTCAACTTTCTTTACACATTGTAAGATTCTGGCAAATCCCTGTTTCAGATCCCCGCATTTGAGAAAAGCGCGAACCGATTCGCTGATGACAGTCCGAAAAAAACCATACCAGCCGACGAATGCCGGGGAAAATAAAACGGTACTCAAGTACCTGGATACCATGTATAGTGAAACATTAGTCGTTTACGCGGCTTGGACAACCATGCGTTTTTAAGCCTGGCGTTAGGTGGTGGCGATCGTATGGTCTTCTGCGACAATCACAGGCAAGAGGATGCTGGATGGCGCAGTCGAATTCGATTTATGTAAATGGCTATAACCATTTCAAACATAAACGCTCATTTTTAAAAGGAGTCAACTGCCATGTATGCTGATTTGTCACTGGAGCGTTTTATGGCCGGGCTGATAAAAAGAAACCCGGGTGAACATGAATTCCATCAAGCGGTTCATGAGGTAGCAGAATCTATCGTTCCTTATATACTGGAGCATCCCCAATATCAGGAGGCCCGGATTTTTCAGAGAATGACCGAGCCGGACCGAATGGTGATTTTTCGTGTGGTCTGGGAAGATGATGCGGGAAGTGTTCGTGTGAACCGGGGATATCGTATTCAATTCAACAACGCCATCGGTCCCTACAAGGGCGGTATGCGGTTTCATCCCTCGGTTAATCTGAGTATCCTGAAATTTCTGGGTTTTGAGCAGACCTTTAAAAACAGTCTCACAACCCTGCCCATGGGAGCGGGAAAGGGAGGCTCTGATTTCAACCCGAAGGGAAAATCCACCGGTGAGGTGATGCGCTTCTGTCAGGCCTTTATGACTGAGTTATACCACTACATTGGACCCCATATCGATATTCCGGCAGGGGATATTGGTGTTGGGGCAAGAGAAATCAGTTTCCTGTTTGGTCAGTACAAGCGGATGAGCCATGAATTTACCGGGGTTCTCACCGGAAAAGCAATGGAATTCGGTGGCAGCCTGATACGTACCGAAGCGACGGGTTATGGCTGTGTTTTCTTCGCAGAAGAGATGCTACAGCATGTCGGAAAGAGCATTCAGGGAAAAACCTGTGTTGTTTCCGGGTCGGGGAATGTGGCGCTCCACTGTGCCCAGAAGATCATCCATCTCGGCGGAAAAGTGGTTTCGCTTTCAGATTCTTCAGGATTTATTTATGATCCGGATGGTATCGATGAGGATAAACTGAATTTTGTGATTCGGCTGAAATCAGAAAAACGCGGCCGGATATCTGAATACGCAGACAAATATGGCTGCGAATATCATGCGGGTCAGCAACCCTGGGGAGTCACCTGTGATCTGGCATTCCCCTGTGCCACACAAAACGAAATTAAAAAAGAGGATGCCGAAACACTGGTGGGGAATGGCTGTATCGGGGTGGCTGAAGGCGCCAATATGCCGACCATGGCTGAGGCCGTAAAGGTGTTGCAGCGTTCAAAGATTCTCTTTGCCCCCGGAAAGGCTTCCAATGCTGGCGGAGTTGCGGTCTCCGGCCTGGAAATGACGCAGAACAGTATCCGGTTGGCCTGGTCGGCTGAAGAGCTGGAGACACGGTTGAAAAACATCATGAAACATATTCATGCACAATGCACGACTTATGGGGATGAAGCCGGCTATGTCAATTATGTCAAGGGAGCGAATATTGCCGGGTTTATCAAGGTTGCCGATGCGATGCTGGCTTATGGTTCCATATAGATGTCTTTAGCCGGGATTCTCAAACAAAAAACTCCGGAGGACCAACCATGAAACATGTGATTATTGGCAATGGAATTGCCGGTATCTCTGCAGCGGAAACCATCCGGAAGAACAGGCCGGAAGATGAGATTGTGATCATCGGGAATGAAGATGGGCCGCCTTACTGGCGCGCCAGTTTAAGCAAATATATTCTTGATATCATTCCCTCACAAAAAATGAAGATCAAACCGGACGGTTGGTTTGAAAAGCAGGGAATACAACAGATCCAAGGCGATGTTAAGCGGATTGACGGTCCGGGTAGCCGGATCTTTCTGAAACAACCGCAAGCTGAAGCAGAAATAAGGTTTGACCGTTGCTGCATTGCTACCGGGGCCAAGCCGGTTTCCCTTTCAATTCCAGGCAGTGATCTTCCCGGGGTGCTGGCGTTTCGCTCACTTTCCCAGGCAAACCAGCTGAAAAAAACCCTGGCATCCATCAAGCACCTGGTGGTAATTGGTGGGGGTGTTTTAGGGATGGAGGTGGTAGAGCTGGCTGTCGCCAATCAAATCAACTGCACGGTTCTGCAAAGAGGAAATCTGATCGGTACCCCGCTGGTTGACGAGCATGGCGCTGATATTCTATTGAGACGCGTCACCGGGCAGGACGGTGTTCATCCACCCTGCGCGGAGGTCATATTTGGAGATGGAATCGTTGAATTCTGCTCCCAGAATGATCGGTTAAGCGGCATCCGGCTGCAGAGTGGAAAAGAAATTCCATGCGGGCTGGCAGTGGTCTGTATCGGTATTTTGCCGGATCCCTCAATAGTTGAAGACTCGGGCCTGGCATTTGAGCGGGGACTGCTTGTTGATGAACATCAGCAGACGAATATCGAGGGCGTTTACGGGGCGGGTGACTGTGTTATCTACCCCACCGAGAGTGGCGGGCTGGCCCCGACCCGGACATGGGTCACCTCTCGAATCCAGGGAAAAACCGCTGGTTATAATATGTGCGGCATTCCCAGTCTGTTGTTTGATGAAGGCCCCATGTACAATGCCAGCTACCTGTTCGATTTGTTGTACACGGTGATTGGAGACTTCAACCCGCGCGGTGGTAATTATCGGAGCTTTCATCATCATCCGGATCCGGTCTCATATCGCAAGCTGATCTTTAAAGATGACCGGATCGTTGGGGCGATGATGCTGGGTGATCGTAACGGAGACCAGGCCATTCGCCGCCTGATTGCTCAAAATGTCAGCATCTCGTCTGATCTTCAGAAACAGAACCTGCTGGACCCTGCTTTTGATCCAAATGATCTGGCGAAAGAGGGAATTGAATTTATAATGTATTGAGGGTGGAAACCAAAATGGAAGAAAAGCCAATCAATGTGCGTCATCCGAGCGAGCATTTTCTTGATGAATTGCGTGTTTTTTCAGAATACCAGTTGGACAGCTGTTTTGGTGACGGTGAATGCATGCGGGTATGTCCGGTGGTCGATCAGGAACTGCTCATCTCTGAACTGAACGAATGCACCATCGGTCAAAATGAACTGACAGATGCGGTCACTCAGTTCACCTATGACTGCTTCCAGTGCGGCCAATGCACAATTGCCTGCCCGGCAGGTGTGCAGCGGGACATTCTGATGGTTTATCTGAAGCATAAAGCGATGAAAAAAGGAGAACCGCCACATTTAAAATCCTACTATAAGGCAAAAGGGATCAGCGGGTGGAACCCCAATCGACCCGAACAGAAATCGCTGGGCAAGGAGTTGGTAATCAGGGGCTATAACCTCATGTCCAGTCGTAAGCTGGGCGTCCTGAAACAGCATGTCGATAAGACAGAGTTTCGTCAGGCAGATACGCTCATCTATTTCGGTTGCTACATATTCAGCCACACCGGTGTTCAGTTTAAAACCATCGAGATCGCGGATAAGCTGAAACTGGATTACGAAGTCCTGGGCGGTTTGAAAAGCTGTTGCGGCTGGCCCCAACTGCTGGGCGGGAGGATTGAAGAAGCAGAATACCTGCATCGATATGTGGCGGATGTGATCGATAAAATTCGTCCGAAACAGATCGTCACCGGCTGCATGGAATGCTATGCCGCCTTAAAAAGGATGGCACGCCTTAACCATTCGACCTGGGAGCCGCTGACCACTTCACAGTGGTTGCTGCAGTTTGCCGATCAGCTGAATCTGACCAGAAGTGATGAGTTAGTTACCTTCCACGATTCGTGTCACTGCACCCGGAAACTGGGATTGGGTCAAAATCCCAGAAACCTGCTCGGGAAGCTATACAACCTCAAAGAGATGGAGAAGAACAAAGAAGACGCGCTTTGCTGCGGGTATTATAATTTTAAGGGAAATCCCGGTCTCAACCAGGAAATCGTCAAGCAGAAAATGGATATGGTCGAAAAAACCGGGGCCAAAACCCTTGCCGTGGAATGCGTTACCTGTCAGGAGTCCTTTGAATCTGCGGCAAAAGCACGGGGTATTGAGGTCGCTGATCTGGTTGCGTTGGTCCATCGAAATATTTTTCCAGAGTGAGTCGCCGGTGATGCGCCAAAACTGCCTGTTGAACTTTTCAGATTTAACAACCGATCAGCCTTTCAAACGGAGCACAACATGAAGGACCGAAATGTGGACGTTGCCATTATCGGAGCAGGCACTGCCGGGCTGGGGGCTTATCGCGCAGCCGTCAAACAGACTGAAAATATCGTCATGATAGATGGCGGACCTCTGGGAACAACCTGTGCACGGGTAGGATGCATGCCCAGCAAGCTATTGATTGCTGCAGCTGAAGCAGCCCATGTTGTCAATAATGCGGATACGTTCGGGATAACGGCCAGTGATATACAAATAGATGGGAAGGCAGTGATGAAGCGCGTTAAAGCGGAGCGAGACCGATTTGTCGGCTTTGTTCTGGAGTCCATCGAACAGATCAATTCCGACCATTTGATCCGTGGATATGCCCGGTTTATTGGCCCCCAGACCCTTCAGGTCGACGGTGAGGCGGTCATCAAAGCCAAATCAATTGTGATTGCCACCGGCTCTTCTCCGATAATTCCGCCGTTTCTGGCGGAGATGGGTGACAAGGTGATTCTCAACGATGATCTCTTTGAATGGGATGATCTGCCGGAAGCAGTGGCCGTGTTCGGAACCGGCATCATCGGCCTGGAACTGGGGCAGGCTTTGGGTCGACTGGGCGTGCGGGTTTCCATTTTTGGGCGCAGCGGTCGGGTGAGCCCACTGGGAGATCCGGTGTGTGCCGAATACGCCAGGCGCCATTTTTCAGGCGTATTGGACCTGACACCGGCAGCCACCATCGTTGATGTCAAAGAAGTGGAAAACCGGCTACAGATTCAGTTCTTTGGTGAGAACAGCGCCGAACGGGTTGAAATTTATGACTATGCCCTGTCAGCTGTCGGCCGACAGCCCAATGTAAAGAGTCTGGCCATCGAAAATGCGGGTGTTGAACTCGATGCTAGAAGTATCCCTGTTTATGATCCCTGCACGACACAATGTGGAGACAAACCGGTGTTTATCGCGGGTGATGTTGGAAATTTCAGGCCTTTGTTGCATGAAGCGGCAGATGAAGGTCGAATCGCGGGCAAGGCGGCTGTCGATTACCCAGAGGTGATGGCCGGAAATCGAAGAACACCGCTGGCCATCATTTTCACAGATCCCCAGATCGCCATTCTGGGAGATCGACTGGTCGATTTGCCAGAACAGACAGTTGAAATCGGGGAGGTCAGTTTTGAGGACCAGGGGCGCAGTCGCGTGCTTCAGAAAAACAAAGGTGTACTGAGAGTATACGGTGAGCATGGAAGTGGACGGTTTTTAGGTGCGGAGATGATCGGTCCTTCAGCAGAGCACATCGGCCACCTGCTCGCCTGGGCCAGACAAAATGATATGACGGTTGGGCAAATGCTGGAGATGCCTTTTTACCATCCGGTGATCGAGGAAGGGGTCAGAACCGCCCTGCGTGTGCTGAACAGCAAACTCAAGCTGGGCCCTCTGCCGGTCCAGCGTTGCCTGGATTGTGGTCCAGGGGCCTAAGCATCCAGAGTGGTCAAAATACTGTTACCTTTGTTCTTGATCTGCCTGTTCGTTACATAATTTTTACATGTTTTGCAAAGGTCTGTACCTGTATCTATAGTTTTACAACATTCAAAAACCATTGAAAAAGAGCATCTTAGGAGATCGTTTTTCTAATGTTAAGCAATGTTTTTATACCTGTATGACAAACAGAATTGGCCTTGCATCGTTGAATCAGCCGCAAAAAATGATGCCAAATGATCGTTTTTTTGGTTGATCTCCGGTTTTGTGAGTAATAGATTCAAAGAGCAATCAAAAAGATCTTCGAAATATCCGGGCAGAGCCTGAAGTTGATTTTGAGCTCCAAACCCATCATAAAATAAAGGAGACACCATCAATGACACGATATGCAGAGAGTTACAAGGCCATTGAAACCAGTACAACATACGAAACGGTTATTCAAAAAGGAAATATATATACCTCTCCCTCTGTAAAAACATTTGAAGCCTATTCAAAACCCCTGTCGCCAGTAAAAGGGGATGGCCAGTATTTGTGGGACGTGGATGGGAAAAAATATATCGATTTAATGGCCCAGAATCTGTGCATCAGTGTGGGGTACTGCCATCCGTTGGTAAACAGCGAAGTCAAAAAACAAATGGATATGCTTACCCACTCCACCGCCATGTATGTTCATCCAGTGGCCGTGCATTATGCCCAGGAACTGGCTGCCAGGTTCCCTGAAGGTCACGACTGGGTGGTCCATCTGGTGAACAGCGGTGCCGAAGCTGTTGATGTGGCCGTGATGATGGCCAGGGTTTATACGGGTAACCATGCGATGATGGCGCTGCGTACTGGTTATCATGGTGTTCAGGGACCGGCCATGTCATTGACCGGCATTAACACCTTTCACCAGAACATACCCTTGGACCCGGGGGTGCTGCATGTAGCCAATCCACACCCGTACCGTGGTATATTCGGAGACGCCATCGATGGCTATCTGGATGAGATCGATCGGACCATTGAGTCATCGACTTCGGGGGAAGTGGCGGGATTCATCGTTGAACCGATCCAGGGGTTTGGCGGTGTCATCCCGATGCCTGAAGGGTACCTGACCGGTGCTTTTGAGCGCATTCGGGCGGCTGGTGGTTTGTGTATTGTAGATGAGATTCAAACGGGATTCAGTCGAACCGGTGACCACTTTTGGGGGTTTCAGGCGGATGATGTTGTCCCGGATATTATTGTGCTGGGTAAGGGGATCGGCAATGGCTTTCCTCTTTCAGCTGTCGTGGTCAAACGTGAGGTGGCAGAAGCCACGGCCGGAAAGAAATGGTTCAATACCTACGGTTCCAATCCAATGAGTTGCGCTGCAGGACGGGCTATACTCAGGGCAATCGATGAGGACGGTACGCTGCAGAATGCCAGAGAAACCGGAGCCTATTTAAAGGGAAAACTGGAAGCACTTAAGGACAAATTTGATGTGATCGGCGACGTGAGAGGGCGAGGTCTCATGATGGGTGTTGAACTTGTCACGGACAGGACTTCGAAAAAACCCGCTGAGGCAGAAACCGCCCGCGTGGTCGAAACTGCAAAAGATCTGGGAGTGATTATTGGAAAGGGTGGTGCTTTGGGTAATATCCTTCGCATCAATCCACCGCTTTGTATCCAGAAAGAAGACATGGATGTTGTGGCGGAGGTTCTGGATAGTACCTTCCGGAAACTCTAGCTATCATTCCCGGCTGGGCTGATATCCTGTCCCCTTTTTTTGTATATTGTTAAGTCACCTGGCGGCAGTGGGTTTCCCGGGTGAGAAAAAGCAGGCAGAGTGCAACGGCGACCCAGGCAATCATCAGGGAAAAGCCGGTCTGGTAGGCTTCCAGACTGTAAATCCTGATCCCGCGAGCCGTGGTCCCCAACCAGTTTTTATCCAGAACCCATCCGATAGAGGGTTGGAGCACGGTTGGACCAATCATCACGCCCATATTAATGATCCCGGAAACAGTTCCCGATAAATGAAGCGGCACAGATTCCTTTGCAAAGGCGAATCCGATCATCATTGCGCCGGAACTGAAGCCAAGGAGTATCAACACGCCAACCAGCAAAGGCGTCGGTATATCGTTGATAAAGACAATACAGATCCAGCAAGCCAGAACCAGCAGGTAACCCCCTATATATAAGGGTTTTCTGCGACCCAATCGGTCTGACAATCCGCCGAGAATTGGGCCTCCCACAGCCCATGAAACCAGAAGGACAGAGGACAATGTTGCTGCTTCGGTAGTGGTCATCTGGTAGTGGGTTACCAGAAACGGAACACCCCAGAGACCTGCAAAGGCCAGATTACAGCCGGCCATACCACTGGGGATAGCTGCCAGCAGCAATGTGTTTCGATATTTAAAAACATCCCGTATCCCCACCCGAATCTGGTGAAATGAATTCTGCTTCGGGTTTTTATCATATTCGATCAGATCCTTGTACCCCTTTTCGTGTGGGTAGTCTCTGACAAAGATCCATATACTGATGCTGATGGCAAACATAATCACGGCAGATAGTACGATAGCGCTACGCCAGCTGATAATACCCATCAACAGACGGAGCGGCGTTCCGGCGAATACGGCACCGATAATGCCGAAACATAAAGCGATGCCGGACACAAAGGCGTAGTATCTGGCAGGAAACCAGTTGGCAGTGATGGCAAGCAATCCCACAAAGGCAACTGCCACCGATCCACCGATTAGAAACCGACCGGCGCTGGCCCACATCAGGGTTGGAGCTGCCGCAAACATCAGTGCCCCCAATCCAGCGACAAAAGATCCCAGGGCCAATAGTCGTCTTGGCCCCCAGGTATCAGCGATAATACCGGTGGGAATCTGCATGGCCACATAGCTGTAAAAATAAAAAGCCGAAAGATTTCCCAGACCGCTGGCACTGATTTGAAAATCGGTCATCAGCTCTTCGGTCATGACCGCAGGCACCACACGCTGGAAAAATGCCATGAGATACAGCAGAGCTCCCAGTCCCCAGACAACCCATGCAACTTTTAAAGGAGGTGTTTCTTTTGATGTCACTCGCAACCTTTTTGGAATAGACTCAAGGTCTATTTATTTTGAAATATCCGTCGGGTGTTTCTGAAAGTATAGTGTCAAGGCGGTACCTATGGCAATTAGCAATGATTCACCTACCCATTGAAAATCAGGAATTTATTTCCTGTCTGGAAACTGGACGGTTTTAATTGTTTGATTTTTGATGTAGCATCCAGTCAACAAAATGCAGGAACAATAAAAATAGCATTCAAAATGTTGGGATCAGCAAGTTGCGCTCGTCAGGTGCATTAACAACAGCAGGGAGATTACCCATATGACAGAAATAGTTAAGATCGAATTGACACCTGTATTCGTGCCTTTTTTCAAGGAGATACTGGAAACCATGAAAGGCAGTGAGGGTGGTCTCGGAATGGCGATTGCGGCGGAAGAGGAGTGGAACGGGGGTGATTTTGTTATCTGCAAGTTGACCACTGACACAGGACAGTGCGGTGTGGGAGAGGCATTTGTCTGGTTGCCTGAAACCGGCGTGTCGCCGGAGCAGTTGGTCGATATCATCACAAAATCCCTGGGTCGATACGTCATCGGGGAAAGTCCTTTTAATGTGGAACGTCTCCGGCATCGCATGGAAATTAATGTCAACCGGAGCGATGTGGCCAAGGGTTTGATTGATATGGCCTGCTACGATTTGATGGGGCAGATCACCGGTCGGCCGGCCCACGATTTCATGGGCGGGCGCTGTGTAGACGAAGTGCCCCTGGCCGGGCTGATTCCGCTGATGGATACCGAAACCATGGTTGGGCTCTGTCAGATGTTTTATGAAGGGGGGATGCGAACCTTTCGCCTGAAACTGGGACAAGGTATTCAAAAGGATGTCGAAATCGTCTCCCAGGTCCGAGAGGTACTTGGACCCGAGGTTCGCTTGAGGGTGGATTATAATCAGGCTTATAAGCCTCCTGATGCTGTACGTGCGATCAAAGCCATTGAGCCCTTTGGGATCGATTTTGCCGAACAACCGGTTGCGGCTTCGAGCTATACAGGGATGGCTTATGTCCAGGCACGGGTTGATATCCCGGTGATGGCACACGAAGGCTGCTTTTCGCTGCAGGATATTTCCACCCTGGTCAAGATGGGAGGGATTAACATGATCGGGCTGAACTCTGAACGACCAGGCGGTGTAACCAATATGCTGCGTGCCATCTCTTATGCGGAGATGGAAGGCATGGGTGCCGTGCTTCATAATCAGCCGCTGGGTATCGCCTCGGCTATGCACATTCATGTCGCATCCGCCCGGCACAACTCACTGGGACATGCTACGGAACTATTCGGTCAGGTCATGCTGGAGGATGACCTGATCATCAGCCCTATCAACTATGAAAACGGAACAGCCACGGTGCCTGATGGGCCGGGCTGGGGAGTGCAGTTGGACGAAACAGCACTGGAAAAATATGCCACAGCCGAAACCGTGGTGATAACAGCATAAACCTCAATAGATAATACAATGGAAAACAGGAAATTGAGCCTTTTTGAAGCGGCGTCTGTCGTAGCAGGCCTGGGTGTTGGTGGCGGGATCATGGCTGTTCCCTATCTGGCATCTGTTAACGGAATAGTGACGCTGGTTGTGATTCTGGCTGTCGCCTATGGTCTCAGCTTGCTGTTGCATCTAATGATCACCGAGATGGTCATGCGCGATAAGGAAGGCACTCAGCTGGTGGAGACTTTTGGTAAATTCATGTTTCAAAAACGGGGCAGGGTCTTCTTCACCTGGATTTTTTTCGGGCTGGTGGTGTTAAACTTCTATGCCTTGCTGGCAGCATTTCTAATCGGGGCGGGCGATCTGCTGGTGAACCTCACAGCCATACCACCCTGGTCCGCGAAACTGATCGTTTATGTCTGTGCGGCAGGCCCCATTTTCTTCGGGTTAAAGGCGCTCGGCATCAGCGAAAAACTGGCAATTGCCGGCATTCTGATCCTGGTTGGCGCCTTGGTGCTGGGGTCTTTGAACAGACCTTTCAACTCTCTCAACCTGGTATCCGGAACCATCAATTCTACGTTGGCCCTTTACGGGATGGTGATGTTTGCCTTTGCCTGTTTCTTCTCAATCCCCCAAGCGGTCAAGGGGTTGCAACATGACAAAAAACTGGTTGTAAAAGCCGTTTCACTGGGTATTGGTATTAACCTGCTACTGGTATTTGTGATTACCCTGATGAGCATGCTGGTCTCAGACAAGGTCACCGAACTGGCGATCATCGGGTGGGGAAACGCCATTGGTCAGTGGGCGATCATACTGGGATCCTGTTTTGTTTTTCTGGCCATTCTGACCAGTTACTGGAGTACCTCTTACGCATTGGCGATTGTTCTTGAAGAACGCCTGAAGTGGGATTACCGCATCTGCTGGTTGACAGCAACCCTGCCCACACTGGTGCTTGCCATGGTAGGGCTTAGCGGGTTCCTGGGATTTATGCGCCTGGCCGGCGGACTGCTGGCGGTCATGATTTCCATCATGGTGGTTCCGGCCTTTCAGGGGAGTCGAAAGTACGGAACTGTCAAGGATCCTGAATTCAAACTGAACCGACTTGGCCACCCCTTTTTTCAGGTGGTGATTATTCTGGCTTATATTCTGGTTGTCATCGGCTCAGTAGTATCTGTGCCCTGACAGACTCCCCTATTCGGACCCGTGTACCGATAATCTCAAACCGCTCTCCCGGGTCTCTCCTTACGATGAAACACCAGGGCATCTTCGATAGACAAGGATTTTGTTCCCTAGAGGTACTTTTCCTTGATCAGGCGTTTCAGGAGCTTTCCGGACGGTGTCCGCGGCAGCTCTTCTATGAAGTCGATTGTTTTCGGGCACTTGATGTGTGACACCTTGGTGCGGGTATACTCAATCAATTCCTTTTCTAATTCAGGACCGGCTTCAGCGAAATTAACCGGTTGAACCACCGCTTTGACCTCTTCACCGAACTCCTCGTTTGGCACGCCGATAACCGCTACATCCATCACTTTCGGATGCATGACCATAGTATCCTCTGTCTCCTGGGGGTAGATATTGACCCCGCCCGAAATGATCATGAAGGATTTACGATCGGTCAGATAGAGATAGCCCTCCTCGTCGAGGTACCCGATATCCCCGATATCGGTCCATCCGTCCTTGTTGCGGCTGCCGGCTGTTTTGTCCGGCTCTTTGAAATAGGAGTACTGCCTCCCGCTTTCCATATAGATAATACCTGGCTCACCGGGTGGTTGCTCGTTGCCGGCTTCGTCCAGAATATGAAGCGCAGCGGTAAACCCGCGACCGACGGACCCTCGATGTTCGAGCCACTCCGGGGAGGTGATCAGCGTCACAACGCCGGTTTCGGTTCCCCCCCAGAATTCGAAGAGCACCGGTCCCATCCACTCGATCATCTGCTCCTTCACCTCGACCGGGCAGGGAGCTGCGGCATGAATGGCGCACTGCATAGCTGAAACATCGTACTTGAGGCGGGTCTCCTGAGGCAGTTTCATAATGCGAACGAACATGGTAGGCACCCACTGGGAGTGGCTTGTCCCGTATTTCTCGATGGCAGAAATGGCGTTTTCAGGATCGAATTTCTCCATCAGCACAACAGTTGCGCCCACCTGCAGGCAGCCCAGGGCAAACGCGGCAGGTGCAGAATGATATAGGGGTTGTGTCGACAGGTAAGTCGCCTTATCATCGATCTGAAACAGCGCAAAGGCAGTTGCCAGGTTGGGGTCAACGGTTCCAACGGGGACGGGTGGGACATCCCAGTGAATCCCCTTGGGCCTGCCGGTTGTGCCGGACGAGTACAACATGAAGGTCCCGGCATTTCCATACGCTATGGGAGATCCATCATACCTGGCAACAGTCTCCTCAAATGAATCGTATCCGTCGATAGGCGACCCCAGCATGAGACGATGTGTCACATTGGGAGAGCAATCCAACAGTTTTTCTGCAAGTTCGGCAAAGGAATCCGAAGTGATCAACACACTGGATTCACTGTTATCAATCACATATTCCATTTCCTCCAGTTGAAGATGTGTGCTGATGGTAGTCAGCAGTAACCCGGCATCAATAGCAGCCTCCAAAATCTCCAGGTACGCTTCGCAATTCTCCAGCAGCACGGCAATGTGATCTCTCTCTTTCAGTCCAATACCCTTAAAGTACTGGGCGATCCGGCTGACCTTGAGGTCGTATTCACGCCAGGTAATAATGTCACCGCTGTTGGACAGGATAATGGCAGGATCATCTGGTTTGGATGCCGCATAGGTCGTATGATGTTGCATGGTTCTCCTCCTGTTCTGAGTTGAACTGCAGTATTGGCAACACATCGGGTGATTTTCAAATCTATCACCTGTTGCCTTGAAAAGAGGGCTGTTATAAACGCTCCTCAAACATTGGTTGTTATTTCCCTTTTTGGGAACCCTTACCAGCAATGCATTCTCTTTGTACAGACCTGTCAGATTTAAAACCAGGCACACCTGAATGAGTCAGCAGGCAGGGGATTCCATTCCCATTACAAAAGAAAACGAAAACGGTCATCCCATAAACTTCCCAGCCACCAAATCAGATGATGAAGAGGGATGGTTGTCACTATGACACCTTTACAGTAGGATAACAGGATGGAATCGGCTTCAAAATCACAGAAACACTCAACCGGAATCGGACATCAATGAACATAACCTCCAAGTTGCCGGATGTTGGCACTACTATTTTTACCATTATGTCTCAACTGGCGGCTGAACAGGGCGCTATCAACCTCTCCCAGGGATTTCCAGAGTTTGGAGTGTCACCGGACCTGATCGATTTGGTGAACCGGTATATGCAGAAAGGGTGTAACCAATACGCTCCCATGTCCGGCATTGCTGAGCTGCGCCAGAAAATCTCAGAGAAAACGAAGGAACTATACGGCGCCGTCATCGATCCCGAAACGGATGTCACGGTAACCTCTGGCGCTACTGAGGCCTTGTATGCGGCGATCACGGCTGTTGTCCATACAGGAGACGAAGTGATCCTGCTGGAACCGGCCTATGATTCATACGATCCAGCCATCAGGCTGAGCGGTGGTGTTCCGGTACCTGTCCAACTGCAATATCCGGATTACCGCATCGACTGGAACCGGGTTAAGGACGCTATCACGGACAGGACCCGGGCGATCATGCTCAATTCCCCCCATAACCCGACCGGGGCCGTAATGGGTGAGGCTGATATCGCAGCTTTGAAGGAACTGGTGGCTGATACAGGGCTGTTCATTATCAGCGATGAGGTATACGAGCATATCATTTTTGACGGAAAGCGCCATGAGAGTATGTTGCGATACCCCGAACTGGCTCAACGAAGTTTTGTGATCAGCTCCTTTGGTAAGACCTATCATGCCACCGGCTGGAAAATGGGATACTGTGTCGCGCCGGCTGAACTGTCGGCAGAATTTCGGCGGGTACACCAGTTCCTAACCTTTGCATCGCATACGCCGTCCCAGTTTGCCTATGCGGAATACCTGAATAATCGCTCGGCCTATCTTGACCTGGGGGCTTTTTACCAGAAGAAACGGGACATTTTTCTGGAGGCTATTGCAGGCTCCCGGTTCAAGCCGTTGCCCTGCTACGGGACCTACTTCCAGATGCTGGATTATTCAGAGATTTCTCAGGAAGGTGATATGGAATTTTCCCGTTGGCTGACCGTTGAGAAGAAGGTAGCGGCCATTCCACCGTCTGTTTTCTACCAGGGGCGGGATGACCACAAGGTGCTGCGGTTCTGCTTTGCCAAGAACGAAGATACCTTGCTGAAAGCAGGTGAAATCCTGAAAGCCGTTTAGTCGATTGCAGTGGCCTCAATGGCCCCCATCGGGCAGATGGATGCGCAGACGCCACAGCCGGTGCAGATGGCTTCATCAAGTTCTGTCCGATTTTGCTCCGCATTCCAGATCAACCCTGGACACTTGAAAACGCGTGTGCAGATCCGGTTACATCCGCAGTTCTCTCCCTGGCAAACAGCCGGGTCAATTCGCATATCAAACGCTCTTTTGGCTTTCTTTTCAGGACTGAGGGCGCACTTCTGTTCAAAAATTAGCACATTGACCCCCCCTCCACTCTCAAGTGCCTTCAACAGTATCTGCTGAGTCCCTTTCAGATCGAACGGGTCGCAGATATCCACGGATGCACCGATGGCCTTGCAGATAGCTTCAATACTGATTTTCGTCGCAACGTCCCCCTCTAGAGACACATCCAGTCCGGGATGCGGCTGAAAGCCAGTCATGGCAGTGCCGCTGTTATCCAGTACCACCAGGGTAAGGTCAGAATTGTTGTGAACCGCATTGACCAGTGCCGGAATGACCGAATGAAAGAAAGTGGAGTCTCCACAGACAGCCATTACCGGTTGGTCCAGACCAAACTGCTTCAGCTTTCCGAACCCACTGGCGATACCGGTGCCTGAACCCATGGAATGAACAGTTTTAATTGTCTGAAAACCGGTAGGCCTGCGGTCCATGGTGTAGCAACCGATGTCTCCGCAGACAAATCCGTCCTGGTTGTCCAGACCCAGGGCAACGTTGATGGACCAGTAGGATGCTCGGTGGGGACAACCAGCACAATAGGCAGGGTCCCTGTCTGGAAGCGCCTCAGCCCTCGCCAGCAGGGCTTTCTCTTCATAAGCGGTGGTGGTGGCCTGGTAGGGAATCTCCAGGATGGATGCGAGCGCACCTGCCACAAGGTCGGGATTCATCTCGCCGATGGATGGCAGTAGACCATCCCGCTTACCGTAAATGGTCGTCTCGCCGATACGTTTAGACAACTCGAAGGCCAGGATCTTGACGTTTTCCTCCATGAACGGAATCACCTCCTCCACGATCAATACCTGGTCTGTCAGCTTAAGGTATTTCTCCATCAGCTTCGGTGGTAATGGCCAGGTGGTGCCAAGCTTCAGAATCCCGACCCTGTCCTGCAATTCCATGAGTTGGATCGCCTCGCGGCTGTATAGGTTGCAGGCAGAGCTGGTGATAATCAGCAACTCCGGATTTTCCGGTCCCTGGTAGGTGTTGAACGGCGATGTTTCGAACTGCTCGATGGCTTTTTTGAGTTTTGCATGTTGCCAGGCATGCTTGATACTAACCGGAGAGCTGGATACAGGTCCCTGATGCTGATCCAGGGTTGAACCATGATGCCTGAATATGGCGGAGTGGTCGGTTTCGGGCAGACTGCCCAATTCGACGTTGCCACTGGCATGGGAAATGCGGGTGACGCTGCGGACCATCACAATACTATTGAGTGACTCTGACAGTTCAAAGGCCCAGCGGGTCATGTCCTTGGCCTCCTGGAAATCACCGGGCTCCAGGAGTGGGAATTCAATCATGCGGGCAAAATGACGGGTGTCACCTTCGTTCACACTGGAAAGGGCTCCAGGGTCGTCACAGGCGATCACCAGCATCCCGCCACGGGTACCGGAGCCGGCCAGGTGCAACAGGAAGTCAGAGGCCACATGCAGTCCGTTCTGCTTCAGGACGCAGATGGAGCGCAGATCAGCAAATGAGGCTGCTGCCGCTACCTCCATCGAGACTTTCTCGTTCACCGACCACTCGACATACAGGTTCCGCTCTTTTGCGACTGACGCCAGGCTTTCGATAATTTCAGAAGAGGGGGTGCCGGGATAACCAGCAGCTACTGCCAGTCCAGCTTCCAATGCTCCACGGGCGATGGCTTCATTTCCCATCAGCAGAGGGGTTTCACCTTTGCGGGGGTCCAACAGTTTTTTCACGTGTATTCCTTTTGGGTTTTTCAAGATGGCTCAGCGCAGACAAATCAGTGGCTCATGTTACCTTTTTGTTAGATCAAAACACGACTGTCTGTCAATTACCCGATTTGACGTTCTCCGATTCAGATACTGACTGGTGTGAATGAGGATCAAAAGGCAGGTCGTGAATTGGATATCGACAAACAGGCGCGCTTTCTTTACATTGCCAGGAAGAAAGCACCTGACTGTGGTGCGCCTGATTAATTGCCATTCAAATAAAACAGCATGAAAACAGAAAACCTTAACGGAAAAGTTGCGCTGGTTACAGGAGCCAGTCGTGGGATCGGAAGGTCCATTGCCATTGCGCTGGCCTCAGCTGGGGTGACGGTGATGGCAACTGCGCGTGACGAAACCTCGCTGCAAAACCTGATCAACGATATTGACGCCCCAGAGAACACAACCGGTTATATTACCGGAGATTTGGTGGAGAAAGAGATCCCGGCGCAATTGGTTGAGGAGACCGTGCGGCGCTTTGGGAGGCTGGATATTCTGGTGAACAATGCCGGCATCCTGCTGGCAAAGCCCATGGCAGAAACCTCGTCCGACGAGTGGGACCGGGTAATGGCTATTAATGCGAGGGCGCCTTTTCTGCTGTGCCAGGCAGCCTGTCCCCTGATGAAACAATCCGGTGGCGGAACCGTGATACAGATCGTGTCGGTTGTGGGGGAAAAGTCCTATCCCAGCCAGGGGGCCTATACAGCCTCAAAACATGCCTTGATGGGTTTCAGTAAGGTGCTGGCACAGGAAGTCAGGCAGGACAATATCCGGGTTCATACGATTCTTCCCGGTGGGGTGGACACGGATATGATGGGGGATTTGGATACTAAGTTGGAGTCTTCTGAGCTGATGGCCCCTTCTGATATTGCAGAAATTGTCATGTTTCTGCTGAGCCACCGCAACAACGCCGTGATTGATTCCATTCGGTTGCGACGGGCGGTCAAAGAGCCGTGGTTCTGAGTGGGGCATTGGATGGGATGAAGCAAACGGTTGTTTGCAAGATGTTGTAATGATACGAAAACGTTTTCTGTTTCACTATCTAAGTGTTCCATGTCATAATGAGGGGACAACAGGCATTACGCTATTTTTCAACCATTAACGAGTTTAATACCCACTGATGACATCAAACCAACCATCCCTGACCGGTAAACAAGCCAGATACCTGAGAGGGCTCGGGCATTCACTGAAACCATTACTGCAGCTGGGAAAGGGCGGTATCACCGACCCTTTTGTCAAGCAAGTCGCCCGTGCGCTTGAGACACATGAACTGATCAAAATCAAGCTGATCCGGAATGCCCCTGATTCGCTGATTGATGCAAGCGAGGAACTGGCTGCCCGTATCCCCTGCCAGATTGCTCAGAAGATTGGGAAAACGCTGCTGCTGTATCGCCCAAGGGAAGAAGATCCAGAGATTGTGCTGCCGTCATGAAGTTCAGGGGGCATCTAATCGGTGGAATGGTTGCTGGTGCTGTTGTGGTGGGTATAGCGGTGAAAAGTGGGGCTGTTGCGTTTGATGCCTCTTCACCCTTTGCCTTCATACAAAGCAGCCTGAATGATCACGATAGCGCAATTGCTGCCGCCGGTTTGTTTCTGTTGACACTGGTCATGTCCCTCTTCCCGGACCTGGATACGGCGTCGGTCCCCCAACGCTGGTTTTTCCGAGCTGCTTATGTTCTGCTGCTGATACTTCTGCTGTTGAAGCAAATGGACATGTTTGCCATCGTGACCCTCCTGCTCCTGTTGCCCCTTTTGCACCGTCATCGGGGATGGACCCATTCCAAAATGACGCCTTTTGTGCTTTCAGCATTTGCGATACTGGTACTGGTCTATATCCAGGAACCCCGGATGGTTTCCGGTGGGTTGTCGGCTGACCTGATTGTTACGTTGTTTCAGGAGTACTGGACCATCATTATGGCTTGCGTGCTGGGACACTACACTCACCTGGTCCTTGATTCCCGCTAACAGGTCTCAGTCGGCAAAAGTCCTATAGGGATCGTTAAAAAATAACTTCACATAATCTGTCTGCAAAAGTCCTAAAAGCTGGACATTTTGCAAGCAGAATGTGAACTAATTTTTGAGCCGACCCTTCCTTATTTAAAGCGCGAGAAAAAGTCGCTGCGGGCGTTCTGGGCATTTTCTGCTTTTACTTCGTAATCGATCTCTTCTCCCGGCGGGTTTTCGAATCGCTCGCGGTTGATCTCCCGGATGAAACGCGAGGGTTCATTGTAGAGCCATTCTCCATAAAGCATGCGGGTGCGTGGCATACTCAGACTCAGCATTTTTCGGGCCCGGGTCAGGGCCACGTAGAAGAGCCTTCGTTCCTCTTCAACATTGTCATCCTCCACCGCTCTGTGGTTGGGGAACTGTCCATCGGTCAGTCCGACTATGGCCACATAATCAAATTCCAACCCTTTGGCGGAGTGGACGGTTAACAGGCTTACCTTGCCGGACTTCTGATCAAGGTCGTCGGTGTCGGTGAAGAGGGAAACATACTCCAGGAAATCAGACAGGGACACATCTCCGACAGCTTTTTTTCGACGTTCTCCGTACAAATAAAGGGTGTTGATGAATTCAAGAAAGTTGTTAACCTTCATCTCACGGATCTGATCCACTTTCTCGGCTTTTTCTATTTCGGCTTTCATGCCCACCCGCTGGAAAAAATCCTGGAACACTTCGTTAAAGGGTCGGTCTAGCAACTGCTCCTGATACTGTTCGACCAGAGACACGAAGGCGGCAACGCTTTTCTTGGCCCTCGGTTTCAGGGTGTCGACCCGGTCTGCATGCTGCATCATTTCGAATAGCGATAAGCCGAGCTCCAGGCGTTTCTGGGTCAGGATCATGACGGTGTTCTTGCCAATGTCCCGCTTGGGGTAGTTGATGATGCGAAACAGGCTGACTTCGTCCCTGGTATTATGGAGAAACCGCATGTAAGCCAGGCAATCCTGAATCTCTTTGCGGTCGAAGAACTTGGTTCCGCCGATAAGTTGATACGGTATGCCGGCGTCACGCAGTTGCTCCTCGATGGCCCGGGACTGGAAGTTAGAACGATAGAGAAACGCGAAATCTGACCAGGAGGCTCCCTCCGAGTACATGTACCCGTTCATGTTGGCCACCACCTCTTCCAGCTCCTCGCGAGGGTTGTCCTCCTCCGTCCAGCGGATCAGCCGACCTTCGTCGATTTGGGTCCAGAGGTTTTTGGACATGCGATTGCGGTTATTGGCGATCACATCGTTAGCCGCATCAAGGATCACATTGGTTGAGCGATAGTTCTGCTCCAGCTTGATCACTTCGGCTTCGGGAAAGTCATCCTGAAAATCCAGAATGTTGCGAATATCCGCACCGCGCCAGCCGTAAATCGACTGGTCATCGTCCCCGACGACGCACAATTTGCGGGTATTTTCGGTCAGGTAACGAATCAGCTGGTACTGGACGCGGTTGGTGTCCTGGTACTCGTCGACCATAATATAGTTGTAGCGTCTCTTCAGCGGATCAAGCTCTTCGGGAAAGCGCGTGAACAGTTCGATGGTCAGGTGCAGGATGTCTTCGAAATCCAACGCGTTGCACCCTTTCAGAACCCGGTTGTACTCCTGGAACAGCTTACCGGTTACCTGGGCGAAGGCGTCAAAGGACTGGTTCAGGAAATAGTCAGGCCCCTTACCCTCACCCTTGGCTTTCATGATCTCGAAAAAAGTTGCTTTCAGGTTGTAGGTTTTGCTGTCGATGCCCTCGTCTTCGTAGATGGTTTTCAGGGTTGACTGCTGACCGGCCGTGTCGAAGATCACAAAATCCTTTCCATAGCCCAGCAGATGGATATACTCCCTCAGAAAGCGGACGCAGAGAGAGTGAAAGGTTGTGACGGTTAATCCCCTCTCTTTTTTTGGCAGCAACGACTGTGCCCGCTCACGCATTTCCTGTGCGGCCTTGTTTGTGAATGTGAGTGCCAGGACCTGTTGTGGGGGGACTTTACAGTTTGATATCAAATGGGCAATTCTGTAAGTGATAACACGGGTTTTACCGCTGCCTGCTCCTGCCAGGAGCAGAACAGGTTTGTCGATAGTCTTAACGGCCTTGTGCTGTTCCGGGTTGAGATCGGATAGATCGAGTTTTTTCATAGATTGGGATGGTGATGCCGGCAACGGGATTATGGCAGATACTCAGTGTACCAATTTTTGTTTCGTTTTGAACAAGTGTAGATCAACAGATGACTATTGAATTATTAGCACCCGCGGGGAACTTAGAAAAGCTGAAAATTGCCATCGATTATGGTGCTGATGCAGTTTATATTGCAGGTCAGCAGTTTGGGCTGAGGAGTGCGGCGGATAATTTTTCAACATCAGAAATTGAACAAGCGTTGACTTATGCTCATGATCGGAACAGAAAGGTGTATATTGCCATTAATGCCTTTCTCCACGACCATGAACTCAAGCAGTTGCCCGGTTTTCTGGAGGTTCTGGAAAGGCTCTGTCCTGATGGTGTCATCTGTTCAGACAGGGGTGTCGTAACCTGTGTTCGGGAAAAGACGAGTATCCCCATTCATATTTCAACCCAGGCTTCTGTGATTAACAGCTGGCATGCGGAATTGTGGAAAGAGGCCGGGGCCAGTCGTATTGTTGCTGGTCGGGAACTAAGTATTCGTGAGGTCGGTGAGATCAGGCGAAAAACAGGCCTGGAGGTGGAGATGTTTGTACACGGTGCCATGTGTATGGCATATTCAGGACGGTGTACCCTGTCGACCTATATTGCCGGAAGGGATTCCAACCGGGGAGGGTGTATCCAGAACTGTCGATATCACTATCATCTCCACCAGGGGGAAGATGCACCTGCCAGCGCCTATTTACTCAGCTCCAGGGATCTTTGTGGTATCGGACTGCTGGATGGGTTTATTGATGCCGGTATCAGCTCGTTGAAGATCGAGGGGCGAATGAAGAGTAACCTCTACATTGCTTCTACTGTCAGGGCCTATGCTGGGGCATTGCAGGAAATCCGGGATACGGGGACCTATCGAAAAGAACATTGGCAGGAGGAGTTAAAAAGGGTACCGCATCGTGACTATACCGAAGCGTCCCTGATGTCTCCGGCAGGGTCCGAATCGGTTTATAACCGGCAGAGTGCATCCTACAAAGAATTCAAACTGGCGGGGACGGTTCTGGATGTTGACAGGGAGCATGATCGTTTTGCCCTGCAGGTGAAAAACCGGTTGGCTGTCGGGGACAGTATCGAGGTTATGCCGTTCAGGGGGGAGGTTATTTCCCTGGATCTTTTGGCCCCGACCAACATAGCTGGTGAAGCCGTTCAACTCATACAACCGGGCAGTGTCTGCTGGCTGCCGCTGGTTGAGGGTATCGAACCCCGAAACGTAGCCCGGGTCAGACGTCCCTCCTAACCCTTACGGCTGGTTCCACACTTCCAACATTCAGTGAACTGGGGTTCAAGCACCGTATGGCAGTTGGGGCAGTGCCACATCAGTTCGGCCTGCTGATTTTCATCTAGGACATCTCCACTGTCCAATAATGGGCCGAGCAGCATTTCGGATTTTTCCTTGTCTCTCGGCAATACAAGCAGGTGAACGCCTTGCGTCATCTGCAGGTTCGGGAACATCCCACCAACATCATCCTTGTTGATCAAGGCTTCGATCCCGTTCTCTGCCAACAGCCCCTTCGCGATTTCAGCTTCGATATCGTTATTGAAGATCCTGACTTCCACATATCCATTCAACATAACGCCTCCTGAGTGATGGGTTGGCTGAATTATCGATCCGCTTGCCCTTATTATATCAGATTACCCTGTGAAATGCCAGGCTTCCCCAGACAAGGTCAAGGTTAATCCAGCCTGATCTGAAGTACTCCAGAGAGCGGAAGGATGTGAACAGGCGGATTTCCATATATCCAAAATCATCTTGACGAATCGTTCGTATCAAGCCAAAATGGTGTGATACACGCATGTGACATATTCGGATGTGGAGTACCCCATCGAATGATGTCCCGTTCAACAAAAAATCTCCATTCATTCAATCAGTGACCATGATAAAACGCAACCTGTTGATAGCCATTTTGCTTCTTTTCGTTCCGATGGCCGGCTTTTCAGCTATTCCTGGGAAATATGAAGTGCAGATACCGTTTTCGCCTCCTGCAGCCCGTTCTCTTGACCAGGTGACTGTTCATGTGGTGTTCGCTTTTGATTGCGGGCACTGTTATAATTTTCATCGCAGTCAACAGAAGGCTTTAAAACGGAAGTTCGGGAATAAGTTAAGGCTGATCAACCAACCCATCGGCTGGCGGGGAGAGAATCCTGGAAGGCTTTATTTTATTGCTGAAGAGGAGGGAAAAGGGGAAGCGGTTCTGATGACGATCTTCGATCTTCTGTTTAATAAGGGCCTTGGTGTTGAAATGTTTAAACGCGATAAGCTCCAGTTTGTCGCTCAGATGAACGGGCTGACAGAACAGTTCAAGTCCAGGATGGATTCCCCGGAGATTGTTGGTAAAATGCGTAAGAGTATGAATTACGCAAAGGAGCGAAAAATTGACAGCACACCAACCGTCGTGATTGAAAATGTCATTTTTGCGGAACGAGACCTTGGTAACCTCACAACCATCATTAACGCCCTTCTGAAAAAGCCGGTCAGTTGAATAAATGCCTTGACCCGTTTACGGTATTTGAACCAAGGGGATTGAATACCGTTTGATATAGTATTCCGGTGTCTAGCAAGATCCGAATAGCCGACCCGATTGTCAACCAATACAGCCATCCTGATCATGAACACCATAGAAACTATCGCTTCCGAGCTGTCCCTGTCCAACCGTCAGATCTCAAATGTTATTGGCATGCTGGAAGAGGGAAACACCATCCCCTTTCTTGCGAGGTATCGAAAGGAGAAAACCGAAAATCTGGATGAGGTGCAACTGCGTGCCGTACGGGACCGGTTCGAGTACATTACTGAATTGGAACACCGGCGGGAAGTGGTGCTGAAGTCCATCGATGAACAGGGGAAATTGACCGCTGAGCTGGAAAAAGCGATCCTTGACGTATCGACCAAACAGGTGCTGGAGGATCTCTACCTGCCTTTTAAACCAAAAAAACGAACCCGGGCAACCATTGGGCGGGAGAAAGGGCTGGAGCCTCTGGCTGAGCTGATGCGTGATCAGGAAAGTGGCGACGACTGGCTGGTGGCCTATCTGGCTGAAAAAGCTGAGGAGATAGATGAGGTTGAAGCAAAACAGCGGGCCCGGGATATTGTGGCTGAATGGATAGCGGAGGACGCCGGGATCAAGGAGCGTATGCGGAGTATCAGCTGGTCTAAGGGGCTTATCAGGACTGAAGTGACCAAGGAGTTTGCTGAACAGAAAACCAAGTTTGAAATGTATTACGATTTCAATGAGGCCGTCAGAGAGATACCCGCCCACAGATACCTGGCTGTCAGAAGGGGGGAGGAAGAGTCGGTGTTGAAACTCCGCTTTGAGCTGCCAACAGAAGATAATCTGGATGTGATACGTGAGAAATGGATCGATCAGAAGAAACAGAATGACGCAGACCTGCAGATGGCTATCACAGACAGCTACCAGAGGCTGATATTTCCCTCCCTTGAGGTGGAGTTGCGGTTGAACCTGAAAAAAGCGGCGGATGAGGAGTCCATCAAGGTGTTTGGAGAAAACCTCCGAAACCTGCTGCTGGCACCATTGGCCGGCTCCCGGATGATGCTTGGGCTTGATCCTGGATTCAAGTCTGGTACAAAGGTAGTGGTGGTGGATGAAACCGGGAAGTATCTGGATAAAGCGGTTATTTATCCCACTTTCTCAGCTGGTAAGGTTCGGGAAGCGGAACAGCTTCTGGACACTCTCCTTGCCAAATTCCCCTGTGAGTATATTTGTATCGGAAATGGTACGGCTTCAAGGGAGGTGATGCAGTTTGTTCGCAACTACCTCAAACAAACCGGGAATATCAGTGTTCAGCCGGTCATTGTCAACGAGTCGGGAGCATCTGTCTATTCCGCCTCGGATATAGCCCGGGAGGAGTTCCCCGAACTGGATGTCAGTTTCAGGGGTTCTATTTCCATAGCCCGGCGCTTTCAGGATCCGCTGGCCGAACTTGTTAAGATTGACCCCAAGTCTATCGGGGTAGGTCAGTACCAGCACGATGTGGATCAAAAGCAGCTTAAAAAATCGCTGGATGAGGTGGTTGAGTCCTGTGTTAATTATGTTGGTGTCAATCTGAATACGGCATCGGCCTCCCTGCTCTCTTATGTTTCCGGGTTGAATAAAACGCTGGCCAAAAACGTGGTGGCCTATCGTAATGAAAACGGAGCATTCAAAAAGCGTAAAGAGCTGATCAAGGTTCCCCGATTCGGTCCCAAGAGTTTTGAACAGTCTGCCGGTTTTCTGAAAATCAAGGATGGAGTCGATCCGTTGGATCAGTCTGCAGTTCATCCGGAAAACTACTCGACTGTTAAGAAGATGGCTGAGGATAACGGCATATCGGTGACAGACCTGATCGGTAACGACTCCCTGCTCAATAACCTGGATATCTTAACATATGAAACCGAATCAATCGGCCGCCTCACCCTGAGAGACATCCTTGACGAACTCAAAAAACCAGGTCGTGATCCACGGGGCGAGTTTGTCGGGGCTGAGCTGAACGATGATGTCCAGAGCATCAAGGATCTGGAGGTGGGCATGGCGCTTGAAGGAACGGTAACCAATTTGACGAAATTCGGAGTCTTTGTGGACATGGGTGTTCACCAGGACGGTCTGGTCCATATCTCACAGATGTCCAACCGCTTTATCAAAGATCCCAGTGAGGTGTGCGGGGTTGGTGATATCGTGAAGGTCAAGGTGCTGAGCATCGATTTGAAGCTCAACCGGATCGCGTTGAGCATGAAAACGTCGTCCTCACCGGGCAACAGGAAAACGAAGCCCAAGGCACCTTCCAGAAAACCTGTCAGCAGCGGGGATATAGCAACCGATTTTCAGAAACTGGCAGATAAATTCAAGGGTCGCTGATCATCTGTTCCGACAGGGGGTGCCGGGCTTTAGTGCTGGACATCAACAAGGTCCTTCAGTATGTTGGAAGACAAGCCTTAAACCCATACTGACAAACCCTGGCGCTTGAATCATCATCCACTAGTTGTCATCATCCGCCCAAACCGTAGACCTGTTATAGACATGAGTGCTAACAGCGACCGTTATATTTCCTGGAAAAAACGACTCAACCAGATAGTTGAAGATCTTGACAATCTGGTTGAACAGACCGGCTCGAATGGCCACCAGAACACAGGACCGACCGGTAACCTGAAGGTGTTCAACGAAGAGTATCTTACCGGTATTGCTGATGTGATTGAGGCCATTGAACAGAATCAGGGGTTGAATCTTGACTCTTTCGGTGATTCTCACGGGAGACTATCATCATCGACCACCGATACCCTTTCGACAATTACGGAAAGCTTGAAATCGCTGATGGTCAAGGTCAATGAGATCCATGACCTGAAAACCACGCTGGAAGAGGTCAGCTATTCAATAAAAAACGTCAGCCTGTTAATGAAAATAAAAACCACTAAAATGGGCAAGTCTGAATTTGGCCATGTGGTTAAGGGTTTGGAAAGCCTGGCGAGACAAATTAAAGAGAATACAGAGGGCATCAATCTCTCCGCGCTGGAAGCAAGTGAAAATATTACGGTTACCTGTGAAGAGATCGAAGAGCGGCTGGCCAGGTTTAATCGTCTGTTCAAGCCCAGTAGAGAACAGGTGGATGAACTGCAGGAGTTGGTCCCTGATATGGTGACGAGTTCCCTGAAGCGGTGCAAGCGGATGAAAACCCTGGCGGATCGGAATGGGCAGTTGATCGAATCCATCGAAAATGCCATCGGCCGACAGGCGGAATTCCAAAGTCGGTTGGGTGAGATTCGTCAGGCTTTGGGTGGTGCGATCTCCTTACTCACAACAGAAATGAATGCTGCTGCTGAGGAGGATATGCTTCGGTCGATCGCAGACATCCTTACCGGGCAGCTTGATCAATTCGGGATATGGGAGCACGACCTGGAAACCATCGAACGAGCGATATCAGATGATTTCAGCACCCTGCTGGATGCAGTTGCTGAGCAATGTGGTGAAGGGCACGTGCTGGCAGAGACAGCTTCCGTGTTGAAGGGAAAAATGAATGCTTTTGAAAAAGAGTTTGACAGCGTGTTATCAGCATCTACCTTCAGCAAACAGAAAACCGGCGAACTGCAAGAAGCCATCGCTGGTATCAATGACAATGTGAGCAACGTTTCCCGACAGGTGTCCCATATTGAAATCGGGAGAAATGATTTGGAAGCTTTAACCTATAACGCAGTGTTTAAAGCCGCCAAGGTCGGTATGCAGGGAAAGGTCATGGAATCTATTACCAGTGAAATAACAGGCCTGTCCCGGGAGATGCACTCCAAGGTTTCCAAGAAGGAGGCGGTTATCAAGTCGATTGTTGCCAGTTCAAAAGCGTTTAAGGGCTCTCTGTCAGAACAGCTGAGTCATCAGCTCGAATTTTCAAGCGAGCTGAACTTGAAAATTCGTGAGAAGTGTCAGAAATTCTACGAAGATATTGATGCCGTTTCCGCGGTTCAGGATAAAACGTTACAATTGCAAGAGGTCCTTAAACAGGTGTCAACGGGCGACTTTCAGGGCCAGGATCTCAGCGGCTGGTTACAAAAGGCCCAGATGGGACTGGCTGATATCCTGGGCGAGATGAGGTAGGCTCAGGCATTAATGGTACCCTGCCTCCGGATGGAAGCAAACAACCGCAGCTGTAGTGCTGGTGGGACTAAATTCGAAACCATCCGTTAAGCGAATCCCCAGTACCTCTTCAGCGTTCAGAATCTCCATAATGGGTCGGTTGTTCTGTATGTTGGACATGGCCGGGTATCCTGGAGAGTAGCGCGTACCGCTGCCGTTTCGGTCTCCGACCACCATTTCCGTCAGGATACCGTTGACATGCGCCGCCATATCTTCTGCGACTCGGTTCGACAGCCCCTGCAGCATCAACACTGACTCCCGGTCATGCTCACTGAACCCCTGTAACGCCTTGTCAACATCCGGCCCAGCGGTTGTCAGCTGTATACCGATGACATCATTCCGGTCAGCTTGGAAGTAGCGGGCCACATTCAAAATATCCTGCTTCCCCTGTCCGATGATATCGTTGAAAGTCAGTTCAGCCAAGGCTTTTCCTGTTGTCGGGTTCAGAACCGTAACTGAACTGTCACCCCCCCTGCAGGGAAAAAGCCCGAAAACACCCTGGGGTCTGATCCAGTCATTCTCGTCTGCCCGTTGAATCCACTCATCCAGTTTTCCGTCCAGCATTTCCTGTGTGATACCCTTTCGCTCCCAACTCCCTTTTCCGCCATATTTCCAGTTCAGTGTGAAGATCAGTCGTTGATCGATATGCTTGCGGAAATCAGTGAGCCGGTATACCCGTTTTTGAACGGGTTCAAAGGAGGTAATCTCATCGATAGACGTGGAAAAATCAATGACCCGTCGCGGCAGGGTTTTCAAAAGTCTGGCTGTTCGTTTTTCAAGACTCTGGCCTGAATGGTAGGCTTCTTCCAGTTTCACCCGGTTTTCGCTCAGCAGGCGGTTCTTCTGAGTTGGCTCATTGAGCTGGTTCAGGTAGTTGACCCCGTCCATACCGGAGCGACAATAAAAAACATTATCCCTCATCTCAGACAGTTCCTCACAACCTGCCATAGCAACGTATGCTGCGTGGCGGTTATTGACGGGTGCACCACCGATCAGGATAGGGATGTTGTCCATCCCCTTCTCTTTCATCAGATTTGCGATGGTAATCATGTGGTTGGATGTCTGCACCAGCAGGGCAGACAGACCGATGGCTATTGCCCCATGTTCTTTAGCCGTTTCCACAAATGTGGCCAACGGTACCTGAACACCCAGATCGATGACCTTGTAGCCATAATTCTCCATCAGCGTCTTGGCGAGATCTTTGCCGATACTATGGACGTCCTGATACACAGTTCCCAGCACGATTGTGCCCTTTAACCGCGACTGCAGCTCCGCTTCCCCTGTCGCACTTGCGTTCATGTACGCTTCGAGAAATCCCATCACCTGCTTCATCACATCGGCTGATTTCAACAGATGCGGCAGGGAGACCATGCCCTCTGCAAACCCGGATCCCAGTTCCTCCATGGCGGGCATCAAATGGTCATTTATCAGCTCCAGTGGCTCTATCTGTTGAATGATCTCAGCCACAGACAGCACAATCTTGTCACTGTATTCATAGTCAAAGGTTTCCACCGTCATCTGGCCCTGGGAACGCTCCTTGAAGCCGTCCTTAATCTTTGCGCAGACCGCTTCCGGCAGCGACATGTTATCGTAATCGTTCCTTTTAATCACGGCGGATCCCTGCTTTTTCTGCAACGCGATCTCCTCCAACTGAGAAAAGGCATCCATGTCGTGTTCAATAATGATGCGTCGACCGAGCTCGTAATCCTCAGGGGGCAACACATTGACCGGCACATAGTGATTTGGATTGACAATGGCCGCGTCCAGGCCCTTTTTGCGGGCCTCGTCCAGGAATATCGAGGTGAGAACCTTTCGCATATAAGGCTTTTTACCCAGTCCGTTTGTCAGATTACCCACACCGATAACGGTTCGGATATCCTTGTGCAGTTTTTTGATTTCAGGGATGGCGTCAATGGATTCCACAGCGAAGTTCAAGCCGGGTTCCGGCTCGGCTCCTATGGGGAACGCATTAATGTCGAATATCAACTGCTCTGGTAATATGCCATGCTGGTTGACCGCCTTATCGAAAATCTGGCGGCTCAGCTCGACCTTTTGTGTCTTTGTAACGGCGGGGCCTTTGGGCCCGGTGGTTAGTGCTATATAAACAGGGGCGTGCTGCTTGGTGACGTTCAGTACCGCATCCACCTTGTCCAGACCGGGGGCGTACTCTTCCATGGAGATGGAATTGATGACAGGCCGCCCGGGGTAGTTGCGAATGGCCTGTTCAAGTGCCTCCACGTCAAATGAATCAAGCGACATGGCAGCCGGGAAATCCATGGTCTGCTGCTTGATAACCTCTACTAGAGTGTTCTTAGTGTCGACGACATTGGAGTCCATACAGACATCTATGATCTCAATGCCCAGATCCCTGACCTGCTCGTTGACGACCTCTTCGAGCGCTTCATGATCAATGGGGTCCGATTCCTCAACTGCGATGCGAACCTTTTTGGAACCCCTGACGTTCAGTCGCTCCCCGATTCGAATCAGGGCGTTTTCGCTGTCGAGTACCACTGCCTGCTGAGGTCCTGAGACATAAAGACGGGTATCCCTGTCACGGGTTGCCGGCTTGATCCCCTTCAACGCGTTGCTGACAGCCTTAATATGTTCCGGTGTCGTCCCGCAGCAGCCGCCCACAATGTTGATGCCGAATTCGGTCACGAATCGTTTGAGATGATGGGCAAGTCCTTCAGGTGTCAGCCTGAATACGGTCAGTCCGTCTTCAGATTCGGGCAGCCCGGCGTTTGGGACGACAGAAATCGGAATTTTTGAGTAGCGGCTAAGTTTCTCCACGGTTGCCACCATCTGTTCAGGTCCGAGGCTGCAGTTGATTCCCAGTGCATGAATGCCGATATCCTGCAGTGTGGTGATGGCCGCCTGGATGTCGGTATGAAAGATCTGCATTCGGGAGAACTGGTCAACCGTTACCTGGGCAATAATCGGCAGGTCAACACCTTTCTCCGCCATGGCCCGTTTGGCACCCAGAATGGCTACTTTCAACTCCAGGATATCCTGTTGGGTGTCAAAAATCAGTATATCCACACCACCATCAATCAACCCCACAGTCTGTTGATAAAAATTCCCTTCAATCTGATCGTAGGTTCCTTTTTTTAAATCCGCATGGGTGCTGGACAAAACCCAGTTGGATGGTCCGAGGGATCCAATCACATACAGTGGGCGGTTGTCATAACTGTCATCAGCCCTATGTATCTCAAGCGCTTCTCTAGCTATCTCGGCAGCGCGCCGGTTCAGGTGATAGGCGATATCCTCAATTGGCGCCCGGCTCAGGTTTAGTTTTTGTGACGATTCGGGGAAATCACTGAGATCGAGAGTCGAAAAATCGAACTCCTGTAGCCGAAGGGGTGAAGCCCCGAAGGTGTTTGTTTCAACTGCATGGGAACCAGCCCGATAGTATTGCAGATGAAGATCTCTCAACGCCTCCGGTCGCGAAAACACAATCATGTCTGATAGCATCTGAAAGGCTTCCCCGCCATATTCCCGGGGGCCGAATTGAAAACTCTGGATCATGGTGCCCAGGGCACCGTCTATCAGCAGGACCTGTTCTGATAAAAATGTGTTGAACGCTTCTGGTGTCATTTGATATCTATGCAGTTAGAGGGGTATCGGCCGCGAAAGGCTTGTTTAGTAAGTTTTTACAATATCGGTGATCATGGATGTTAATACGCCATAATCCTTGGCAACCGGAATGTTATTATGTTTAGCCGCTATCTCTGCCGGTGGCTGGAAGAAAATGCCATGATCAGCCCGCTGCAGCATCCCGAGGTCATTGAACGAATCTCCAACAGCCAGGGTATTGAAATTAAGTGACCGGAACGCATCAATGGCCTTTGTTTTTGCGTCATCTATTCTCAGCTGATAAGAGCTGACAATATTCTTCTCATCAACACCCAGTGAATGGCAGAAGACGGCTGGCATTTTCAGCTTTCTCATGATGGGGCGGGCGAAGGCTTCAAACGTGTCGGATAAAATAATCACCTGGCAGGTTTCCCGAAGCCAGTCGAGAAAATCGACAGCACCGGGCAACGGGTCCATTGTGTCTATGGTGTCCTGAATATCACGCAGGGTAAGCTTTTTTTCCGCAATAATCTTCAGGCGGATGCCCATCAACTCATCATAATCGGATATATCGCGGGTGGTCAGTTTCAACTCCTCAATTCCAGTTTTTTCGGCGACATTAATCCAGACTTCCGGAAAAAGGACTCCCTCAAGGTCTAAACAGGCAATCAACATAATCTATGCTCCTTTTCTGCGATTCAAGTTGTGGTAACTGGGGTGACCCCTGACTGGCGGCTGGTTAGCAGAACGATACCAAAGTCTGCGGGCTGAAATGCAGTCAGAACATCAGCGGCTGACAGGGCCCAAATAAATTCATCCGTTAACCAAATATAATAATCGAAAATTCAAATTATGCCAATGACATTGGATGTTATTCATCACAAAACCCTCGCCGAAAGGCCTGGGCATTCGGGATTTTTCTGAAAAACAGGTCTCTAAGCCGGTTCAGGGTTTCGAATCCCTCGTGCATCTGGTATAATTCTCTCATTGAAGATGCAAAACTCTGGTCCAGGTTTTTTCGTCATTCCGGCCTCAGAGCCGGAATCCAGTTTAGAAAAATATCGTCGCTTCTGGATTCCGGGTCAAGCCCGGAATGACAAACCTTTGAGTCTGATTAGCATTTTTTTGTCAATATATATAAAGGAAGGTTGGGATTGGGAATGAAACTTGACGAAAAACTGAAACTGCTGCCGGAACAGCCGGGAATTTATCGGTTTATCTCAAAGGATGGAAAAATCATCTATATCGGGAAGGCTAAAAAGCTGAAGCACAGGGTGCGCAGCTACTTCTCTGAGTCGCATCAGTCTGACTATCGGGTGATCAACCTGGTGCCGAATATCTCTGATGTCGAATGGATCGTGACCCATACCGAGGCCGAAGCTCTGATCCTTGAAGATAAACTTATCAAGACCCATAAGCCAAAATTCAATATCCAGCTTAAGGACGATAAATCCTACCCCTATTTCAAGCTCTCCATTTCTGAAATGTACCCGCGTCTGACCCTGGTTCGTGAAATCGACAAGGATGGCTCCCTATATTTCGGCCCTTATGTATCTGCCACACAGGCCCGTATGACCTGGCGGGTTATTCGGAAATATTTCCCCCTGCGCCAGAGTAAAATGGTTCTGGACGGTTCCAAAACCTACCGGCCGTGCCTGAACTATCAGCTGAAAAAATGCCTTGCGCCCTGTGCCAGCCTGGTGTCGGTTGAAAAGTATGATCGGATCGTTCAGAGCATCGTTCACCTGCTGAAAGGAAACTATGAAGAGCTGATCAATAACCTGAAGACAGAGATGGGACAGCAGGCTGAGAAGATGAATTACGAAGAGGCCGCTGTCCTGAGAGACCAGATTCATGTTGTTCGACAGACCCTGCTGAAGCAGCGGATCGTATCGAAACAGAAAATCGATCGGGATGTCTTCGCGGTGGTTCGTTCTGGGGGATTTGCCGGTGTTCAGGTTCTGTTTGTTCGAAATGGTATTCTGCTCAGTGATGACTTTTTCCTGTACAAAAAAGCTGAGCGGTACGACGACCAGGAGATTGTCCGGTCGACCCTGTCCCGCCTTTATCTTGCCGGAGACCGTTTTGTTCCAAAAGAGGTTTTGCTGCCCTTTGACTATGATCACGCCTCAATGTTTGAAGCGTTTTGCCAGCAGCAAAAGGATACCCGCACCCATATCATAATACCACAGCGGGGAGAGAAAAAAGTGTTAATCGACATGGCATTGAAAAATGGCGAACAGAATCTGGCCGTCAGAATGAAAACGATCAAGGCCGATGAGAAAATACTGGCAGAGGTGAGGCACTCTCTTAAACTGAAGAATCTCCCAAGGAAAGTGGAGTGTTTTGATATCTCAAATATTTCAGGGACCAACAATGTGGCGTCCATGGCTGTGTGGGAGGATAACCGCAGCAGCCGCAAGAACTACCGGAAATATAAGATAAAAACGGTAACAGGAGCAAACGATTACGCCGCCATGGTAGAAGTTCTCAGCAGGCGATATCGAAAAATGAAAGAGCAGAAACTTCCGGAACCGGATCTGATTCTGATAGACGGAGGCAAGGGACAACTGTCGAGTGCCGAAAAAGTGCTCAGGGACGAGGGGGTGGACCTGAGTCGGATAGACCTGATCAGCATTGCAAAAGGTAGAACCGAAAAAAGAGCTGGTGTGGATAAGGGGGAGAGCGATTTCGAGTATGTGGTGAAACCGGGGCGCAAAAACATTATCCCCCTCAGGAAAAATTCCTCGACCTTGTTCTTTCTCCAGAATATCAGAGATGAAGCACACCGCTTCGCCATCAGCTACCATCGAAATATCCGTGGGAAAAAAGGATTGACTTCCCAGCTGGAAGCAATACCTGGCATAGGCGACGTTAAACGTAAGAAACTTCTGAAAGCGTTTAAGAGTATTTCCGCCATCAAAAAAGCGTCCCTGGAGGAACTGGCACAAACAGATGGTCTGTCAAAAAAAGATGCCCTGTCGGTCCACCGGTTTTTTCATCCGGAATCAGCACAGAATAAAAATAGCGAGCAAAGCAGAGATCTACAGGGTCAGTAAGGGGCGAGTGAAAAACATTGTCTGACTGTTTGGAAGATATTCATACCAGACACCTTATTTCGTTTGAAATCTCTGCGGAATTATGTGGCTCGGTGGAGAATGATATTTCTTTTTCATCAAAACAATCGGGTGCGGTTTAACTGCCTGAAGTGGTTTTGTTATTGCATTGAATAAGTCAGTTTCAGGGGTTTATCGTCATATTTTCTGTCAGGAGACAAGAGATGTTAAAGAAGCTGTTAGGTTTGACTACCATTTTACTGCTGCTGGGGCCTACTGTTCCGATCCTGGGATTTGATTCGGATGATGTCGATCGACTGATCAAAACCAAGCAGTGTTCTCGTTGTGATCTTTTAGATGCAGATCTGACGGAACTTCAGATGAATGGGGCAGATCTCAGCTATGCCATGCTCAGCTTTGCGAAACTCAGCTGGTCCCAGCTTAAAGAAGCAAATCTTGATAAAGCCGTTCTGGAAGGGGCTGATCTCCGTTGGGCCCAACTGAATTCGGCAAGCCTGGAAAAGGTGTTCCTTAAAAAAGCCGATCTCCAAATGGCTAATCTCGAAGCCGCAGATCTCAATGGTGCATATCTGGAAATCGCCAATCTCAGCTGGTGTAACCTGAGAGAGGCCCATCTTAAAGCTGCAAACCTGGAAGGAGCCAATCTTTCCCACGCAAACCTGCAACACGCCAATCTGGAAAGAGCCAATCTTAAAAACGCAAACCTGATGAACGCCAACCTCAAAGGAGCCAATATCGACCGCATCTTTCTTACAGGTGCTAAATTGGATTCTGCCGTCTGGATCGATGGGGACCGCTGTCAAAAAGGGTCTATTGGGAAATGCGTCAAATAATATCAGCCGTTTGATTCTTGCCGAGTGAGGGTGTTCGCCTACTCATAAAAGGAACGTTCGTTCTATAGATAATTCAAGTTTGACATTGCATCGGCGATTTATTATGATTAATTCCATCATGTGATGGATAATGTGTTCTTTGTTTTTATAAGTCAGTCACGCTGCGCAATATCGGAACCGTCAGGCTTCGAAACCGTAATAGTGAAAAAGGCGTGAATTAACAGGGGCAAAGTTGGATTTGCCAAACCGTATCAAACTGTCCTGGCGAAGGGAGTACCAGTCGCGTTCAGTTGATATTCCGCTGCAATTACCATTGACCTGCGTGATGTTGTTCTCCTCTCAATGACCCTGTATCACTGAAAAGCCGAATTGTATAAGACGACATATAAATTGACGCGCTAAAATTATGAATAAAAGTAATGACGAAAAAGGATTGCTGGAAGAGTTCAGCGTGCCGAGCTATGATGAGTGGCTGGCCCTTGTCAACGAGCAGTTGAAGGGAGCTCCCTTTGAGAAGAAGTTGGTTAAACAGTCAGCTGAGGGGATTTCCATTCAGCCAATCTATCTCAGGCAGGATGTGCAGGATCTATCACCCCGGATAACCCCCCCGGGGCAATTTCCGTTCATTAGGGGGACGCGTGCATCAGGGAACACGGTCAGAAGCTGGTCGGTATCCCAGCCATTTCGATTTCCGCTGGTTGGTCAGTTCAATGAGGTGGCAAAACAAGATCTCGCCAGGGGATTGACCTGTCTGCAACTGACATTGGATGATGCAGGAAAATCCGGGTTGGATCCTGATCAGTCTGTGGTTGGGGCAGTTGGAAGCAATGGCGTCTCAATCGTCAATAAGGAAGATGTCGCTCAGGCGTTGAATGGCATTGACCTGACAGCTCTGCAGTTTCAGTTGGAGGGTGGGCTGAGTGGCGCCTCTCTGCTTCTGCTGCTGCTGGCCTACTGTCGGCAGGGAAATGTCCCGTTTGAGGATTTAAAGGGGAGTATGATGTTTGATCCCCTGGCCGATCTGGCTGCGTCAGGCAGCCTTCCTGTATCTTTGTCGGCTGTTTATGATCGCATGGCCGTTCTCGTGGGAATGTCACGGGATGTGGTTCCCGGACTGAAAAGTGTGGGTATTGATGGCAGGCCTTATTGTGAAGGCGGTGGAAATGCTGCACAGGAACTGGGTTTTGCCATGGCAGCAGCTGTCGAGTATTTCAGGGAATTGCAGCAGCGTGGCGTGGCGATTGATGATTTTGCATCAGCGGTCAGTTTCAGCTTTGCAACCGGTTCTGATTTCTTTCTGGAGATCGCCAAGCTGAGGGCAGCAAGGTATCTCTGGGCCAGAATTATAGCCCTGCTGGGTGGCAGTGAGGCGTCACAAAAAGTGACGCTGCATTCGGTCTCAGCCCGCTATAACAAGACGGTTTATGATCCCTATGTCAATATGTTACGGACGACCACCGAGGCGTTTTCTGCTGTGATTGGTGGCACCGATATACTGACTGTGGCACCCTTTGATGACCTGTTCGGATTGCCGGATGAGATGTCACGGCGGACTGCCCGGAACCTTCAGATTGTCCTGAAAGAGGAGTGTCATGGTAACCGTGTCATTGACCCGGCTGGAGGCTCCTGGTTTGTTGAAAACCTGACTGACAGCCTGGGCGAAAGCGCATGGAGTGTTTTCCAGGAAGTGGAAAAGGCAGGTGGTATGGCTGCAGCACTGAAGTCCGGAATGGTGCAGGAGGTCATAGCCGAGGTTGATCAGCAGCGCCGCAGGAAACTGGGGCAGCGTAAAGATGTCGCCGTCGGGACCAATATGTATGCTAATTTGACTGAAACGCTTCCGGAGGTGAGGCAGCCTGATTACGAATCGGTTTGGCAGACGCGTGCTGAAGAAGCTAAAGCTGCAAAATCAGCTCATACAGCCGCCCAGGATCTTGAACTGCTGGCTGAAATGGCCGGTGGCAGGGATATTGATATCTCAGCGCTGGTTGACGCGGGTGTTCAGGCGGCGGTAAAGGGTGCGACTCTTGGAGAACTGGCCGTGGGTTTTATGGGCAAGGCTACCGGCAGTGAGACGGTAAACCCCATTGCCATGCAGAGAAGAACCACGGCTTATGAAACATTGCGGCAGAAGTCAGCAGAAATGATTGAACGCACCGGAAAGGCCCCGGTGGTATTTTTCGCGAACATGGGACCGCTGAGACAACATAAGGCACGGGCGGATTTTTCAGCCGGCTTTTTTGAGCCTGGCGGATTTTCCGTTGTCAGTCCAGATGGTTTCGACACTGTTGAGGATGCTGTTGCTGCGACGCTGGATTCAGGTGCCCTGGTCACTGTTATCTGTTCTACGGACAACACGTATCCGGACCTGGTGCCTCCTTTCGTTGAGCAGATCAAGCAGAAAAAACCGGATATAACCGTGATCGTTGCGGGGTATCCCAAAGATCATGTGGTGCAGTTCCAGGAACTGGGTGTCGATGACTTCATTCATGTTAAAGCGGATAATCTGCAAATTCTGACTAACCTCCAGGCTAAAGCCGGTGCATAATTACAGAGGACTATAGAAATGACTAGTTTTCCCGATTTTACGCAACTTTCCTTCAAGGGTGACCTTCCGGACCAGAATCTCAAAAAGTGGGAGACCGGATTTCAGGAGGAGACTGGCCAGACACCGGAGGATATGAGTTGGGACTCCCTCGAGAATATCAAGATCAAGCCGTTGTATACGGAATCAGATTTATCCCGTTGTGAGCATCTGGATTATCTTCCCGGGATTCCGCCATATTTACGCGGTCCCTATCCAACCATGTATGTCACCCGTCCCTGGACGATCCGGCAATATGCCGGATTTTCCACCGCGGAAGAGAGCAACGCGTTTTACCGTCGCAACCTGGCGGCAGGCCAGAAGGGCCTGTCTGTGGCCTTTGACCTGGCGACACACCGGGGTTACGACTCTGATCATGAGCGGGTCATGGGTGATGTGGGAAAGGCAGGTGTTGCCATTGATTCGATTCTTGACATGAAGATCTTGTTTGACGGCATTCCGCTGGACAAGATGTCTGTTTCCATGACGATGAACGGCGCAGTTCTGCCGGTGATGGCTTTTTTTATTGTTGCTGCTGAAGAGCAGGGCGTTAAGCTTGAACAGCTGACCGGTACCATCCAGAACGATATCCTCAAAGAGTACATGGTGCGGAATACCTATATATACCCGCCGGATCCCTCGATGAAGATCATCGCCGATATCTTTGATTTTACCTCAAGCTATATGCCTAAATACAACAGTATCAGTATTTCTGGGTATCACATGCTTGAGGCCGGGGCGACAGCCGATCTGGAAATGGCTTATACGCTGGCCGACGGCCTGGAATATGTCCGTACCGGTATTGCTGCTGGAATTGACATCGATGCGTTCGCGCCCAGGCTTTCATTTTTCTGGGGAGTGGGGACCAACTATTTTATGGAAGTGGCCAAGATGCGTGCGGCCAGGATACTGTGGGCCAAGCTGATTAAACAGTTTAACCCGAAGAACAAAAAATCCATGGCCCTGCGGACCCATACCCAGACATCAGGCTGGAGCCTCACGGAACAGGACCCGTTCAATAACGTTGCGCGGACCTGTATCGAGGCGATGTCTGCTGCACAAGGACACACGCAGTCACTGCACACCAACTCCCTGGATGAGGCCATTGCACTGCCCACCGATTTTTCAGCACGAATTGCCCGTAATACGCAGCTCTACATCCAGCATGAAACAGGGGTCTGTGATGTGGTCGATCCGTGGGCCGGTTCCTACTATGTTGAATCCCTGACACACCAGATTATGCACAATGCCTGGAACCACATCAAGGAGGTTGAAGAGCTGGGTGGAATGGCCAAGGCCATTGAAACCGGGTTGCCCAAGATGCGGATTGAAGAGGCTGCGGCCAGGCGACAGGCGTTGATCGATTCCGGAAAGGAAACGATCGTGGGCGTGAATAAATATCGTCTTGATAAAGAGGAACCGATTGAAATTCTGGAAGTGGACAACTCAGCTGTTCGTGAATCGCAGATCAAGCGTCTGAACAAGTTGCGTAGCGAGCGTGATGAAAGCAAGGTGCGGGGAATTTTAGGTGCCATTACCCAATGTGCCGATACCTCAGAGGGGAACTTGTTGCAGCTGGCTGTTGAAGCTGCACGGGCACGGGCGTCGCTGGGAGAAATATCGGATGCCATGGAGACCGTTTTCGGGCGCCATAAGGCAGTGATCCGCTCCATATCCGGCGTGTACGGTAAAACATTCGGCGAAGAGGCAGGCGTGAAAAATGTTCTGGAACTGGCAAACGAGTTTGAGAAAAAAGAGGGACGACGACCGCGGATCATCGTGGCAAAACTTGGCCAGGATGGTCACGATCGTGGAGCCAAGGTAATAGCGACTGCTCTGTCCGACCTGGGATTTGACGTGGATATCGGTCCACTGTTTCAGACGCCGGGAGAGGTGGCGAAACAGGCAGTGGAAAATGATGTTCATATTGTGGGCATGAGTTCCCTGGCCGGTGGGCACAAGACCCTGCTGCCGCAATTGATCGAGGAATTGAAAAAACTGGGCAGAGAGGATATCGCCGTGGTTGTGGGGGGTGTTATTCCCGCGCAGGACTATGAATACCTCAGAGAAAATGGGGCTATTGCCATCTTCGGGCCGGGAACCGTTATTCCGGTTGCAGCAGAAAACATGCTGAGAGAACTGCTCAGTCGTATCAAAAACAGTTAGTTTTTCCGGGTGAACGGGTGAAGAAACAGAAGCAGAAACCGGGCTGGGTTCCGGAAGAAGCAGGGGAAGCGTTTACCACTTCCGTTATGCCAGGTGTTGACGGCGGACATGATGGTATGGTGACTAAAAACAACTCCGCCAGCGGTTTCAACGGACCCAAAAGAAAAAATCTCACCCTCACTGAATATGTACAGGGTATTCGTGAAAATGACCGGCCGATCCTGGCAAGGGCTATTACGCTGATTGAAAGCAACGCCCGACATCATCTTGAACTGGCCCAGTCGGTGCTGAAGGAAATACTGGGGGAGACAGGGAAGGCGATTCGAGTCGGTATCACCGGCGTGCCGGGTGCCGGAAAAAGCACTTTTATCGACACACTGGGAACGAGGCTTTGTCAAAAAGGACATCGTGTGGCGGTGTTGGCGGTTGATCCCAGTAGCTCCCTGAGTCGGGGCAGTATTATGGGGGATAAAACCCGCATGGAAAGTCTCAGCCAGCAGGAAAACTGTTTCATCAGACCCTCACCATCCGGAGGCGCCCTGGGGGGCGTGGCCCGCAAAACGAGGGAGACCATGCTTGTTTGTGAGGCCGCCGGTTTCGATGTAATTCTGGTCGAGACGGTAGGGGTTGGCCAGAGTGAATCCATGGTCAGCACTATGGTCGACTTTTTCCTGTTACTGACGCTGACTGGCGCCGGGGACGAGCTTCAAAATATCAAAAAAGGGGTGATTGAACTGGCTGACGCCATCCTGATCAATAAGGCGGACGGTGATAACAAGCTGGCAGCAGAAAGGGCAAAAACAGAGTTCAACCTGGCCCTGCACTACCTCTCATCTGTGACTGAAGGGTGGGAAACATCTGCTTATACCTGCTCAGCGCTGACCGGTGACGGGATCGATGAGATCTGGAAGGTGGTCGAATCGTTTAAGGAGCAGACAAAGACCAGTGGCGTTTTTCAAAGGCGACGGCAACAGCAGTCGTTGAACTGGTTGAATGAGATGGTCATTGAACAGATTACATCCAGCTTCTATGAAGACCCGCAAATTCAGCTGATCCGGGAAAATATTGAACATCAGGTTTCAGAGGGGACACTTCCGGTAACGGCTGCAGCAGACCTTTTATTACAAAAATTTTACAAGACAAAGGATAACATCGGCTAATATCCAGATATGAGGTAGGGGTAAACGTGCGATGTTCCGCAGATTTTCAAGAGATGTCCGATTCTCAAGAAGAGGACAGGACATGTTGCAAGTTCAGGATATTACTTAAGGAAACAGTATGATAAAAAAAATAGACCATATCGGTATCGCGGTACCATCTCTGGAGGAGGCGATTCCGTTTTATGAAAAAGCGCTGGGCTTGAAGTGTGAACACATCGAAGAGGTGGCGACACAAAAGGTAAGAACAGCTTTTTTCTCGGTTGGAGAGGTTCATATCGAACTCCTGGAACCCACCGCTCCAGACAGTCCGGTCGCAAAGTTTCTGGAAAAAAACGGTGCTGGTGTACATCATGTCGCGCTGGGAACGGACGATGTTATGGCACAGCTGGATCAGGCGAAAGAGGCCGGTTGCCGTTTGATCAATGAAACACCTGTTGACGGTGCAGGTGGTAAGAAGATTGCATTTTTGCATCCGAAATCAACGTTTGGTGTACTGACTGAACTTTGTGCCAAAAAATAGACTAAATAACTGTTATTATGTTGTAATTTCACCATGTTTGGTGAAATATTGACTTTTGGGAGTTCACTTAGATTAAAAATTCATCTAATCTAAACGATCAACCATTTATCTTTTGACCTGTCATCATCAGTCAACGCCCGGATTTAAAGGGAATCCCGGCTGTGACGAATTAGTGCCATTCGTGAGAGAGGCGGATCTGTAACGCAGGTTCGATATCACGCCCGTATGATGATAAGTCACATGTATAGCTTCTTTGAAGGAGAAACATCGATGGCAATGAAAGAAAAAGTAGACGAGCTGATGGAGTTGCGGAAAAAGGCTCTTGAAGGTGGTGGCAAGGAACGTATCGAGAAACATCATGCAAAGGGAAAAAATACTGCCCGGGAACGGATAGCGCTCCTGCTCGATGAAGGCAGCTTTGAAGAGTTTGATATGTTCAAGACCCATCGCTGCCATCATTTCGATATGGAGAAGCAGGAATATCTTGGAGATGGGGTGGTGACTGGATACGGCACCATCAACGGACGACTTGTCTACGTATTCTCACAGGACTTTACTGTTTTTGGTGGTGCGCTGTCTGAAACGTTTGCAGAAAAGGTCTGCAAGGTGATGGACATGGCAATGAAAAACGGGGCCCCGGTCATTGGATTGAATGATTCAGGTGGAGCACGAATCCAGGAAGGGATCGAAAGTCTGGCGGGTTATACAGATATCTTCCTGAGAAATGTGATGTCCTCAGGTGTGGTGCCGCAGCTTTCAGGAATCTTTGGTCCCTGCGCGGGTGGTGCTGTTTATTCACCTGCCCTGACAGACTTTACTGTTATGGTGGACAAGAACAGCTACATGTTTCTGACAGGACCCAAGGTAGTGAAAGCTGTTACCCATGAGGATGTGGACACAGACTCACTTGGTGGTGCCGGCGTCCATACGACTAAAAGTGGTGTGGCACACCTGGCGGCTGAAAGTGAAGAGCAGGCCATTGATTACCTGAAACAGTTGTTTTCTTTCCTACCCCAGAATAATATGGAGCTCCCGCCAAAATTGCCGACGAATGATCCGGACAATCGGCAGGAAGCTTTTCTTGATGAGATCATTCCGGACAATCCCAACCAGGCATACGATATCAAAGAGGTGATCAACATGACCGTCGATGACGGCTACTTCTTTGAAATCCAGCCCAACTATGCCCCCAATATTGTTATCGGGTTTGCGCACTATGGCGGCACCTCCGTCGGTATTGTGGCCAATCAGCCCAATCACTTTGCAGGCGTACTTGACTGTGACGCATCCATCAAGGGCGCTCGATTCGTCCGTTTTTGTGATGCATTCAACATCCCGGTTGTGACATTAGTGGACGTACCCGGATTTCTGCCTGGCACCATTCAGGAACACGCCGGCATCATTCGCCAAGGAGCCAAAATACTGTACGCGTACGCTGAAGCAACCGTCCCGAAGGTTACAGTGATTACCCGAAAGGGATATGGTGGTGCTTACTGCGTGATGAGTTCCAAACATCTCAGGGGAGACATTAATTACGCCTGGCCGACAGCCGAAATCGCAGTTATGGGCGCTAAAGGGGCTTCGGAAATCCTGTATGCCCGAGAGGTTCAGGGTTATGATGGTGATAAGGAAGCATTCCTGCAGGACAAGGTTGATGAGTACGGACGCAATTTTGCCAATCCCTACATTGCAGCCAAGAGAGGGTATGTTGACGATATCATTCAGCCGAGCCGAACTCGTTTTCGGATCATTAAAGCGTTGGTGATGCTAGAGAATAAACAGGATTCCAATCCTCCCAAGAAGCACGGAAATATTCCATTATAATTGGTAATACTTCAACGGAAAAATTTATGGAAGCGTTTAATATTCAGAATATTGTTCAAGGGAATGGAGTTGCCATCAGCCTTACCGGAATGGCAATCGTATTCAGCGGTTTGATTATCATGTCGGTTTTCATCGCTCTGCTGCCTTCAATCCTGAACCTGTTTTACAGAAAACCGTCGGAAGAGGCAGGGGCTAAGCCGGTTGGGGCACCTGTGGCGGCAGCAAAGGCTGCAGATGCAGCTGCTGTGGCGGGAGTGACAGATGATGAGGAAGAAAAGGATATCGCCAGCCTGATCGGCCTCATTCTGCACCTTGAGAACGAACGACACTATCAGTCTGACAATCAGTATATTACAATAAACAGGGATGGGACCCGCCAGTCGATGTGGGGAAGAACCGGACAAATGAGATCAACACCGCACCGGAGGAACTATGCGAAAGTATGAAGTAAGAATCAACGACAAGGATTATTCAGTACTGGTCAAGAAATTTACATCAGATGATGCGGAGTTGGAGATTAACGGGAAGGACTACGCTATTAAAATGGACGGCCCCATCAAAACCATTCCAAGCAGCGGTCAGCTCCTTGGTGCTGTCGGAGCGCCTGTTCAACAAGCGGCACCCGCATATGCAGCAGCGCCTCCGGTGGCCAGCACCCCTAGGCCTTCAGCTGCTGCACCTGCTGCAGCCTCTGGTGATGCTATTACCGCTCCCATTCCAGGGTCGGTTCTGGAGATACTGGTTAAGGTTGGTGATGCGGTAGAAGCTGGCCAGACGGTTGTTAAAATGGAAGCCATGAAGATGGAAAATGAGATCAACGCGCCTGTTGCCGGAACGGTCAGTGCCATTCTGGTTAATGTAGGTGATGCGGTGAACCAGGGACAGGCACTTGTTGAAGTTGGTTAGCCCACGGCAAGGTGGATGTTCAACTGAGCAACATTGATTCGTTGATTTCACAAAGGTTGTAATCTAATGTATTTTGACAAACGGAGATATTGAATGGATATGATGCAGAGCTTTTTTTCAGCATCGGGTTTGGGATTGATGACGTGGGGTTACGCGGTCATGATTTTGATTGGTATTGTTTTCGTGACACTTGCCATCGTCAAGGATTATGAACCCCTGCTGTTGCTGCCGATTGGATTTGGAATCATTATTGGGAATATCCCGCATATTTCCAGCATGGCGCTGGGGGTTTATGACCAGGGCAGTGTGCTTTACTATCTGTATTTCGGGGTGAGCCAGGGGATATTCCCGCCATTGATTTTTCTGGGTCTGGGTGCCATGACGGACTTTTCCACCATGCTCTCCAATCCTAAGCTTGTATTACTGGGTGCTGCAGCTCAGGTCGGTATTTTTATGACCTTGATGGGCGCCCTGTATCTGGGAATGACACCGAATGAGGCGGGTGCGATTGGTATTATTGGTGGCGCCGATGGTCCCACCGCCATCTTCCTGTCAGCTAAGCTGGCTCCGCATCTGCTGGGTGCTATCGCTATCGCGGCCTATTCGTACATGGCCTTGGTACCGGTTATCCAACCACCCATCATGAAGCTGTTGACCACCAAAAAGGAACGGCTGATGCGGATGAAACCGCCTCGCCAGGTTCCGACCCGTGAGAAGATTATTTTCCCCATCGTCTCCTGTATCATCTGTGGTCTGATTGCACCGGGTTCATTGCCACTGGTCGGTATGTTCATGTTCGGGAACCTGCTCAAGGAGAGCGGCGTGACGGAACGACTGGCGAACACAGCGCGGAATGCCATGGTAGATATCATTACCATACTGTTGGGCTTCTCAGTTGGCGCCAGTACACAGGCCAGCCATTTTCTGACACCCACATCCATTAAGATTTTCGTGCTGGGGGCTTTGTCTTTTGCGGTTGCAACGGCAGGTGGGCTTCTTTTTGCGAAGTTTATGAACCTGTTTTTGAAGGGAGATAACAAGATCAACCCGCTGGTGGGTGCCGCCGGTGTTTCTGCTGTTCCTGATTCCGCAAGGGTGGTTCAGGCTGTTGGGCAGAAAGAGGACCCAACCAACTTCCTGCTGATGCATGCGATGGCACCAAACGTCGCCGGTGTTATCGGATCAGCGATAGCAGCTGGTGTTCTCTGGACCGTATTGGTCAAGTAGCCAGCATTATATATGCAGGTGGTTGACTTACCACCTGCATTCCGACCGCTCAGTTTTTACCCGCCAAACGTTCAATCGCTTTCCTCGTTATCAACCAGTCTTATTCAGGTTGTTTGCCAGTATCTGCCAACAGATGCCGCTATTCACTCTTCAAAAATGAGATAATAGCCGGCCATGCGTTCTTGTCCTGCAGGTGAAAGAGGTGTCCGCCCTTAAACATTTGAAGATTTGAGCCGGGAATGGCCAGTTGCAGATTTTCCAGATTTTGTTTTGGGGAAATGTCATCAAATTCGCCACCGAAAATACCTGTTGGAATTGACAGGCTTGGCAAGCGGTCCCATGTATTATGCAGTTTTCGGGCATCCAGTTGTCTCCGGGCGCCAATGGTAAATTCGGGATAGTTTACAGCAACCGACATCTGCGACACAGTAAAATCCAATAGAGGCTGGAATGCCGAGGGATTTTCAGTCTGCCACTGCCTGTGACACCGACGATCCGAAAGCTCAATGGTTTTTCTGGCCTTTTCTTCCACCGACAAATTAGCGAGTTCATGCAGAGGATAGGAGTCTCCTCCCGCTCCGCCAGAACTGGTGCACTTCAACGCCAGCTTTCTGATCCGCTGTGTATGTCTCAGAGCAAACTCCTGCGCCACCATCCCTCCGAAGGAGATGCCGATAACCAGGCATCGGTCCCAGTTAAGGACGTCCAATAGTCCGGCTGCATCATCGGCATATCCGGCCATTGAATAAGGTTTGTCCGGCTTACTGGTCTGTCCGAACCCTCTCTGATCATACGTCAGCACTTCAAAGTGATCGACCAGGGGAGATTCGAAGATGCTGGGCTTGTTACGTATATCACCGCCAGTGCCACTGATATACAGCAGCCGCTCACCGATACCGCCTGTTTCATAATAGATATTTATATCGTTAACGGCTATTTTAGGCATATAGATTGTTGTCCACTGCTGCGTTTTACATTTGAGCATACTAGTGCAGCGTTAAGCATCAAATGTCGTAATACCCGGTTGCTTTTGCCTGGCTAAGGTCTGGCTCGTGCTCAATGCTATCGCTTAACTTCGCTCGAATCAGACCTCAACCAGGCTTCCACAAGTTGAAAGTTGACATGACACTAGAGGGATCTCAATCGATATAGTAGTTCATGAATTGGGGGGATCCTTTGCGGTTCAGCTTGATGGTGAGCTCTCGCTCGTTGCGGAATTTATTGAACATACCCATCACTTTTTCCATGCTGTCCAATGGCTCGCCGTTAATTTCCTCGATGACGTCATTGTTTTTCAGCCCCAACTTCTGAAAGAGGCTGTTTTTGTTGATGGCTTTAACCTTGTATCCCCGATGCTGACCTTTTCTAAAGTAAGGTACCATCTTGGCCTGGTTCAGCAGTTGTGCAAAATTATCCAGTTGGGCGTCCACCTCTCCGGCGGAGATGTGAAAGTTTTTGCCGTCAGTCGAATAGGTCGATTTAGAAAAAGTGTCTCTCCCGGTTTTTCCGGTGCCGCTTGAAGTGATCGGGCGGTGTTGACTGGGGAGGTCATCTTTATAGGTCAACAAGCCGATTTCATCACGCAGTTGCAGGTATACTTTCTGCTCTCTGGGGTCGATCTGGATCTTCTTGACGAAAGCTCCGGTGTTGAATACCAGGTCATTGACCGAGAAAATCTCTTCAAGATTACCCTTTGTCTGCTTGATCACACAAACAGCGTATCGCCCCCGCAGAACGCTGATTCCGACCAGCTGCAGACCTGACAGAATCTGTTTCAGATTTTTACCAGGCTTGCTGGATGCGAGATCAATCTGCTCAGTCAGATCCGGGTTGCTCACCTCAGCATTAAATATATTGTAGGTGATAATGGGTTCAAATTCATCAATGCTCCTGGGTCTGTCCACCTTGCTGCTTACCGCTGGGATAAACGGGTCTGTCTGGAAGGGTATTGTAAGGAAGTGATTTTCAACGATTCCAGCAGCAAGGATTCCGATGCTGACGCACAGAACGCCTATGGCCAGCCACCGGCTAAGTAATAGCACTCTGGGAAGTGGCAGGAGTCCTTTTATGCGATCGATTGCGATTTGAGTATTCATCTGACAGGTTCTCCTTTTTCAGTCCTGGGGCGATCATTGAATCGATAGGCCTATGTTAGTTATCTTTATTGGATTCAGTCCAGTGAAACCCCTGACAGGTATTTCGCTCGTCCATTTGCTTTTGAATATACAATAAAGGTCCCTGGCGGTCTCCGGTCCACTCCGGGGCTACCAGGTTGCTGTCGTGGGCAGCGTAAGCTGCCAGTCGCTGGATAGGAATGTCGGGTGACAGGTGTTCCAGAAAAAGGATGACCCTGTCCGCGTATGTTTCCAAATCCAGTGGTTGGAATCGCCCCTGACGATACTCATCCTCGAGGGGGGTATTTCCCAGCACGTGCAAGTTGTGCAGTTTGACACTGTCAACGGGCAATTCATTGATGATTCTGGCCGTTCTGATGATGTCATCAGTGGTCTCATGAGGCAGACCAAAAATCAGGTGGATGCCGATATGCACATTGGTAAGCTTGCGCAGTTGCTGAATGGCCAGGATTGATTGCTCGCTGGTGTGACCTCTTTTAAGGAAGGCCAGTTTATCGTCATCAAAGCACTGGACCCCAAGTTCGACGGAGACAAACGACTGTTTGGAAAAGCGGCTGAACAGTTCCATCACCTCAGGTGGCAGACAATCCGGCCGGGTACCAATGATGATACCATCAACCTGAGATTGGCTCATGGCAAGCGCCATATGGCTTTCCAGTTCAGAAATCCGCGTGTAGGTGTTGCTGAATGCCTGAAAATAGACCAGGAACTTTTTAACACGATATCGTCTGGTTAGATATGCTCGATTCTGGTTGATCTGCTCTTCAAGGGGCAGGTCCTTTGTGCGATGAACACCGGCGGAACCCCATTCGTCGCAAAATATGCAGCCATGCCCGTTGGCATCGCGGTTGGGGCATGTGTAAGCTGTACTGACGGAAATCTTATACACCTTTTCGCCGAATCGCTGACGGTAAAACTGGTTGATGGTGTAGTATCGTTGACCGTTTGGATCAGGAAATGTCTTCATAAGCGCTGTGGTCTCTTCTCCGTCGGCTGGTGTATATCTCCCCGGTACCTGCGGTGATGATTTCATACAAGATGGCGGTTTTATCTTTCTGCTTCCTCAGAATTCTGCCCAGGCGCTGGACATGTTCTCGAACAGTAGATGTGCCGGAAATGATGATAGCGACATTTGCTTCAGGAACATCAACCCCTTCATTGAGCACCCTGGAATTTACCAGAAAAGGCCACTCCCCGGAGCGGAACCGTCCAAGTATATCCTTACGTTCTTTGGTTTTTGTTTCGTGGGTAATTAATGGTAGCAGAAAGAGTGAACTTATAAAATAGGCGGTTTTGTTATCGTTTGTGAAAATCAGGATTCGCGCGTCACGATGGCGAATCAGGATGCGTGAAAGTTCCGTCATTTTATTCTGTGCCGACATGGATATCTGTTTCTGCAAACTGAAGCTTTTCAATGCTGCCCGGCCTTCAGCTGAACGGTAGCTGTACATGACAAACTTTTCCCATGAGTTTTTCCGTCCGAAAAGGTTGGGAACCTTTTCCCGGAATGTTTGGTAAACGCCGCGATGGTACTCATATTGTTCCCGCTCCTCCTCGGTCAACTCAACTTCCACCGTCCGAACCTGGTAAGGAGAGAGGAAATCGCCGGAAAGTTGCTGGATGTCTTTACTGTAGCATACCGGCCCGATCAGATCGACCAGCATTTCCTGGCGACTAGGCTCAGTGCTGGGTGTGGCGGTTAATCCGAGTCGGTACGGCGCAATATAGGATTGCGCCATCAAGCCATACGCCGGAGCAGGCAGATGATGGCACTCATCAAAGATGATCAGGCAGAACCGGTTGCCAATGCTTTCGGCGTAATTTCTGGCAGAATCATAAGTGGAAACCGTCACATCCTCAATCTCGGAACTGCCACCGCCCAGAAGGCCGATAGGACACCTGAACCACTCCTCCAGATTTTTTTGCCACTGCAGGATCAGGTCTATGGTCGGCGCAACGATCAATGTTGATCTTTGAATTTTTTCGATAATCATAGCAGAGAGATAACTCTTGCCTGTGCCGGTGGGCAGGACGGAAATCCCCCGTTTTGACTGCATCCAGGCATTTAGTGCTTCTGCTTGGAAGTCGAATGGCGTAAGATAAGATTTCAGAGACAGCGACAGTTTGTTGTAATTTGGCGCAGAATCTGAATAGTCAATTCTGCCAAGATAAAGATGCCGGAAAAGTTCATAGTATCGATAGGCGTGGCAACGATAACATCCGCTGCGTGAATCCCAGCGAAGCCAGCTGAAAGTCCGGGGAAGGTCGGGATACGCTTCGCAGGAGACCAGCAGAGTTCCCCGTTCGAACCGGATGGAAACGGCAGGGCGATGATTGGGGCTAGGCTCCGAATGGTTCACTGCTTTTCTAAGTTTGATGATTGTTTTAGAAAGTGATAACGATGGAAGAAAAAAAACATAAACCGCAGATCGCACATGAGGCGATCATGCTCAGTAGAGTTATTTCAGAAAAACAGAGCATTAAAATAACGTTTCCGGATGGCGAGTACTTGATCGATCAATTGAGATGGCATACCATCAACAGTCTGGGATTGAAAAACGGAAAAGTTGTGAATAAAAATGCCATAAAATATTGGGAGGTTGTTGTTGAACATTAGAAAGCCCATTGGAAACAACAGAAACCTGTATTAAATATCGAATTTGAGGCGGCAAAAATTTCACCGTCAGTCAAAGTCGAGCTAATCTTTTAATCAGGTGCTACACGATTCCAAAGATCCATCGACAACCGCTCAGTCCAAATAACCACGATTGAATCGAAAAAACAAGACGCAATGCAAACATCAGGAGTCAGCAGCAGCCCAGGAAATGCAGGGAAGGCATTAACTGCTGCTCAAATTATGAAATTAAAGGATGAATCCGGTTCGGTTCGAAAACCGCTGAAGGATTCAGAATCATTGAAGCAGAAGGTATTCTTCTGGGGTGGGATGGTTCTGTTTTTTCTGGGAATTACCCTGGTGGTTTACCTGCTGTACGCCTATCTGGCCTTCGATTGGGAACGGAGTGGTCTGAACTTTTTCGAGACGGTATTGTCTACAGATCCGGCAAGTGTCAGTTCGGCCATAGGTGGTTATATTGAACTGCTGGCCGCAATCCTGGGAATTATGATCACGGTGGTAGCCATTGTGCTGCAATTGGCTGCCCAGCGGTATGGGACCAGCCTGATCGATCTGTTTCTGTCGGATAACGTCAACCGGGCCTATTTTAGTCTTCTGGTCTGTTCGCTGCTGTATGCCATCCTGATTGTCTTTGCCACCAAGGATTCATTTTTTCCGAAATTTGCCATAGAGATTTTGCTGTTGCTGACCCTTGTGGAGATTTCACTGCTGGGTCCCTATTTTCTGTTTGTCTTTCGATTCCTGACACCGACCAACCTGCTGACATCTATCCAGGAAAACAACAAGCAGTCCATCATCAACGCCATGGTCGAACAGGACCTGCCCAACCTGAAAAAATGCCAGAGTGAAGTCGCCAGTTCCCTGGAACAGGTAACGGACACCGCTTTGAGTGCGAGTACACAGATGGATCGGAATCTGGGTTTGATGGCCATTGATCAGATTCGGGAAATGCTGCTGGACTATTCGGAATACAAGGAGAATCTGCCGGACGACTGGTTTCATGTTTCTTCCGACCACTTTATCGCCATATCATCCGAGTTTTACAATGAGATCTGTGACAACCGGCTCTGGGTGGAGGCTAAAAGTTTTATGGACATGGACCTGATCTTCAAAAACTGTATCAGCAACATGCCCGATGCCATCAGTGCCATTGCATACAATACACGCATCATTGGGGAGTCTGCCATCAAGCACAAGGATGATTATCTGCTGGAGATGGCCGTGAAGTTCTACAATACCTTTATTCGGGTCTCAATCAACAACAAGAACGTCCGGGCTATATTCAACCTGTTTTACCAGTACCGGTTGCTAGCAGAATCGGTTTTTGACTATGATATAAAACTCGGGGAAAAAATCCTGATCCATTTCAAATACTACGGTGAATTCTGTCTTGGACAGGGGCTGGGATTTGTACTTTTCACCGCGGCCTTTGACCTCGGGGGCATGGTAGCTAAGGCCTATGACAAAAAACTTGAGAACATCAAAGATCTGCTCCTGATTTTCATGGCTGTAGAAGACACCGTTGACAAGCAGAAGGACATGTTTGTGTATACAGGTATTCGAAATGCGCAGCTGATTCTAGCGACCTACCTGCTCTCCCAGGGTGATGATTCACTCCTGCCTATTGTGGTGGAGGACTTGAAAGCCGAGACCCTTGAACAGTTGGTGAAGTGGCGAGAAGGTCTGCTGGCTGTAAAAGACCGGAAATTTTTCGAGATTACAGATCGCGGCTATACCTTTGAGTATATAGATGAAAACCAGAAAGAGTACCTGAAACTATTCTATGACAAGTATATCTTGTCACAACCGGAAGTATTCAAGCAGGAAGGCTGATATATGGTCCCCCTCGTGCAGAAATTTCAGGAGATTGAGCCCTTGAAAAGGTGTCGATCGTTGATTATGGTAACTACCCTGCTTTGCATACTCATGGCAGCGGGGGCGGCAAATCTTTCTGCCCAGACGAATCACTATGAGTCCCAATTGATCCAGGAAAAAATCCTGAGCGACTTTCATATCCTCGTCGATACCTGGACCGAGGAGCTTTATTTTGAAATGTACCAGCTGGGAGACATGCGAAGTAAGGGTATTTTGTCCCAGGGAGAGTTCGCACAGAGAATGGTTGACCTGCAGTGGAAACCCTCTTTAAATCCACTTAAAAATGAAAAGGTCACTATCATTTACCGCAATTTCGCCTCCATTCAATTCGATCAGGAGTTTGAAAATAAGGTCAATCAAACCCAGAAAATCTGGAAACGCATGATCTTCTCCTCGGTACTTGAAAACAAGACCTGGAAATTTGACCTGAAACAGCTGATCAACATCCCATACGAGGGACGGATTACCGACCCTATCGCCGAGGAGAAGAGGGCGGAAAAGGCCAGGGCCAAAGCAGAGGCTGACAAGAAAAAACAGCAGGAGCAGGCCGCTCAGGCAGAAGCTGATCAAGCAGATCAGCCGGCTCAGGCGGGACAACAGCAAGCTGTTCAACCGCAGGAACAACCGGCAGCAGCTCAACCATAGGCCTATTCCAGGACGTTTATCACTATTTACCTTGCCGGTTGCATGCAGTATCCGGCGTAATCCCCATCCACTCGCAAAACTTCAGGAATATCAACCATGACCACCGAAAATTTACTTGAAAAACGCTTTCTACTTGGAAACGTGATTCAGATCGCTGTTCTGACCCATGCGGATGCATTCAAGGGACAGGATGTGGATCAGTATTTCGACTTGCTGCAGCAGGGGGAGGCGTTTGCCGCAACATCTCTGGCTCCGCTGAATCAATCAGGTGATGAAAAGGGAGCTTCATTCAAGAAAAACCGGATCAAGCTACCTGGAGGCTATCAGGGCGCTTGGAAGAAAATGAAAAAAGAAAACTGGCATCAAATATTTCAGTCCCAAGATACGGACGGTAAAGCGATACCTGAAACGCTGGCTATAGCCCTGCGAGAGATATTTCTGGCAGCAAATCCGTCAATGTACTATCTGTCCGCAGCTACGACCCTTGTGGGGCAGCTGATAAAACAGCATGGCGGTAAACAGCAGGTTGACGCTCTGTGGGGAAAACTGCTTGATTTTGAGTCGTGCGGAGCGCTTGCCCTTTTCGAACCAGGAGATACACACCACCTTGAATTTCCGGAAACAGTCGCGGTTCACCGTGCAGAAGGGCACTATGAGATCAGCGGTCTGAAGGAGCGTGTGATGGGTGCTGATCACGAACTGACCGAGAATATCATCTACCTGCTGACGGCACGCATCCGGACTGAAAATGGTGGAGAAAAGAAAATGGGGTTGCTGGCAGTGCCTCGATTTCTTGAGGATGGAAAGAAACAGATTGACAATGGCGTGCGGCTGGAAGGGATTCATTCAACAACTGGCTTGAAGGCAGCTTCGTGCAGCCGTGTCAGTTTCGGGGATGGTGCGGAGTGTCGTGGATACCTGCTGGAGGGCCTTGGTACCGATTCAGTGGCCATATTCAAAGCCCTGAACGACTGGTATACCCAATTGGCTCTGCAAAGTGTGGTGCAGACAGAAATGGCAATGTCCGATCTCAGCCACTATGGCAAAAAAACAGAAAGCGGTTCTACCCGATCCGCTGATACATTTTCAGTTCGCATCAATCCCACTCTGACACATCTAAGGTCATTGAATGAAGGATTACGGGCAACATTCTATACAGCTGCCTTCTATCAGGATTGTGCCCTGCATGGTGCTGACAGCCAGAAAGAGTATTTCAGTGACCTGTTGAACCTCTATTCAACCATACTCACAGCCTATGCACCCACTCAGGCCCTCGATCTCGTATCAAAAGGATTGCACAGAAACAGCGGTCTTGCTTATGCTGCGGGATCTGCTATTGAGAGAGGTGTAAGGGATTTGCAGACGGGGGTGTTGCTTGGGGTGGAGGAGAACCGAGCGGCTGAGATGTTTGTGGATGAGATTCTTCCCGGCAGTGGTGGAAGGCTTCTGGGCCAAATGCTTAAACAGTTTGAAACAGTTGATTCTCACCAGGTGATGTCAGAAGCCCTGACAGAGTCCATCGCCATCTGGCGTGATTATATCGGAGGATTGATTGTACTGTTTGGCGATATCATAAACGGAAAGAATGAATCGGAAACGCGAATTTCATCAATGTTTGCGGGCCTTGTCCTGAAACTGTTCGGGGATGTCATCGTTTGCTACCACCTGATTGTGCAAGGAATGGAGGCGGAGAGGATCCTGGCAGAAGAGGATGCAAATTTCTATAATCTGAAGCAGGAAGTAACGAATAAGCCTGAACTGAAAGTCTGGTACAACAAGCTCCTGCTGGTCGAGTATTTTGCAGTGTACGTTCTGTCCATGCAGGAAAGTACGATCCGCCTGATTCAGCGGAATCCACAGGCAGTACTGGAGCAGATCTGAGATAGTTGTTTGAAAAGCGGATCGCTAAAGGTAGAGCAGGATACCGACTGAGCTGACCTTGGCCGAGTGTTCGCCGAAGCCGTAGTGCATCTGTTCCAAGCGAATTCTCCATGGGGCCAGAATCAGATCGATACCGAACTTGAAAAAGGGTACGTCCGCTTCAAACAACCAATCGTTCTGACTGGTGGAGATTTTTTCTTTTTCACGGGTGATGCCGACCCCGATAATTACACCAGCCAGTTCTCTCTCCAGATGATAGCTGACACCCAGTCGCTGTTCCGTCACCTCAAATTCTGCCTGGGTGTCTACGGTAACGGCTTCGTTTTCTGCTGGAATAGCGGTCTCATACCGGTACCTGGCCTGTTCGACCTGTATCAGGATTGAGTCAAAAAAAAGCCCGACACTCACCGATTGACCGGAGATGGTCTTATTGATAACCGGTTTGAACAGAAGGTCTTGACCGTTAGCCCCTTCATACTGCTGTTCCCCTGTCCACAATTTTGGTAAGAGATGATGCACGCCGAGATGCAGGTCCCAGGCGTAACCCGGGGTTTGAAAGATTAACAGCAGAACCAGGAACAGGCCTGTGAACAGGCGAGTGAAGCGCCATCTGCAACCTTGTTTTAGAGCATTTAAATGCATCGTTCTCTCGGCTCCTGAAGTATCATGAATAGTTGCACGGGGTAAAAAAAAGAATTGCAATATTCCCGCCTAACTGGGAATGAATGCCGCTTTCTTTTTGGGCAGTTTCCGGTTGTGATATGTGGACCAAGAAAAATAAGCGTTAAAAGATGTTGAAAAACACCTTATACTATAAAAAATATCGCTTCAACCAAAACTAGCAATTGACAAAGGCCTCAAAAATTCTTAACTTTATAGATTACATATACACATATCATAGATGAAGAGGAAAAATGAAAAGAACATTTCAGCCGAATAACCGTCGGCGAAAGATGAAGCATGGTTTTCGAAAAAGAATGTCTACAAAAGCAGGACGAAACATCATCAAGAACCGCAGAAGAAAAGGGCGGATTAAGCTGAGTGCATGATCAAACCAGGAATAGCAAAGGCTTTTTAAAAAAATACCGGTTGAATAGCAGGCGATCCATTGATCAATTATTTTCAGCGGGCTGTTATAAGTCTCGCGCATTCCTGAATTTTCGTTACCTGCAGCAAACCCATGGTTATGCGAGGGTTGTGATAACCGTTTCCAAGAGGGTGGGAAACGCTCCTGTCAGGAACCGCCTTAAGCGTCTGATAAGGGAAGCCCTCCGCCTGTCCGGTCATCTCCAGAACTACTCAGTCGATTGCGCTCTGTTTATTACCAAACCCTTGAAGCGTGCACCATCTCTGGTGGAAATCCAGGAGATCGTCGAATATTTATTTTCCCAGATACCCGATGAACCTACTTAAAGGGTTGAATCGCATCTTACGGATGCCCTTTCTTTTTGCAATCTGGATTTACCAGAAGGCGATCTCTCCATTCCTCGGACCTTCCTGTATCTACTATCCCAGTTGTTCCGAATATTCCAGGCAGGCCTTGCGGAAGCACGGATTTTTCTGGGGTATCTATCTTTCGGTAACAAGAATCGCTCGCTGCCACCCGTTTCATCAAGGTGGCGTGGACGAAGTTCCCGATTCAATTTCATTCAAGGCAATCAGAAAAAATGGATAGGAATTTTTTACTGGCGTTTATTATCTCAACTGCGGCCATTTTCGCTTACTATACGATATTTCCGCCGCCGGAAAGAGAACAGGTACAGAAAGAGACGGCACCTACAGAGATTGTAGAAACGGTTGAGAACGGAGCAAAAAAAGTCGGAGCGGTTTCGGATACGACGGTATCGGAACAACAGCCACTGGCGATTGAGGGTGCACAACGGAAAACTGTTTCTGTTGAGAACCGTTTTTACAGTGTTAAGATCGATTCCCAGGATGGGACGCTGAAAAGTTTTCTTCTGAAAGACTACAAACACACACTCGAGCCGCACTTCAACCTCATGGACTGGGCGATTGGGCTGTTCAAGGGGAAGCAAAAAAAGCAAAGGGCATATGATCCCAACCAGCTCGTGAACATGGTTGGCGATCTGTCAAATAACAATCGGGTTTGGAAGGTGTCCACCAGCAGTGACGAAACACCGGTGAATTTTCATGCCTCCCGTGAACGGATCGAAGTCAGACGTGCGCCTGAAAAGTTGGTATTGAAAGCAGCAGCTCCTTCCGGCCTTGAAATTTACAAAACGATCACCTTCAATCCAGACTCCTATATGATTGCGATGGAGATGAAGGTACAGAATCGCACTGGAAAGGCTCAAAAAATTGAACCGCGGTTGAATTTCGGAGCAGGCAGCGTCGCCATACCGGGTGAATCCCTGCCAAAACCGAAAGTTGGAATGGCATACATTGATGACGATTTCGATACCTTTGACGAAGGGGATTTCGAGGAAGGGATGACCTTTGATAATTCGCTGTGGGCCGGGGTGATGGACAACTATTTTGTCACAGCCATCCGGACGACAGACGGCAGTCAGTTTCATGGGCGGTTAACTCCGCTTACTTCTGAAATGAATGGCAGTGAAGTCAAGGTGCCCAAGCTTGAGTTTGTGGACTCATTGGTGATTCTGGAAAACAATCAGGTCTATAAACGCTCTTTTCTGCTCTACGTTGGACCGAAGCTCCAGGACCAGATGGAACTGTATGATTTCACATTCCCTTCCGCCATGGATCTTGGCTGGTTTGACTTTCTGGCCCATCCACTGCTGTCTGTCCTGAGATGGCTGCAGGGATACGTGATCAATTGGGGTGTCGCTATTATCCTGCTGACGATCATTGTCCGGGGTGGTATGTTCCCACTGGCATACAAAGGGATGATCTCCATGCGCAAGATGTCTGCTCTGAACCCGAAAATCAAGTTGATCCGGGAGAAGCACAAGGACAACAAGGAGCGGATGAACAAGGAGGTCATGCAGTTTTACAGCCAGCATAAGATCAATCCCATGGGCGGCTGCCTGCCTATGGTGCTGCAAATCCCGGTGTTTATCGCACTCTACCAGGCACTGCTGCCAGCCATCGAACTGCGGCACACCCCTTTTATGCTTTGGATGCAGGACCTTTCAGGCGCTGACTATACATATATCCTGCCCATCCTGATGGGTGCGTCCATGTTCTTTCAACAGACTCTGTCTCCTACACCGGCCATGGATCCTACCCAGCAGAAACTCATGCGCTGGATGCCGGTAATGATGGTTTTCTTTTTCCTGAGTATGCCTTCAGGCCTGGTTCTTTACTGGGTGATCAGTAATTTTATCTCCGTGGGTCAGCAGCTAATCTTCAATAAGGTTGCACCTATAAAGATCGAAGACCTTCCGGTGAAAGGGAAGGGAAAGGCAAAAGGTAAAGCAAATCCCAAAATAAAGGGTAAGAAGTAATTTGCAGCAATGCCAGAAATTTCGATTCTTGTATGTAATTTCTGAACAGATTGGTTCAACCGGTTGTGTTCTTTCGCGAACCGCAACCGGCCGCATTAAGCATCGATAATCGAGGGGAATTCTTCCAGTTACTGACCTCTTTGGGTTCCCTCTCTACCATATAACCCATCGCCAACACTCCACTTCACAGATAGATACTGGTCTTTGTAAGGCTTTTTCTGGAGCAAAAGAACCTGCTATCCATAAAGTGATTCAGAATTATTCTGTCATTACTAAATTTCGCCTACAGGTTGAAAGATAGACATATGAGGGGTTTTTTGGTAATATCAACATAAGATAGACCTTTTTTTGAAACACAGCTCATGAATGGTTGATGGAATAGATCAGCTGTGGGGAGGATGGCCGAACAAGCTGAAAATGGAAGACAGAATGGCAACAGAAAACAGACTATTATCGGGCTGGTTCAAGCGGCTGACCACACCTGAAATTGTTGAACCAGACAATGAACTGCAGTTCTGGCAGGAGCGAATTGTGTACGCATTTTTGCTCTTTGGTGTTGTTCTTGGTCCTATCGTGCTTATTCCTGGTGTGTCGCTTTCCATCAAGGAGCATCTTTTGGGAGTCGCGTTCCTGGATATATTCATGTACCTGATGGTTGTTTTTCTCTTTTTTCGGCGTTCTCTGCCATATCTGGTACGTGCTGCTTTTATCATTTTTCTGAGTTATGTTCTGGGCCTGGTTTTGTTAATCACCACGGGTCCCTTTGGTGCCGGTCCTGTCTGGCTCTTCTTCTTTCCGGTTATTACGGGGCTATTGACGAAAGTCCGTATGATGGCGATTTCACTGCTGGTCAATGTACTGACGTTGGTTGCTTTCGGGGGATTACTTGCTTTCGGATACCATACGTTAACATTGTTTGATATGAAACCGCTGGAAAATTGGATTGTCATTGGTCTGAATTTCCTTTTCTTAAACAGCATCACAACCATCTCCATCGTCATCACTATCCGGGGACTGGAAACATCCCTGAATCAGGAAAAATTTGCCAAATATGCCATGGAACAGGCGAATGTGGAACTTGGGGATACCAATCTCAGGTTAACTGATGAAATTAGTGCCAAAATTGTCGCTCAGGACAACCTTAAAAAGAGTACAGAAGCACTAAAGGCATCTGAAATAAAGTACAGGGATCTGGTTCAAATGATGCCATTGGGTTATTTTTTAATCGATCATGAATACAACCTGCAGTTTATTAATAAAAAGGCTGTTGAGGTATTTAACCTCGGCAGTGATCAAAGCAGTGTCAGGCTGGAATGGGGAAAGTTGAATTTTCTGGCCCCTTCTGAACGCGAGAGAGCCATGGATAAACTCAGGTGCGCGATGGAAGGTGAGGATGTCGGTATGGTTCAGGTTGTGGCTCAATCATCGCGGGGGCATGCCTTTCCTATTGAAATATATGCTGAAGCTATTTATGAGGAGCGTCGGATTGTTGGGGTTCAGGGGCTGATTGTGGATGTCTCCGACCGGCTGGAAAAAGAAAAATTGAAGGCTGAGAAAGATATTGTTGAGCAAACAAATCGGGCAATCTCGGACTGGGTTAATTTTATTTCGCATGAAATCCGGAACCCCATCAGTGCTCCTCTGAGTTATTCAAGGCTGGGCATTAAAAAACTGCATCACGAGAAATTACTTGGTGCTTTCAAGCCATTGACGCAAATAATTGATCAATTGCAGCAGATAAATCCTGACGAGATGAAGCAAGTCAGTGATGAGGTGAGTCAGTTAAAGCAAAGCCTATTGAAGGAGAATGAGAAAGTAGGGACATATTTCCATCGAATTCTGAAAGCCTCCGAGCGGATCGATCACCTGATAAATGATTTGCTGGATCTGTCAAAACTTGAATCAGGGCGGATGCAGTTCGCTTTTGAAAAAACGAATCTGTTCAATGTGATCAAGGAAGCGGTTGATGAGATGGACGCCTTGGCCGATGAAAAAAAGCTGTCGCTGGAAATTGAAGGCTCGGACCCACCTATTGAAGTCGAGTGTGATAGTTTTAGAATCGGACAGTTGGTTCGCAACCTGCTATCAAACGCCATAAAGTTTTCACCAGAAAATAAAAAAATTTCAGTCTCTTTTGATACCACTGAATTAGAATGGGAGAATCAAGGGGATAACGCTTCTATTCCTGCTGTGACTGTCACAGTAGCTGATGAAGGGATCGGGATTCCGCCGGACCAGCTCTATTCTGTTTTTGAAAAATTTTCACAAAGTCGAAAAACCAGAAAAGGAGAGGGAACCGGTCTTGGCCTCCCAATCTGCAGGGAAATCATTAATGCCCATGATGGGAAGATCTGGGTTGAGAGTGTGGAAGAAATAGGAACCCAGTTCCACTTTAGCATTCCGTGCAGATAGCAAGAATCTTTGGAGAGTGACTTGTTGCTGCAACAGTCGGGCGCCAAATGTCAGAAGTTCAGTTCCCTGTCCAGACACCTGTAGTTGACAGCTTCTGCCAGGTGCCGAGTCTCGATGCTGTCTGACTGCTCCAGATCCGCGATGGTCCGCGCAACTTTGAGCACACTGTCATGTGCCCTGCCACTGAGCCGGAATTTATCAGTGATGCTTGACAGCAATCGATGTCCGTCGGTCTTTAGTTCGCAATATTCTTCCACCTCCTGATGGTCCATCCCGCTGTTATATCGATTTGGGTTGCTCCGGAAACGCTCCGTTTGCATTATCCTTGCGAGTACCACTCTGGCACGAATCTGCCTGCTGCTCTCTCCCTTGTTGGAAAAATTCATCTCATCATAAGAGAGATTCGGCATTTCAACCTGCAGATCGATCCGGTCCATCATGGGACCCGATATTTTGGAGCGGTACTTAATAATGCCGGCAGCAGAGCAGTGGCACTCCTTGTTGGCGTCGCCCAGGTACCCACAAGGGCAAGGGTTCATTGCGGCCAGCAGCAAAAAATCAGCCGGAAAGGTCAATGTGGCGTTCGCCCGGGCGATAATCACCCGCTTTTCCTCAATGGGTTGTCTCAGCAGATCGATAATGTTCCGTGGGAACTCAGGCAGTTCGTCCAGGAAGAGGACCCCGTTATGCGCCAGAGAGATCTCACCCGGTTTGGGGTAGCTCCCCCCACCCACCATACCGGCACCAGATATGGAGTGATGAGGACTTCTAAATGGCCTCTCCCCCATGATCTGATGATCTTTTGATAGGGTGCCCGCAATGGAGTGGATTTTGGATACCTCAAGCGCCTCTTCAAAGGAGAGTGGTGGCAGAATCCCGGGCATTCGCTTGGAAAGCATACTCTTGCCGGAACCAGGAGGACCTGTGAAGAGCACATTATGTTTCCCTGCCGCCGCAATCTCCAACGCTCTTTTGGCCGTCTCCTGTCCTCTGACATCCGAAAAATCGAAATGGGTTGTTGCCTGGGGATGCAGGGTCTCTGCCAGGTCGGCTATGTATTCGGGCAGGGGCTGTTCCCCATGAAAATGGGAAACGACCTCTTTGATGGAATTAGCGGTCATGATGGTGAGTCCATCCACCAGAGACGCGGCCGCTCCATTCTCTTCGGGGACGATCAAAGTGCTGATCCCCGCCTTTTTTGCTGCAAGCGCCACCGCCAGCATCCCATCAATGGGCCGGATCAGTCCTTCCAGCGAGAGTTCTCCGATGATGAGGTTTTCCCGCAAGGATTTTTCGGGAACGACTTTACTGGCTTCCAGTATGGCCATAGCAATGGGCAGGTCAAAACCGGTGCCTGATTTTCGGATATCCGCCGGGGCCAGATTCACCACCACCTTCCGAATCGGAAATCCCCCACAGGCATTGTTGAGGGCAGCCATGATCCGGTCCCGGCTCTCCTTGATGGCCCCGTCCGGCAATCCGACGATATTGAACGCCCCCAGCCCGATACTCACATCCGCCTCCACCTCGATGACATGGGCGTCAATGCCAATTATCGTTGCTGTATTGGTGATGGCCGTGGTCATGATTAATTTAGCTAAAAATCCAGTCAGGGAAAAAAATTATGACTATCCTTGAAAAATTAGGCTGTACAAACATTTCCTGAACCGAGGGGCAATGTCAAGAAAATCTTGCAAACAATGATTCGAAATCAACCGTCAATCTGTTCATTAACCAAGTTGATCCCAAAAACAATATCAAGAGAATTTAAAGTAAATTCAAGGAATAAGCGGAGCAGCTGAGATGTTGGATCTAAACACAAATACGCTCACAAGCAGAATGGAAAAGCCAGGATTAAAAACTCGCCACCGTTAACAGTGGAGCGCTATAAACTTGAACTGAAGAAAGCAATCTTTGAACTGTGAAAAATTCTTGACCTAATAATTGCCATAGCAGCAGGATGCTAAAGTGATAATGTATTAAATATCTGGAAGTTGGCGTTTTTCTAAAACGTTTAACCGAAATTACAGAATGGTTGATTTTTAAAAGGATGCAGTGCGGGGAAACCCTTAACACCGGTTGTTTTGATGCACTGCTTAAAGCAAATCAGTGAATAACAATTACCGGAGCGTTCTGCCAACTATATGAACCGTTTATGGATTTGCTAATACCGAGGTTGTATTTACCTGCTGAAACCGCAGGTATAGTGTACGTAAAATTGAACGAATCTGTCACATTGAGTTCATACTCCAAGGTTGTTGGAGAGGAAACCACTGCATTGGCGTCGGAATCCACCAGGAAGACTGCTACCTGGTTACTGCCTTCTGCCTGGGCTGCTGATGTCAGACTACCTTTTACGGTAATCGTATCGCCAGCAGACAGATACCAATCGATACCTTCAGTCAGCGTAATACCCACAATCTCATATGCGGACCCGTTAATCTTTGAAGCTGTGTAAGATGAAAACGCAGTTCCTGCATTAAGAGAACTGTAGGTCGTCCCCTGAGCAAGAGCGGTTCGAGCCCCACTGTTGATATTTGAAAATCCATATGTGACGGTGCAGTTGTCTTCTATGTTCACCAGTTCAAAATGCAGATGGGTTCCCGTACTCCAGCCGGTGTTTCCTGCTCCACCAATTCTGGTATCACTGTTAATCTCAGCGCCCAGGGCCACATCTACACAATTTTGACAAAAATGAAGATACTTGCCGATAAATCCATTTCCATGGTCAATCACAACATGGTTGGCGTCGTTGCAATTGGAACTGCAGGTGATATTAGAATCCTCCTTCACAGACATTACTCTTCCGGGAGCAACGGGCCAAATATCGTTGTTTGTCGCCATCGTAAAATCAAGGGCATGTTCCCGGCCTGTTGTATAATGTGAAAATGTGCCAAACCATGTCTGGCCCACAACATAGGCGTTACCGCTGGGATAGGGCAGATACAGATCGACAGGTCCCTCCGCGATTCCGGAAGTTCTACCGGAGCAGCTGGAAACGCCGGAGCTAGTACTGATATTTCTTCCGTCAACATCATCCGTTTCTTTGCATCCAGCGACGAGAATAACAATCAAAACCAATACAGCAGCTAGCTTCATTGATATTTGCGTTTTTATGCCCATCTTTTTTTCTTTATTGAAGGTTTATTGACGCCTGATTTAGACATGCATATTGGGTCTTAACATCCTCTACTCACTACGAGGCATTTAAAATCCAGCGCTGATGCCGATGGCCGCTACATTTCCACTGACATCCCATACCCCGTCCCCGTTTTTGGCTTTCATTTCCGATCTTATTGTGTGATAGCTAGCGTGTAAATCCATAAAACCGGCGAATGGCCAGCCAACTTGAAAATAGTATTGAACAGCCGACCCCTTGTCCCAGTCACCACTTCCGCCATCAAACTCCGTGTTCCCAATGCCGATTCCCAGGGCTGCGTTCAGCACGACAAAATCAAACTGATAAAACAGATCGATCATGGTCGTAACCAGTTTCCAGTCCTGCTGATCTTTCAATTTCGTTTCATAGCTTTCATATCCAAAACCGACCTGGTAAGGCAGTTTGACATGGAACAAACTACCGCTAACACCATCTGATTTATTGTATGTTTTATAGAAATCATGTGCCACCGGTATTCCAATACTGACACTAAACAGGTCGTCTGCCAGAGACTCATCCACAAATGCAAAGAAGATTAGTCCTGTTAGCACAATAATCAGTATACCCTTTAAAGGTTTATCTCCCATAACGGTATCTCAAATGAATGGATTCAATGTAAAAAAATATAGTTATTTGAGCCAAGTAACTCAAATTAAGTACCAAAAACTGGAAGGAGATATTAAAAACATTTCACATGATGTGCTTGGCGACGTGTTTCCTTTTACGCAAAGGGGAAACACTTGGGGCGGCGTGTTTCCTTTTACACAAATGGGAAACACTTGGGGCGGCGTGTTTCCTTTTACACAAATGGGAAACACTTGGGGCGGCGTGTTTCCTTTTACACAAATGGGAAACACTTGGGGCAATGGCTTCCCTGCCCCTTGTGTCTTCTCTCTTGATACGAACGCCGAAAACAATGCTAAACCTAAAATGAAGCCATCGTGTAGTTGTTGATGGCCTGAAAACAGTGAGGGTTAATCCCAATAATCGTTGCAGTGTTGGTGATGGTCATTTTTCAGAGTTGGTAGACTATTCGGTAAGGAAAAATGAGTTGACGGTTTAATTCTTGAAAATTGATTTTATAAACCATTCCTGAGTTCGCAAGTTAAGTCAAGGAAATCAACTGACAATTTTGTGTTATCTTTGTGCTCAAGGGACCGCTTGCCAATTTAGATTAGCGTGCAGGGCTAATAATTCACTGCGGCTATTGTAAATATTTTTGTAGATAGACTGAGATATCATCTATCGCTTGTTCAGATTGGTCAAACAACCTGTCCATAGCAACAAAGCCGTGGATCATGCCTTGAAAGCGGATATGTTTAGCAGGAACGCCCGCGTTTTTGAGTTTTATGGCATAAGCAACACCATCGTCCCTCAATGGGTCGAATTCGGCTGTCACTATCAACGCTGGTGGAAGTTTTTCAAGGTTGGTTGCAAGCAGGGGCGAAGCATAAACATTCGACCAATCCTGTGGATCAGGCAGATAACGGGATCGGAAGTTTTCTATGTAGCGTTTCGTTAGATAAAATCCATCTGCAAATTGCCGGTATGAGTTCGTATTCAATTCAGCAAGGTTGGTAGCTGGATAAATCAGTATCTGTGCAGATAGCCGGGGACCGTTTCGATCCCTTGACATCAAGGCAATAGCCGCCGCCAGGTTTCCTCCGGCACTGTCACCCGCTACAATGATGCGGGTTGAGTCTCCGTTAAAAGATGCCGCGTTTTGTGACACCCATTTCAAGGCGGCGTAAGCATCATCGACAGCTGCTGGAAAAGGATGTTCAGGTGCCAGCCGATAATCAACTGAAACCACTATCCCAGACGTCTTTTTTGCCAGTGATCGGCAGATGTTATCATGAGAGTCCAGGCTTCCAATGACCCACCCCCCTCCATGATAGTAGATGATTACCGGCAGATCAGGTTTCTGCAAGGGGATATAGATGCGGATCGGCACCGGACCAGCCGGCCCCGGAAATGACGTATTGCGAATTTGATTAATAGGGGTCAGTTTCTTCTGTACCAATCCCCTGCTGCTTGCGCTGGTCTCTCGAATCTGTGCTGTGGTTTTATTCTCACCAAATAGGTCAATTTTCTGGAACTCGATGGCTTTCAGCAATAGGGCAGCATTGGTATGCAACGTGCCGTAAGGGGTCTGTTTCCAACTGTTAACAACCGCAAATCCGGCAAATACCAGGACAACAATCAGCAATAAACTGATCAAACCAACTTTCCGAATTGTCATCATTTACCTCTTTTAGGCAGAACTGATTAATCAACCTTCAGGGGCCGGAAGCACACCCAGTCCCAGGAATTTTGTACCGATTGAACTGTTCATGGCTGTCATCAGCAGCCCGGAAAAAACGTATTCAACAATCAGGTAAAATGCTGAAAAAATCGCCAGTGACGTCATCCCAAGAAAACTGAGTGCAATCACAATAGCCATGGCACTGTTATGGAGGCCCACCTCGATGGGTAACGTCAGTATCTGTTTTCTGGGCAGTCGCGCAATGGCGCCAATCACTCCCCCCATCAACAGGCTTATCAGGGCCAGGCCGATGGCATACAATGACAGTTCCCGGTAGTTATTCAGAAATATTTGCTTGTCGCTGTAACAGGCAAAGCTTGCCAGAAAAAGGATAAAAATAATAGTCCCTTTTTGAACCCAGCTTTCAGACCTTTCTGCCATTGCAGGTGCTTTTGCCTTTATGACCATTCCGATGATGATCGATGGTATGGTGATAATGATAATCCCCAGTGACAGTAACGTGACATTTACTTTTTGGGCAACTGCCTCCCCTAGAAAATAGTTCAGAGAGAAAGCGGTGATGATCGGAATGGTCAGAACTGTGATAAAACTGTTTATGCTGGTCAGACTAACGGACAGGGCGGCATCCCCTTTGGAGATAAAGGAAACGAGATTGGTGATGGCGCCTCCAGGACAAGCGGATAGAAACATCACAGATGCTGCCAGCATCGGGTCCACTGTGCCCTGGCAATGTTATCCGGGCGGTGAAGCCGCATCTGTGGCAAGTGGTCGTCCTTCTGCGGCTCTAAGCATTACGGCCCATGGGTGAGATGGGAGGTTCGACCTTTCGCTTGATGTGGGTCAGCAACAGTCCCAGGACAATCAAGCTCAGCCCGGTTACCAGGAACTGGCTTATGGGCTCATTCAGAATCAGGCTCCCCAGGATCACACCTGTAACCGGCATCATGAAGATAAACATGTGAAGGGAAACAGCACCGAACCGCTTGAGGAGTGTGTTCCATGCGACATAACCGAAAGTTGCCACAATAAGACTCTGGTATAGCAGGGAGATGACAATAGTGGTGTCAATGGATTTGATCCATACATTGTCAAACAGGAAAGCACCCAGTATTGAAATGGGAACTGCGGCTATCATGGGATAGAAGGCGATCTGGATGGCTTCATAGCGATGGATAACCCGTTTGGTGTATACCACATTGGCGCCCCAGAGAAAAGCACCGCAGAGCACCATCAAGTCGCCGGCTCTTACCGTTTCCCCTGTTGTAGACGTGTCAAAGAAGATAACCATGATTCCACTGAATCCCAGGACGATACCAATCAACTTTCTAGCGGTTATTTTATCGTCGCTGATGAAAAAGTGGGCCAGCACCAGCACGAAAAAAGGTTGCAGGTTGATAATGATTGAGCTGCGTGACGCAGGGACCAGGCTGAGACCGTTATAAAACAGCAGCAGTTGTAAGGAAAAGGTTAGGGAAATCACGGCCAGACTGAACCAGTGTTTTGGAATAACTCCCAATTTTTGCCCTGTGATTCTTGCCCAGATGAACAGGCAGCAGGCCGCTATGGAGAAGCGGATGATCGACGCAAAATAGACACCAACGCCTGAAAAACTCATCTTGACGGCAATGGCGTTGGAGCCGAACATTACGCAAAGGCCCAGGGCTGCCATTGAGCCAGCGAAGGTTAATGGTAAACTGTTTTTTGAAGAATCATTCATATAGTTGTTGATACCTAATTATTGATTGAGAGTATAAAAGGGGATTGTCCCCTTTTCCTTTTGTCCAGCGCAATGGGCAGATCGAAACCGGGTTATTTTTGAAAAATATAGTCCAACTCTCCATGACAGATGGCCGTTCTCAGTAGCGGTCGTGTGGCTTCCGCAGTAAATTCACCCAGTTCGTCTGCAGTATAAGAGTGCTCACCTTCTACCCAACTGATGACGACACCTACAAAAGAACCTGCCATGGACCAGCTACTTAGGTCGAGCACTTCGGGAGTTATGTCCATTTCACAACGGCGCGCGAGATCTTTGAGATAGATCAGGCTTCTGCGATGCATGAGCTCCAGCAACAGCCGTTCCGCCCCAGCATGGATCAATGTTCTGAACACACCCAATCGGTTCTGAATACCCTCGAACAGTTTAGACATCGCCAAAGCCCCGGGTTGATCAATGTCAGAATTTTTCCGGAGTTCATTAAACTCTTGTAGGATTGGCTCGATAATGACATCCACCTGATCCATCAGGATATCTTCTTTAGACCGAAAATGTAGATAAAAGGTTGGGCGGGACAAACCAGCCCGATTAGCAATGTCGGTGATTGATGTTTTGCTATATCCTTTTTCCTCTATCAACTCCATAAAAGCGGCTTGCAGCCACTGACGAGATCTTTTTGCACGTGGATCAACTTTGGGTTTCTGCGACATATTGGTTTTATTGTCGTTTAGTTTACATTTAGCAGCTTAAAAAACCTTGACAGTCAATTATGGTTTAAACTATTTTACACATGTAAATAATATAACATCTATAAAATAAGTACAACCCACACTTAAAGAGCGTTTTATGATTGTCGAATGGCGAGAGTCGAATGGCCAGCCCTACCTGTATATTGAGGCGGATACCTACTACGAGTTGGGAGTTGCGACTGGGAAAGGACTGGTAAATCAGATTGTGGCCGCGCAAATGATGAACCAGTTCATCCCGGCACTGCTTAAAACAAGCATTGAAGAACTAAGTTCCGTTGCAAAGGAGTATCTGCCGTTTATACCGGAGAAATACCAGGATGAGATTCGTGGCATCGCAGAGGGTGTCAGCGAAGCCAGCGGGAAGACATTTACCTTTGATGATATGCTACTACAGGCCCTCTCACTTGAGGTTCTTTACGGCAGGTATAATTTTGATCCCACGAAAATCGATTTAAAGTCCCTGACATCCTTTCAGGCCTGCACGTGCCTGGGAGTAGTCAATCAGGATGGTGCTACCGTTATGGGACAGAATTATGATGCTCCTGGGACTTCTGTTGCTGCAATGGCATGGGTACTCCATAGGGTTGGCGATGAGCCCGGTGTATTTACTGCCCGACTCGGTGGTGTGCCGGGTATGCCTGTTGGGAAGAACGAGCATGGATTGGCTATGATTGTAAACGTAATCATTTCCAATGCGACTGCCCCGGTGATGAAACCTCGTTTCGTACGTTCGAGGGAGGCTTTTGCTACCTGCAGAACTGCCCAGGAAGCTTATAAAGTAATGTATGAAGGTGATGAATTCCCTTTCAGCTTGAACATGTTGATCAGCGATCCGGTAAAAATAATAGGTGTCCAAATTCTACCCCACGAGATTCGTCCTAGTTATGTCAGCGACGTGCTGGTTCAAGCCAATAAGTACGATTATGTGGATTGGCAGAAATATCTGCTTGATCCTGATTTTGCCCTGGCGCGCTATCAGAGAGCAGACAAATTGTTGCGCGAATCTTACCGCGATAATGAAAAGATCACAAACGAAATGCTGCTGGATATCCTCAGAGATTCACCTATTATTTGTCGTGATGACGAAAAGGAGATGGGGCAGACCATTGCGTTTATGACCAGAGAGTCCTTTGGATTAGGCAATGCCAGGGGTAATGTTGGAAAGATTCCACTCTAGATTGCTATCAGGCGATTAACCTCCGAATATTAAACAGAAGAGTATCAAATCAGGAGAAAAAATGGGCGTGAATACAAATGTTTTTGGCAACGACTTCAAACTTAAAAACTGGAAAAACAACTATTTTTGGATTCAGGCCCTGTTCTATTTTCTGCAGGGGGTTTTCCTTGCAGGTATCATTCAATACAGCGGGATTCGCATGGCGGAATGGGGTGTTCCGCTTTCAAAACAGGCCACTTTCACAGCCCTCACTTCATTGCCTGCCATGCTGAAACTGTTTATGGGTCTGTTCACTGATCGCGTTGTGATTGGTAAATGGGGACGAAGAAAACCCTATATCGTGTTTGGATTGTTGGTTACCATTCCCGCATACATTTCCTATCTATCAGCTGGTGACTATACAGGCCTATTCATCGCGCAACTGCTGGCGTTTATTGCCTGGGCGATTGTCGACACAACCCTCGATGCATTGACAGTCGATATCACACCTGATGAATATGACAGCCAGATGCAGAGTTTTGCCCAGGGTGGCCGCTATTCAGGAATGGCTGTGGGTGCCTTCTCGGTACCGGTTCTCGGTCCTATCATCGGTTGGGAAACGATTATTATTATTATTGGGATGTTCGGAATCTTAATGCCGATCTCAGCACTTCTGATCCGTGAAACCCCTGTTACCAAGGAAGACCTTAAAGGAAACATGGCGTTGGGGAAGATGTTCAAGAAAGCATTCTCCAGCAAAACCACCTGGCTGGGTCTCGCCGCCAGCATATTTATGTTCGGCGGTATTACCTTCACCTTCGTCTCCAACTATGTCCTCACTACCTTTCACTGGAACGAAGATCCGGCGAAGATGAAGATCTACGGCGTTGCCTCGCTGTTAGCACTTCTTGGTACGATGGTGGGTGCCATTATCATGGGAAGGATTTACCGGTCACGGGGTTTCAAGATGCGCACCATTGTGATCGCAACAGTGATATTCCTGTTGCTGACGTCTGTCTGGTGGATTTTCGAGGCGAATCCGGAAAATATCTGGCTGTATGCGCTCTGTAGTTTTGTGCGGAATATTGGCAACGGCATGATGGTTGTGACGATCTATACGATTATCATGCGAATCTGCATCCCATCCATTGAAGGATTTATCTTTGCGCTGATGACCAGTGTGATGAATATCGGTCAGCTGGCAATTTCTCCAAAAATCCTGGGAGCAACCCTGCCAAAATTCGGTATTACGCTTTCCATGCTGGTCCTCTCACTTGCTGTTATCTTCGCAGTATTCCTGATCAGCCTGATCATGAAAGAACTGGATAAAGAACAGCCGGCGGTGTGATCTCGCCCTCATTTATTAACCAAAATGGACATGGTGTAATGTATGGATGCTATTCAATGGATAGAAGATAAAAAAGATCTGTTTACAAATATCAGCGATCAGATCTGGTCGTTTGCAGAAACCGGATTTTTGGAAACCCATTCAGCCCGGTTGTTGGCAGACGCGCTCAAGAATGGCGGATTTGCTGTGGAAAATGGGATTGCTGATATCCCCACTGCTTTTGTTGCTAGCTATGGCAGTGAGTCGCCAGTGATTGCCATCCTGGGAGAATATGATGCCCTGCCCGGTTTGAGCCAGAAAACTGTGAGCGAACAACAGCCCGTTGAGGAAGGTGGAAACGGACACGGATGTGGTCACAACCTGCTTGGAACTGGAGCACTGGCAGCAGCAATGGCTGTCAAGGAAGCAATTGTCGCAGGAGATGTGAAGGGGACGATACGCTATTATGGTTGCCCGGCAGAGGAAAACGGCTCGGGAAAGGCCTTCATGGTCAAGGAAGGTGTTTTCGATGATGTTGATATTGCGCTAACCTGGCATCCCGGGATGTTCAATGGCAGTTTTTCGATGAATCTGCTGGCCAACTACAAGGTAAAGTTCAAGTTCCACGGACGGGCATCTCATGCAGCAGCGGATCCTCAAAATGGGCGTAGTGCACTGGATGCGGTGGAGTTGATGAATGTAGGGGTTAACTACCTGCGCGAGCACATCATCCAGGAGGCCAGAGTCCACTATGTCATCACCAACGGCGGTGGGATTGCCCCAAACGTGGTACCTCCTTATGCCGAGTCTTTTTACATGATTCGCGCCCCCCAGCCGGATCAGCTCAAGCCGATCTATAAAAGGGTTCTGCAAGTTGCCCAGGGGGCTGCCCTGATGACCGGTACAAAGGTTGAATCTGTGCTGGTTGCCGGAGCGTCAAACATTGTCTACAACGGTACCATCGTCGACGTCTTGATGGAGCAAATGGGCAGCATCACACCCCCTACCTTCTCGAATGAAGATAATCAGTTTGCACAAGGGCTTTCGACAACCTTCCCCGAGGGGGGCGTTGACAGCGGTTTTGCAAGACTACTCGGACCCGATATTCTACAGATTCTGAAGAAAGTGCAAAAAGGCCAACTGTTTGAAGGGGTACTGCCAGCCTTCAAGAAGGACGTTACCCTGCCGGGATCATCTGATGTTGGTGACGTCAGCTGGGTCACACCCACCGGTCAGATTATGACCACCTGCCAAGCCTTCGGAACACCTGCCCACTCTTGGCAGCAAGTAGCCCAGAGCGGGATGGGCATCGGACATAAGGGAATGCTATACGCCGGCAAGGTATTGGCGATGAGCGCTCTGGAATTTTTGCAAAAACCTGAGCTTGTCTCCCAGGCCAAAAAAGAGTTTGCTGACTGGATAGCGGAAAATCCTTTTGTTCCGCTAATTCCCGACGGCGTTAAAGCGCCACTTCCGAAATAAAGCGCGGATAGAAATCAGCGGGTTTATTTGATCGCGACATCAGGAGATTATGTAAACCCCTCACACAATTAGACATATCCCTATATATCAATCAAAGTTCATACTTCCCTCCTACAACTGATCTACTTCAACCATCATATTTCTCGTCTCCTTTTATAAAGGAGGAAGACATCATGTGAGCATTTCAGAATGATGTCCCCAGTTAACAACAATTCGGCCTGATTTTAGGCCTACTAAATTATTAACTGTTACTGTGAGGAGATATGAACGAAGCGGAAAGAATTCATCAGGAATCGATTTTGATCGATGCCACCTGTCCCATTGCGGTGAACGATCAGATCCACAAAAATTATCAGCAGGGCGGCGCGACAGCTATCGCAGCTACTGTTGGTTACGGAGTTCCGGGTATGGGAAGTCTGGATTTCACCATGAAAAACCTGGGCAAGTGGTTTGAGTGGATCGGGGACGATTCGAAAAACCTTCTTCATGTCACGTCAGTTGACGATATCCATCGAGCAAAAAAAGAAGGTAAGCTGGGCATCATTTTTCACTTCCAGGGGACCCTGCCTTTTGAAGATGATATTAAAACAGTGGAGCTTTATCATCGCCTTGGTGTGCGGATGGTCCAACTCTGCTATAACGCTGAAGATCTTGTTGGATGTGGATGTGGATGTGCAGTTGAAAAAGACTCTGGATTAACTGAGTTTGGTGGTCAGGCAATAAGCGAGATGAATCGCCTGGGGATCGTTGTGGACTGTGCTCATACCGGGTACAAGACTTCCATGGATGCTGTTGAAGCATCTAAAAGTCCGGTGATTATATCTCACGGGAATCCCAGGGCGATCCACAATAATCGACGCAATATTGAAGATGACCTGATCACGGCTGTTGCTAGAAATGGTGGTGTAGTAGGGTTCAATGGATTCCCGGGTTTCGTGGCCGATAAACCCCGTCCGACTCTGGACGATCTGCTGGATCATGTGGATTACATGGTTAAACTGGTTGGGGCAGAACATGTTTGTGTTGGTATTGATTACTTCGAATATCAATCAGGTGCTATCGATGATGAAACGGCGACGGCGATTTATAATATGCTTTTGGAATCTGGCGCCTGGACAAAACAGGATTACCCGGCTCCCCCCTGGTACTATCCGGAGGGAATCGAGATGCCTGAAAAACTTGGGAACCTGACGGTCGGACTTCACAAGCGTGGATACTCAAAAGAGGAAATTCAGGGGATTCTGGGCCTCAATCTTATTCGTGTTTTCGAACAAATCTGGAAGTAAAAACCTGAAACGTAGGAAAACTCTAATGAGTCAAATCATTACAAAAGGACAGGCCAGATACGCCCTGGTTATTCTAATGCTGGTCAATGCTGTGAACTATATGGACCGCATGGTGGTTCCGATTCTTTTTCCGTTGATCAAAGAAGACCTGGCACTATCGGATACGGAGCTGGGTCTGATTGGTGGGCTAGCGTTTACACTGGTTTATGCGTTGGCTGCCATTCCTGTGGGCTGGGCAACTGATCGTTTTAACCGGAAATATGTCATATCTGCCGGCATCCTGGTTTGGAGTGTTGCCACAGCCATGTCGGGCATCACTGGTCGATTTGCAACACTTTTTGCAGCGCGTTCCCTGACAGCCACGGGTGAGGCATCCTGTCATCCCTGCGGAATATCCATGATCAGTGATTACTTCAGTCCTAAGATCCGAACAACTGCCATTGCCCTGTTCCAGCTGGGTATCCCTCTGGGAGGTGGCCTTGGAGTTGTACTGGGTGGAATCCTGGCAGCAAAGTTCGGATGGCGGTCAACATTTTTCTTCTATGCCGTTCCTGGTGTCATTCTGTTGCCGTTCATCCTGATCATGAAGGAGCCGGTACGTGGTGCATCGGAAGGGTTGTCGGTGGAAGAAGTGAACGATACAGGTGAGAGTTTTCTGGAAGGTCTGAAGCGGATTCTCAAGATGAAAAGCCTGCTGTTGCAGTATTCTGTAGCCTTGTTCACCCAGTTTGGCCTGATGTCATTTTCGGTCTGGATGCCGACCTATCTGGTTCGAACCAGAGGATTCGATATCGCCGGGGCCGGTAAAATCATGGGGGCCGCTTTTCTGGTTGGTGGGATTTTCGGAGCAGTCGGCGGAGGAGCCATTGCCGATCGCTGGTTCAAAAAGGACAAATCTGCCCGTGTAAAAGTGCAGACTATCGCTCTGGCGCTGACAATCCCCTGTTCGCTCGTCGCCATGCTGATTGATAGTCAATTTGTTTTACTGCCTGCGATATTTTTAACGTCTATACTGGCTACTGCATGTTATCCCATTTGTTCAGCAATACTTGTTGATGTTCTGGGACCAAAGGAAAGAGGTATCGGTATGTCCTTCCTGCTGATTGTGCAGAATGGGATCGGATTGACCCTGGCGTCCTTACTGGTAGGGGCTATCAGCGATTTGACTGGATCCCTTCTAAATGGCCTGATGCTGGCGCCTGTTGCAATCGGTATCGCCATGGTCATCAGTATGAACCTGAAGAAATACTACCTTTCTGACTATAAAGCCCCTGCAAATGCCTGAATCACAAAATAAAAGGAGAGATATGATGTCACTATCACGCTTGCTAAAGCTTCAATGGTTTTATATTATCCTGGGAGTCGGTTATAATGTTGTCAGCTATATTGTTGTCATGTCCGGTGGACAGCAGTTATCGACTACACCGCCCTTGCGGGGAGCACCCGCGATGCTGATGTACGGTCTGTTTCTAATCGCAGCCTACAAGGGACGCTTCGCGTTGTATCGGATTCTTATGTTCTTAGCCATACTCATATATGGGTGGGGTGGAATTGGGATCCATCTGATGAAATATATCAGGGATCCATCACAATATGCATCCTTTACAGCATGGATCCTGGCTATGGGGATCAATGTGTTTGGGCTGGTGTTGAGCATTATTGCTGTTAGTGGTCGTTATACCGTAGAAGACCCTGCAGTCGCCTGAAAATTCATTTTACAATACCAATGAATGAAACGATTCATATACTGCTAGCAGGCTATAATATCTTCGGCGGCGGTTTCGCCTGGGTTTTGGCTCTGGGACAGGTCAGTCTGGAATATCGGAGCCGGAATAACTACCTGCTGGCCTGCTACTTTTTTCTAACAGGCATATGGCTCATTCTGGGTAGTATTATTCACCTGGGTGGGACCGGATGGTTCCCATTTAATATCTATCTGGTGATCCTTCCCAGTTTCTATGCCTCAATGCCTCTATTGTTTTTCTATGGCCGGGGGATCATCGATCACGAATATCGAATCGCACCAGGACATCTGGTGCATTTCATCTTGCCGGGCCTGTCCCTCCTGATCCTCGCACCCTTCTCCATGACTCAGCTAAACCTTTACGGCGTCATGAATTTCTTTGAGCACCGCAACTATCGTGTCGATGAAATTCTGGCCAGTGCGATCATGTACTCGGCAATTGTGGTGGGGGTATTCTACCTTATTTGGATGATCCGGGATACCAAACGCCTGATGGCAGAGGCGTCCGACAGTCAGAACCACAGTATTCGAATTCTTTTGTATGTAGCGAGATTTCTGGTGCTGTTGATGATTTTCTGGTTTGTTGACCGGTTCCTTTCGCTGGGATGGTCACAAATTACCTATGCCGTGGCCAGTTCGACCATCATTGGCAGCTTCCTGATCAGTAATCGTTACCCTGAATTTCTGCTGGTTGTTCAACTTGAGGCTGAGAACGCGCGTTATACCACATCCCAGATTGATAGCCTGGATACAGAGTGTGTGATCTCACAGATCGAACACCTTATGACCAGTAGCAAAACATTTCTGACAGATAAAATCACCCTCAAGGGACTGGCGGAAACACTCGGGATTACATCGCATCAGCTCTCTGAAATCCTGAATCAAAAACTGAATAAGAGCTTCAATCAATTGGTTAATGAATATCGCATTAATGAAGCAAAAGAGATTCTACTCCAGGATCCGGATCGAAAAATTCTGGCAGTTGCCTATGATGTCGGTTTTAATTCCCCTTCTGCCTTTTATAAGGCTTTCCAGAAATTTCTCGGTATGACCCCTACCCGCTTTCGGCAACAACATATCCAATAATCGTCTCTCTTTTTATCAATCCGGAAGATTTTTCTCTTTTTTTGCCACAAGGTGATGGCTGGTAAAATCGGTTCCACTATATGTGAACAGGTTTGTCATACATTTGTCTCACGGCTGCAAAAGCTGGTTAAAGGTCATTCGGTGTGGAAAAAGGGAAACTAAATATGATTCAGGTTATTAGAACTGTGGACACCCATACAATGGGAGAGCCGACGCGAGTCGTGATAGGGGGTATTGATGAGATCCCGGGAAAGTCCATGCCGGATAAAAAAGAGTTCGTATCTGAAAAACTGGATCACATTAGAACGGCGCTGATGCATGAACCGAGAGGACACCAGGACATGTTTGGCGCCATCATCCTTAAACCAACCCATCCAGACGCCGTTCTTGGCGTCGTGTTCATGGACACCTTTGGATATCTTGATATGTGTGGTCACGGTTTGATTGGTGTCGTAACGGTTGCCGCTGAAACGGGACTGGTGTCCCTTAAAACTGGAAATAATTCATTTTTAGTAGAGACCCCGGCGGGTTTGCTTCAGGTAACTGTGAATATGGAAGGACAGAAGGCGACATCCGTTTCCTTTCAAAATGTCCCTTCCTTCTTGTATCAGACCGGAATACCTGTCCGATTAGATGGCAGGGCATTGATTTCGGTCGATATTTCCTATGGGGGTAACTATTTTGCCATGGTGGAGGCCGATCATATCGGGCTGGAAATTGAGTCAAGCAATAGCAATGAAATTGTGACTGTCGGGATGGCGATTCTTCATGAATTGAATAAATCAGTGACCATTGAGCACCCCCAGACAGGAGAAGCAAATCGGGTGAAACTGGTTGAGTTCAGTACGACCCCCCGGGCACCTGAAGCCCATGCCAGGAATACGGTTGTGTTCGGAAACGGCCAGATTGATCGATCTCCCTGTGGCACCGGAACCTGCGCGAAGATGGCCTCTCTGTTCGCACAGGGTCAGCTGAATTTAAACGAAACCTTTACCCATGAAAGCATTATCGGTACCTGCTTTAATGGCAAACTTCTCGAAGCCATTGATTTAGGGAAAGTCCAGGCTGTGATTCCGGAGATCACAGCCTGTGCCTATATCACCGGTGTCCATGAATTCTATATTCACCCGGAAGATCCCTTAAAAGACGGATTCAAGATCTAGCTAAAGACATTCTTGCTAGATCTTGTTCACATGCGGGAATTCCAACTAAGTTTTTTAAATTTGACGAAATCGAAACTGTCTGCAAAATGATCAGGATGCGACGCAACTGCGGGTTTCCTTGTTCGATGATTCCGACTGGCAGGTGGCGGATTCCTCGCTCATATGTCGGTTATCGCTAGGCGGCGCAATCCGTATAGTGGCGACTTTTGATTGTGTGAAAAAATCGAGTCCGCCTTTACCCTGGACCTTATCGGTTCCAATCAGTGAGTCCTTGACACCACCAAAGGGCAGATAAGGATGGGGTGCAGGAACACCAACATTAACGCCCACCATGCCTACATCGGCCTCGGCAATGAACTTTTCAGTGTAATACAGGCTCTGGGTAAATATGCAGGCCCCATTACCGAATTTCTGCTCACGGATCAGCTGAAGTGCCTGATCCAGGTTTTCGATTTTCATGATAGAAACTAAAGGGCCAAACACCTCCTCTTTGACAATGGTCATTTCAGGGGTGACATCCTTAAAAACAGTGGGGCCAACGAAGTAGCCCTCCTTGTTCTGGTCAGGTAAATCCGGGTTGCGACCATCCAGAACCAGTGTTGCCTTGTCCTGATTCACCCCGATATCGATATAGTTGTTGATGCGTGCCTTGGCTTCTGCTGAAATGACCGGTCCCATAAAGATATCGGGATCCATGGCGTCACCTACGCTGATCTCTTTGGAGGCTGCTACGATACGTTCTACCAGTTCATCGTAAACCTCGGGTACAGCGGCTACAATTGATCCGGCCAGACAACGTTGGCCAGCTGATCCGTAACAGGAGTTCAGATAGTTCTGGATAAATATGTCCCACTGAACATCCTCCATGGCCACCAGATAGTTCTTTGCGCCGCCCAGCAGCATGGACCGTTTTCCGCTTGCTCCTGCAGCTGCGGCGATTTTCTTTCCTGTTGGTGTAGAGCCAACCATGCACACGCCCTTGACCTTGAAATCGTCATACCAGGCGAGTGTCGGGGCGTGATCACCGTTAACGATGTTGATCACGCCGGGAGGCAACCCGATCTGTGTGAAGATATCTCCCATTTTCTGCATGAAATAGGGAGACTGTGGAGAGGGCTTAAACACGAATGTATTCCCACTACCGATGGCAAACGGAATAAACCAGCCAAAGACCAGTGCCGGGAAGTTGAAAGGGGCAACCCCACAGAAAACCCCAAGGGGTTGTCGAATGACTCGACCCGTCACGTTCCCGGCAATGTTTTCGAGGGTATCGCCCTGAATCAAGGTTGGAATACCACAGGCTGTTTCGAGTATCTGGATGACTCGCTGAACCTCACCACGGGCTTCACCAATATGCTTGGCCTGATCCAGTGCTATGGCATAGGCCAGCTCTTCCAGGTTGTCGATCATGGCCTGGCGCATGTCGAAAAGATATCCGACTCGCTTGCCGACAGACATCTGTCGCCAGGATCCATAAGCTTCATGGGATGATGCGATGGCTCGTGTGGATGCCTCTTTCCCGGAAAGGGGAACCTGGCCGATCTGTTGTCCGGTGGAGGGATTGAACAGGGGAAGCTGCTCTGCTCCCTTATCGTCAATCCACTCGCCGTTGATGTAGTTCCTGACTTGTATGAAATCGGAATTGCTCATTTCCTTCCTTGATTGACTATGCTTCAAAGATCGTCTGATCTTCAATAATGGTTTTTAGGATTTTAGTATCCTGAATCGCTTCAGGATCGCACAGGGTGATATCCTGGGACAGTAGTGTCAGATCAGCCAGTTTTCCGACACTGATGCTTCCCCGCTGATTCTCGGAGTAAGAGCATTTTGCAGCCATAGTTGTGTAAGCTGCCAGTGCCTGCTTCGGACTGATTCTCTGATCCTCTCCCAGTACCCGACCTCCCTTTGTTTTGCGTGTGACAGCTGTCCCCATGGATTTCATGGTCCAGGGGGGCATTACAGGCGTATCGGTATGCAGCGTGAAATCCAGGCCGGCTCTGTCTGCGTCTCCACAGGGATCAAGTCTTTCTGCGCGCTCCTGGCCGAGGAAAATATCCACATGCCGGTCTCCATAGTAGTTGATATGCATCCCGAAGAAACTGGGGATAACCCCGGCGGCCTTCATGCGATGGATATGATCTTCATGTGCCATCTGGCAATGGATCAGCATATGCCGTGTATCTTTGCGGTAGTGGGCCTGTTGTGCCTTTTCGAAAGCGGTAATAACCGCCTCAATGGAGGCGTCCCCATTGGCATGAATCGAAATATGCTCTCCCCGCTTGTGATACCCTATGAGTTCTGCCTCGATTTCCTCGGCGGTCATGACCATCTCACCCTTGGTCTTCGGATTGTTCAGGTATGGTGCCTGGAGTGCTGCCGTATTAATCTGGATGGAACCATCCACAAACATTTTGACACCGCCAACAACAAATCTTCGGTTGCCCATGCCGGTACCGTCAATCTGTTCCGGCTGGTAGTCCGGATCTGCCTGCATCATCCACGATGCAAAGGCCCGCATATTTAACTCACCATTTTTCTCGAGGGTTTCATAAGCCTCAACAACACTTTTCCCGTTACCGCCAATGCCGATAGCGGCATCATGGACTGCTGTAATACCGTATTCATTGAAAATTTTAATCCCTTTTTTGAGAAGAGTCTGGATTTTCCCAACATCTGTGGGCAACGGAGCTTTTTCTACAACCGTATCAAACCAGGCGTTTTCTTCCAACTTGCCGGTTGCATTTCCATGTTCATCCCGATCGATCCAGCCACCCTTGGGGTTTTCAGTTGAATTGGTGATGCCGAACATCTCAAGTGCCGGGGTGTTGACATAACCCCCATGGCCGGACATATGGGTCACAAGCACGGGAACCTCCGTGGAAACACGGTCAAGGTCCTCTTTCGTCAGTGCTCTTAATTCCGGGGTGTAGGTATCATCAAAACAGTACCCCATGATATGCTCCCCTTCTGCCACCCCTGAAGCATGGTCCTTCAGCTTAGCGATCACGTCATCGACAGTTTTGCAAGCGCCACCCCCCAGGTAGCATTGTTCGGTGAAAAGAGAAAAATAGGAGAGATGGTTATGGGACTCGATCAGGCCGGGAACCAGGAAGCTGCCGCCCAGATCTATCTTCCGGGTATTCGCATCCGCGAGATGACTGACATCGCTCATGCTGCCAACGGCCTTGATGATGCCGTTCTCGACAAAAACAGCTTCTGCCCTGGGAAGGATCGGATCCATGGTAAAGATGGAGCCACCACTATAGAGTGTTTTTTGTTGTGCCATTGATCTCATCCAAATTCAAAGTTATTAACAACGGGTCAATAAAAAACGGGTAAGAGAGTCCCTCTTACCCGTTTAAAGCTGAGAATTTTCGCTATAAAGCAGCTGCTGCAGCTTTCTTCTTGCCCAGAAACCAGATAACGACCATGCAAAAGGCGCCATAGGCGGCATGCATTCCGATAACTGGCCAAAAGCCAAGAATCGGCGTCATGGGAGCCATTAAAAACAATGTGACAAAGGTTGTGAATAAAATGGCGATGTTGAAAAAAGCAAGCTCCATGGAGACACTGGTACTAAAGTCAGGATCCAGGATACGAAGCAGAAGCAGACCGTTTGCAGTTGCACCGGTACAGCAGCCGAATTGGGCCAGCATTCTTTCCGGTCCCAGTTCCGGGAGTTGTTTTCCAAAAAACTTGATCATGAAAAATGTGACCAGTATAATACCGACTGAGACAACAAGGATTGGCGCCAGGTATTTTGTGAGAACGGTCAAGCTGACACTCATGAAGGACGCAATCAGCAAAATATCCACCGCTGTTCCGGTGATGTGCTTTTGCAGTCGGACGCTTAGCATATGTCCCAGCCCTATTTTATTGATAAACAGCCTGACTACGGTTGCTACACACAGTCCGTGAAAGAAAAACAGACCCCAGCTTGCCATTACACCAAGGTAGGGTATGGTAGCCAGATGGGAAAGAACATACTTCATATAGAGGAATGTCAGCCCATAGGTAATAAAGAGGATAGACAGTTGAAAGGCCAAGGTATCAACATTGGCAGGGTGGGTTTTTTCATGCCCCATGGAACTGCTCTTTTTATCATCCATGATCCCGACCAGGTATTCTTTTTGAATAATGGCCCTCTTATTGGTATTCAGTCCTTTTTTGATGATACTTCTTGCCCAGGGAACACCAATGATAAAAGCGATGATAAAACCAATATTAGCATAGATCAATCCGATGATTGGCAGGTCCGCAGAAGCGCCCTGACCAGCCCATATCTTTCCATAGGTCAGTCCCTGCCCCGGTCCCTGTGTGAAACCATGGGTGGCGATAAAACCGAAAAGTTCGGACAATTGGCCACCGGAAACAATATTATAACCCACCAGCAGCAGGCCACCAACAACAGCCTGTACACTGAAACTGGCACTCCAGATAAAAGACATCCAGAGACCACCCCGCAAATACTCCTTTTTGTCGATTTCCGGTGCGTCGTCTGGTTTGTTTGTCAAACAGAGTGACATGAAGCTGATGATAAATGCATGCAGACTGAAGTTTACAAACTGTTTGGGCTCAAATGGGATTACACCTATGTTGATCAGGATAAATCCGATAGTACCACCGATAATGGAGGCTGGAATCAGAAAACTTTGAAGAAACCCAATCTTCGCTCGTAGAATTACCCCAATGATCAGCATCAGGCCCACAATGGCCATAATATTAAAACCAAAAAATGTGTCAACGTACGCCATAAAATTTCCTCGGATTGTGTTTTTTCAGCTATCAATAACTGAACAGTAACCTCGGTACTGTCCAGTTATTGATAGCATGAAGGAATGAACTGCTCCCCAACCGGGCATTAGTTCAGGACAGCCTCATCTGTCAGATGGACTGATGGGTATGATAAAGCCAATGGTTTCGTTGCCTTACAGCACTGTTATTGCAAAACTGAAGAAGGCTCCTCTGGGCCTTTCATTAGCTGCATAACACCTCCGTGCGAATAAGCAGGGAAGTTCTCTATGGGAAACAACTTGCAGAACAGGAATGACCAGTACAAGAGAAACCAGCCGTTCGTCAAAATCCCCATTGATAAGTGCATGAGATATGCCAAGAAGTACTACTGGCAACTATCTGAAAACATAGAAGAAAAAGTAATTGAATTGATGCTCGACTTTCATAATGTCCGTAATAGGACAATCCGCTGTCCGATTACGGACATTAATGTTGACATAAGGTCGTCTATGAGTTAGTTTTAGGACTAATATTTCGCAATTAAGAATAATATTAGAAAATTATTACGAATTACGTGTAAAATGTTTTTCTGATTGGTAAAAAACATGGTTTTCGTTAACATTTGATACATTATATTCAATCGCAAGAGATAGTCAGTGGTTCAGATACGCACTTATCTGTCCAAATAAGGACAATAAAATTGGCCCATGATCGCCAGTCTTCGAGGAGAGCAGCAACATGTCAAATAAACTTGAAGTGACAGACCGTTTTTCCAGCGAGCAATGGGAGTTTATCGCGACCCTGGATGCCTTTGGGGAAGCAATATCTGTAGATGTGGTCAGTGAACTGTCTCCCTTGAAGCCGAAACATCTGCTTCAGGTAATACAAGACGGTATTCAGTTGCAGATGATTCAGCAGGCAGATCCCGGTGAGCTCTGTCTGGATCCGGATATTTCTGCAGTGGTGCGCCAGAAGGTGGAGGCCATTAACGGCCGGGACCGTTTGAATCATTTATTGGAGGGGTTGACGGAAAGAAACCTGAAGGATCAGGTACCGGCTTCGGCCATGGTTTGTTTGTTGACCCGAACTGGCCATTTCAGCTCTGCTGCAGTTCTGGAAAGGGATCTGGCAAGGTCGGCTTTGAACAGCCGCAGGTTGCTTGAAGCGCTGCCTCATTTGGGAAATTGCCTGCAGCTGTGTGCGCAGGATATGGAAAGTGATTCAAGTGATGTCATTTACCTGGAGGCGGCGCTGGAATATTCAAGTTTAGCCATTCTTCTGGGAGCGGAGATCGATCAGGCGGTTTTCACAATGGAAACGGCCAAGAATATCGCAAAAAAATCCGGAGATCGGCGGACCCTGGCGATGCTCTATTTTATTGCGAAGCATTGGGTTTAATACCCCGCCCCTTGGGGCGTTTCCACGCTTCTCAGGATACCCCGTCCGCTTGCGGCGGGGTAGTTCATTTCGGGGATTGCAGCCTTTCTGCTTGGCAAGCCAGGAGACGTGTTAGATCAGATGGACAAGGGTCGTTTGCTGGTGGAAGAGCTGGCAGATCCTGATATTTTGCATCGCTCCTCTTTTTATCTGGGGTTTTACCACTATTTCCGTGGAGAGTTGGTGACAGCAGTTGATTATCTGCGAATGGTGGCACTGGACAGTGATTTAGATGCCTGCTCTCTGTCCCGGTACTTATATACGCCGATTATCCTGTGTTCCTGCCTCTCCTATATGAATCAGTTCTACCAGGCGATCGGGCTATTGGAGTACCACTGGTTGAAGGCGAAAGAACTGGATATCAGACCGATTGTAACAACCATGCAGGCGACGCTGGGTATTATGCTGGTCAGAATTGACAGGCATACTGAAGCCCTGACCCACTTGAACGGGTCCCTGGCCGATGCTCTAGCAGATAACAATGCATACGGGGTGTTTATGGCCCGTTCCGGTCTGGCATTTCACTATTTCAGGAAAGACCGGTTTGATGAGACGCGGGAGATGCTCTTGCAGATATTCGGTGATGAGTCAGAAAGGGGGCGTCATATACGATATCTGACACCCATGCATCTTGAGATGATTTGGGGGCTTAACCGCCTCTCACTGCCATCAGGCAGTCCATTGGCCTTTGAACGGTACTTTGATTTGATCATCGGTGGTGGAAGCTTGCATATGAAAGGGACTGCCTATCGTCTGCGGGCTCAGCAGAGGATAACGTCCGGGAGGGATGGTCTGAACATCAAAAAGGATCTGGAAATGTCAGAGCAGATGCTGACCATGTCTGGAGACCAGTACGAGCTGGCAAAGACCAAAGCTGTGCTGGCACAGCAGCTTTTGAAAGAAGGGGATACGGAGGGGGCCCGTCTCCTGGCAAATCAGGCCCGCAAAGGACTATCAGGACATGGAGAACGCTATTTTCCCTCTACCCTGCGTTCTCTATTCGATGGGGACAGTGGATCCGCGAACGCGGACTCCAGGTCACCCGCCTTTCAAGAGCTGGTGATCAATGCCATTAAAGATGCCTGGATTCCTCTGGACATCGAGGAGGGGTTCAATGGTGTGATAGCTGCGGTCAATCGAATTTTGGAATCTGAGAAGGGGGGATTGTTTTACTCAGAAAGCGGAAAGGAAAGTGATCTGGAGTTAAGGGTGCGTCACAACCTCAGTCAGCAGGACTTCCAACGGAAGGGGGGCAAAAGTCAAGACAGCATGATCCAGAAATGTTTCCAGCAAAACCGGATAGTTCAGACTCACGAGGATCATCATTTGAAAGCTGATTCCCCATTGGCGGGAGTGTCCCGCCTCTATCTTCCGCTGGTGATCAAGGGTAATATTCAGGGGGTGGTCTATTTTGAAAATGATCATGATAAGAGCTGTTTTACCTGGCTGGGTGAAAAGAATCTGAAGTGGCTGGTAGTTCAACTGGGGCTGTTTTTTGAACTGACCTTGCTGGTAAACCAGGCCATGACGGAAACACGTTTTTCGGTATTGAAACGATCCGAAGGGCAGTTGCCCCGTGCTGAGAGAGAGATGGTTCACAGCAGTCGGATTATGGAGGAGCTGCTGATCAAGACAGATCGCGTGGCGGTTTCGGAAAGCTCAGTGTTGATCACTGGCGAAACAGGTGTTGGAAAAGAGTTGCTGGCTCGCAGGCTGCATAGGATGTCCGCCCGTTCAGAGCAGCCGTTTGTGGTTTTTGCACCGGGATCGGTGCCGGAGAATCTGATTGAAAGTGAGCTGTTCGGACATGAGAAGGGGGCTTTTACCGGAGCCGAGCAGAGGCGGCTTGGCCTGGTGGAACTCGCTGACAAGGGAACCCTTTTTATTGATGAGGTCGGCGAGTTTTCACCGATCGTGCAGGTAAAACTTCTGCGGGTTCTCCAGGAAAAGACCTTTAGACGGGTCGGTGCCAGTCAGGACCGTCATTCTGATTTCAGGCTTGTGGCGGCCACCAATCGGGACATCATGCAGGAGGTATCTCTGGACCAATTCCGGGAGGATCTGCTTTACCGGATAAATACGGTTACCCTCCATGTTCCTGCCTTGCGGGAAAGAGGAGAGGATATTGTTGAACTGGCAACATTTTTCCTTGAGCGGTATACAAAAAAGTACCGTATCCAGCAGCTGAAATTGTCGCGTCAGCAGATTGATATTCTAAAAGCTCACCTCTGGCCTGGTAATGTGCGGGAATTGAAAAATATCATGGAGCAGACCGTTGTTATGAGTGATGGGGGGCGGCTTGAGTTAAATCTGCCGAAAAAAGGGGTATCGGAAGCTGCAAATCCATTTGAGGATATGCCGCAGTTGGATGAAATTCAGCGACGATATATTACCTATGTGCTGGATAAAACCGGGGGGCGTATTTATGGTCCTGGTGGAGCAGCTGAAATTATGGGCATCAAAAGAACAACCCTGTACAATCGCATGAAAAAACTTGGTATCAGGCAGGTCACTGAGTAACAATGGCAGTCCTCCAACCGGATCCGTGGTTTCTTGATTTTTACCGGCAGGATGGCAGCCCCTTCAGTGAAGTGGAAGGGGCTCAATTCAGGAAATTGACCGGGTTTCTCTCCGCTACCAGAGGGCCCGGTGGATTTCGCAGAATCCCCTCACATCCTTGAACTCTGTTTTTTCCCCGTGCACCGGCTTGAAAAATCCATCGATTGATCCCACAAACTGGCGGAAGATTGTCTTAACTAGGGGACCCCCATTTATTTTGTCATTTCGCTCACCCTCAGGAGAGAAAATCAGATCCACCGTACCGGCTTCGTCGTAAACATGCCATTTTTCGTAGGGTTCCAGTGCATTGAAATCGTAAATGACCCTTGAAACCCGGGTTCTTTTGTTGTTAACCCAGAAGGCGTTTTCTGAAAAATAGGTTTCGTTAGTAAAGGCTGCGAAATTGGCTCCGATACTCGTGTTATCAGGCAGGATCGCTCCAAAGGCAGTCCAGTACCAGTTGGTTTCCCTTCTTAGGTAACCGCCGGACCAGTCATAGATTGCCACCACCTTGTCCTTCTCAAAATCAAGCGCCTTTCCGTCCAGAGAAAGCTCAAAGTCGGTTGGTTTCAACGGCGAACATTTTTCTGTATAGGTAAAGCGATTAGGCTCGTTGGGGTTCAGGACCCTCAAGGGCTGATGGGATTCGATTGAAAATGGGAAGGATCCCTTGAATGCCAGGCGACCCTTGAATACACAATCGATATTCAGCATTCCCTTCTCATGGCTTTTTTCGACACGAACCGATGTCTTGCCTGAATTAAAGGTGGTGATGTGGTTGTCAGGGTTTCGGGGAAAATCCATCTTCTTTGAGAAGCCAAGACATTTGTCATCAGACTCGAGCATGATACCCTCATCCTTGTTGTAGATAAAGGCGAAGACGTTCTTAATCATTCCCAGGTCCACAACTGCGAAACCGACGATGTATTCACCAGCAGTGATGCCCACGTAGTTGAACTGATGATACGCCATTTTCTTCTTGAGACCTTTGACCTCTTTGTTAAAGAAGTTCAACAGCTTGAACTCCTCATAGTTCCACTCTATGGGCTCGTCAATACAGCCGTAATTTACGCGGTTGTTGTCTCCAATAAGCTTAACCATTTCCTCTCCTTTGTTTAAGATGAATATTGCTTATTCATAACGCGCCATGGATGCGCTCAGAACCTCATCGGGAACTATAATATCCAGGATTTTTAGTCCTCTTTCCAGCGATTGAATGGTGTTTGACATGAAATTGATAATCGGGCTGCTTTTGCCAGCGAAAGCTGGGTGTCATCTGTCGCAAGGAGCACTAATTATAAAAATGTATGGATTCCCTGTCAAGCAACAGACGCTGAAATTTCATGAATTAGACGCACATGCAATGATCACATTTTTATTGATATTACGCATCATTCATGTAGCAAGCGGCTTTGACGGAAAAAACAGGATAAGATAGTATCATCAGATATATAAAATATCCAAATCCTTGTTTGGTCGATTGAATACCTGACACTTCACCAGCGGATACTGTAATGGATTTATCACCTTCCGGCCTTTTTATCTCCGCTCCCCGTAAGAGTTCGGGGAAGACGACGCTGACGCTTGGCCTGACAGCTGCTCTGATGGAGCAGGGGCTGAAGCTCAGGGTTTTTAAGAAGGGGCCTGACTATATTGATCCCATGTGGCACCAGGCGGTGACCGGTTATCCCTGCTACAATATTGACTCGTTCTGGATGGCACCTGAGAAGTGCCTGGATATTTTCAGGACCTATAGCCGTGAGGTGGATGTCAGCCTGGTCGAGGGTAATCACGGGCTTCATGACGGCCTGGACCTGGAAGGGAGCAACAGCGGTGCCTACCTGGCAAAATTGCTGAACCTGCCAGTTATCCTTGTCATTGACAGCTCGGGCATGAATCGTGGGGTAGCGGCGATTGTTCTGGGACACCAGCAACTGGATCCTGATGTCAAATTTGCCGGGGTGGTTTTGAATCAGATCGGCACAACACGTCAGCGGGACAAGCAGGCAGCAGCCATTGAACACTATTGTGATATTCCAGTGCTGGGTGCCATTCCCCGCACCGCCAACATCCAGATTAAGGAACGGCACCTCGGGTTGACCACCATCCATGAAACAGAACTGGTTAGTGATGTGGTTTCTGCTGCTGCAAATGCGGTCAGGGAGAACTGCGACCTGAAACTGATCCGATCTGCTATGGGTAAAATCTGCCTGCCGGATGCAGCCCCCGAACAAGTGACGATCAAACAGGCTACGGTCAGGATCGGTGTGGCACGGGACAAGGCGTTCTGTTTCTATTATCAGCAGAATCTCAATGCCTTGAGAGCGGCCGGAGCAGAGTTGGTGTTTTTCGATACACTGCAGGATTCATCGTTGCCCGAGGTCGATGCGTTGTACATCGGTGGTGGTTTTCCCGAATCCTTTCTGCAGGAGCTGGAGGGCAATCAGCCAATGCGTGAAAGCCTCAAGCAGGCGATTGAAGACGGGATGCCGGCTTATGCCGAGTGTGGTGGTCTGATGTACCTGACCCGGTCCATCAGTCGCGAGGGTAGGACCTGCAAGATGGTTGGTGCCATTTCAGCAGATGTTGAATTTCAGAAAAAGCCCATTGGCAAAGGGTATATCGAGATCAGGACTGTTCCTGGAAAAGGCTGGTTTCAAAGTGACCGAACGATCAAGGGGCATGAGTTCCATTATTCCAAGTTGGTGAATATTGGATCGGAAATTGAATATATTTTCCGGATGGAGAGAGGTGTTGGTGTCGACCGGGAAAATGACGGCATTATTTATAAAAATCTGATTGCGGCCTATTCCCATATTCACAGTGACGTGGCGCCCGAATGGTCAGAGCAGTTTGTTGCCCTGGCATTGCGGAACAAGAACCGCTGACAGCCTCTGATACCGGATGTTTTCAGGTACGAAAAATCTCTCAGTTTAATCGATAAGTGATGCTGTTTATCAGGATCCGATAGAATTATATGACAACCGACCCGACCCCGCCAGCCGAAGAAAATTCGCGTGATGACCAGGATAAACGGTATCAACTGGTCAATCAGGTTCTGGGTAAGGAGACGTTTATCGATCCGTTGAGCGCCGAAGAGGTCACCAAGGCTTATTCAGTCTACGAAAGGAGCCCTGATAAAATCATCCTGGTGATGGTAGACAGCTTCAGGCAATATTGTCGTAAGTGTATCCGGGAAACGGCCTTTCTTGAAGTTAAGAACGAACTCAGCCAAGCGACCATCGATGAAGCGGATAGGCTCAGGCGCGAAGTTGTCGATGATTGGTACGCAAAGGTCAAGGACGACCCCGCCTTGGAGCAGTTGCTGGTCATGCTGCTGTTTAAAAACCAATACTGGGAGTGGGTCCGGTTTGGGCTGAAGGATATATTTGCTGCTCAGCGGTCGCAGCCGGGTCATGAAATCAACAGCTACCTGAATGCCCGATTCCACAAGTTGAAGCAGGCGAAAGCCATGAAGACAGTGGGGGATCTGGTGATGTCAGATATCACCGAGATCGTCAACACCTTCAAGGGCGAGCTGATGCAGAAGAAGGTCAAGCTGTTTGACTAGCCGGACCTCGCCCTGTCCTGACGAATCGCTGTAAAATTTCGCTGATGAATGGGTCCTGAGTGAAAAGGAGGCCTGGATAACTGAACGCAGCCCTCCCTATTTACCTTCCGGTGTTTTATCCCGCAAAAATATCCTGCAGAACGATGGTGTGTTCCCGTTTGGGGCCAGTTGAAATGATGAAGATGGGGACTTCCAGAAGCTCCTCGATTCGCTTCAGGTAGGATTTGGCTTTCTCAGGCAATTGATCGTAGTCTGTAACGCCGGAACTGTTGGATAGCCATCCGGGTATTTCTTCATAGACCGGCTTCAATTCCTTCTGCACTGCCTGCTTGGATGGCATGACTGAGTAACGGTTTCCTTCCTTGTCCTCGTACGCCACACATATTTTGATGGTTTCCAGTTTGTCCATTACATCAAGCTTTGTGATGGCGAGGTGGGTCAGGCCGTTTATGCGGACAGCTTTTTTCAGCAGACAGGCGTCAAACCACCCACACCGTCTCGGACGTCCTGTTGTTGCACCTAATTCGTTTCCTTCTTTCGCCAGCAATTCTCCTACATCGTCGAATAGCTCCGTTGGAAAAGGACCTTCACCCACACGGGTGGTATAGGCTTTGACAACACCGCCGACAGCGGTAATGTTTGTAGGACCGATGCCACCGCCGGTGCATGCGCCGCCGGAAACGGTGTTGGAGGAGGTGACAAAGGGGTAGGTCCCATGATCAATGTCCAGGTAGGTTCCCTGGGCCCCTTCGAACAGGATATGCTTGCCGCTTTTAATCTCCTGGTCCACGAGTTCACTGCTGTCGATGATATAAGGGGCGATCCGGCGATAACTTTCCAGAAGGTTTTCAAATACCTCGTTGGCGTCCAGCAGCGGGCCTTTATAGCTAAGAACGTATTGTAACGTCAGGTTTTTATCCTGAACAAAGCGGTCAATTTTTTCCTTGAAAACCGAGTTATTTTCGATATCAGCAAAGCGGACCCCGCAGCGGCCTACTTTATCTTCGTATGCCGGGCCGATGCCACGACCAGTGGTGCCAATTTTGCCGGCGCTCAGCCGTTCTTCACGGGCCTGGTCCAACAGCTTGTGATAAGGCATGATGATGTTTGCCGCATCGCTGATGAAGAGTCGTCCCTCACTTTCGATCCCCATAGTTTTGAGTTCATCAAGCTCCTTGAGTAGCTCATCGACGTCCACGACCATTCCGTTTCCAATGACACACTTGGTGCCTTCATGGAGAATGCCGGACGGTACCAGATGCAGGATAAAGGTTTTGGATCCAAACATAACAGTGTGTCCGGCGTTGTTTCCGCCCTGAAACCGAACGATGGTACTAACCTGCTGTGATAGGAGGTCCACAATCTTTCCTTTTCCTTCATCGCCCCATTGGGAGCCGATTATAATGACGTTTGACATAAATAACCTGTTGACGTGTTGTTGATTTACCTGCTGATTCCAGAACCCCGCTGATGATTGTTGCGGGTTGCCTGCCGGTTTACGGCAGAAACTGTTTGCTTCAATTGCTGGCAATGACCTTTTGCTCCATCTGTAGCCGATACTCAAAGTGGTAGGCTTTCAGATAAGGATAGCTGATGCTCAGAATCTGAACAGCCAGCAAGGCTGCGTTGTCTCCCCTGTCAATGCCGACTGTTGCGACCGGAATTCCCGGGGGCATTTGAACGATGGAAAGCAGAGCGTCTTGTCCGCCCATTGTTGATGCGTTGACCGGTACCCCAATTACCGGAAACCGTGTTTCTGCTGCGACAACGCCGGGCAGATGGGCAGCCATTCCCGCGATCGCGATGAAGACTTCAGCACCTCGCTGTTCAGCATCGTGTATGAACTGCCGTGTCCTTTCGGGTGTTCGATGCGCAGACGAGACAATGATCTCATAAGCCACGTTGCACTGATCAAAGATGGCAGCGGCCTTGTCCGCAATTTTTCGATCCGAGGCGGAGCCCATGATTACTCCAACCTGCAGTTCTTTTTTGCCCCCGGTCATTCGTTTTAATCCCTTGAGCCCGATATCTCTTCGATATTGAGAGCCAGGCCATGAAATGCGGGCAGTATTCAGGTACGCAAGCTTCAGGGCCTCTTCCAGATTGTCTCCCAGGCAGGTCACACCCAGTACCCTGCCGCCAGCGGTCAGGTAGCGATTCTGATCCCGTTTGGTTCCAGCATGAAATACCATCTGTTTTTCCGATGATTCAACCTCTTCCAGCCCCTGGATGGTGAACCCTTTTTCATATGATCCGGGGTAGCCGCCCGATGCCAGGATGACGGTGACAGCAGCCTGCGCTTTCCACTTAACTGACAAGGTATCCAGGCTGTTGTTGGCCACGGCCAGTGCGATTTCTACCATGTCACTGTCCAGAAGCATCATCAGCGGCTGACATTCAGGATCCCCAAACCGGATATTGTATTCGACAACTCGTGGCTGGCCGGCATTGATCATCAGGCCGATATACAAAATCCCCTTGTAGGGATGCCCGTCCTGCACCATCCCCTTCAGGGTTGGTTCGACAACCTGTTGGATGACTTTCTCAGTAACGGACTCATCCACAACCGGAGCCGGTGAATAGCATCCCATACCTCCGGTGTTCAAGCCCTGGTCTAATTCCAGCTGCCTTTTATGGTCCTGCAGGGTTGGGAGTGTGATATAGTTAGATCCATCCGTAAAGACGAAGAATGAGGCCTCTTCACCTTCCAGAAACTCCTCGATAACCACGTGGTCGCCAGCCTCTCCAAACTGTTTGTCGACCATGATCTCTTCCAGCCCTTTTTCAGCTGTTTCGATGTCCTTGCAGATTAATACCCCTTTTCCAGCTGCCAGACCGCTGGCCTTGATGACAAATGGGGCCTTGATTTCTCTTAGATAGGCCTTTGCAGCGCTTACATCATCAAACTTTTCAAACCCGGCGGTAGGGATGTTGTGCCGCTTCATGAACTCTTTGGCGAAGACCTTGCTTCCTTCCAGTCTGGCTGCCTGCTGACTGGGACCAAACACGGCAATTCCCATCGCTTCAAGTTGTTCTGTCAGCCCGTTGACCAGGTAATCCTCCTGCCCGATAATGGCCAGTTCTATTTTTTCTGTCTTTGCCTTAGACAGGATCGCTTCATGGTCAGTCAGGTACCAGCAGTCAGCAATGCTTTCGATACCGCCGTTACCAGGTGTAACATGCAGTGACGTCACTTTCTGGCTCTGTTTGCACTTCCATGCAAGCGCATGTTCGCGGCCGCCTGCACCGATAATTAGTACATTCATGATAGTTTCCGGATGTTTGGTTTCGGTATTTGTTACCCCCAGATAGTGTTTTAACCTATCTGCCGAAGGCTTTCAATAAAAAGCTGACTGATGGGAGATCAGCAAAATGATTTACTGTTCCAACAGCTTGTTCGCGCCGTATCCCGTATTATATATTAATGAATCTTTTCAGAGTTCTTAATGACAGAAAGCAATAAAAAGCGATAAAAACAGAAATCTGATCGAATTTGCCTTCAATTCACATACAAGATTCCACACGGTCGTCCGGTTTGAGTCCGGTCTGAAATTAGAGCGTACCGCCATGGCTGAAATGTCCAACCTGAAATACCGAATCCTGATCATCGATAACAGTTCAGATACGAAACAGTCCCTCGAGGACTTTCTGGACAGTGGAGAGTTCATGTTCGAACAGGAATTCTCGATTGATAAAGGGTACAAGAAAATACAGAAGCAGCATTATGACCTGATTATCACCGAGATTCAACTGGGAGAAAACCAGATGACCGGTCTGGAACTGATGCAGAAGGTCAGAGAGAGCAATTCCACTGTTCCTTTTGTGATTCTGACCGATCAGTCGTCGGTGGAGATATCTATCAAGGCCATTAATTACGGGGTGGCGGGCTACCTGGTTAAGCCGCTGGTTCCCAGTGAAGTGAGTGAGACCCTCCGCCGCGCCATCAGGCACCATAAAGGACGTTTCCTTAAAGGTGATCTGGAAAACTACCGGGTGGAGAATGCTTTCAATGCGGTTATTGCCAGCGAAGAACGCTCTATCATTAAACTTCTGGATACGGTTGACAACCTGATTGAGCTGGTCTACCCCAACGATATCGGCGGCTTTTCAGATCTGAAGATGGCGATTTATGAAAGCCTCAGCAATGCTGTTGAACACGGAAATGACAATAAGCCGGATAAAAACATCTTTTTCAAACTCATCCTGCGAATGGACCGGATAACTGTCCATATCAGAGACGAGGGTGAGGGCTTTAATTCGAACAAACGAATGACTGAAAGAGATGCCTTTCAAGGGCTGAATCGCGGTTTGAACCTGATCTGTCACCTCATGGACGAAGTAACCTTCAATACCAATGGAAACGAAATCAACCTGCTAAAGCTTCTTTGAGTTATTGATGATTCCCTGTCGAGTCACGAGAAACCAATTCGGTTAGCCTGTAGTCACTCCTTCCGGACGCTTAATTCACGAGTACCATCAGCCGCGCGCACCTGTAGAGAATATTTCGGGCGTCTTGAGGTCGCCTTCCAGAAAACAGAATTGATATGGTGTGGGGATATTGACAGGCAGAGCTTTGCAACGCCATGGATAGCTTGGGGACGATATGCAGGATAAACCCCCAGTGGAAACGAAATGTCACGTTTCCTGGAGATCTATCCAACCATCCTGAAGGATGAAGCAATATCGGAAAATAACGTCTAACGCTTTGAAAACTGGTATCTGGCTCGTGCGCCTTTGAGGCCGTACTTTTTTCTTTCCACTTCCCTTGCGTCCCGTGTCAGCATACCGGCTTTTCTCAATACTACGCGATACTCTTCACTGAAATTCACCAGTGCTCTGGCAAGTCCATGCCGAAGGGCGCCAGCCTGTCCAGTAGTTCCGCCGCCTTTGACAGTTGCAAATACATCAAAACTGTCAAGCTTCTCGGTCACTTCCAAAGGCTCTTTGATGATAATCTTGTAGATATCTCTTTTGAAAAACTCAGAGAGTTCCCGCTTGTTTACAAGGATCTTGCCGGTACCGGGGCGTAAGAATACGCGGGCAACCGATCTTTTCCTTCTTCCTGTTCCGTAATACTGCTCCATCTTTATTCTTTATTTTAGATTTCAAGAGGTTGGGGATTATGGTTTTGATGAGGATGCTCCGCTCCCACGTAAACCTTTAATTTGTTCAATGCATGCCGATTCAGCTTGTTCTTGGGCATCATTCCCTTGACTGCTTTCTCGACTAGAGCTGTCGGATTTTTCTTGAGCAGCGCCTCAGCACTGATCGATTTGATCCCTCCCGGGTAACCGGTATGATGATAGTAAATCTTGTCTGTCATCTTCTTGCCGGTAATTTTGATCTTCTCTGCATTGACAACAACCACATAGTCTCCCGTATCAACATGGGGGGTGTATATGGGTTTATGCTTTCCCTGCAGAACCTTCGCAATCTCAGTTGATAATCGTCCAAGTGTCTTGCCCTCAGCATCAACAAAAAACCAGCTGCGGGTTAAATCACCCTTTTGCTCAAACTGCTCCTTGCGAATGGATACTGTTGTCTTCATGAATTTGCCTGCTAAAAAATACTTTTACTAGGTTTTTTAAGGTAAACATTATTTCTATAAGAAAATGGTATCCTTGTCAATGTGAAAAAAGCGAAATATCAAGTTTAATGCAGAAAAAGAGGGGATTTGCCTACTTTTCAGATGTTACTGATAAATCGACAGGCAGTTGCCTTGAAACTGACGAAAATCGGTTTTCCGACGGCCATTGATAACTGCTGAACCGACCGACGGGTAACCATGGCAGATAGTCTAATCCCTATATCAATGACAGCTTCAATGCCTCGTGAAGTCGGAATGATGTCAGTGATAGTCCCCTCAAACCTGTTGAGGGCGCTTGTTTCAACGGCATGATTGGAAAGGATGATGTCTTCACTGCGCAGCATAAAGTGTCCCGGGCCACTGCCGGCATCGCACATAATGGCAATGCGGACACCATTTCTGGCAAAGCTGGCTGTTTCGTTACGGGTTTCTTCCGCGGATGTTAATTCACCGGGGATAAAGTTTCTGACCCCCACAAACCTGGCGACGAAACGCGACTTTGGATTTCGGAACACCTCTGAAGGGCTGCCCGTCTGTACAATGGTTCCGTTTTCCATCAGGACGATGCGGGTGGCCAGGGATACAGCCTCTTCGTAATCGTGGGTAACGTGAATGATGGTCTGGCCATCTCGATGCAGGTTGCGCAATAGCATCTGAATTTCAGAACGGGACTGCGGATCCAGTGCTGAAAGGGGTTCATCCAGTAGAAGTAAGCGTGGATTTGTTGCCATGGCTCTACCGAGAGCGACACGTTGAGCTTCGCCTCCAGAGAGCGTGTCAGGAGCCCTGTTTTGGAGATGGTCTATTTTCAGCTGTTCAGACAGGGTTTTTACAATTGAATTCATAACCGGTCGCGGTGTTTTCTGGCAGCGCAGGCCGAATTCAAGATTTTTTTGAACGGACAGATGGGGAAAGAGTGCCTGATCCTGGTATACAAGGCGGATGGGGCGTCGCTGGATTTTATGATGGGTAATATCAGTGCCATCCAGGCAAACGGTTCCCCGGTCGCATTTCTGGAGTCCTGACAGGACCTCTAGAAGTACCGTTTTTCCTACGCCGGACATGCCTAGTACCACGATATATTCTCCTTCTTCCGCCGTCATTGAAAGATCGGAAATGGTAAAGTTCCCCAAGGTCAGGTGAATGTTATCGACTTTCAACATGATTCCTCCTACCGGACAGCAGCCTTAACAGAATAAAGATCAACAGGCAGACGCAGAGGAACAGCACGGATACTGGCCGGGCATACTTCAGGCCAAAGCTGGAAAACCGCTCATATATCAGGATGGGTGAGATGATAGGGTGATACGCGACAATGACAACGGCGCCAAATTCGCTCATTCCCCTTGCCCACATCAGGATCAACCCTGAAAGGATTGATTTCCAGGCCAGGGGCAGTGATATGGTCAGGAACACCCGGATAGGGGAGGCGCCCAGGTTAAGGGCTGCTTTTTCCAGACGTTCCGGCACAGCCATAAAACCGTCCCTGGCGGCATTGATCAGAAAAGGTAAGCTGACAAAACTCATAGCCGCGATGATAGCGAAGGGGCTGCTAACCAATCTCAGTCCCAGCGGTTCTGCTGCCCTGCCCAGCAGGCTGTCTCTGGAGATGACACCCAGGATGGCAATGCCGGCAGCACTGTGCGGTACCACAATAGGCAAATCAATAATTCCGGTGACCAGGCGTTTCAGTGGAAACTCTTTCCGGGCCAGAATATAGGCGAATGGGACGGCCAGAAAACTAAAAGCAAGGGCACCGGTCATGGATGTCCAGAGAGTCAGCCAGATGCTGTTGCGGACTTCCAGGTCCTGGGCCGTTTCAATGAGTTGCACTCCGCTGGTCTTGAGAAACATGCTCAGCAGCGGGGCGACGATAAAAAGGATCACCAGGCCACCGAGCCCCATGAAAAAAAGGTGCAGGGGCTCAAAGTTGTGCTGAAACCGGTTGGACTTGTTCATTAATTAGCACTCGAAAATAGCTTCAGTTGAGACGGGATGGCAGAATAGGTTTCGGATTTTGCCGGAACAACAGACGGTTGCCCCTTCTCCTTCATGATGGCCATTCCCTGATCAGCTGTCAGCAGAAACTTGACGAAAGCCAGTGCCGCATCAGGATTTGGCGTACTATGGGGAATGGTGACACCGTAAACCATCGGTGCTCCCTTCTTGGTGATGAAGGTGCCGGGTTTTTTCCCTGAAATGTTAATGGTGGCGCTCTTGTAATAGTTTTTCAGATTTGAATTCTTCAAATTGACCTGATCCGGCAGCAGGACGTAATCCAGTCCATGTTGCTGGGCAACCGAGCGGTACAGGAAAATATAGTCGATGGTTCCCGACTCAAGCAGGGCCAGGAGGTCAACCTCTTTCGGCCGGATATAGGCATGATCCTTTGCTATCATTTTTGCTGCCAGTCCTGGTACCCCGTAAAATTTTTCAGCAAGTTTCATAGTCAGGACTGATCGATATCCGCAGGGGTCCGCATTAGGATTGGCTCGACCAAATGCCACGTTCGGCTTCATCAGGATTTCATGCCAGTTTTTTGGGTTGATTTTATCAGACTCCCGGGATCCGTGGTGGTAGACGATAGCCATCTCGTTACTGGCAAACTTGATATTCCAGCTGGCATGTTCGGGTATTAGCAATTGGTCAATAACAGTATAATCTGCAGAAGCCATGATGTCGGCGGGTCTATCCAGTTCAGATATCTTGCGGGCACATGTCCTGCTGCCAGCGGATTCTCTCAGGATATTGACATCCGGATGAATCTGGTTGAATGCCTTTGATATTTCCTTGAATGGGACAGAGAGACTCCCCGCATGAAAAATCACCAGATCACCTGACAGGTGTTTTGAAGCAGCAAAGCCTGTGCTGGAAACTATCAGTGAAAACAAAGCTAAAATCATCACTATTTTTTTTGTCATACCTTCTCCATAAGATATTTGATTATGTTTACCTTGAACATTGAACGCTTTCTTGAGCTAGCCATCCGAGAGCAGCTTTATTCAGGAATTGGCTGGTAAGGTTAAAAATAGGCATATTTGTGATAATACGTCAAATACGACTAAATAATGACCAAAAATAACCTAAATGAACCAATCGAGGTGAAATGATAGAGGATAGGTGGTGTGAAGAAAATTAATGTGGCTGGTTTTATTGAACTTCAATTAGCTCCTGTTGGATATTTGGTCAGTTCTTGTAGGAATTACTAATCTAAATCAAAGTCTTTCATATTTTTCCCCGATAACATACACTATTGACCAACAGCAAACCGAACAGGATTTCCAAAAAACGAGACAGCAATAGAGAGTGGTAACAATATGTATGATACAAGTGAGTTCCGGAAAGGACTGAGAGTTGAAATTGATGACCAGCCTTATATTATGGTCGAAAACCAGTTTGTGAAGCCCGGAAAAGGTCAGGCATTCAACCGGGTCAGATTGAAAGGCTTGTTAAGTGGTAACGTGCTGGATCGGACCTATAAAAGTGGTGAGAAGGTTAAAAAGGCGGACATCAATGAGCAGTCCATGCAGTTTCTTTATGAAGCTGACGGTGTCTACCACTTCATGGATAACAACTCCTATGAGCAGCTGGAAATGCAGAAGGAGCAGATTGATGATAACTGGAAATGGCTGCTGGAAGAGATGATGGTGGATGTCCTGGTGTACAAAGGAGTGCCGGTTTCCATCACTGTTCCCAATTTCACTGTGCTTGAGATCACCTTTTGCGAACCCGGCATGAAGGGCGATACCGCCACATCCGCAACAAAACCCGCAACGGTCTCAACTGGCGCTATTATCTATGTGCCTCTCTTCGTCAATCAGAATGAAAAAATCAAGATTGACACCCGGACCGGTGAATATGTAGAGAGGGCGAAATCGTAATGTCCGACTGGCGACCTGGCTGCACTGCAGACCTACTGCGAAAGCGGGCTGAGTTGTTGCAGGAGATCCGGTCGTTTTTTAACAAGCGAGGTGTCCTGGAAGTGGATACCCCCACCATTTCCCGTTTTCCTGCCATCGATCTGCATCTGGATCCCCTGACCGTCAACACAGTTTCTGCTGGTCCCGTTCGATACCTGATTACCTCTCCTGAATACCACATGAAGCGGCTACTGTGTGCTGGCTCGGGTTCCATCTACCAGATCTGCAAGGCCTTTCGGCAGGATGAATCAGGACAGCGGCACAACCCGGAATTCACCATGATCGAATGGTACCGCGCCGGATGGGATCACTGGCAACTGATGGATGAGGTGGATGCTTTGATGCAGGTGTTGCTGAGAAGCACAGCGGCTGACCGGATCTCATATGACGACATGTTTCAGCGGCAAGCTGGTGTTGATCCCTTCAGCCTGACAGCCGAGTCCTTTCTGAGTTGCTGTGAAAAACATGCCCTGTCGCCCCCCGGCTATCTGACTGGGGCTGACGGTTCCAACGATGACCGCCTGAACTTTCTGATGGGGGCCCTGATTGAACCGTCTCTTGGTGCTGAACGGCCGGTTTTTGTACACAGCTACCCTGCGTCCCAGGCAAGCCTGGCCCGCATTAACCCGGAAAATCCACAGGTGTCTGAACGATTTGAGGTGTTCTACAAAGGAATGGAGTTGGGTAACGGCTTTCATGAGCTGGCGGACGCGAAGGAGCAGGCCTCACGATTTAAGAAAGAAAACCGGCTGCGAGAGAAGATTGGCAAACCACCGTTTCCGGTTGATGATGCATTCCTGGCAGCCTTAAACCATGGTCTGCCGGACTGTGCCGGCATCGCCATGGGATTCGAGCGGTTGTTCATGTTGGCTCATGGGGTGAATGACATAGAGGATGTGATCCCCTTTTCCTGGGATCGCTCCTGATACGAATCCTGCCCCTTAATATACTGATCCCTTTTCCAAAAGGGTCAGGAAATAAAAATTCCCTTCATTGTTGTCCATCGTGCCTGTTTAATTCCGGAAAACACCTTTCTGCTTTATTCTCCTCCTGGGAATGCCGTCATTGGTTCGATTTGCTAATGGCACTCCTTTGCGATTAATAAAGGCTTATTTTCCATTAATTGTTCCGGCATGCTCTGTGCGTTTTCGTTATTAAAATAGTTCTGAAACAGGGAACCTCTTGAAATCAAGGGGTGATTTGACTAATAAAACGAAGGGGCAGTGATGTTAAAAAAGCTTATATTTTCAGCGTTTGCCATGTGTTTTGCGCTTTCAGCTCATGCACAAATTGCAACGCCGCGATTGAATTCCAGTTTTCATTCTTATAGTTCTGCTGCTGCTGGTTGGCGGTATAATAGTAACATCAGTCTGATGGGTGTCAGTGCTGAGGGTAAAAACAAACACAACGGTACGGAGACCGGTGATGCGAAAGCGGGAATGTCAGGAGAAGGTCCAGATGGTGACAGCTCCCTGCCATTTTTGTCTGCTGCAGTCAGAGGGGAAACCTTTACCGCTGAATTGTATACCAATCTGACCAACGGTGGAATGCTGGATGTTGAGATGGATCTCTTTGGTAATCCATCTTTCCATACCTTTAATAACTACCACGAAAAAAAGGTTCAAAGTCTGAATCTGGCTTACATGATAAGCGAGGATACCTCTGTCGGGTTTGGTTATTCAAACACGAACATCAGAAGCAAAATTGAGCTGATAGGATCGACCTATGTGTGGCAGGAATTGACAGATACCACCACTACCAAATTAAATCTTTCCGCCTCCATGAGAATGGGTGAGATCTTCTTTGTAGCGGCCGGACTTGAGTCTGTCAGCGAAAAGGGAAAATTTGAGGCTTACAATAGTTTCCTTGGGGGTGTTTATACAGATGGGGATGTAGCTGCCAATTCATGGACCAATACCGTATTGGGATTGGGATTGATGAGCGGTGATCCTGACGATGTTCAGTTCAGACTTGAGTACTCCATGGTCTCGTCTCCGGAATCCGTTAAAAAGGCTGGGGGGGGTGAAATAGACTCCGATCATGCAGCAACATCGATAAGCTATGCTGAACTTGAAGCGAAGTTTGGTGATTTTCTGGTGGCTTATCAGAATGAAGTCGAAGTTGAAAAGGAACTGAATAATTCTGAGAAGAAGAATGTGACGACTATGGTTGGAATCGGTTGGCACCCAATGGAAGGCATGATGGTCTCAGTCTATTCATGGGAAAAGACTTATACTCTAGATGACACAGATGCGAACAACGGCCTGGGCGAAATTGATTACATGCCCAAAGGATACCGAGTTGCCATTGGTTATAATTTCTAAGACAGTTGCCCCGTTTTTCTGAAGGGGAAGAGACTCTTCCCCTTTGTCCCCCTAAAGAAGATTGATCCGCTCCACTGAGATCTCACTCAACAATTCTTCCAGCTGTTCATCCTCCTGTCCCTCAACCCTGAACAGACAAAGTGCGCAACGGGTTCCCCTGATCAATCTAAATAGATGGTTTCTCAGGTCCGGTTCAAGATCGGTCTGCAGTAGTTCACTGACCAGGATTAGTCCAATTTCCTGGAAGGTCAGGGCAAGCAGGGCAAACTTGAGACGGTCCTCACCTCTGAGCTTGTATATGGGAAAGTGGCGGATGTGCCGTGCCTTGAGATCCAGGAGGAAGTTCTGCTTGACGCGCCGCTTATCGTCGAAAAAGAAGTGCTGTTCTGTTAGCTTAAGGAAGTCTCCGGCATTTTTGTCATAGACCTTTTCCCCCAGCAACAGTCGGTCACTTTGGATAAAGACTTTCTCGTAGCGGTGCACGACGCCGGAATCCGGGCGGAATCGCCCTTCAATCAGGCCTAGCAGGGTTTGACGTTTTTCTGGAGACGGTAGGGTGAAGAGATATTTTCTTCTTTTTTGTACCTCAAAACCGATGCCGTTGACCCCAAAATCCTGGTCTTTGTACAGAGAGACATTTAGAAATTTGATCAGCGGCGTCATCGGCATCAGGCATAGGAAATACTTTTGACGTCTTCATTGTTGCCGAGCAGGTTTACCCGGGTAAACAGTTGAGAAGCGGGTGTGGCATTGGCAAGTGCGTCTCCTGCCAGTAAAACGGCGCCTGCTGTCCAGGTGGGTTTCTCCACCGGCCAGAGCTCGTCTTTTGGATAAACATATCCGGTCCAGTAGGACCCATCCTTTTCTCTGAAGTTGTGCAACCAGCTGTACAGTTGAGACGCTCTTTTATGGTCGCCGGCAGCGATCAGGGCCATGGTCAGCTCGCAGGACTCGGCAATGGTCACCCAGGGTTCATCTGAAACACAGAGGCAGCCCAGGTCCTCTCTGACAAAGGTATCCCATTTTGCGTTAATTCGGGAACGGGCAGCGGGACCAGATAGTACTCCGGTCAGAACGGGATAAAACCAGTCCATTGAGTAGCGGCTTTTGCTTTCCCACGTACGATCAAACCGTTCGGGATGATTCCTCAGGGTATGACCCAGTCTGTTTCGAGCCACAACCCAATGGGGTCTTTTCCGGCTCAGTACAACAGAGAGGTTAATGGCGCATTCCAGACTTTTGTAAACGGAACTGCACCCGGTCACCAGCGCATCTTCCCGTATCCCCTGTTCTTCATCTACAGCCCAGGAAATCTCTCCATGTTCAGTCTGTAAAGAGAGAACGAATTCTATGGCAGCATCCACTACTGGCCAGAGTCTGTATAGGAAAGAGAAATTCTTTGTAATGAGGAAGTGATGCCAGACACCGGTTGCCACGTAAGCGACAAAGTTTGACTCGGTTCTTGTTTTGTCTTCAACCTTGCCGTCCTTATACGCATTCCACCAGCCGCCATTCTCACGTTGTGTTTCCTTGAGCCAGTTGTAAGCCTTTTCTGCTTCCCGATGTTTTCCGCAAATACTCAACCCCATGGCTGATTCAACATGATCCCAGGGGTCGGTATAGCCTCCTTCAAACCAGGGGATGGAACCGTCTGGTTCCTGCACATTCGCAATGTAGTCAGCTGTTTGTTGAAAATATTCGTTTGGAAAAGCGCCTTTCAGGAAGTATAGCTTGGACATGTCAATGTTCCTATTTGAAATACATTACGATGCTTTTTCCCATGACGGGATTCAGAATTTTGTCGATGACCTGGGTAATCCATGGTTTTTTCAACAGGTCCCAAACCAGCAGTTTGTGATACGCTTTAATCGTCTTAGAACTTTCCCGCTTTGCCCAGAAAAGACATTGGAGCCACCAGTAGGGAACATGCAGTGCGTGTGCACCATGTCCTCCGAACCAGGTCATCCCTTCATCCTCAATGGCGTTGCGGAATTCATCAGCCTTGAATATGCGGATGTGACCACCTTTTTCATTGTGGTAATCTTCGCTCAGTTTCCAACAGACCCATTCCGGGAAAAACCGCGGAACACTGGCTGCAAAAACGCCTCCGGGTTTCATCACCCGACGGATTTCCTTCAGAACCGATTTATAATCTGGAATATGTTCAAGGACCTCAGAGCAGATAACCCGGTCAAAACTGTTGTCTGGAAATGGCAGGTTCAGCGCATCTCCAACTGTCAGCCCGAAGCTTTTCTGTTCGTTTTGGGGTTCCTCAAATTCCGTTGTAAACCGCTCCTTTGCCGTGACCAAGTCTGCATGGCATAAATCCAGCCCCACTGCCTGGATATTTTTCAGGGTGTAACTGCTTATGACGTGGCGACCCACACCGCATCCAAGGTCCAGAATGCGGTCGCCGTCCTGCATTCCGAATTTTTCAAAATTAATGGTTAACATCCTGTAGCACCTGATAGTAGTAGCGGGTCATTTGCCTGGCGGCGACGTCCCAGCTGAATTTTTCCAATATTCGTTCACGCCCGGCAGCACCCAGCCGGCTCATCTCTTCCTGACTGTCCAGCAATTTTTCCATGGCGCTCGCCAGAGCGGCTTCATCACCCGGAGGAACCTGTATGCCTGCATCGCCCACCACTTCCGGTAGCGCACCCCCCGTCGTTGATACAACGGGAACACCACTCGACATGGCCTCACCTGCAGGCAGGCCGAATCCCTCATAAAGGGATGGTATGACTGCAATGGAAGCCTCTGCATAGTACTGATTGATCTCTTCCGTCGTCAGGTCGCTGACGAATGTAACGCTATCTTCCAGGTTCAGGCTTTTGATCAGGCTTTCAGTATGCCCTCCCGGTTTGGGAGATCCCAATACCATAAGGTTCAGTTCTGGAAAGCGGGGAATCAGTTTTGCGATGGCCTTAAGCAGATAGTCCAGCCCTTTGAGTGGTATGTCAGCACTGGCTGTTGCCATTATCCTGAAGGGGTGGCGCCGAATCTCCGGAATCGGGGAGAAGTCAATCGTATCAATACCATTGTAAACGAGATTGATCTTAGTCTCTGATATCTTAAATGCCTTGGCGATATCATGACGCGATTGATCAGAAACTGTCAACAGGTGGTTCAGATTTCTAACCACATCACCCTGCATGTTTAAAAAGGAGTGCCACCGTTTGATCAGGATTCGGTGGTACCAGTTACGGGCGCTGTTGAGAGCAAGTTCACGATCCTTGGTAATCGGGTGGTGAATGGTGCTCACAACCGGATACCCCTGACGTTGCAATTCCAGCAACCCGTAACAGAGGCTCTGGTTGTCGTGGATCAGGTCATAATCTGTTTTGTTCTCATTAAAATAGCGTACCAGTCGACGGCCAAAGGTGTATGGCTCTGGAAAACCGCCAGTCAGGACGCTGAACCATTCAAAAAAGCTTGTGAAAGACTTGAAATCAACATGGCGCAGAGTGGCTATTCGTCCCTGCTTTTCAAACAGGTTCAGACCGGGAAGCTTGATGAGACGAACTCCCTCCACCAGGTCAGGGTATGGCTCTCCCGATATGACATCGACTGTGTGCCCCAATTTCTGCAAGGCTGAACTCAGGTACCTGATGTAAACGCCCTGACCGCCACAATGAGGTTTGCTGCGGTATCCCAACAGGCAGATTTTCAAGGGCTTGAATGATTCGATCTCTTCCGGAGACTGATGGTTAATCGATTGTGGTGGGGCTGAGGTCTGCATCTATTAAATATTGAATTTTACTTTTAAGCTTGCGCTGAACAAGCCCTTTATTGTGTTTTAAAACCTAATTTCACAGCATAACAATCCCCTAAATTATTGTACACCTGAAAAGGGGGTTAAAAAGTGGAATGGTGACCGCTGTCAAATCAATTTGTTATACCTGAAATAATTCAGTTACAAACCGGCAGACAAACCGATAGTCAAAAATAATAATTCCAGTGTATTAAAATGATATTTTGAAAGCAAATGAACAGAAATGGCCAATATTGATCCAAACCGGCATTGTGTTAAAAACGGTTCGAAAAAACAGTATCATCATTTACACATTTTAATAAACACGCTAACAATCCAAGAGGAGGGAAAGAAACCTCAGGCAGAGAACCTTCAAGAATAAAAACAGACCTACATTCAACCAGCCTGAAATAATGCGGGTTGGACCATACTCAATATTGTATCGTGATTAAAGACCGCAGACCCTATTACCTGAAACGACTCTATTTCAAAATTCAAGATTGGTACGTCGAACACTTCATCCGTCCGCAGCTGGCTGATCTGGGTGCTGGTTACCATTTCATCAGGCCCTGGAATGTCAATATTTTCGGGACCCCTATTGAGATTGGCTGTCATACACATGTGATCTGTGCCTCCGATTCGACTATTCGGCTGGTGATTTGGGCAAAGGACGAAAACAATGGCAGCATTAAGATTGGTGATTACTGTCTGATCAGTCCCGGTGTTCGGATTACCTCTGCTGCCAGAATCGAAATTGGGAATAACTGCATGCTGGCCAATGGTGTGTTCGTAACAGATGCCGACTGGCATGGTATTTACGATCGGCTTGAATCCATTGGCAGTTGTGCCCCGGTTACACTGAAGGAGAATGTCTGGATAGGGGATTCAGCAACCGTCTGCAAAGGGGTGACCATTGGGGAAAATAGCATCATCGGCGCGGGCTCGGTTGTGACGACTGATATACCAGCCAATTGCATTGCTGCCGGTAATCCTGCAAAAGTGGTTAAAGAGCTGACCCCTGATAAAGGTTTTACCAAGCGGGAGAAGATGTTTGAAAACCCTGAGCAGCTGGACAGGTACATGAACGAGTTTGATAAAGGCTTTCTCAAACAAAACAGCACACTGGGATGGCTGCGCACGCTTCTTTTCCCAAAAAAAGGGGATTAAACCCAGATGACGCAATGAAGAAACTATGGCAGGCTGCACTTCCAGGGCCTGCTGTTCGAACTGGACAATCAAGCAAAGAGGAAACAACAACCGTGGCTCAACTATCGCTGGATATCGAAAGTGTAAAGGGATTTCTGGACCCTGAAGAGGGGAATGCTCTCTACCAATACGCTCTTGAGGCTTCCCAAGCGGCTCCCTGTTTTGAAATAGGGGCTTATTGCGGGAAATCAACTGTATATATGGGATCGGCCTGTCGGGAAAGAGGCGGTGTTCTTTACTCTCTGGATCACCATCGGGGTTCGGAGGAGCACCAACCGGGTGAGGCATACCATGACGCGGATCTTCTTGATCAGGAGTCGGGTATATTTGACAGCTTCCGAGAGTTCAGGCGAACGCTGTCCAGAGCAGGTCTGGAAGAGACAGTTGTACCTATCGTGGCCTCTTCTGAAATAGCCGGCCGTGGGTGGGTAACGCCCCTTTCCATGGTATTTATTGATGGGGGACACTCCTATGAATCGGCACTTTGTGATTACCGCACCTGGAGCGGTCATATTGTCCAGGGAGGATTTTTAGTCATCCACGATATCTTTCCGGATCCGGAGGAAGGGGGGCAGGCGCCTTTTGATATCTGGAAAAAGGCGCTGGCGTCAGCACTTTTTGAGGAGGTTGAGATTGTTCAAACGCTGGGCATTCTGCGCCGCGTATAGGGTCCAAGTCTGGAGATGATTTTTGAAATGTCAGCTCATGACGGCTATGGCGTCGCTATTCGAATCAGTGATTGTCAGTATTTTGTCCAGCTTTGTCAGGATGAAAATCTCCCGGGTACGGTCGTTCAGGTTGGTTAATGCGAATTTTCTGTCGCCCTTGAGCAGCGTTTTATAGATCGATACAATCAGCCCCAGTCCGGAAGAATCGATGAAGTGGACATCCTCACAGTTCATGATGATCCCTTTCAGGTTGCTATCCTCGATAAATCCTTCAACTGACGATTTTAACTTTGCGGTTTCTTCCAGTACGATGTTACCTTCGATGGAGATAATAGCGAAATTGCTGTCCATTTTGTCTTCAATTTTCATATTTCCTGCAAATTAGGTGTTTGAAAAAAATCGCTTGGGGCTATCCGCCGCAATAGTGGTTGATTCTAACAATATTTTTTCTGATATGCAGCTATTTTTTGTCTTTTTTAAACATCTGCTGTGCCTTTTTCATCATCTCTGCCTGCTCTTCGGGTGACATCTTCATCACCTGCTCCTTGATGCGTTCTACCTCTTTGGGATCCATATTCTTGATTTGATCCATGGCTTCGGTATAAATATCATCCGGAATCTCACGATTGCCAGCCTGAGTGTTTTCAGTGGCTTTGTGTTTAGAAGGCGGTGACAGGGTTCTGTGATAAAACAGGATTCGGTCACCATCCATTTCATGAATAACCTCTGACGTTTCCAACGCTTTCATGACAGCAGACACGGTTGTATCGTGGCTTTTGCATGATTTAAAGATTGCCTGAAACGGCAGTCTCACCTTTTTTTCCGGAAAGCCATTCGTCTCCAATGCGGCGAGAATACTTTTAACAACTGTTTCCATAATATTTTATTGTCTTTTCATAAATGAACTGATCATCCCTCGAAAAACAAACGAACATCGCTTGATGGACTGTCACCGCTTTTTTCAGAAACTCAGTGACTTCCTGAACAGCGATGGCCGTGGCCAGTTCGATGGGAAAACCGTATACACCTGTACTGATAGCAGGAAAAGCAATACGCTGAATGCCTTTATCCTCTGCCAGCATCAGGCAGTTTTGATAGCACGAAGCCAGCAGGGCTTCTTCGTTACTGTTGCCACCTCGCCAGATTGGACCGACGGTGTGGATGACGTAACTGGCAGAAAGGTTGTAGCCTTTTGTTATCCGTGCTTGTCCTGTCGGGCAACCCCCGATGGTTTGGCACTCTTCAAGCAACAATGGACCCGCTGCTCTGTGGATTGCTCCGTCAACGCCTCCGCCGCCCAGGAGTGACTCATTGGCTGCGTTTACAATTGCATCAGTGGTCTGTTGGGTGATATCACCCTGAACCACCGTTGTTTGTCCAGTCTGATCGCTTGCCACTGTTGCCCCTCCGCTCTCATTGATGGAAATATCAAAATTGATGACTTTTCAGAGGCAGCTTCCTGCACAACATCATACGAAGCAGGGTATCGATGTGTCAATATAGGACGATGGAAGTGTGGCTGGAATCGGAAAGGCAACTATCAAAGAAAACGGCTGGCGAGGCTCTTCATTTCGTCCTGCATGTCTGATGGTATATCGATGGTGGACGAAAATGGAAGGTAGAAATTCAGCGTTTCTCGGCTGATTCGCTGTCGCTTATGTGCGGGCAGCCATTGAATTTCCCGCATATTGTCCAGTCGGTCGCAGAATTTAATCATGAGACTGCGGATATCCTGACGTCCGGCTTGAAGCAGCTTCTGGTGAGTCTGTCGCGAGTGGCTGGTTTTTTTCAAGGCATTGGACATATACCCAAACCAGTTGCCGTAACCCTGCCGGATCTCAACTCTGGTTATTCCGGTGTCTTCCAGGATGTCATGCAGTAGTCCGGCAATGGTGGTGCGAATGTCCGCTCCGACCAGACAGAGAAGTGCGCCAACCCTTAAGGAGTGGAGGACCACAGGCAGGCCTGACAGTCTGAGCTGTCCCCGATAGAGGTGATCAATATCCAAAAAAGCCCCTTCCAGCATCAGCATCTCCTGCCTGGAGACTTTGCCGCGAAAGTGGTTCCTGATTCGATTTTTATAGTCCTGAATCATAGCGTTCCAGATATGGCTGGTAAGGTCCAATTTAACTGATCTGACTAACTATAATGCAGGGAGCGTGCACAAAAGGGTGCCGTGGAAAACTATTTATGACACTATCGGAACATTCGGGGACTAATTCTGAAGAACAGTCTTGAAGCTTTTCTGGTAATGGTTTGGTAAGTCTGCGTATATGTCCTGGCCAGAAACCAGCATTTTTCTGTGTTCAGGGGTTACCACTCCAATCTCCAGGGCGGGTGAACCCCCGTATATTTTACCTGTCGGAATGACGCTGTTTTTCAGAACCAGGGAATGTTCCGCGATAATTGACCAGGATTCAACTTCGGAAAATGCACAGAGCATGGATTGCATACCGATTAAGACATAATCGTGGATGGTAACATCATGCAGCATGGCCATATGCCCGACTATCACCCTGTTTCCGATGCTGACGGATTTTGCCTCATGAATGATTACCGCTTCTTCAATAGCAGATTCATTTCCGATACAAATAGGACCAAAGTCGGCCCGGATGATTGCGCCAAACCCGATATAACAGCTTTTGCCAATGGTGACATCACCAATGATTTCAGCACTGGGCGCTATCCAGGTTCCATCTCCAATCGTCGGTTTTTTCCCATTTACTTCGTAAAGTGGCATGGTGGCAATCAATCTGGAAGATTCCAGGTAGTCTAGGGGTGTTTGGGTTGGTTGATTACTTGAAAGAAGGCGTAGCGGACTATTTCTTCAACGGTTTCACTCGGCTTAAAGTTTTCAAAGAACGTACTGTTGGTACGAAAATAGGTTGAAGGGATGCGGCTTAAACTCAACGCATATACGTCTTCGATGCAGATCGGGCAGTTGTCGAACTCTGGATATTCAGGAATCAATTTCTTCATCGTTTCGATGACAGAGAACTCGTATCCGTTTCGAACATTTTCCAGAGAAACACCATTGATGACATAGTCGTTGGTTTTCATTGATAGTCGTATTTACGATGTGTCGGTTGGTCACTCAGGTAGTTGAAACATACCGTTTCTTATTTAGCTGATCAAATGGTTTTTACCTGAGCCAGGCTCTGTTTCTCACTGGCTTTGGATTATTCGCTTCCAGTCGTCCAATCCGCCGCGGATGACTTGTCCGCTAAACCCACAGGATTCCAGGAGTTTGAGGGCTTGCGAACTCTGGCTACCGTCTTTGCAGATGAGAAGTGTTCTTTTTTTACCTTCCAGTTGATTGACTTTCTGACTCATTTCGATCAACGGAATATTAATAAAGCCGGGTAGTGACTCGTTTTCAAATACAGCTTTGGTTCGAACGTCGATCAGTTGAAGGCTGTTATCTTCGCTCGATTTGATTAAATCCCGGGCTTCAATGACTGTGATTTCTATTTCCATTTGACTCCTGAAAGAAATAACTCCGATCTTAAACAGATCCGGCAGATTTCCTGGTGAATGTTATACCCTATCTACAAAGTGTTGCTTAACATACAGAATTCGAAAAACAATATCTCTGAAAAACCGAGTTCTGACAGGATGTCTCAGTTATGTTGACGCGTGTGTCGCCTCAGATCGGATTGTTTTCGTCGCTATCCCCCATCATTATCAGTATCGTATAAAAGCGTCAATCAGCCGCTCCTGTTTTTGACGCTTTTCCGGTGGATTATCGGACCAGCATCGATTTTGGCTTGAGTAATTAGAAATGGAGGGTTACGCTTGATTGTGAAAGTCAGCCTTGATTTAAAAGAGGGCCGGTATAACCATTCCGAAACTGATGTGATTAACACCTGAAAGGAACAACGAAGTGCAACAGAAAATTACTGAAATATACAACTACAATAACCATGTCTCTTTTGAGTTTTTCCCACCGAAAACAAGCCATGGGCTCAAGCAGGTTTACCAGTCCATCGTTCGTCTGAAAAATATGAAGCCTGATTTTTTCAGTGTGACCTATGGTGCTGGCGGTTCAAACGCTGAAAAATCTCTTGAGATTGCATCCGCTCTGACCAACCTGGCACAAGTCAACTGTGTGGCTCACCTGACCTGCGTTGGAATGGACAGGGAACAGGTGGAAGACCTTCTCAAATCCCTGGATTATCATGGCGTGAACAATGTACTGGCTCTGAGGGGAGATCCCCCTGCCGGGCAGAAGCGTTTCGTCAAACCAGCCAACGGATTTGCCTATGCCAGTGAGCTGGTTCGTTTTATCAGGGAAAGGTCAGACATGGGCATCCTGGTAGCCGGGTACCCGGAAGGACACGGTGAAAACCCTTCCAAAGATGACGATTTTAAACATCTCGTTGAAAAGGTTGGGGCCGGGGCCGATGGGATTGTCACCCAGCTGTTTTTCGAAAACCGTTTCCTGTTTGAAATGGCAGAGAATCTTGAGAAGGCAGGGGTTACGGTTCCTCTGCTGGCGGGGATTTTTCCGATATCAAATGCCAAGCAGATTATTCGCATTACGGAACTGTCCGGAGCAAATCTCCCGGACAAGCTGAAGGCGGGGTTGGAACGGTTTGCTGATTCCCCGGAGGACATGGAAAAGTTTGGTACAGACTATGCGGTGGAACAGATCGAAGGGCTTCTGGCAGGCGGGGTCAACTGTTTCCATTTTTACACCATGAACCGGCATCGCCAGATCCGGGAGATCCTGTCACAGCTGAAATCCTATTTCCCCCGGTTACATTTCTGGGAATGATACCGCCGATGGTTGCAGCTGTTATCGACGCCTCATGAAGTAGGGAATCTCTATCTCTTCGGTTTCGTACTTCTCGACTGGCACAGGACCTCCTGACAGGTTTGGCGCATTGATAGGTTGTTTCATGCTGTCTGAGACCCTCAGTGGTATTCTTTCCACCAGCTCTGCCGCTTCTATTTTATACTCAGAGTCATAGCCGGTAGCGATGACAGTGACGGCTACCTCTCCGTTAAGTTCAGGGTCATATACCAGGCCGAAAATAACGTCCGCATCCTGATTAGCAGAGTTCTGAATATGCTCGGCTGCTGCTTGTGCATCGAATAACGAAAAATTCTTGTCGGCGACGATGTTGATGATGACACCAGTCGCTCCTTCGATGGGTTGTGAAATAAGCGGACTGGAAAGCGCCTTTTTCACAGCCGTCACACCCCTGTTGTCTCCGCTGCCGGAGCCCGTTCCCATGTAAGCGCTGCCTTTGTTCGCCATAACAGTGTAAAGATCTGCAAAGTCGAGGTTAATCACCCCTTCCAGGTTGATCAGGTTGGTAATGCCACTGATAGCCTGCTTCAGGACATCATCTGCCATGGCAAAGGCCTCTGCCATGGTGGTCTTTGGTGAGGCAAGTTCCAGCAGTTTGCTGTTGGGGATCACCACCAGTGTATCGATGTGTTTTTTCAGCTCTTGAATACCCGCCTCGGCTAATCGATTCCGTTTTGGGCCTTCGAAGCTGAAGGGGATGGTGACTACCGCCACTGTGAGAATTTTCATCTCCTTGGCGATTTCGGCAATGACGGGGATAGCCCCGGTGCCGGTTCCACCACCCATACCAGCTGCCAGAAATACCAGATCGGTGTCTGCCAGCATGGCTTTGATATTGTCGATCTCCTCTTCAGCAGCCATTCTGCCGACTTCCGGTTTCATCCCGGCACCGAGACCGTTGGTGATGATCTTTCCGATGGGGATTGTCACATCGGCCAGAGAGGAGTTAAGTGCCATGGCATCTGTATTCAAAGCAAAATATTGTACGCCCTTTATGTTGTCTGTGATCATACGGTTTACGACGTTACCGCCGCCACCGCCGACACCGATTACCTTTATGGCCGGTAGTCCGGAGTAGATGGGCTGGGATTCAATATTATCAACTTTGATGACCATATGGCGTTACCATTGGAAGAGAGGATGTGAAAAAATCGAATGACTGGGCCGGGGCGTATAACTGGATCCCTCTATCCCTTTTCTGCAGGTTTTAAAAAACCTAGCTCCCCAATGAGATACCAGAGCTGTAGGTGGAAGTCCATACCATTGTGCTCCGCTGTTGATCTTACACAGGGTTTGGAGGGGTGAACAGGTACCTGTCTAAAGAGGGTGAATTCCGACTTGGAAAATTGACTGTTTTATTGTATTGCATGGAGTACAGAGCCTATTGAAAGATGGAATGTTTTTCCGGGTAAGGAAACCCGGTCTCTCTGCAACGATCATCAAGGATAATCCATGAGCACAAGACAAGTTGATTTTTCAAAAGCCATTGATATTGGTAGACCTCCCACTATCCAGAAACTGTTTCCACACTCCAGAGCCTTAATCGTCAGTGGAAAGGTAGTTGATCGCGCCATGCTGGCTAAGGGGCATGCCATCTCGATCGCAGCAAATGGTCGGAGTAATGTGGTGATTCGGGGCGCTCTCCGGGCGGCTCAGAAAGCCAATTCAGCGCTGATCATCGAGATTGCGAAATCCGAGGGTGGTATGAACGCTTATTGTGCGGTCAATTACTGGAATATCGCCCGGCAGGTGGATGCCGCCTGCAATGAAATGGGGATTACCATTCCGGTCGCGATTCATGCGGATCATTATGGCATTAAAAATCAGGGTGATATTCAGCAGGCTGCGGTCGAGATCCCAACACTCTTCGAAGCTGGCTTAACTTCCATTGCTATCGATGCGTCTCACATGCCTGATGATGAAAACCTGCTGGCCAATATCAAGCTGAAGTCACTTGTGCCTGGCTGGGCTGGGCTGGAAACAGAAGTGGGTGAGATAAAGGGCAAGGCAGGCCTCTCAACCGTTGAAGAGGCAAGCTTTTTAATCCGTGGTTTGAACGCTCATCAGATCTTTCCTGACTGGATAGCGCTGAACAACGGGACAACACACGGTATCGAAGCCAGCGATCAGGGCATTCAGGTGGAATTGACAGCTGAGATTCATCGTGTGCTGGAACCCTACCGAATTTCAGGGGCGCAACATGGGACCTCCGGGAACAGTTCAGATCGCCTGCGACAGATTGCAGCGGAAACGCTGACCACCAAGGCCAATGTAGCTACTGCGCTGCAGATGATTTCATGGGGTCTGGAGGTGAATGATTTCGGAAACGCCATCCTGGATGATCAGAAGAATTTCATCAAGGTCAAGGGTGAAGGGATGGGTGAAACGCTCTGGGAAGAGATGGTGGCTCAGGCGGAGGCCAACGACTGGAAACAGGGGAACATCAAAAAAGCCAACCTGCCGTTTGAGAATAAAATCATGGCGCAGCCCAAGGCCATCAGGGAGCGAATGATCGCCAGGGTTGAAAGTTTCGTCACCAGCATGCTGGTCGATGTCTTTAATGCTGAAAATACAGCGGATCTGGCCCTGGAGTGCATACTGCAGGCTGGTTCCTATGACGTTGGCGTCAAGGGAAGTTGTATTGAGGACGCGGCAGAGTGGACCGAAGAGAAAATCCGCCTGAAAGCGGCTGATATCTCTTCAGACAAAGGACCAGGCGGAGATTTTGACGACTGAACCTGCTTCCCTATTTAATACTCACCACCGGGCATGTCGCACTCAGGATGACATGCTGGGCGGTGGAACTGAACACAAACTTTCCCACCTTTGATCGACGTCGAACGCCGATGACTATCTCCCGGCTTTCATTTCGCTCCGAGAAGTCCACCAGTGTTTCACCTGCAGACATCGGTGTGACAATCATCTGGGTTTTGTACTTCTGCCTGGTGTCCTTCAAAAGCTCCTGGATCTCACTTTCAAACTCGCGTTCCGCATGATGGATCTCATCGTAGGTCAGGGTGGGGCTTTGGGATTTGACGCAGACGATATCCACCTCTGTTTTATAAAGCGCTGCATGCTCGATAGCCAGTTTAACGGCATCCTTTGAAACGTTTGTTCCGTTGTAGCCGACCAGAATACCCATCTTTAACCCCTTTAAATGGTGTTGAAAAAGGCAAATGTCAAATGACCCGGATTTCTTACCGGATACTGGGATCGTTAAATGATAACTTCCCTTAATCTGTGTGCAAAAGTCCCAAAAGCCGGACATTTTACAAACAGAATGTGACGTAATCATTTAGCCGACCCTTAGTCCGGCGGAATTGCAAATCGGATAACGCCGATAGCCGTCAGGCTGATGACAGCGAAGAAGATAAACGCAACCTGGTAGCTCTGGGTAGCGTCAAAAATCAGTCCGGCTATCATGGGGCCGAAAGCTGACCCGGTTGTTGAAAAGACCCCGATTAAACCTGAAATCAGGCCGAAAGAGACCATGCCGAAACACTCTCCTGTGATCAATGGCAGCATCATCAGCATGGAACCCATGGTAAGTCCAAAGGCAAAAGTGCAGAGATAAAGAACTGCAATATGTTGCGAAAAAGCGAGGGTCAGCACGGCCAGTCCCTGAACCAGAAAACAGAACATGGTGGTGTAACGTTTGTCATATCGGTCTACGAAGGTTCCCAGTGCCAGCCGTCCCACAATACTGGCGCCCGCGGTGATGCTGACAGCAGCTGCCGCCCCCATCTTCCCGAGATAAACGCTCAGAAACGAGACCTGATGAACCAGAAAAGCCATCTGGACACATAAGCCAAAGGAAAAGGCAATAACGATGGACCAGAAAGTCTTTGTTTTCAAGGCCTGCCTGTGCGTCCAGGTCCGTAGTTGAGTGGAATAGGCTGGAGCAGGACTGTCCGGCTCCGGCTGGGTCAATACGCTGTCCAATCCGTCCGGTTGCAGGTTCAGGTCTGATGGATGCGCTTTGATAAACAGAAGCGCAATGGGAATAATTGTCGCTGAAAAAAGAACACTGAGGATCAGTATGGTGTTATTAAACCCAACAGATACAATCAGGTAACTTGCCAGGGGAACGATTATCATACCGCCCAGGCTCAAGCCTGTCATGGTGATGCTCATGGCCAGTCCACGCTTCTGGAAGAACCAGTTGGTGATCAGTACATTGACGGTCATCAGCGAACATCCGCTCCAACCGATTGACATGAAGAAATAGACCAGGAACAGCTGCCAGATCTGGTTGATCTGGCTGAGCATGAAATAGGAGGTTGAGAACAGCAGGGCTCCGACCACCAGAAAGGGCTTAGCCCCAAAACGGTCAACCTGAGGGCCAATAATAAGGCCGGTGAAGGACATGGTTGCAAAGAAGAAGGTGATTGCAGAGGAGACGATACCTTTTGACCAGCCGTATTGCTGTCGGATCGGGTCCAGAATGACGCCATGGCAATAAAACCCGATACCTGAGGATGCAAACAGAATCACGATACATGACAACACAATCCACCAGCCATAAAATACACCTTTGCCGGGGGCTGCAGCAGGATTGTTCGGATAGTCCATTATTGTCAGCTGAGATTTGAGTTGATTGGAGCCATGGCACTTCGGCCGAAAAATGAAACTCACTCTCTCATTTAAGCTGGGCAATGTAAACCGCAATCATCTGAACAAAATGGCAGAGATAAAACCTGATACAGGGATTTCAACTGCAGATCAGGTTGTTGCCGGTATGACGTCTAAACCGGAATTCGCTGCCAGGTGGTCGATTACTGTTTGTATCCGATTGCCCGCAAAAGCCCCTTGCGGGCTGTAATGTCGTCATCGGTTTCAATACCCTTGGACGCATACCCGTCTATCACGCCAAGAATTCCCCGGCCCTGATCGGTTTCAGCCACAATGACCTCTACTGGGTTTGCCGTTGCACAGAAAATACGGCAAACCTCGGGAACCCTTTTGATGGCGTTGAGGACGTTGATGGGGAAAATATCCTTCATGATGACGATAAAGGCGTGGCCGGTTGACAGATTTAACGCGTTTTTCTTTGCCAGTTCCACCAGTTCATCATCGGTGCCGGAATACCTGACCAGGCAGACATCAGATGCTTCACAGAAAGCAACACCAAATTTAACCCCCGGTACGGAATTCACCATCGCTTCATAGACATCCTCAACGGTCTTGATGAAATGAGAGTGCCCGATAATGATGTTCAGGTCGTCAGGGTTTTCTATGGCTACGGTTGTTATCTCCATCTGAGTCCTCTTTTTTAATTTTTTCATATAAACCGGAATAACCGGCAGTCGACGGCATGTCTGTCACTGATTTTTTAATATTCTGCCAGAAAAATCAAACATAAAACCTGATTCACCTGCGGAATCAGGTTTTCGGCTAGTTTCTTCTTCAATTGTCAGGTTTATTAATATAGTATGCATGAATGAAATGGCGTAAAGGGCCTATGCCACGGGCGTTTAACAGATACTTGCCCGAATATTGAATAACATATCAAGAAAATCAATTTGGAGCGACTATGAAACTGAATGACTTGTTTGACCTGAAAGGAAAAGTGGCCATTGTAACCGGCGGTGCAAGGGGTATCGGGAACTTTATCGCGACTGGACTGGCCGAGGCTGGTGCTGATGTGGTTGTGGCGTCCAGAAAGCTGGAAAAATGCGAAGAGGCTGCCGCAGCACTTAGAGCACTGGGTTCCAAAAGTATGGCTGTTAAATGTGACCTTGGCTCTGTGGAGGAGATAGAAGCCCTGGTGGATACTGTCGTGGCCGAGTATGGTACAGTGGACATCCTTGTTAACAATTCAGGCGTAACCTGGGGTGCACCCACTCTGGATTTCCCCCTGGATAAGTGGGAGAAGGTATTTGATATCAACGTAAAAGGCGTCTGGGTGCTGACACAGAAAACAGCCCGCATCATGAAGGAGAAAGGGGGTGGTAAAATCATCAACATCTCTTCCATCATGGCGTCAAGAGGGTCGACTGAAGCGGGACACCCTTCTATTCCCTATAATTCATCTAAAGCTGCCATTGAGGTTCTGACGAAAAACCTGGCTGTCAAACTGGCGGATTGCAACATTCATGTCAACGCCATTGCACCAGGCTTTTTTCGAACGGACATGATGGAATATATCTTCAAGCCGGAATTCAAGGCTGTGCATGATGCAACGATTGCAGAAATTCCACTTAAAAGGGTGGGGGGGGAAGATGATATAAAGGCACTGGCTGTTTTCCTGGCATCCAAAGCGTCAGATTTCATTACTGGAGCTATTATCCCTGTGGATGGTGGGCAGGCGGCCAAGTAATCCCCTTTTTGGCTCTAATCATTACGTCGTAGCGTATTTGACACCAGAAAATGGTGAACCTGTTCCGGAGCCAGCCGAACAAAGAGTCGGTTGGCTTTCAAATCCTGTGTTTGATAGGTATAGCAGGTCAGCTGGTCGTTCAGGTCTATAAACAGATAGTCCCCGTCGATATCCAGGTCGATGATGTCTGATATGTCGACCCTCTCCCACACCTCCTCTTCACCGACATTTTTTATGACTAGCTCCAGCTCGAATTCCCGGGACTGATAAGCAACTGGTTTTTCCCAGACCGCCCATTTGTTGAGGCTGTTTCGATGAACAATCTGGCGATGCTGTATCGTTGAATACAGGATCTCCAGCTGAGCGTTTTCGTCGCTGATATGCTGAAGGTGATGAAAGGGGTCGAATGGTTCGAAAGAGCGATTTCCCAAAATTTTCAGCGCGTTTCTGATCTCTGAATCTTCCTGCAGAACTTCAATGGGTGGCGAAAAATAGCTCCAGTTTCCCCAGCCATTGCCGACGGCTCCTGACGTACCGGGTTTGATATTGATATTATTTTCAATGGTGGCAGAGCGGTAGACCCCACTTAACAGAGAGATCAGACCCGGGAGGGTAAAAACCACTTCCCTGGACGGGCTCCCATTTGTGAAACGTCTGCAGACTTCCAGCCAGAATGAGTTGTCACACACGTCCAGGTCCAGAGGCGTGTCGGTTGAAAAAAACGGCAGCCCGATGACCCGCTGGCAAAAGGCCAGTATTTTCTCAAGAGACTCAAAATCTTCAGTGTACCCTTTGCGGTTAAGCAGGTATTGGAGAAGGGTGGATGTGTCATGGGTTTCAACCATGGTCAATGTGGCCTGATCGTAGTCACTGAGAGGCTTCAATCGGTCGTTGACGGTTTCCCACCTTGGTATGGCCATGGCGCCAATCTCATGTCCGGCCTTTGACACCTCTTCTATAGCTTCAACTGTGGCCAGCACCCTTTTATGGTCTCCCGCAATTTCGCCCCTGATCTCCAGACCAGTTTGAAGGACAATCTCGAGAAACCAATGGATATTGCTCTTTCTCTCTTCATGATCGGTGGTCAGAAAATCGCCATGGGGATAGGCATTTTCATCAGGAATGATCATGGGCAGCACGTACTGCCCACACCAGCCGACCATGTGATCCAGAAAGATGCCGTCACCGAGCAGGGAGAGCCATTTCATCTTCTCCTCCAGGTAGACCTTGAGCCCCTGTGACTTTTCACGATAAGCCGCGATTCCCCATGCCTGCTCGGGGTACCCATGCTCCGGCTCAGGAGAACATCCGACCTGGAGTGACGTATCGAAAACCTCCGGATGAAAATAGACGTCAGCACTTTCCAACTCAACACCGAAAGGAAGGTTGACGAACAGCCCGATCCCCTGCTGTTTGATCTGAAGCCTGGCAGCCTGTTTCTGTTCGAAACACAAAAACTGCTGGTACTTGAAGTAGTCGATCCGCTCCCTGGCACTGCTGATAAAGTTGAGAACCTGTCGGCTCTCTTTCTGCCTGAACTGGTCGGATACCAGATTTTTCCCTGCCTCTTTGTAAGCCTCATAGAGTGCGTAATCGTCCAGCCAGTAATGAGAAATAGCCTCAAACGCCTCAAACTGTTCCAGTCGGTGTTCGTATTGTCGCTTCTGGTAGTTTTGAAAACAGGCTTCAAGTATCCAGGGCATAATGGAGCGTTTCAGGGCATAGTTAACGGTCCTTTTTTCCCTGAAAAATCGATGATGGGTGTCGGAGATTTTCTGGATATGACCCATCAATTGCGGGTCGTTCTGCAGTTCGGGAATATGGTGAAAGGCAAGTTCATCCGTTTTCAGGGCAAAGCCGTTACTTAAAGAGAAGGGGCTGGCGGTATCCGGATGCTGAATCCCATTTGGCAGGTCATAGATATCACCGTTGATGCCACATTCGGCCATGATCACAGCCAGGGAGGCGAGCCCCTCTGACGTGCCGGTTCCCAAGATGTTACCGACCTTGCTGTTTAACTGAGATGTGGCCGCGAGAAGATTCAGCTTCATGCCTGATATCCAGTCTGGTTTCGTTTTTATCTGCCATTGGTCCAGGCAGGGGGGTGATTTTCTTGAGTCTAGTCAGGTTCATGGGGTTTGTATAGTGACTTTTAGCATTTTGGAATTCTGGGAGTGGGTATCCGCCGACGGCTTATCTGTCGTGATTCAATGGCTGTTATTTCCAAAACAGGTTGCAGTATTTAAAAAACATATGATAAAATAAGGGTTAAATCTGTGTTTTTGAAAAACGAAATGCTGATCCATTCGATATGATCGGGTGAAAGGGGCTTAAACCCATTGGCAAAAAAAACTCAAAAATTTACAGTGCATTACAGTCTGGCCAATCCTTAATTAAGCGGTACAAGTCGATATTTGTGCTTGACAATGTCTTTCGAGTCGGGCTTAGCTTAAGGTTTTGCCAATACAATATAATACTGGTCTTAAAAATTGTTTAGAGGATGTGAATGACTTCACTTGTGATTGTTGAATCTCCTACCAAAGCCAGAACGATAAGGGATTTTCTACCAAAAGGGTACACCGTGGTTGCCTCAATGGGGCATATAAGAGACCTGCCGCAATCTGCATCAGAAATCCCTGAGAAGGTTAAAAAGGAGCCGTGGTCGCAGTTGGGTGTAAATGTCCGAAAGGAATTTGAGCCTCTCTATGTCATACCAAAAGACAAGAAAAAGGTGGTGACGGATCTGAAAAAACTGCTCAAGGACGCCGATGAGCTCATACTCGCAACTGACGAGGACCGCGAAGGGGAAAGTATCAGCTGGCATCTGAATGTTGTCCTGAATCCCAAGGTTCCGATCAAGCGCATGGTATTTCATGAAATCACCAAGGAAGCCATATCCAAGTCCATCAAAAATTGCCGTGATATAGACCAGTCGATGGTGAGGGCACAGGAAACGAGACGGATTCTGGACCGGTTGTTTGGCTACACCCTATCCCCACTCCTGTGGAAGAAGGTAGCTGTCGGATTGTCAGCTGGACGGGTGCAGTCGGTTTCCGTCAGGTTGATTGTGCTGCGAGAAAGAGAGCGCCGGGCATTTCAGCGAGGGAGTTACTGGGATTTAAAGGTGCAACTGGAAAAAGACAAGCAGAAATTCACAGCAAACCTTGAGACGCTCGGGAAAAAGAAGATTGCGAAGGGTTCCGATTTTGATGAGAACACCGGAAAAATCGCAAAGGGTAAAAAGGTATTGTTGCTGGATGAAAAAGAGGCACGAACCCTGAAGAGCCGTTTGGAAGACCAGGACTGGCTGGTAAAATCGATCACCGAGAAAAAAAGCACTGTTAAGCCTGCGCCGCCGTTTATCACATCGACCCTCCAGCAGGAAGCCAGTCGAAAATTGAGGTTATCGCCCAGAAAAACCATGCGTGTGGCTCAAAGCTTATATGAAAGGGGTTTTATAACCTATATGCGGACCGATTCGGTGCAGATGTCCGATCAGGCCATCAACGCTGCCAGAAAAGCCGTGACAACCATTTACGGGAAGGAATTTTTGAACCCTACGGTTCGGAAGTTCAAAGGAAAAACCAAGGGCGCCCAGGAAGCGCACGAGGCCATTCGGCCGTCGGGTGCCAAGTTCATTCACCCGGGAAAAGCCGATTTGCAGGGGCAGGACCAGGCACTTTATGAATTGATCTGGAAACGGACCATGGCGACTCAGATGGCAGACGCCAAACAGGTTCATATTAAAGCGGTCATTGAGGTTGATGATGCTGAATTCAGTGCCCGGGGCAAGCGTATCGAGTTTCCAGGGTTTTTCCGTGCCTATGTCGAAGGCTCCGATGACCCGGAAGCCGCTCTGGAAGGGCAGGAAATTCAACTGCCAAATCTGGCGGAGAAGGATAAGCTCGGTTGCCGCGAACTTGAAGCCAAGGGACATGAAACACAACCACCGGGAAGGTATACGGAAGCCTCTCTGGTTAAAAAGCTTGAAAAGGAAGGTATCGGAAGACCGAGTACCTACGCATCCATTATCGACACCATCGTGAACCGCGGGTATGTGCATGTGGCTTCGCAGGCATTGGTTCCCAGTTTTACTGCTTTTGCCGTCACGAACCTGATGGAAAAGCATTTTTCAGAATTGGTGGATCCCGGATTTACGGCCAAGATGGAAGGGGTACTTGATGAGATTGCAGCCGGAGAAAAGGAGTGGCTGCCGTACCTGAAAAAGTTTTTTCTGAACAAGAACGGTCTGGAAAAAATGGCTGAGACGAAAACCGAGGACATACCACCGGGTGAATTCCGAACACTGGAATTTGAAGACCTCAAGGCCAAGGTCTGCATTGGTCGGTTTGGTCCTTATCTGGAGACGGAACCGGATGCAGACGGGACAAAAACAACCGCCTCTATTCCCATAGACATCACCCCTTCTGACCTTGATCAGGAAGCCGTCGAACTGATTCTGCTTCAACAAGCGAAGGGGAATGAAGAGCTTGGAATTGATCCCGAAACCTCCAAGCCGGTTTACTTGCTGCATGGGACCTATGGTGCCTACCTGCAGTTGGGCAAAGCCGAAGATGACAAGCCCAAACCGAAGCGTGTGACCCTGCCCAAGGGTATGAAGGATGTCGAGGTCGACATGCAGAAGGCATTGGCGTTGCTGTCCCTACCCCGCGTACTCGGAACACACCCCGATACAAAAGCGAATGTGGCAGCAGGAATCAGTCGCTATGGATCGTACATTCTTCATGATGATACCGTAAACGGTAAGGACTACCGTTCTCTGAAAGCAGAGGACAATGTCATCGATATTGATCTGGAGAGGGCGCTGGAAATCCTGAGCGTACCAAAGCGATCACGAAAGAAGGCCGCCGAACCGGTGAAGGAACTTGGCGCCCATCCCGAAGACAGCAATCCGGTAAATGTGTTTGTCGGTCCCTATGGTCCCTATGTCAAACACCTGAAAGTCAATGCGTCCATTCCGAAGGATATTGACTATAACGACTTGTCAATGGATAAAGCTCTGGAATTGCTGGAAAAGAAATCCATGACCAAGAAGCGGAAGACAACCCGGAAAGCACCCGCGCGAAAAACAAAGGCTAAAAAGAAATAGCCTCCAGCTGAATGATAATGCTGGATCCGGGAACCCGCTAAAGGCATCGTTCCCGGATGATAAGTGTCCGAGAGGAGACGCAACATCAATCAATTGAAGAAATTATGGCAGAATACGAAGAGCTGAACGCCGAGTTGGATTCCTTTGATGACGAAGATGCCGACGAAGATGAGCAGAAGGATAAATACTTGACCTTTCATATCGGCAAAGAGAACTACGGTATTGAGATCCGACATGTCATAGAGATTATCGTGATGCAGGAGATCACAGTTGTTCCTGACATGCCGGATTTCATTATTGGTGTGATCAATCTTCGCGGGCAGGTTATTTCCTTGATGGATATTCGGGCGCGGTTCAAGATGGAAGCCAGGGAGTATGATGATCGGACCTGTATTATCGTGGTGAAGATAAATGAGCTCTCTGTCGGCTTGATCGTGGATACGGTAAATGAGGTCATCGATATTCCGGAGAACCAGATGGATCCGCCACCACGGACCCATTCAGGAGTTGGCAGCAGTTATATTAAGGGAATGGGCAAGGTGAACAATGAGGTTAAGATCCTCCTGGATATCGAGAAGATTCTCTACGAAGAAGAATTGGAGCAGATAAGTCAGTTGTAGTCTGTTATCCCCGAAACCGGAAAGAGAGCGGCACCTGCTGATCGTATGGGCGGTTCTCCCCTCACTTCCGGAAAGCACCATTCACTCCCCTCCGGCTTCGAACAGTCGAACCTTCTGTTTGACCTGTTGTCGTATCAAAAATTGTTCTATCTACCATAACCGATTGATTCGTTCATACTGAAACTATTAGCGGGGCGCTATGGCAAAGGCAGCAAAGAAATCAACTTCTGGAAAATCATTGAAGCAACTGGGCGAAAAGCTGCTGTTTACCAAAAAATCGGCCTGGGAAGGCATCAAGAAAAAAGAGCTGCAGGAGATCATGAGCCTTTCGGAAGACTATAAGCAGTTTCTGGACAGCAGCAAGACGGAACGCGAGTCTCTGCAAAGTATTTCGGATCTGGCTGCGGCTGAAGGGTTTGTGCACATTTCAAAGGCTAAAAAGAGCGACCGCAAACTGCTCCTGACATATGATGATGTAGCCGGAGCCCTGGTTGTGGTGAATAATCTGAAAACACTTGAAAAGGGCTTTTTAATGAACGGGGCCCATATCGATGTGCCGCGGCTGGACCTGAAGCAGTACCCACTCTTTGAATCAGAAGAGATGGCCTATATGAAGACCCACTATTATGGTGGGATTAAAAAGTATCAGTGGGTCACCCGGCCACTGGCCCTGCATGGGGTTGTGGTTCTGGAAAGCGGGAAAAAAATCCCCATCACTATCGGAGAGGATCCATCAGATCCGGTTTTTACCATCAACGATATTCTGCCGCATCTGGCACAGAGCCAGAATAAAAAAACAGCCCCTAAAGTGATTGAGGGTGAGCAGCTTAATATCCTGGTGGGGTCCATTCCCTATCGATTCAAGTCAGAAAAGAACGCGATTAAACTGAATATCCTGAACGAGCTCAATCGTAAGTACGGATTTGCGGAGCAGGATTTTGTCAGCGCAGAATTGCAGCTGGTGCCGGCAGGTATGTCGCGGGACGTTGGCTTTGACCGCAGTTTTGTGGGTGCGCATGGACAAGATGACCGCGTCTGTGCCTATCTTGGGATGAGGGCGCTGTTTGATATGGATAAAGTTAAGCCCGGTAAAAATATGATGATGGTGTTTTTCGATAAGGAGGAGATTGGCTCAATGGGAAACAGTGGAGCCGCTTCGAACCTGCTCGAACGTATCGTTAATGATGTGCTCAAGCATCTTGGTAAAAGTGACTATGACCTGCTGATTCGGTCGATGGAGAATTCAAGGTTTCTTTCATCAGACGTGAACGCCGGTATCGATCCCGAGTGGAAAGATGTCAACGAGCCCATGAACGCCGCAAAAATCGGATCGGGGGTCTGCCTGACCAAATTTACCGGTTCACGTGGTAAAGCCGGTTCAAATGAAGCTCATGCCGAGTTTGTGGCGAAAATCCGGGCTGCCTTCAACAAGGAGGGAGTCTTGTGGCAAACGACCGAGTTAGGGAAAGTTGACCAGGGGGGTGGCGGCACCATCGCCTATCACCTGGCCAGGTACGGCATGGATGTGGTGGATTGTGGTACTGCCCTGCTCTCAATGCATTCCCCGTTTGAGATCGCATCAAAGGCGGACATTTATCATACCTACAAAGCCTTCAAGGCTTTTTACAAGCATCTGTAAGCCGGGAAAACAGCTCGTCAATCCCGATCGGCGTATCGGGATGACCGTATTGAAGCTAGTTATGGGACCATCAACCATCTGAATCTTGATGCTAAAGAAAACTGAGCCATCTTCGTATATTAAATCTGGAAAATGGGACGAATCGACCATTGACCAGGTTTATGAGGATCTACTGGACCGAGTGGGGGATATTCTGGACCGGGTACAACTCACGGGTTGCCGCCCCTTGTTCGACTCAGACCCGCTTCTTGGAGCTGTCCGGACTCTGTTTGAGCTGATGGAAAAGGAGTTGCTGGTCCAATGGAAAATCAAGCAGGATGAAGGCGTGGAAAAGCTGTTTGCCTGGCAGAGAAGATGGTTACAACTCGAATTGAGATCTGTTGATGGCCTGTTTGTGGCATGGAACCGGTACTGTTTCCTTCTCTGGAAAGTTCTGGATACACCGGTTGTGAGTCTTGATCAAGATCCCTGGAAGGCATTTCTGCTGGGGGTCATGACAGACCGACAATCCTATAGCGAATTGCCGGGTGTCTTTAATTCGGATCAGGGAGAGCAGATTCTGGGACGGGTATGTGGCCTGTTTGAAAAACTATGGGGAAACTGTCCCTATCACCTGTTGCTCAGTTTTTTAAACCTGATTGAACTCGGTACCGGCAAACGACCAGATATTAATGAACCGGGAGCAGCTGCTTCCCCAGTGGACAGTGTTACACTGCCATCAAACATCGGCACTTTTTTCAAGGAGCCTGTTGAAAAAGGTCAGTGGGACAAGATGCCGGCTCAACTGAGGCTGTTCTGGAAAAGCCATTCAGAAAACGATCCGGATCCATCGATGTAGCGACCATGTTTATCAACCGGTTTATCATTATTTTTTGCCTGCTCCTGCTCCCTTCAAACGGGGTATTTTCATCGGAAATGCTGCGCTATGAGAAGGAATCGGCCTATCGCTATGTCAATCAGCTGAGGACCCGCTCCGGGCTGATCCCGTTCACGCGTAACAATATCCTCGAACAGTCTGCTATCAATCACGCCCGTTATCTGTCCAGCAACAGCCTGGCCGGCCACATGCAAAACCCTGATACTCCTGGATTCACTGGTATAAAACCCGATGACCGGGCCCTTTATGCCGGATATGCCTCGCGGGATGTGGCAGAGAATTTCTCGTTCGGACAGAAGAATGCGCAGCAGTCAATCGATGGATTGATGAGCGCCATCTATCACCGGTTTGCATTCCTTGAGTTGACAAAAGATGAAATGGGCATCGGGATAAAAAAGAACCATAAGGGGCTAAATTTCGTCTACAACATAGGGAACAGTCACCTGAATCACTTCTGCAAGTTTGCCATTTTTCTCAATGATGGCGCTTTTTATACAAATGCCTGCAAACGTGGTGACAAGGTGTCAGCAACAGAAGTTAACCTGCGGAAGGGCGAGGTTGGAAAGCGGAACCCTGATATGGTCGTCTGGCCCTTTGATGGTGCCACCCGCATTCCCCCCGCATTTTTTGAGGAGGTCCCGGATCCGCTGCCGGACTACAAGGTCTCTGGCTATCCGGTTTCGGTGCAGGTGAATCCTTTTTATACAGAGAAGGTCGAGCTGCAGCGGTTCAAGCTCTTTCTCGGGGAGTCTGAGCTTGAGATCAGGCCGGTGCGTGTAATGACGAAGCAGTTGGACCCCCATCAGCGGTTTACTGCTTTTGACTTTGCGCTTTTCCCCCTCAATCGACTGGAGTGGGACACCGAATACCGCGCTGAAATTGCGCTGAAGGCAAAGGGACATACCCTTTCAAAAACCTGGCGGTTCAGGACTGAAAAGGCGCCCTATCCGATGTTTGTGATCAACGGCCGCAATGAAAATCTGCAGCTGGTTTCGAACAAACGGTATATGATTCATCTGCCGCCGGAACGGCAGTATCCCTATATGGAGAAGCTCCGTTGGGAATCCATGTCCGATGTGAAAACCAGTGTGGCCTGGCAGGATAGGAACACCATCATTGTAGAGCTGAAAGGCAAAGAGTGCGAAAGCACGCACTTCTTCCTCAATGGCGATCGCTCCTTTATTCTTCAGGTCGCTGCCAGGGATAACCTGAACCTGAAGCAGAACTACCCCAGGGGATCACTGCCAAGCTGCCTGATCAATACCATCAAAGATCTTCCCGGTTTCAAGGTCAGCGCCAGGGGCGAGGTGATTCCGATGAAGGTGGATCAGGACTACTGGGTGGAAATTGATTCTCCTGATATGCCGGTGACTGAGGTCAGCTGGCAGTTGAATGGCAATATGAAGATTCAGGTGGTCCACCTGGAACGTAATATTCTAAAGGTCCGATTGTCAGGTCTGCCCGGTCAGATTGCCACTTTTTACCTTTCCAACTCCAGAATATTCAAAGTTGTTTTGACTGAGTAGTGGTGTGTATCTATGAAAAAACATGATGTGATCATTGTCGGAGCCGGCCTTTCCGGATTGAGTGTGGCTCATTTTCTAAAGAAAGCCCGGCCGGATATTGACCTGCTGCTGATTGAGAAGTCCCCTCGACCCGGAGGCGCTATCAGGAGTCATGAGGAGGAAGGTTTTCTGGCCGAATGGGGTCCCCATGGCTTTTTGGACAATATTGAGGAAGCCCGGGAACTGCTGGACGATCTGGATCTCGGGGATGAGATTCAAAAGGCGCCTCTGAAGAAATTCAAGAGGTACATCTGCCGGGATGGCAAGCTGAAAATCCTGCCCCAGACCCCACCGGTGATTATCAGCACTAATTTGCTCTCGCTGGGGGCTAAGTTTCGCATGTTGGGCGACCTGTGGAAAAAGCCACTCTCACACGAGCAGACCATTGCCGACTGGGCTGCCCACCGTTTTGGAAAGGCGATATTGCCCATCGCCGATATTGCCGCGACCGGCACTTATGCGGGCGACATCGAAAAACTGAGCATCGATGCGGCTTACCCCGGTCTGAAGCTGCTGGAAGCGGAATATGGATCTGTATTGAGAGGAGCGATCAAGTCCCGGAAAGGGAAGGCCCGAAACGGTATGCCGTCAATGGTCAGCTTTAAGAATGGGATGGGACAACTGATCTCCACGCTGGCAACTGGTAACGATATTGCGTTGAACTCTGCTGTTTGGGATATCTCCAGGAGCGACGATGCGTGGTACCTCGAAACAGATACCGGCGGTTATTCAGCCCGAAACGTTGTGATGGCCCTGCACATCAACCGTGCCCTGCCGATGTTGAGTAAACTGGTAGCGGCTCCTGACCAGTCACTATCCGAAGCCATCGTCTATAACATCGTCATGGGTTTTGATGAACAGGCTGATATCCCATACGGGTTTGGGTACCTGGCGCCGAAAATCGAAGACCGCTTTGCCCTGGGCTCCCTCTTCCCCACCCACATGTTTCCCGGAAGAGCTCCGGAGGGGATGAAAGGACTTGAAGTTTTGGTAGGCGGCGTTCGAAACCCCCAGCATCTTCAGCTGTCAGACGACGATCTGGTAGAGCAAGCGTATGCCGATATCAGTCAGCTGATAAAACTACCCCAAAGACCGTTGTTTACAAAGGTGCTCAGACCGGAAATCGGGATCCCACAGCTGGAGATCGGTCACAGCAGGTTTCAGGAGTACCGGGAGAAAATGGAGACAGAATTCCCGGGACTTTATGTCAACGGATTCGGTTGGGAAGGTATCGGTGTGAATGATATGATCAAGATGGCAAAACGATCAGCCGAAAACCTGCTCAAAGGTGCCGGTGGTACAAGAGGTCCCGCGACTGTAAAAGGTGTGTACCTTTAAGCGCACTGATCCTGGAAGCAGATCTTATCCATGGGGCTTTTAACACTGCCGGCCCCTTTAGCTCGCCCTATCCCCCCTTTAGCATTTTTGACGACTATTTGTTTATAGTCGAAGTCCAGATCATGAATCTGCAGACTGACACATTCATTCAGTCTTAGGTCTGATCCGCTCATATCGGCCGCGACAATCTAAGGAACCCCTCGAGCAAGAGCCTGATTCGTTGTATTTCCGATTCCGAATTTCATTTCGCATTTGGTCTAGAAGCTTAATAGAATACCTGCCTATTAAGCTTATTGCGAAGCATAGATTTAATACCCCGCTGCCGTCATCCCGGACTACGATCCGGGATCCAGAATAATAATATGTATACCCCGCTGCTTGTGGCGGGGAGCTTCATTAATCAGGTGGTGAAAATTTCCCTGAAGAGGGGTTTTGTAGAGTTAAAAAACAGAACACATATATACCACAAATGACGAGTAAATACAGGCCAATCATTTTTTTAAGATGCCCCCTGATCTGGTGATCATTATACCTGTCCCCAAGTTGCGGGATAAAATTACTTCAACTTGGTTTTTATTTCATTTGAGTAAGTTTAAATTTTGGACTATAAGAACCCAAGGAAATAAAAAAATATTCATCAAACAAATTCGTTTGGGAAATTTTCTTGTTTTATTAAGAACTTAACAGTTTAGAGTTTTTCATGGTCACGCTGCGTCCGGCAGCTTGATGTTAAAAGACTTCCTGAACTTCGACATAATTATTCGATATATCGCGGTATTCTTGAAACTGCGAAAATTATGATAG
>Ga0307989_1000012_pt1 | contig 172798 bp, 152 predicted proteins | sample EllFjometagen185_FD_203164 | JGI IMG/M metagenome (GOLD analysis project Ga0307989, IMG submission 203164) | Marine microbial communities from Ellis Fjord, Antarctic Ocean - #185 | ecosystem: Environmental > Aquatic > Marine > Unclassified | place: Southern Ocean | collected 2014-10-08 | reverse complement strand
TTATAGATAGTGGGTAAAACTTAAAAGTCTAACAAAACAGTCTATTGACTTTTACTACTCCCAAAACCCACTCTGTAATGCTGCTAATAGACTAATTTTATTTAATAAAAAGAATGGACACTAGTGGAAAAGCAACTGTAAACGAAAGACGTTCAGGTTGAAGAATCCCCCCCCATTTCGAAAATTTCCACATCTGTTTTCCACTCCCTGAACCGCCCCTCCTATACATGGGACAAAAAGTGCTTTTGTAACAACATCCATGCGAACCGGAAAAGCAGTTAAGGGGTTGGCGATATACGTTGAATAAAAAGAGAGGGCGTGTCGAACCGGAACCATCAATTGACTCTTTATTCATAATCATATTTTTCTACAGAATTGGGACCCGCTCCGTGCGATACTATTGTTCATAAGGACTCATGGATAAATACGAATCAGAAACTAGGTCCATGGGTTAAGGGGGGTGTATCTAGGAGAACGAAAACAGGAAAGAAGACCCTGGAGAGAGAAGAAGCAACAAAACTGGTACCGCTCTGCTACCTTTTCTTGGAACCAGATGGTCCAATCTGAAATCAGGCGTATCATCGATTAATGGTTAAAATCCCCCTGTGTCTTTCCTTCGTTTTTCAATCCGCCATTGAAGGTCTCCGGGGGAATCATCCGTAAACGCAATATAAAAATAATATTGATCGACAGCAAAACTGCTAAGATTGATCGATGAAGCCGCCCCACTGTAGGATACGGTCAAAACGCCACTGGTTCCAAAGTTAGTATCCAGGCTGCCATCTGATTTCGATCTTTTTTCAACACGCAACATTACAGCTCCGCTAGAGTAATCATTCCCGGCAATATAGACATGGTCGGAATCCAACTCCATAGCACTTATAGTTTCTGTACTAGGGCTGTGGTTGACGGTCACAATCCCATCGCCATCAAACCCGACATCAAGGTTTCCAGTGATAATATCCCGTTTTTCTAATCGCCACTGTTCGTCTCCGGGGCCCAAGTCACCGCCGGCAATAAACATATGGGTACTATCGACCCTAATATTTTGAGGAATATCATTTCCCGCTGCGATATCCTGTTGAATAATACCTGTTCCACCACCAAAGATCCCATCGTAAGCGCCGGTTATAACATTTCGTTTTTCAATCCGCCATTGCCCGTTTCCAACTGCAAGCGCTTGATCATAACCTGCCAGGTAAAGACTTGTTGTATCTACCGTTCCGCCGTTAACCTTATCTGTTAAAGGTGCACCGGTATCCATCTCAAACCAGCCATCCGTATCAAATGCGGTCACATATGACCCATCATTTTTAAAATACTTATGAACCTGCCATGCTGCATCACCTCCCCCTGGTATACGGTGATCACCGATCACGAAAACCTCATTGGTGGTCAGAACTACATCGGCCGCATCTTCGTGATCGATCGCGTTTAGATCTAAATGGATGTAACCGGTACCGTTAAATGCAGTATCAAGCGCCCCCGTTGTTTTATCTCTTTTCTCTGTGCGCCATTGGCTACCAGTAGCATGCTGATTCCTACCGGTTACATAAATATAATCATTGTCCACAGCCATACCCCGCGGAAAATCATTGATTGTCCATTCATTCGACTGCACGACCCCGGGTTCTGGGATTGGAGTATAGACGCCGTCCGTCACTGTACTATCCTCAAAGCTACTAACCAAGGCGCCAGTTACCCTCATCCTTTTTTCGATCCGAATTTGTGCATTTCCAGGCAGATAATCCCGGCCAGAGATATAAATATAGTCATCATCCAAACATAACCCTCCCTGGGGGAAATCACCACCTGCTGAAGGATTGGATGCCACACTGAACGTCGTATACACAGAGTTGACCGCAACCGTAAAAATAAAGGTTGAACCGCCAATAGCAGTGACTGTAAAGGCCACTCCGCCGCTGAAATCATTTGCAGTCATACCACTTACCTGTACCGTACTACCAACTTTTACTAAGGTTCCGTTAGTTGTAAAACTGGCAACAAGAGCCGTCACGTTCGTCTCAACAGGTAAATCAATTGTTATATTGGTCCCACTGATCGTCGCAGTTACATCAGAAGAAAGGGCCGTATTTGCAGCTGCTGTGAAACTAAAAGAAGTGATCGCATTAGAGTTATAAGAAGCATCCATTGTAATTGCGACGCTTTTGCTCTCTTCATCACCATTTACGGAGAAAGCTTCGGACATCCCTGTACAGAATGCTGTTGGCTGAGTGGAACAGATCTCATCAAGGGTGCAGAGCTCTTCGAAAGCGACTTTGGCAAGGCGAATGGACGTGTTGAGGGGGATTCTGAGCTTCACTCGGTTATTGGTTATGTCTTGTAGCTGAGAATCATAATAGGTTGAAAGGTACTCGGTTATTCCGATAGTTGTTACAGAAGCGGGAACTGCGATGATCAGTGCTGTTTGTATACTACTACTTGAAGAAGCATAATGAGCATTACTTTGTTTTGAACCATCGATTGAAAACTGGACAGTTGCCCAATCTGTTCCACCATCGTTGCTCAATGATCTGCAGGCCGTCATGAAAACGAGGCAGAGTAATATACAAACGTTTGCATATCGTATCTGCGTTTTCATTTGTTCCTTTTTTATCAACTTCAGTACATTGTCTGTTTTTTTGGGGTGAGAGATATTGATAATTGTGCTTTAACCTTTTTGCAGTGATATTATTTTGTGTTGCGAAAGAAGTCAAGAATTATAAAAATTCAAAGTTATATGGGATAGAATGGTTATGTGAACTGATTGAGGGTTCCGCTCCGTGCGTTACTATTGTTCATAAGGGTTCATGGATAAATACGAAACAGAAGCCAAATCCGGGGGTATAGGGGGGGGTATTCAGGAGAGGAAAACAGAGGTAGTAAAACCAGTTGAATAGTTGCAGAGTCATACTCAGAGATGGTTAGCCTGTTCCCTGGGACACAAGGATGGGTCCAAGGTTCTTAAACCCATAAAATGACCGTAGCCACATCTGTGCATGTCTCTGTCACGCGTGGAGATTTATTTTTTCGCTGAATTCCACCAACCCCGCTGCAAATTGAAAAAATAGGTTGACAATAGGAATTTGGTGTAACAGTATTGCGGTGTACTAGTTAAATATTACATTATGTTTTAATACACTGATTAAGTATGCAGAGGTGGAATGATTGAATTTAAACTGGATCGTCGGAGTGGCGTTCCCTTCTATCGGCAGATCATTGACCAGATACGACATGGGATTGCTACGGGAGGATGGAAACCGGGAGACCAATTACCAACAGTTCGAGCCCTGGCGGTGCATTTAAAGGTGAACCTGAATACCGTCAGCAAGGCTTATAAGGAGTTGGAGATTCAAAAGATACTGGAAGCCCAGCAGGGCACCGGTACATTTATTGGCATTGTCAAGATTGAGATTAATGCAAAAGAGCGGAAGAGTAAACTTCAGGCGATTTGCCAGGAGTTTTTGAACGTTGCAGCAAGCTATGGGTTTAAGGTGGAAGAGATAATTGGCGAATTGTCGAAAACAAAGCGTACAGATTAACCCAAACCTGAGAGGAGGAGTCATGCCCAAACAAAACAAAAACCCCAAACCTTTAAATTCGCTTGAAAAATCCGTTTTTGTGATCATCATGATTGCTGAAGGGCTGCTGATTTACAATGCGGTGATTAACGTCGATTTTCAGGGTTTCAGCTCGAAGGCACAGTTTCAATATCTGGTGAAACTCGGATCAATCATTGTTGCCGGAATAGCGCTGGCAGTCTTTATTGCGGCATCTATTCGAACAGCGGATCAGTGGGAAAAGGCGGTAGTACTGCGCCTCGGTAAATTTAAAGGGTTGAAGGGTCCCGGATTGTTCTTCATTATCCCCATCATAGACCGCATCGATCAGTTTATCGACCAGCGGGTACGGGTCACGGATTTCAGTGCAGAAAAAACGCTGACTAAAGACACAGTTCCGGTTAATGTGGACGCCGTCGCATACTGGACTGTCTGGGATGCTGAAAAAACCGCCCTGGAAGTGGAGATGTATATCGAAGCCGTTTCCTATGCTTGCATGACTGGGCTCAGGGATATCATTGGCAAACATGAGCTGGCAGACTTGCTGCAAAATCGGGAGAAAATAGCTGAGGACCTGCAGAAGTCGCTGGATGAGCAGACCAGTCCCTGGGGGATAACCTGCCAGACGGTCGGCATCAAGGACATTATCATTCCGGCGGACCTGTCAGATGCCATGAGCAAACAGGCGCAGGCAGAGCGTGAACGGCAGGCGCGGATTATTCTGGGAACAGCGGAAACGGAAATATCAGAGAAATTTGCCAAGGCCAGTGAGCACTATCGCGATAATCCGGTTGCACTCCAACTAAGGGGGATGAACATGCTGTTTGAGGGGTTGAAGGAGAAAGGATCACTCATCATCGTGCCCAGTTCAGCGCTTGAATCGATGAATCTTGGTGCTGTAGGCGGGCTGGCCGCATTGGCAGAAAGCCAGATGAAGGGCAAGTCTGGGCCTGAACCATCCGGGTCGGCTGAGGATTAGGCGCATTTGCATAACTACCAAGACTGTGATGCTCGGCTATTCTGTGTCTAATCGCGATAACGTGTCAAGGAGTGGGAGATATGAAACAGGCGATCCAGATTCCCAGGTTCCCGAAAAAAAATTGTTCTAAGCATATCCAGTAGGATGGCAAAAAAGGAGTCGCTCAACCAAATAGATATTGATGGTTGCTGACTCCATTGATCAGCTGGTAAACGGATCGTCTGAGAAGGGCCAGAGCTTGGTTGTATCAACCCGCTCGAAAGGAATCTTCAGCATGTCGCCCGAAAGCGCTCCAAGATCCCCGGCATAAAGAATCTGCTTAGATATAGGGGCAAAGCCAGCATGGAAATGCTGGGTGGATTTGACCACCAGTATCTTTTTCAACAGCGGATTCACCCCCAGTTGAGAAAATGCTTTTGGGGAAAAGCATTGAGCCCGATTCTGAGTCAGGATGACATCAATGCCACTTTCGGGTAAAAGAGAGACCTCACCTCGGAGGTGAATTTTTATTGCAGCTGAAGCCCCATAGGACATGGTAACTTCTCCCATGTTATCGGTCATCTCATCCGCCAGTCCGATAACCGTGGCCAGAACGTCAACGGGTGCTCCAGAGGATGGCCCCATTTTTCCACCTATTCGCAGTTTGATTTGTGTGTTGAGGCCGGCGTCCTGGCATAGGGAAACCGCTACAGGATCATAGAGCACCGCGATAGACGAGTTGTCGATACCACGATTTATCATTTCTGAAAGGAAATATGTGGAATCCCCAGGCGCACCCCCGCCAGCATTGTCAGCAGTATCGGCAATGGTGACCGGTCCCTCTTTAGCCTGCTCCGCCTGATTCAGGCATTCGTCCAGTGTCAGGGGAGAGGAGCAAACATCCTGTCGCATGGCAAAAAATCTCCTACCCAGTTTTTCAGCAAGTTCAGTACCCTGGTCTGGATTCCCGTCGGTGACAACGACCATGGTAGCCCCCATGTCTGGAACGTCACCATAGGGAAATCCGTGGCCCACCCAGGCATTGAGGACACCGTTTTTCCCCTCTAATGCGCTCAACTCATCTACAAAACTGCGCATGGGTTCACGAGTCGTGTGAATCATTCCGATCATGCGGCAGCGGAAAAAAGAGGTCACCGGTTTAACTTTGCCTTCGGCGGCATCGGCCAGTATTTCGAAAAGTTCCAGCATACGTGGCAGAACGTCCACATGTGGATACTCCTTATATCCAACCAGCACATTTGCATTTTCAACCATCTTTTTAGTGACATGACAGTGCAGATCCAGTTCTGCTCCTACTTGTATATCAGGACCCACCAACTCACGGATTCCTTCGATCAGATCTCCCTCACAGTCATCATATCCCTCAGCCACCATGGCGCCATGTAGAATCAACAGTACCGCATCCACCTTGGAGCTGGCCTGAAGATCAGCCAGCAGCTCGTCCCGCAGTTGCTCATAAACAGACCGTGGTGTCAGGCCGGCAGGTTGTGCAAAAGCAAACAGCCCAAATTCAACCTCCCAGCCCCGCTGCTTCACTGCTTCGTTTACTACTGTCTTTAGGCCTTGGGATATGGGTGGTTCAGATTCTTCAGCATCACTCTGTCGATGTAACAAGGTTTCTTTCCAGACATTCCACCCCGTCGGTATGGGTGAGGAGGTATTGGTTTCCGTCCCCAGCATTCCAATAAAAAGCTTCATCGTTTTCTCCAGTGATTGTTAAAAGCAGTTCCCTTTTTTTGCTCGATTATTGGGGAAGGGCTGTTTTTATGTCAAGAAATTCGTCATCAACCATTGCCAGGATTGGATCGGTGCACAAAATTTAGGGAAAGGCATTCTATTTTACTTTATAGACTGGTTTTCTCTTTTCTATGAATGCCGTTATCGCTTCACTAAAATCTTCAGTTTGCATATGCAGGTTCGTCTTTTCTCCATCAAAATCAATTTTTTCAGCGATAATATCCGGTCTGTATATATTATTGAGCGATTCCTTCATATACTTCAACGCAATTGGAGGATTCCTGACGATTGATTGCGCAATTTCAGTTGCGGTATCCAACAGGTCATCATTAGCAACGATTTTCAAAACAAATGAGTGTTTTTCCATTTCTTCAGCTGTGATCATATTCCCTGTAAGTGCCATGTATCTGACAATTTTTGGTGGTAGTGATAAACTTGCCTCTGGGGCACCGCCTATGATCCCTACTTTTATTTCTGTGATTCCGAACTTTGCTTCCGGAGTGGCGATCACGATGTCAGAGTAAGTTGGAATACAGAACCCGGAACCAACAGCTATCCCCTGGATGGCTGATATGACGGGAACCTTGCAATTGACAACCGACCCAAGTCCAGCTTCTACCATGTATCCATACTCCTCCATGCTTACATCAATAACGCCTTCCTGAAAATCATTTACATCGTTCCCTGCACTGAAATATTTTCCTTCAGCCCTGACAATGACAGACCAGATATCCTCTGAGCTATTAATCGTATCGAAGGTATCTTTTAGCTCCTTATACATCTGGTAATTGAATGCATTCTGACCCGGTCTGTCTAATGTGACGATTGCTATATGATCCTTTGCTTCAAATTTGATGAAATCCATATTTTATTTCCCTTCTACGTTGCGAAAGTTGCCACCAGCGATAAAATTTTCGGCAACGTCGTTCATAAGATTCTGAAATGCGTCTGGGTCGTTCAAAGATAGATCCGCGGCCGAATTCCACATATGCAGATGACCGATAACATCACTGATAGTCCAATCCTTGAATTGGGTCACTTTTTGAAACACCTCATCATCAAGTGGTTCAAGAAGCTGATACAGAGTATTTCTTTCTTCAAGAAAATCATCTGCTTGCTGCATATTTTGGTCCTGGAAGGAAGTGAAAGGGATTCTATTCAGACATTCAGTCTATTTAGATTATGTTTTGAGATGATAAAAAACAAGGTGTGTTGAATCCTGATTGAGTCGTTTGAGAGTCTCTGCTTGTTACATCTGCTTTTCCTAACATAAGACTAATTGCCTGGCAATTGGTAGTAGGAAAGAGGAGCTATTTCTGATTTTGGGATGTTTCCGCTCTATTAGATGATCTAACTTATTGAATTATTGTTTAATATTAGATTGACAAAATCGAATCTGTGGTTTAGCCTTTTTTCAAAATTAGACTTTATTGCTTCCTTCAAATTTTCATTAAAAACCCTTATACGATAGTAGCCTTCATCAAATTTTTGTTAATTCAGCCGATTAAAAGTTTTGAAAAAGTTCATCTTGCTTTTCCTTTTTATTCTCTTATCTGGTTGCTATGTTTCTGCCGTGACGCTGGAAGGAACTCAAGATAATGTAGCAGAGTATTTTGTAGAAAAAGATATCTCGCGATTGAAATGGGAAGGTGCTTTGACTGGAGCTATAGTTGTAACCATCTATGGCTTATCGGAGTATCGACTCGCGTTGGAAAATCGTGACAAGCAAGAAAGTGAAGTTACGGCTGTCAATACTTCATCTTCATGGGAAATGGCCCATCTTCATGCCACTAAAGCAGCAAACTATAACGATAAGGTAAAAAACTGTAATCAAAATGCGTCAAATGCAACATTGCTTTCTGCTAGTCTGTTTGGACTTGCCACCTGGTTCTGGTTGAACAATCCTGTTGAATCGCCTGTATCTTCTTTAAGACCCTGGTATGACTTTCAGGGTAAAATTGGCTTAGCTTACAGCCTGGAGTTCTAAGAATAAACGATGCTCAAATCCCTTTGACCAGATTTACTTCTATGTGACGTTACTTAATGATCTTACAGGAAAATGACTTTAAACTGTTCATCAACTAAAACAATCACTTTTGCGGTTGCACTATTCCTAATAGTGGGGCTTCACAACTGTAAATATGTGGATGAATCCTTCGAAGATCCCATGGAAACGTGGTCGACCAAAATTGTTCCTGTTCCCGATACCGGTCAGACGATATCCTATACGAGCACATTTGGCGAAGACTCCGATTATTCGATTAATACACCTTCATATACTGATAATGGTGATGGAACGGTGACCGATAATGTAACCGAGCTTATCTGGCAGCAATCGGACGATGATACTCAACGCACTTGGGCTGATTCACAAACCTATTGTGAGAACCTGGCACTTGCTGGAAAAAATGATTGGCGTTTGCCAACCATGAAAGAGCTGTCTTTTATTCTGGATCTTGGCATGTTCACTTCAGCGATACATGCGGTATTTACCGGAACGGATCCGCTGAAATACTGGTCATCTACTGCCCATGCAGACATCGCGGACAACATGTGGTACCTGGAATTTGACCAAGGCAACGTGCTCAACCAGAGTAAAAGCAACAGCGCTTATGTCCGTTGTATTCGGGGTGACGCTTCATCTAATAATTTTTTTGACAATGACAATGAAACAGTGACCGATGATCAGACTGGATTGACCTGGCAGAAGGTGGATAGAGCTAACAACACATGGGAATCAGCCCTGATCTATTGTGAGGGTTTGTCCCTGGCGGGCAAAACAGACTGGCGGTTGCCAACATTCAAAGAACTGCAGTCCATCGTTGATTATTCAGCATATGCCCCTGCGATAAATACCAGCTATTTTCCTGACACCGTCGCAACTCGCCACTGGACATCTTCTACCAACGCTAACAACATAGGTCACGCCTGGTTAGTATCTTTCCATAGTGGATTTGTATACTTTGATGTGAAGACCGATAGCGACTATGTTCGTTGTGTTCGAGGTGGGAGGTAGATAGGTTCCAGGAACTTTTGATGATAGCTACAGACTTAATCAGGGATGTTACTGTTTCCGGAGATATCATGTATCCTGTCAGCAACTAGAATTGCTTTTTTAAATAATACGGATAGTTACGCAATACTCAGGTTGCCATTTATGAAGCCGGACCGGCCTTAATTATGTTCTCCATATAATCAATGTCAATGAACCCGGTTTCAAGAAGAATCTTGGAAAGAAATATTTCGTTCAGAAAACTGAAATTATATTGAAGTCCTGTGGTACTGATCTTTGTCGCAATATCTATCAACTCATCTTGTGTCATAGAAAAAAGAATTTCTTCTCGTAATATATTTTTTTCGGTTTCCTGGTCGTTCCTAAAATCGTATCGGTGCGGATTAAAACCAATTTTTGTCTCAGGGCGAAAAAACTCAGATGTCAGCAACGTATAAAGGTTTATCGTTTCAAAGATGTCTTCATAGGAATCACATTCTTCCCTGTCTTTTAATTCTAAAAACTCAAACCCGCTATATGAAAAGATCAAACCACTATTAAGCTTTATAGCTCCCGCATTATCCGATAAAACATCAAAACTTCTGACATGGTCATTGTCACACAAGCTCTGGGCTTTAGTAATTCCGCTTTCATAATATTTTTCACGATCAAGCGGGTGGATGTAGCCGATCATCTGGGATGATGTAAACATTTCATCTTCGCTTGAGGTCAGAATGGTCCCGTCAGGCTCCATCACGATTAAATAACCCCCCAAATATTTTTCGAAGTACTTGTAAAGCGGATGTTTGGAAAGTATTGAGTTTGCAGTTTTGTAGGCCCAATTGATTGCATTTTTCAGCAGGACTTCATTTTCAGAAACTGACTGGGCAAACAGTGTTCCCTTTAGCATTCTAGTCTCGCATTATTGGTTGGTTTTGTTTTAATTCAGCGTGAATAAGTAAAGAATAGTCGAAGTAAATTTGTTGAGCAATACCTTTAGCTTTCGTAGCAAGAAAAGGAGTAAGTCTGCAAATTACTTACACAATTTTATAAAAGTGAGTGATAATCGATGATTTTGCAGAAACAAGTGAATCCATAGTCCATGAATATTATTGTTAAATCAATTAGAGTTGTAATGCTCTTTGCCAAGAAATTAGATGGTTAAGAACCAATTGTTTTCGTATAATAGCAGAAACAAATAAATTGGCACACGCTTCATCGTTAGAAAGAATCTTGCGAAAACCGATCAGTGACAGGCTATGATCTACCAAACACAGGACACCATTGTTAGAATTGCCAGGGAAAGAGCTGCACAGCACCCCGAGCGAAACTACGTCACATTTTTAGTTGATGGGGAGGATGCCGAAGATAAGATCAGTTATGGAGAATTGGGCAGATTCGCAGAAGAGATTGCCGGGTGGCTACAGAAACAGGGACTGGTCAAGGGCGACCGGGTCGTTTTTTTGCTACCCAATGGCCTGGAGTTTGTGAAAGTATTTTACGGATGCCTGTTTGCCGGGGTTCTGGCAGTCCCTCTTTCTCATCAATTGCAGGCGTATCGGGAAACGCTAATACCCAACCTTAAAATCTCCAGACCAAAGCTCATCATATCAACCAGACAGATCGCGGACTTTTTACAGGAGCGACTATCCATCGAAGCGGAAGGTGAGTTTGCCGGTATTAGGATCATTTCCGCTGCCGAGATTCTTGAAGGCAGCAGCCACCATTTTCAAGATCCGGGTATACAGCCCGAAGATCCTGCTTATCTGCAGTTCAGCTCTGGTAGCACGGGTGCGCCAAAGGGTGTCATTGTTGGACATTCAAATATCATGGCCAATATGGAACAGTCTCGCATTTTCGGCCATTGGGAGGAGAATAGCGGAACTAGCTTATGGCTGCCCCTTTTTCATGATTTTGGTCTGGCGGCAGGTTTGATCGGCTCCCTGTATATTGGTGGATTTGTTATTCTAATGACACCAGTTCATTTCATTATGAATCCGATCCGCTGGCTGCAGGCTATGTCCAAATACCAATGTTCTCATAGTTTTGCCCCACCGTTTGCTTTTGAAACCTGCCTTAGAAAGATTACGCCCATGGAGGTTGAACAATTAGACCTTTCAAGTATGGTTTCAATCATTATCGGGTCTGAACCGGTTCACTATCTGGCAACCAAAGCCTTTAATGCGTTTTTTGCCAAAGCCGGATTGAAGTCAGACGTTGTCCGGCCCGGCTTTGGTATGGCCGAAACGGTGATTATGCTTTCAGTTTCACCAAAATTGGAGATTCTGTGTGCGGATCGCGACGTGCTGGAAACTGAAAACCGACTGTCACTGATTGAAGAGAGTGCGGCCAAAGAGGAAAAAAAGTACCTGGTGAATCTCGGGCCTGAAATGCACAAACATGAAATAGTGATCATGTCAGAAGAGAGCAAACCGCTGCCCGAAGGAGAAGTAGGGGAAATAACCCTGTCAGGGCCCAGTGTCTGTTTCGGTTACTACCAAAATCAAGCAGCCAGTCAGCAAACTTTTGGACATCAGATAGAAGGGTTCGACACCCCCTTTCTGAGAACCGGGGACCGCGGGTTGTTATGGAAGGGCAATCTATATTTCAGTGGCCGAATAAAAGACATTATCATTATCCGGGGACGAAACTGTTATCCCCATGATATTGAATTTGCAATCCAGAAAGTGGACAGTGTCTGTCCGGATTGTGCTATTACCTATGGGGTTGTTCAGGATGAGCAGGATGAACAACTGGCAATTGCCATGGAGATTGAGTCGGAATATCTGGTGGACCTGGAAGCTTTCCAGAGAGAGCTTCTTCCTGAAATTGACCGTCAAATCGTAAAAACGGTAGGTGACCATTTTCAAATCTATCCCACTTTGCGAACCTATCTCAGGCCAGGAACCATCAAAAAAACCTCTAGCGGAAAGATCAAACACTCATCCACGGTAGCCCTGATCTCACAGGATGAATTTCATGGACTTGTTACCCGCATGACAGGTGAAAAGATCGAAGATCTGGCTGAACTGGGGATCAGGGAAACCCTGCAGTTACTTTACATAAAGATAATCGGCCAGGAACCCATATTTGACCAGCCGTTGGTTGAGATCGCGGGGGATTCGATGAAAATCGTCGAACTTGTTGAGGCTATAGGGACAAACTACCCAATTAGCGACTTTGATCTGCTCGATCATATTGAAGAAGACACGACTATTGAGGACATTATCAGCCTGATTGAGGATAAGAATCTGCGCAATACAATCCCCATGTGAGTCTCACCTGGGCTTCTGTGTTGGGTCAAGTCTTGTTTATCACTTCGATGCTACCTTGAGGCACTTTTACGACTGATACCATCTATTGGAGAAGGTGAATTGAAAAAGCATTTTTATGGATACAATATTGTTATTTCTGGCTTCTTCATCCAGGGCATCAGCATCGGTGCCATGTTCACCTACGGTGTTTTTTTCAGGGAGTTCCAGTCTGAATTTGGATGGTCCAGGGGATTAATCTCGGGAGCTTCTTCCCTCGCTTTTTTTATTATGGGGGTCGGTGCTATATTTTTTGGAACCCTGAATGACAGAATCGGACCCAGGATTATCCTGACCATCTCAGGGATATTTCTGGGGATTGGGTTTCTTCTCATGTCTCTGTTGAATACTCCCTGGCAGCTTTATCTTTTTTACGGATGTTTTGTCAGTATCGGTTTCAGTACCCATGATGTAATTACCTTGTCAACGGTTGCCAGGTGGTTTGTCAGGCTTCGCGGGAGAATGACAGGTTTAACAAAAGTAGGGACTGGCGTTGGACAGTTTGCGATGCCGATTGTTGCAACGGCTTTAATTGCAAGCTACGGGTGGCGAAACGCTTACCTGATGATTGGTGGGTTTTCGCTGATTTCTCTGGTAATGGTAGCTCAGTTGATGAAACTCGATCCTCAATCAATCGGTGTGTTACCGGACGGGGAAAGTGACCTCAGCTTTGATAGCTCAACCAAAGCGATTGAAGAGAGTTTATCCTCACAGAAGGCATTTCGCTCGCGTCAGTTCTGGATTCTATGTTTTATTGAGTTTGCGGTTTTTTTCTGCCTGTTCACCATAATTATCCATATTGTGCCTCATGCGCGGGATCTTGGAATGAGTCCGGCTGTATCAGCAGCGGTGCTCTCAACCATTGGTTCAATCAGTATCGTGGGCAGGCTTGTAACTGGATCCCTGATAGACAGGATAGGGGGTAAGCGATCCTTGATTTTCTGTTTCACCGTATTGATCGGAAGCTTAGCCTTGCTGCAACTGGCAACGACAACCTGGATGATGTTTCTGTTTGCTGTTTTTTATGGTTTTGCCCATGGTGGCTTCTTTACTGTCATGTCCCCCCTGATCGCAGAATCCTTCGGCACAGATGCTTTGGGTCAGCTTTTTGGAGTCGTTCTGTTTGTCGGCACTTTGGGCGGCACTATCGGCCCGACTGCATCTGGATATATATTTGATATCACGGGAAGCTATCAGGCTTCTTTTGCAACATTGGCCGGTTTTGCAATCCTTGGACTTCTCCTTGCCCTGCTTTTGGTATCAAAACACGGAAAGCTGTAAGCAAAGCATATAGAATATATAGATATATAGAGGGCCTGTGTTACGGTAATTTGTCAATACAGATTGATATAACACAGGGACTGGTTTTTAAGAAATAAGGGTAAAAAAGAGGGATATGTCGGAACATTCTATGGGATTCATTCGGAACAACGATAAACGGAACCTGGTACTTTTTCTGGGACTGTTCCTGCTGTTTGCTTTTATTGCAACAAGCATAGCCAGTTTCTTCGTTTCCAGGGGGGCAATTCGAGATTCCATACTATCGAGGGAGTTGCCGCTGACCAGCGATAATATATACTCTGAGATACAAAAAGACCTGCTTTTGCCTCTCTATATCTCGTCGACAATGGCCAATGATACCTTTCTGAGGGACTGGGTGATTGCCGGCGAACAAGATGAGAAACAAATCAAGAAGTACCTGTCTGAAATAAAGTCAAAATACGACACCGTATCCGCCTTCTATATTTCTGAAAAATCGAGAACGTATTACTATCATGGTGGAATACTGAAAACGGTTAAAGAGGAAGAACCCCGTGACAAGTGGTATTTTAGAGTCCGTCACATGGAAAAACCATATGAAATTAATGTGGATCCGGATTTGGCCAACAGGGACACCATTACCATTTTTATTAACTATAAGGTATTTGATTTCGACCATAAATATATTGGCGCAACTGGTATCGGGCTGACAGTAAATACGCTTAAACAAAAAATACAGGATTATCAGACCCGGTATCAGAGAAATATATTTTTTATTGACGGTCAAGGTAGGATCGTATTGCAGAATCAGGACAGTCAGACCAGATCCAGTGAAAGGGATAACATAAAAAATATCGAAGGCTTGTCATCCGTTGCTGATCAAATTCTGGGCAGCAAGAGTACGTCCCTCGAATATCAAGTCAACAATAGAACCGTTTTCCTGAACTCGAGATATATCCCTGAAATAAATTGGTATCTCATGGTCGAGCAGGGGATGGATGGCGCTCTGCAACCCATGCGCATGGTTCTTTATTTGAATATTGTCATCTGTTTGCTTGTTACTGTCATTGTCCTGATCATTGTTGCTTATACCATATTCCGTTACCAAAAGAACCTTGAAACCCGAAACCTTGAACTCGAAAATAAGGCCAGGCAAATCGAGGAGCAACGGCAACAACTCGAATTTCAAACAGTTAACCTGGCCGAACTCAATAGGCGACAGGAACATCTGAACCAGGAAAAGGATGAATTTCTGGGGATTGCGGCCCATGATCTTCGCTCTCCGCTCAGTGGTATTGTCGGAGCTGCCGAATTGATCTCAGCGGAAGAAGGGATTCAGACAAAGACACAGACCTTTGTTGAATATATTATCAAAACCTCAACAAACATGCTGGATCTGATTTCAAATCTCCTGGATGTCAGTGCAATAGAGATGGAAGAAGAGGTGGGAAGGTTGAAAGTCAATTACACTGAGGTTATTTCCAACACCATTAAGACCTTTACCATTCATGCCAAAACAAAACAGATTACCATTCAGACGTTGATACCGGAGGAACCTGTCTATTTGATGTCACAGCCGGAAAGGCTGTCAAATATTATCAATAATCTGATTTCCAATGCCATTAAATACAGTCCGTTGAAGTCCTCCATCGAGGTTGAACTCAGACAGGAACAGGGGCTTATTACATTTATTGTCAAGGATCATGGTCCTGGACTCAGCATGGAAGATAAAAAGATACTGTTTTCCCGTTTTGCCCGATTGAGCCCACAGCCCACGGGAGGAGAGAGCTCCTCCGGTCTGGGACTCTATATCGTGAAGAAGATGACAGAACGCCTGGGAGGGAAAGTGCGGTGTGAAAGTGAATACGGCGTCGGGACGAGCTTTATCGTTGATTTTCCAGTTAGTTAGAGGCTTCTGAAACAGCCTGCTTAATGGCTTTTATATGCTCCGGAGTGGTGCCACAGCACCCACCGATGATGTTAGCACCTGCTTCAAGCAGAGGACCAACCAGTTTAGCCATTTGTTCAGGTGTTTCCGGAAACACATCTTCACCATTAATATTCTGGGGCAGCCCCGCATTAGCGTGCACCAGTATCGGCTTGTCGGGGAAGGCAGACCTGATCTCTTTTACGATATCCACCATTCGCTCCATACCGTTTCCACAGTTCGTTCCGATAATATCCGCTCCTGCTTCAACAACGGCCTTTGCGTAAGCTGTCGGTGTCACGCCCATCATGGTTCGATATTCCCCTTTTTTCGTCAACTCAAAGGTGAATGTCGAGATGATTTCACAGGATGTGTGGTCCTTTACCGCCTTAATAGCCTGAAGAGCCTCGTCCAGTGCGAACATAGTCTCAATGCAGATAGCGTCAGCCCCACCTTTTTCAAGTGCGATTGCCTGCTCCTTGAAGGATTCATAAAGGGCGTCTTCTGTTACCTCTTTTGTCAATACCATTTTTCCCGAGGGCCCCAGAGAAGCTATTACCCATCTATCATCCCCAGCAGCTTTCCTGGAAAGGCGTGCAGCAGCTTCATTTATCTCAAATGCTTTATCTCCCAGATCATATTGTTTCAGTTTCAGTGATGACCCGCCGAAACTATTGGTTTGTACCATATCAGAACCTGCATCAAAATAACTCTTGGCAATTTCAAATACATCTTCAGGATGGGTAATGGACCAATGGTCGGGGCAGTCACCTGCTTTCAGTCCCTTATTATACAGATAGGTTCCCCAGGCCCCGTCAGAAATCAATATGCGTCCCTGTTCAACAGCCGATGTAATTTTTATCCTTCCCATGGTCAATTCTCCTGTAAGTGATCGATCTTGTCGTGATAGCAGTTTGAATAATCAATTGATATTACTCGTGTCAGTGATGACAGACTATGTCTGTATCAGTCCCATTATCTTGATCCAGTGCATATTTTTCTGTGAACAGGTGCTCTTCAAAAGCAGCTCGTCTTGATTGACAATCCGTTTTTGGGCACAACTGGCAACTGAAAAAGCGGATATCTGATTCAAACATCAGGCATGAGACGCTGCTCAGCGGTGTCATCAAAAAGCTGTCGTTCAATGAAACACCGATCTTCCGGGCTGCGTCTCCAAACAAGTCAAAGAGCCCTGTTTGTTGAGAAATTGGCCAGTCTATCAGGGATCCTGGTGTCATCAACGACGTCATTTCAATATTAAAACGGTCTTGCAGTGATGTTTCCACGGCCGTAATAGCAGTTCCCAAAGCAGCATTGGCAATGGATTTTGCCCAAAACTGATGGAGCATATTTGTTTTCGAATTTGCCCACTCATCAAGTTCAGTTCCACAGGTAGCCAGGGCAGGGTATGCCACCTGACGTTCTGCAAGATTGACACTTAGTACCCGACTGGTCAGGCATTTCCCATCAATGGTAATATGGTCCTCGCCCCTGTCAGCAATATCCAGTTTTAAAAAAAGGGCTTTGGGTTTTGCCAGCGTTTCGGCTTCCTTTACGATGCCTGTAAACTCTTTAATAAGGCGTTGTTTGCCTACAAGTCTCTGGCTTTCCAGCTGCTCGTCCAGATTCAGCTTGAAGGGTATTTGATCTAGTATGTACAGTTTTTGTTCCTGTTTCATTGTGATGAATATTTGTAATGTGCAGTTTCTCTGGCGGACGTTGGCCAGCCTATTTCATGACTGGTTAAAAAAGGAGATAATGATCATCAGCAGTGCAGAAAAGACCAGAAAAACACCAGCTACCGTCAGGGTGGCGGTGAACAGGTCGAACAGCAGATTGGCATGGGGTTGCGGTAGCTTTCCATTAAATTTTCGATACATGTTGAAAACATAAATATAAGCCGCTACACCAACTGGTGGAATTGTCAGTAGATACCGCATATGAGGGGCTGCTGCTTCCCGAAAATAATAGAGCACCGCACCCATCAGGGCCATAACCAGTCCTGAGGCGATAATCGACAAAATATTCGTTTTCAGAATGGTTTCTTCTATCACTCTGTGTCCTGAAAAAAATTTAGGATTAAGATTGAGGTTCCTGTCCTCCTCTACATCGTTAGCTGTCTGAGATTTGGTTTGTCAATTGCGGATATCAGGGTAAATTTCTCCATTATGATACTCAGTTTATCAGGTAGGTGTTAGAAAAAGGCACAAGAATGAATCCCCTCCCCTCCAGTCAGCGAAATTGACCGGCTTCGACGGTAATGATATCGCCATGTTTGAAAAAAGCGGAAAAACTTTTCATCACAAAAACACGTCCGCGCAGCCAGATGGTTCCAGAAATATTAATCTCACAGACTCCGGGTTCAAGCAAAATCATTTTCAGGTGTTTCAGATCTTCAAGTCGTTGGATGTTTTTGTCTGTTTGATGCAGATCAGTAATAGCAACAGGGTGTCCGGCAAGAGGATATCGCCTGTATTTTTCACAGGCATTTTCCTGAGCAACCAGTGATTGGAAGCAAAAAAAAATGCAAAAAAGCATCAAAATGCTGAGAAAACGAAAGGCTTTCATTATCCCCCACGGCTCCTGAAATATGATAAACGATAGAACTACTTAATCAATTTGAGTGTTTCCCTGGCGATTTTCAGTTCTTCATCGGTTGGAATAACGAATATCCTAGTAGATGACTGATCCATTTGGATTTCCCGGGCCTGGTTGGAGCTGGCCTGGTTCTTATCTGGATCCAGGGAAATACCTAGGTTATCGAGACCATCACAGACACGCGCCCTTATTTGAGGGGCATGTTCGCCGATTCCGGCGGTGAAGATGATGGCATCAACTCTTCCCAGAGCAGCAAGATAAGCCCCGATATATTTCTTGATACGATAGGAATACATTTCCAGAGCCGTTCGCGCGCGTTCATCGCCGCTTTCTTCAGCGGCAATGATATCCCGCATATCATTTAAGCCACAGATCCCTTTTAATCCACTTTGCTTATTCAGCAAGGTATTGATTTCGTCTATGGACATGTCAGAGTTTGAAGCCAGGTAGTGCGGAATTGAAGGGTCGATATCACCGCTCCTCGTTCCCATTATCAATCCTTCCAACGGAGTCATGCCCATGGAGGTGTCGATACTTTTACCGTTTTTAATTGCCGTGATACTGCCCCCGTTACCAAGATGAATGGTGATCAGGTTCAGGCCCTCAAGCGGTTGCTCCATCAGTCGAGAAGCTTCTTCTGCTACAAAATGATGAGAGGTTCCGTGGAAACCGTAGCGTCGGATTTTTAGTGACGTATACAGTTCATAGGGCAAGGCATAAAGATAGGCACTGGGTGGTATGCTTTGATGAAAAGCGGTGTCGAATACCGCAACCTGTATGGCTTTTGAGAATATTTTTTGCGCAACTTCGATGCCAAGAATGTTGGCGGGATTATGAAGCGGTGCAAGTGGAATGTTCTCGCGAATCGCTTCCAATACCTGATCATCAACGACAGTGGTTTTGCGTAATACTTCTGCTCCATGCACAACCCGGTGACCGACAGCATCGATTTCTGATGCATCCTGAATGACACCGGTTTCTGGGTCTGTCATTAATTTGACAATGGTTGTCAAACCTTCGATATGATCGGCAATAGGGTCCTTCAACACCCTTTTGTTTTCTGAAGATCCGTTTTGCATGACACAGGTGTGCATCCCTCCACCGGGTTCGCCAATTTTTTCAAGGTTGCCATGGGCCAATACTGTCTTGTTTTCGTTTGAAAACAGTTTGTATTTGATGGAGGAACTACCTGTGTTAATGACAAGAATTCTCATAAGATTCCCTTTTCTGCTTGTGCTTGAATGGCGGTAATGGCAACGGTATTAACGATATCTGGGACCTGGCAGCCGCGACTTAGGTCATTTACAGGCTTGTTGAGTCCCTGCATGATGGGCCCGATGGCCACGGCGTTGGTTGATCGTTGAACCGCTTTGTATGTGTTGTTTCCGGTATTCAGGTCCGGAAAAATAAAGACGGTTGCCCGACCGGCTATCTTGCTATTCGGCATTTTTGTCTTGGCCACCTCGGGATCAACGGCAGCGTCATACTGGATGGGCCCTTCCAATGGAAGATCCGGTTCGAGTTGATGGGCAATTTCAACTGCCTTTTTAACCTTTTCGACTTCATCCCCGATTCCAGAATCTCCGGAAGAGTATGAAAGCAGGGCGACGCGGGGTTCAACCCCGAAGAGCCGGGCTGTTTTAGCGGATTCGATGGCAATTTCGGCCAATTGTTCGGCTGTTGGGCGTGGATTGACCGCACAGTCGCCGTAAGCCAGGACCTGATCCTCCAGGCACATGAATATTACACTTGACATAATGGTGCTGCCGGGCTTGGTTTTCACAAACTCGAGCGATGGGCGCACGGTATTGAGTGTCGAATGAATAGCTCCCGAAACCATGCCGTCCGCGTGTCCCTTATAAACCATCATGGTCCCGAAATGATTGACGCCGGACATAACATCTCTGGCGTTATCCTTTGTAATGCCCTTGTGCTTTCGAAGACTATAGTAGGTTTCAACATACTCTTCAAAATACTTTGAAGTTGCGGGATCGATGATCTGGATGTTGTCAATTGCCAGGCCGAGGGCAGCAATGTTTTTTTCGATCTGCTCAGTACTTCCGAGCAGAATGAGGTCGGCTACATCCCGGTTGATCAAAATCTCGGCAGCCTGCAAGATTCGTCGTTCACCCCCCTCAGGCAGGACAATGGTCTGTTTGGATTCACGTGCCCTTTTTATCAGGCTGAACTCAAACATTTTAGGTGTCATGATGGAGGTGGAAAAGTCGACAATCCGTTTTCGCAACTCTGTTGAGTCAACATTGGATTCAAACAGGCCAAGCGAGACAGCGATTTTTTTCTGGTCTCCCGGTGAAATGGTGGCCTGAATTTCGTCTACCTTTGTTGCTGTGGTAAAGGTATCTGAAGATACTTTCAGGACGGGAACCAGGTCACGATACCCTTCCATGAGGTTGAAAAGTATATCATCCGGTTCCATATACCCGGTCAGGATGATACCGGCAATCTTCGGCATATTCTGAGAACGGAAAGCGGCAAGCGTCCCCAGAATAATATCCAGACGATCAACCGGGGTGATCACCAGGCTGCCCTCGGTTAAGCGGGGAAGATAGTTTTTCAGATTCATGGCCGCCACAACAAACCGGGACACCAGCCGGTTCATCTGGTTATGGCCGAAGATGACTTCAGCATCCAGCGCTTCGGCTACCTCTGACATGGTCAGGCACTCCAGGGTTTTTTCCAGGGGAATGGTATATATCAGATCTATTTTACTGTTAAAGCTCTCTTTCAACTGATCCAGCAGATTATCCTGGAGATTGACCGGGGTGCGGTTGAGAATCAGAGAGATGACTTCACAGCATTTCTCCTCAAACAGTTCGAATGCAAATCGGCAGGACTGGATGATCTCATTGATGCTTCGGTGATGTGCCTTGCCGACCATCAAGACCGGGCAGCCCAGGTTGTTGGCAATTTCGGCGTTCAGTTCGAACTCTATGGAAGAGGCTTCCCCTTCAAAATCGGTTCCCAGGCAGAGGACAAAGTTGTGATCGCCTTCCAGTTCTTTGTATGCAGCGAGAATCCCCTCCAGTAGTTTTTCGTGTTTCTTCTCAGCCATCAGGGATTGTGCCTCTTCGGTTGTGAACGCATACATCTTATCGTAGGGCACATCTAACTTATAGTGACTTGAAATCAGAGCCAGTGCCGGGTCTTTCCGGGCCTTCTTCACATTGATAATAGGCCTGAAAAAGGCGACTTTCCCGAGGTTTCTAACCAGGAACTCCATGATTCCCAGTGTGACTGTTGTTTTCCCGCTTTGAGGTTCGACACCGGTTACATAAAGATTTTTAGACATTGGATGAGTTGTGTGTTTGAGGAGGGGATAAAGGCTGATGGAACATCAAAAGTGTTATTGATGCCGGATGCGACAAGATAGATTGAAAAGCAGGGTGCCAATCAGATGTTTGAACGGTTGTTCCCCGGTTGATGAATACTGGTATCCTGATAAAGTGGCTGATTTCCTGTTGATCCTTCGGACTTTTTACTAAAAAAAAGACCGGTAATGGAAACCAGACGCATACAAACGGCTACGACTGAGAACACAAGTAACATTAGACTTCTTTTAAATATGTAGAGGTTACTTTTCATAGGGTATTTTAATCCATAGATGTTTGCTACATAGTCTGTTGCTATGATACCACCTCCATCGGTTTTTACAAATGCTTATTTCAAATTGATGGTGGAATAAGCATTGATGCAGATATTTCTCTGTATTCAACCATTCTTAATATCTGACGGTTCGAGATGGATCATTCTGTCAGGAAGAAACAGCTTTATATTTTACTAAAATTATGCTTTTACATTTTGCCGTGAATACGATCAAATAACGGATAACGTTTTTCGGTACAGGAACAGATTTAAAATTTGTACCGTGTAATGCAATATTGAAACAACGACAGATCAGATGAATAAGAAACAGACCCTTTCCATCCCCTATGATACTGAAGCTGAGCAGGCATTGCTTGGGGCAGTTATTGAGGATAACGATGCCTTGAGTGAAATAGCCAGTATCCTGACACCGACCGCTTTCTATAAGCCCTCCCATCAGCATATTTTCCGCGCCATGCTGGAACTGGTGGACATGCAACAACCGATTGATGAAGTGATTCTTGGAGACCAGCTTCGCACTTTAAATCAGTTGGATGAAGCAGGTGGATATGCCTATTTGGCGGAGTTGGTGGAGTGTGTTCCGAGCGCTGGAAATATTAAATACTATGCGAAAATAATCCAGGAGCATGCGCTATTAAGGGACCTGATTTCGACAACCTCGGATATCGGGCGAAAGAGCAGGGACCCTGAACAAAATATAAGCGATCTTTTATCAGAGGCAGAAAACAAGATTACAGAAATTTCAACACGTTCAACGGAGCGTAAGTACGACCATATTAAGGATATACTTGCCTCAAGCTTTAAACGGTTGGAAAAAATTTCCGAATCGACAGACGAGGTCACCGGTATTCCAACAGGGTTTGTAGACCTGGACCGCTTTACATCCGGGTTGCAGGACTCAGATCTGATCATTGTGGCGGCCCGCCCTTCTATGGGTAAGACGGCGTTTGCACTGAATATTGCCTCGTATGTGGCAACCCGGGCGGAAGACAAAGGGGCAATTCTTGTTTTCAGTATGGAAATGTCAAAAGAGCAGTTGGCAATTCGGATGCTGACGTCGGAATCGAAAGTTGACAGTAAAAAATTGAGATCCGGGAATTTGGAGCAGGAGGATTGGGACAAGTTGGCAATGGCGACGGAGAAATTGTCGGTTGTTCCCGTTTTTATAAATGATTCAACAAATCTTTCCCCCTATGAATTGACAACCATTGCCAAACAGTTGGACAAAGAGACTGAAAATGGTGTTTCACTGGTCATTGTGGACTATCTCCAGTTGATGAAGGGAAATCGACCGAATATGCCACGGGAACAGGAAATTGCAGAGATATCGCGATCCCTGAAGGGAGTAGCCAAGGATTTGAACATTCCGGTTGTAGCACTTTCACAGCTGAACAGGGCTCTGGAAAACAGGAGTGACAAACATCCACAGCTATCGGATTTACGGGAATCAGGGTCCATTGAACAGGATGCTGATATTATCCTGTTCATATATCGGGATGAAATTTACAATGATGACTCCCCGGACAAAGGTATCGCCGAGATCATTATCTCGAAACATCGAAATGGACCAACAGGTGTTATCCGATTGGCATTTATTGGGAAATATACTAAATTTGCGAATCTTTCCCGACAGGAACCCTAAATGCAGGATGACTATCCAAAATACCGTTTTTTCAAGGTTGAGAAAGTCATCGAAAAGGTGCTGAAGCAGAATAATCTGCAGGATGTACTCTATTTTTCACGCATTCTTAAACATTGGGATGTGATCGTTGGTTCCCCTCTTTCTAAAAAAACGTCTCCAATAAAGCTGGAAAACAGGGTTTTGTTTATTGGAGTAGCCGACTCGGCTTATTCTCATACGCTACGCTTTTATGTTTCTAAAATTATTGATTTGATCGCCTCTCCGGAGATTTGCGGCGAGGGTGTCGTTAAAAAAATTGCCTTTAGAACTGTCAGCATGCCGAAAATCAGTAAAAGTAAGCAGGAACCTCTTCCTCCGACAGTTAATCAACATATGCTGAGCGAGCCAGACCAGACCCGTGTTGCGGAAACATCATTTCGCATCAAAGATGAACGTCTTCAGAAGCAATTTTCGCGTTACATGGGAAAGGTGATTTCTAAATAATACTGTAAATAAACCGTAAAATTGAGTAAAATAAGCCGCCCCACGAAAAAGAGAAAGCCGCCGTACGCCAGAAAGCGTTTCGGGCAGCACTTCCTGACAGACCCATCCATCATTACTCAAATCATTGCTGGAGCGCGCATAGCCCCCGAAGACCACATTATTGAAATCGGTCCCGGGAGGGGGGCATTGACGCGACCATTGGTTGAGCGGGGAGCCAGCCTGACGATAGTGGAACTGGACAGGGATCTGGTAGCTGGTTTGAAAAGCGAATTCGAGGGAAACCGTCAGGTAAAGGTTGTCGAGGGAGATATACTGAAAACGGACTGGAATGAACTGATCAATCCGGACAAAAGAAATAAGATTGTAGCAAATTTACCCTACAACATATCCTCTCCTATTTTCTTTAAACTGGTTGCCTATCGGCAAAATCTGGATTCCGTCGTGATTATGGTTCAAAAGGAACTTGCCGAGCGGCTACAACATACCGGTGATGGGAAAAAACTGAAGGATTACGGCATTTTATCTGTGGTTGCAGGAAATACCTTCACCGTCAACAAGATATGTGATGTTCCGGCATCCTGTTTTTCTCCAGCTCCGAAGGTGAATTCCACCGTGATCAGGTTGATTCCGAAAAAGGTGGCGTTGGAGGGGGAAGATGACTTTTTTGCTTTTGTCAGGCAGGCGTTCAACAACAGGCGGAAACTGTTTACATCCTTTCTCCTTCGCGAACACGCGTCACTCTACGAAGCGCTTCCAACGAAAGACCAGGATTTTCTGAAGGGACTTCGCCCGGAAAATCTTCTGCCAGAGCAATATTTCAGGCTTTTTTCCGGGCAACCACTCCTGGATTGATCTCTTTAGTCTGTAAAATCGTTTGAGAACACTTCAGAGAAATCCATCACCGAAAAGGGTTCCATTTTAATGCCGATACTTCCCTTTCGAATCCAGATCTTAACAATATTGAATGCTGTTCCGTCGCTTTGTGAGACGGTCTTTACATTCTCCGCAAAAACCACATCTTGTGTCTTGAATTCCAGGAACGCCCCATTGCTCGACAAGGGATTCAGCCGGATATAGATTTTATCCGGGTTGCTGTCCTGCTGCTTGGGCTGCCCAATATAAGGGATTGCCTCCTTCATCAGGCGATTCGGGTCACTGTATTTTTCGAGCTCTCTGTTTCCCGCGATTACTTCAATGATGTCCGATGTCAATTCATCCTCCTAACCAGTCATAAATATTGGTGGTTCCTGATTCCAGGCCCCTTTATACCTATCTTATAGCATACATACTCAGAATTGGCAATCAGGGTTCCCCTATCATATGTTAAACCAAAGGCAGCAGTATCGGGTTTCGGATCAGATTGGATTCGGAATGTGGATGAAACAGGTTTCCAGTTGACAACTGGACTCCAAACGCTCACCCAACGACTGAACGCCAAATAACTCAGTACTATAATGTCCAGCGCTGATGAAGTGAACGCCATACTCTCGACTCATGGTGTAGTTCTGCTCGCTGATTTCACCCGTAAGAAAGCAATCGGCACCTGCTTCAATCGCATCTTGAAAATAGCTCTGTGCCCCACCGGTCACGATGGCTACTTTTTTAATGACGTCAGGGCCATATGGGAGTACCTGGGGTTCTCTTTCCAGGACAGTGGACACGTGTGCCGCCAATGCATCGATGCTTTTTAATGTTGTATTTCCCATAATCCCTTGCGAATACTTACCGGTGTGCGCGAAGGGCTGTAAATCCTGCAGTCCTATTCTGCCGGCAAGTTGTACATTATTACCAATTTCTGGATGAAAATCCAGGGGCAGATGATAGGCAGCGGCTGCGATACCGGAGTCAAACAGTACGCTAAGTTTCTGTTTCATGGGACCGCGTATGATTCTTTCAGCTTTGTCCCATATCATGCCATGGTGCGTGATGATCAGGTCGGCATTTGCCTCAATTGCTTTACCAATCAATTCCAGTGAGATAGAAACGCCTGTCGCAATACGTTTAACCTGGCGATTGTCCCCCTCGACTTGAAGGCCGTTTGGGCAGTAGTCCTTGAAATCATCAATTGAAAGCAATTCATTGCAGAAATTAATTATCTCTACCTGGTTCATGTGGTGCCCCAAAAAATGTTAACTTGAGTAAATGTCAGACAACTTACGGACATTTGCATCCAGTGAATGTGCTTGCATTTCGATTGCACGGTAACCAGCGTCACCCATTTCAGAAGCGGTTTTTGGGTGATCATGGCACAAACGGAGGAACGCGCCTAATTCATTAGAATCCTGCACAATTTGGAGTCCTTTCACACTTGTTAGCAGGTCTACTTCATCTTTGAAGTTTGTTGCGTAGGGGCCTATGCAGACCGGTTTTTTATACCCGACGGCTTCAACCATATTCTGGCCACCCCGGTCACAGAGTGATCCACCAACAAATATGGCATCAGCGAGAATGTACCAGGATTTAAGCACCCCCATCAGGTCAATCACGAGAATATGATCCAGTCCCTGGAGTGAGCTTTTATTTTGTATCTTTGAAGCGAACGAAAAATTAATATTTTCCTGCTTGAGAAGCCTGGTAAACTCGTCGTGTTTATCGGGGTGTCTTGGAATCAGAACCATTTGAAACCCTGTCAGTTCCTTATGAAGATATCGCCAAGCTGATATAATGGGCTTCAACTCTTCCGGCTGAATAGAGCCGGCAACGAACAAAAATCGAGTATCAGCTGTGAGGTAGCTGGACCTGATCGCTGCCAGAGATTCTTCTACAGGGAGAGCAGGAATTTCGTACTTCAGGTTTCCCTGGGTGAATATTCGGTTGGCAGAAACCCCAAGTTTTCCAAACCGTTCAGCTGATACATCATCACGGGCCAGGACCCAATCAATCCGGGAAATGGTTTTTAAAAGCAGTCTTTTAAAGGATATATATTGCTTGAAGTGACGGTCACTCAGTCTGCCGTTAACGATGGTTGTCTGCCCGATTTTCGACATCAGTCGTATCATGTTTGGCCAGATTTCGGTCTCTATCAGGATCAGATGTCCGGGACAGCTATGTTTGATAAACTGGTTAAGCGTCCAACTGAGGTCAAAAGGGGCTACTCCCACAGGCACCTTTGTCTCTCTGCATCCCAGTTCCCTCGATTGAACGGTATTCGTGGTAATGAAAAATGAGAGGTAGGGGTCTTTATCCTTCCAGGCGTTGATCAATTTGATGGCAATGCGGATCTCCCCAATGGACGCTGCGTGCACCCATATCCTTTTTGAGGAGGATCCCTCTTCAGCAGGAAAGGGTGTGGGAAACAACCTGGCACGGAAATTTTGTCGAAACCGAGGGTCAATCAGGGCTTTGATTGCTAGTAGAGGGGAGAAAACCACCAGCAGCATAATGTACAACAGATCAAAAACAGACAAGCCGACCCCGCGATCTCAATTTTAGTTCGATCAGGTTGTTTCCTGATAAATCTCATATGACTGAATTCCTGCTTTGTCCAAGTCTTCGTAAGTGTTGACAGAAATGGCGTCAAATGGCAAGGGGATACAATTCAGTGTGAGACCATTGTCCAGGGCTCGCATTTGTTCGAGTGAGTAAGCTTTTTCCAACGGCGACTGTTCCATGTTACAGAATTTCTTCAGGAAATCGGGGGTGTAGATGTAGACGGATGTGTGTTTCATTGCACATCCAATGGGATCTCTTGTAAAAATCAATGCATTGTCCTGTTTATCCAGCACAACTTTGGCGACATTGCGGTCCGCCATTTCGAATTCAGGTAGTTCTGCGACAGTCGTCCAGAACTCTGCAAGGTTTTTGCGCTTTTCCAGTTCAACCGCCAGTTGCTTCAGCAGGTTTGGGTCGATAAAGGGTTCATCACCTTGAACGTTAATGATGAAATCAAAACTCCCCAGTTTTTCTTCCAGAATGTTGTAAGCTTCCAGGACCCGCTCGGTGCCGCAGGTGTGGTTGCTGGAGGTCATAATCGGATGAAGACCGTCTATATCGGCGCACTCATCCAGGATCAGGCTGGAGTCAGAGGCAAGAGCAACAGGCTGCAGGCCACTTTGCAGAATCCGGTCGATGGTGTGCCGGACCATGGTTTTTCCGTTGAACTTGAGAAGTGGTTTGTTCGGCATCCTTTCGGATCCGATCCTGGCTGGTACGATAACGATTGATTTCATGAGCTAGGCTTTATTGGATGTCAGCTGCTTGACCGTTCGGACCAGGTGCAGAAGATGTTGAGGATTCACCCCTTTATCTATGCCGTGTCCCAGATTGAAAATATGTCCAGTATTCCCCTTAAATCCGTTGATAATCGCTTCAGCCTTCTGGCTGATAACATCCGGCCGACAGAAGAGAACGCTTGGATTCAGGTTGCCCTGCAGGGCTACATTGTCACCAATCCGATTTTGGGCTTCGCCAATATCTGTTTTCCAATCAAGGCCAACCACGTCTGCTCCTGTTTGCGACATCAGGTCGAGTAGGTGATTGCTTCCATTGATGTAATACACAACCGGGACCTCCCCTTTCTTATCAAGTGAGTCGATTATTTCGGAGACATATGGCAGAATGTGCTCTTTGAAATCAGCCGGTCCGAGCAGACCGGCCCATGTATCAAAAAGCTGTACCATTTGTGCCCCATTCTCAATCTGGTAATTGAGATAATTGATGGTCATCCGGGTCAGCTTTTCCATCATGAGATGGGCGCTTTTCGGTTCATCAAAGAAAAACGTGCTCAGTTTGGAGAACAGTTTCTGATCTTCATTATCAAAGAGGTAGCAAGCCAGAGTGAAGGGAGCTCCCGCAAAGCCGATTACCGGTGCCCTTCCATCAATCTCTTTTCGCAACAGTCGCAATATCTCTCCCACATAGGCTGAGGCATCGGATGGGTCGGGGATGGCAAGTTTTTCGATATCCTGAACAGAGCGGACCGGATTTTTAATGACGGGACCAGGCGTAAAATCCAGGTCGATTCCCATACCCATCAGTGGTGTCAGAATATCTGAAAACATAATGACGGCATCGACCTCCATCAGATCGAGAGGTTGAATGGACACCTCTGCAGCCAGTTCTGGATTCATGCACAGATCCAGAAAGCTGCCTGCCTTTTCCCTGACAACCAGATATTCAGGCAGGTATCGGCCTGCTTGACGCATAACCCAGATCGGTGTTCGTTCAACGGGTTGCTTGAACGCAGCCCTGACTAGCAGTGAATTCTGGCTACTCATGTAATTTAATCCTCTTTGAAAAACTCTACCTGGTAAGTAGACAGGTTGACGGGATTTTTTTCCCAATAATTTTTGCTCAGCCCGGCCTTTCGACACAATTCGCCGACGAAATTCTCGCGGACCGGGATGGATTCCCACACCTGCGGCAGGAAAGTAGCTCTTTTCCCTTTGGCTGAAAGAACAACCCCATCCCTATCCGGCACTATCTTGGACACTTTATCAAAGCTGGAATCACCCTCAACATCCTGAGGGATACTCAGGATGGATATTTCAATGACGACTCTATCCAGTTCTTGTGGTGTTAAACGGTCAAAACGGTGGTCATCGAATGCAGCTGCCTTACTCAAATCAACTACGTTCTTATAGAGAGACTGGTCAGACTCTATGCGGCCGATGCATCCCCTGAGGTTTCCATTTTTAAGCAATGTGACAAATAGACCATTGCTTTCTTGAAAAGGTGCCGTATCATAGATGTCCAGGTCATTACGGCTGCCGTTCAGCTCATTTTCCAATACCTTTCTAGCAAGATCGAGAAGTTTCTTTTTGTCTTGAGCGTTCATTTTGCGTGATTAGTATGAGAATTGCTCTTGGTTGTGCCGGATTGTCAACTGGTTGCCTCCGGTTGTACTTTTTTCACAATGTCCGACAATACGCGCTTCAATCTCATATTCCCTGGCGATTGTCAAGATGTCATCTGCAGACGATTCGTCTGTGAACAGCTCCAATCGGTGTCCCATGTTAAACACCGGATACATCTCTTGAAGGCCGTAACCCTTTGTTTCGATGATATAGGAAAAAACGGGTGGGATGGGAAACAGGTTGTTTTTAATATAGTGAATCTCCCGACCGAATTTGAGGCACTTGGTCTGACCCCCACCCGTACAGTGAACCATGCCATGGACCTTTCTCGGATGCTGCTGCAACAGACTGCGAATCAGGGGAGTATAGGTACGGGTCGGGGAAAGTACTGCCTGACCCAGTGTCAAAGGAGTTCCCTCAAGGGGGGTCTCGATCAACCCCTTCCCACAGTATACCAGGTCTGATGGAATCTCAGGAGAAAAGCTCTCGGGGTATTTTTTTGCGTAGACCGACGAGAAACAGTCATGTCTGGCGGCTGTCAAACCATTGCTTCCTATGCCACTATTGTAAGTGTTTTCCCATTTTGACTGCCCAAAACTGGCAAAACCGATAATCACATCCCCAGGTTTGATTCTGTCCAGATCAACAACCGCATCTCTCCTTAGCCTGGTTGAAATGGTACTGTCTACAATCAGTGTGCGGACCACGTCACCAACATCCGCAGTTTCGCCGCCACAAAGATCGATCGATATGCCGAACTGAGACAGCGTCTGACTGATGTCGGAAAAACCCTCGATAATGGTTTGAATCACCTCGCCGGGAATAAAAAACTTGTTACGGCCAATGGTATTTGAAAGCAGAAAATGGTCTACAGCTCCCACACAGGCAAGATCATCCAGGTTCATTACAAGCGAATCAACCGAGATGCCTTTAAAGACCGACAAATCGCCGGTCTCCTTCCAGTACAGGTATGCCAGGGACGACTTCGTTCCCGCACCGTCCGCATGCATTAAAAGGCAATAATCGGAATCACCGGTGAGGGTGTCTGGGAGAACCTTGCAGAATGCGCCTGGAAAAATTCCGGGATCCACATTTTTGATTGCTTCGTGGATCTCGCTTTTACTGGATGAGACGCCTCTTGATAAATAAATGTCTGATTCTGTCATATCTTGAATCCGGGATTAAGGTCCTGTATCAGATCCGAATAAATCATTGTATTGTTGCTGTCAGCCAATGGAGAGCGCTGTATCTGCGAACTCCTTATCGGATGTGCTTTTCATCAGGAGCATTCGAACTGCTTTTGCTCCGTCAAAGCCAGTGATATATCGTGTCATGTGCTTGCGAAACTCTTTCAGTGCGGGCTGCTCTTCCTTGCAGCGCCTCATCAGTTGATAGTGTTCAAGCATGATCTCTATCTTATCCTTGAGGGTAATTTTCGCCCGTTTTTCATCAGACCAGAATATCCAGGGATTACCCATTGCAGCCCTGCCGATCATGTATCCATCAAGGTTTTTTAATTGTAACAGAGCTTCGTCTTTTCCTTTCAGATCGCCATTTCCAATGACTGGAATTGAGACCGCTTTCTTCAATTCGTATATCGGGCCCCAGTCTGCTTCCCCCCTAAACTTCTGGTTGTAGGTTCGACCATGTACGGTGATAATCTGAGTACCGGCATCGATCAGCGCTTTGACGAAATCAATCAGCTGCTCCGAATCTGTCCACCCAAGGCGGGTTTTTACCGTAACCGGAAGTGTGGTGTTTTTGCAACAGGCTTCGACCAGTCTGCAGGCAAGATCACGATCCTTCATCAAACTGCCGCCGGTGTTGGATTTGATGATCTTTTTGGACGGACACCCCATATTGATGTCAAAACCAGTAATCCCGCTGTCCTTAAAGGTATCAACGGTTTTTCCGAAGCTCTCCGGGTCATTTCCGAAAATCTGAATGAAATAGGGCAGCTCAAACTGATCAAACACCAGTCGCTTACGCACCTGTTCGCTATGCTCGATACCATGAACGCTTGTAAACTCACTGTAGAGCACAACTTCAGGGTTCAGTTTTCGGACAATCTGCCGGTAAGCGGCATCAGTGTAGCCGTCCATTGGTGCCAAACAGGCAATCGGTTTATTGAACATCCCGGTTTATGAGCTGAATAATTCGCTTGAAATGTTTAAAAGACAGGGTGTAACGGATTTCATGTTTTTCAATCAATTATCCAATTAATTAGGGTTATTGTGAACCCTTTTTTAAAAAACTTTCGGAAAAAGCCGATGGACAATTTTGTTACTATGCCTTAGCGTCTATGTTTTACAAGCACGATCTCGATTGACGATTAAGACTTGATTAAATCCAGATCAGTTTTATACAAGTCTACTTTTCTGAAGAAAGCGTTTGAAACTTCAAGAACCAGAAGAACTAATGAGGGTCAACAGGGTTTTTCCCTGTGACAAAAAGGGGCAGAACGTATCCTTTATGGCCTGCCCGATGTGTGAGTTTTATACCTGTTCTCAATTGACCAGTGAACAGATCAGGGAACTGAATCTGTCACCCATGATGGACAGGCAAGTGGTAAAACTGATTCCAAGGAGATTGAAATTGTTTATTATCAAATATTTGGACGGCTCGCTGAAGGAAGCGCCCGACTTGGATCCGAATAATCCGGACCGACAGTTAATGCAGGATGTTGATACTGTTTTTCAGATAGGAAAAGAGTTGGTGCCAGTCATTGTGCTGAAACCGAAACCCAAGCAGGAACGTGATCAAATTGTCAAAATGGCGATAGATGCAAAAAAGAAATAGAACAACATAAGGAAACGGAATGAGCCCAGCAAAGAAGGACTACTCCTCTTTTGATCATCCTTTCATCCTGCAGTTTTTATTTAACCCGCGACCTGAAGGGGGCGGGGCTAAAACAGGTGAGACGTTCCAGGAAATAATGATACCTGTTTCAGAGGGAGAGGTGATTGGATCTCGCTTCTATGCGGTCCAAAAGAGTACGCCTGTTATCCTGTTTTTTCATGGTAACGGAGAAATCGTTGAGGACTATCACGACCTGGCTCCCATGTACGGAAAGATGGGACTAAATTTCTTTCCCGTGGACTATCGTGGATATGGTAAGTCATCCGGCAATCCGTCTGTCTCTTCCATGTTAAATGACAGCCACGATGTGTTTACGCACGTCGTAGCGTTCCTGAAGGACGAGGGGTACACGGGTCCATTGGTTGTGATGGGGCGATCACTCGGCAGTGCCGCAGCACTGGAAATCGCAGGCAGCTATTCGGATCGTGTGGATGGGCTGATCATTGAGAGTGGCTTTTCTTTTGCACTGCCCTTGCTACAGTTAATCGGGATCGATACGGACAGTCTTGGCCTTGATGAGGAAGAGGGTTTTTCAAACTACAGCAAAATTAAAGGATTCAATAAACCAACGCTCATCATTCATGCAGAACATGATCATATCATCCCTTTCAGCGATGGAAAGTACCTGTATGAAAACAGCCCGGCTGAAAAGAAACATCTGTTAATGATTGCGGGTGCTGATCACAATAACATTTTTGCTGTGGGATTGCAGCAATATCTAAAGTCAGTACAGTTGCTTATAAACCTGATTGACCAGGGTTGAGTGCCCATTTACCGAAAAGTGAACCGGGCATCTGGATTTTTAGTCTATGGTGGCAATGATTTTTTGTGAATCCGGTTGACCTAGACTAATGGCAAACAGTAAACTGACTGCTACAATCAGTTGAACAAGGGCTGAAGAAGCCTGTGTTGAGCCCTGGGCGGCTGTATTCCACATTTGGAACAGTTTGATTCAGGCAACTGATATTTAAGTTAAATTAAAGGAAAAAGTGAGCTCAGAAGATAAAATACTCATGCAGGGAACAGTGCTTGATTCATCCAAAGGGGTATTCCAGGTTCAATTGGAAAATGGACATACCGTTATTGGTCATCTGTCAGGAAAGATGAAAAAGTACTATATCCGTGTATTGAAGGGTGATGAAATAACCATCGAGTTGTCCCCTTACGATTTGCAAAGAGGACGGATTGTGGAACGAAAGAAGATTGAGCGGAAAGAGGGAACTTCCAAAAAAGCGTTGAAACACAGACAGTACAAGAAACGCTAGTAGAACAGACTGGCCTCGATTGATTTCGCTTCGCCTTATCCCTTGAAAAATATCACACCCCACACCAATCAGGGACTTCCCAAATCTTTTCCGGATTGAACTGCTTGTTACCAAGAAAGGTGTTCCCGGCACTTATTTGCCGGGTTGACTTACTTAGATCGTGTCAGCTTTTCTTTCAGGCGTGACAAGAGGTTCTTTATTGTTGGGGCTTTCTTCTCTTTATTGACAAGCTCTTTCAACTGTTTTCCGGGTTTGAACACCGGCACTGTTTTTTCTGGAATATCAATGGCTTCACCTGTTGCGGGGTTTCTGCCCTTCCGAGGTGCCCGTTTTTTCGCCTGGAAGGTACCGAAACCATGCAGTTGAATCCGATCTCCCTTGACCAGTGATTCTGTAATCCTGCCGATAGTCGCTTCCAGGATCAGTTCTGTTTCAGCCTTTGGCAGGCCGGAATCCTGAGAAATCAGCTTGATGAGTTCTGACTTTGTCAGATTGTTTTCCATTCCCTCTCCTTGTCAAGTGTTGGTTAATGGTGCCGTTTCAGTCTCCAAGATAGCTTTATTTTGAAACGGATAAAAAGTCAAATTGATTTTTGTTAAGACTTGAGAGAAACCTGTAACAATTTATAATGTCTCCATTTTTTTAATAAGACGATCCTGCCATGGCATTTCTTTCTCCAGTTGAGATGCCAGTTGAAACAAGGTATCTTCCTCTCCAAAGCGTCCGATAAACTGCACACCACATGGAAGTCCGCTTCTTGTTACGTGGAGCGGTAGCGACATGGCAGGTTGTCCGGTAAAATTGGCGAGTTGAGTAAAGGGTGTTTTGGAAAGGCTTTCAATCGACAGCTGATCGATAATGCCTGAAGCCTTCATCAGGCGGCCCAGTCCAAACCGATTGACAAACCCAAGCAACGCCTGTTCAGCAGGCTTTGGCTTGAGTTCCCCGATTTTAACAGGGGGAGCAGCCATGGTGGGTGTCAGGTAAAGGTCATAATTCTGGTGGAATTGTCCCATGATGCGGGCAGCCTTGTCCCACTCCCGCATGGCGCTGACAAAATGTCCGGCCGAGTAGGTTCGTCCCATCAGGCCCAGCATCCAGGTCAGGCTCTCCACATCCGTTCGTTTGGTTTTACGTCCCAGAACAGTTTTCATCTGCTCAATGTCAGCGGCAATTTCACCAAAATAGAGGGTCATGTAACTTTTAGCCAGCGAGATGCCGTCGATTTCCGGGGTAGCTTCCTCAACATGATGGCCAAGTTGTTCCAGCATTTTGGCTGTTTTTGCAACAGCTTCTATACATTCACCATCCACCTCCATTTCGACAGGAGATTTTGTGCTGAATGCAATTCTCAGAGGTGCTGGCGTCATCTCAAGCATCTCCAGATAAGTCTTTTCCGGAGGGGGAATGATATAGGGCGCCCCGACATCTGTACCCTGTGTAATATCCAACATGGCAGCGCTGTCTCTTACTGAACGGCTGACGATATGCTCTGCAACAGCTCCCTGCCATATCTGACCATAGTCAGGGCCGGTCGGGTTTCTTCCTCGGGAGGGTTTAATCCCGAAAAGCCCGCAGCATGAAGCAGGAATTCGGATGGAGCCACCACCGTCACCGGCGGAAGCCATTGGGACCATGCCGCTGGAGACGGCAGCTGCTGACCCACCGCTGGATCCTCCAGGTGTGTGATCGGTATTCCAGGGATTGCGGGTGGCGCCATGAAGCTCCGGTTCGGTGTAACCCAGGAGTCCAAATTCAGGGCAGTTTGTTTTACCCAGCGTCACTAGTCCAGCCGACTTGAAGCGTTTTACCAATTCGCTGTCCTGTTCAGGAATATAGTTTTTATACGCCTTACTGCCATTAGTCAATGGAACACCTGCATAGGCGGCAAGAAGATCTTTCAGCAAGAATGGAACCCCTGAAAACGAGTTCTCCGGCAGGGTACTGTTAACTGATTTACGGGCAAGATCAAACATCGGTGTCACCACTGCATTGATTTCTGGGTTCAGTTTTTCGATACGCAGAATAGCAGCTTCGCACAATTCTGATGCAGATATCTCCTTTTTTTGAATCAGTTCCGCCAGGCCTAATCCATCGTATGTCAGGTACTCTTTAAATTCGCTCATTGTCTCCTCTGTTGATCATGGGGTGCCTGTCAGGACATGGTTTTCCAGTTGTGGTTTTGTTTCTTTTTGCGTTTTTATCTATAGATGTAACAGCCGTAAAAATCAAGGTTAAAAAAGAATGCGCTGGCAAATGAAGTGAAAAATGAAAAACTTGCGATATTTAGGACTGGATGATAGCGTGAATGCGAGCAGGAGAACGATGTATACTGTGTTTATTGCAGTTAGTAGGGGAGAAAATTTCAGAATTTAAAAAGGGGTGGACGCGATGACAACTGACATTGAAAAATTGGCAGATATGATTGCCAAGGCTCAAAAAATTGTGGTGTTTACCGGTGCTGGAATTAGCACGGAATCGGGCATTCCTGATTTCAGGAGTCCCGGCGGTCTCTGGACGAAGTATAAGCCAATAGAGTTTTCAGATTTTATCTCGTCAGTGGAAAAACGAAGGGAATCCTGGCAGATGAAATTTGCCTCGGAAAAGGTCATGAAAAGCGCAAAGCCGAATAAAGGACACCGGGCCGTGGCTGAATTGATGGTTCTTGGAAAACTGTCGTGTGTGATTACTCAGAATGTGGATGGACTACATCAACTATCTGGTATTCCGGATGAAAAAGTAATTGAACTTCACGGTAATGCCACATATGCGAAATGTCTGGATTGCGGTAAACGGTATGAGATGGCTGAAATAAAGGAGTTGTTTTTAAAGGAAGAAATCCCACCGAACTGTGATGCATGCGGTGGGATTATCAAATCAGCAACCATCTCATTTGGCCAGTCCATGCCAGTGAATGAAATGCAGGAGGCTGAACAGGAAACCCTTTCCTGTGACCTCTTTATTGCGATTGGATCCTCTCTGGTGGTATATCCTGCTGCCGGATTTCCTCAGATCGCGAAGCAGAACGGGTCAAAGCTGGTTATCCTCAATCGGGATGAAACAGGTCTGGATGGATATGCCGACCTGGTTTTGAACATGGAAATTGGTGACACACTATCCACCGCTGTTGGAAAAATTGAAAACCGGTGATGGTCTTTTTCTGAATTTATGATTCTTTTTCGCGCTTAAAGGCTATTGCCAGCTGGTCTGAATGGGGCTTCGGTCCACCTGGTAGTGATATTTCATGCGTGGATATCCCATAATTAATACAGAATAGATTTCATGATTCAGTGGTATATTCAGTGCGGATAGAATCTCTTCGTTCCCCCTGGCGACGATTTCAAACAAACCGATATAAGTGGACTCAATTCCCATGGTTCGGGCCAGAAGGCTGACAGTTGTGGAGGCAATGACACAGTTGTCTTTTGGGGCGCTGCTGTCTTTTGGTGAATGGAAGATCAATACCGCCGGCGATTTGTGGAATATCGGATCCAGCCCTGCATTTTCAGCTTCTTTTAGACGTTCCCCATATATTCTTGTCCGTGACAGCTGTTCTGGAACACTCTCTTTGTTCGTTTCCAACTCCTTGATTCTTTGATCAGCCGCAGCACCAAACTTTTCAAATATCGTTACGGTTTTCTCAGAGAGCTGCTTGATCAACTCCTTATCCTGCAGCACCACAAGTTCAACCGACTGGATATTGCTGCCGGTTGGTGCATAACGGCAGGCATCGACCAGAATTTCCAATTCCTCCCTGGCAATCAGCTTGTTCTTGAAATGCCGATGGCTTCTTCTATTTCTTATAAAATCAATAAACTGCCCAGTCTCAAAGTTTGCTTCCGGTTTTACAGGCGGAAAATTTTGCATATCCAATAATTTATGCGTGATAGCCTGTGGATCGCATAGGGAGATGCAATGGCCGCAAAGATTGCAGTTTAAGATATTCGCCTGCCCGACAATCGTATCATCAACCTTACTGAATACGCGTGGGCAACGTACGACACAGAACTTACACCCATTACATTTTTCTTGATCAATTGAAATCCAGTTTGATGTCATATGAGTCCTAATAGATAAATTTGGGGGAAAAATGGTGGAAATTCTCTGGAAGCTAATAGATACGACATTTGTTTGTAAGAGATGCCAATTCTATTTTTTGTTTTTTATGATCATGTAGGTGGCAAGACATTTTGCGATCAGGTCTCCATTTGAGTTTCGAACCTCAACATCACCTATGGCTGTTCTTCCGCCCCTGTGGACGATTTTGGCCTCTGCGATGATGTCCCCTTCACTGATTGGTTTAATATAATTTATCTTCATCTCGATAGTCAGCAGGGTCTCGTTGCGATCAATCAGTCCCAGCAATGCTACAGCTACAGCGGCATCAGCCGGTGAAAAAATGGCGCCTCCATGGGCTACTCCGTCAGGTTGCGTCAATTTCTTTTCAAAAGGCAGTTTGACGACAGCCCACCCTTTTTTGACGTCAACGAGTTCCATGCCAAGTAGCTTCCAGTAAGGCACATTGACTTTCATCTTCTCTATCAGTGATTTTCTGAAATTTGGGGCAATATCTTCGTATTCTGGCATGTCATGACTCCCTGTTAAAATCTGTTGTTTTACCTACGGCGATTCATGCAATTTATGTAAAAGATCTACGTAATAGGCATTTTTTCGAATCAGTTCTTCATGATTTCCTCTTTCCACTATTTCACCATCTTTCATCACCAGGATCTGGTCTGATTTCTTTATGGTGCTGAGCCGGTGTGCGATGGCAATGACAGTTTTGGTGGCAAATATATTTTCAATGGCGTTCTGAATCAGGTTTTCTGTAATGGAATCCACTGAGCTGGTAGCCTCGTCCAACAGGATCAATTCACTGTCGCTCGCCACTGAACGTGCAAAAGATATCAACTGTCCCTGCCCGGCTGACAGGTTCGTGCCGTGCTCAATCACCTGGTACTCCATTTTATCCGGCAGTTGATCGATAAAGCGGTCTGCGTATACATAAGCAGCGGCCTGTTTAATTTTTACTTCATCGATTCCTTCGCGCTGCAGTGATATGTTGGATGCCAGGCTTTCGTTAAACAGGAACACATCCTGCTGCATCATGGTGATCATTCTGAACAACTCTTTTCTGGGTATCGCTGACAACTCAATTCCATTGAGCCTGATTGATCCAGTATAGTCCTGATAGGTTTTGGTCAGCACTTTTAAAATAGTCGTTTTCCCAGCACCTGTTTTGCCGACCAGCGCGATTTTCTCTCCTTTGTTCAGACGAAAGGAGACGTTGTTTAGAATAGGAGGTCCATCAGCTTTATAGCGAAAGGTGACACGATCACATTCCAGGGATTCGAAACTGTCTAATTGTTTTTTCAGCGATTCCGAAATCGGTTCTTCTGACTCGTCAGGTTGTTGTGAAAACAGGTGATGTATATGTTCCAAAGCTGCCAGTGCCCGTTGAATCACAGCAATCTGTTGCGTAAACTCACGGATGGGAATGAATATTTTACTGAGGGTATTGATAAAACCGATCAGGATTCCAATAGTGATCGCCTCTTCCAGGACAAGTCCGGCACCATACCAGATAATAATTGCCATTGTGAGGGAAGTCAGCCCCTCGATCACAGAAAACAGGGAGGCATCATAGCTGTTGGATCGGGTCTGGGATTTAAGAAATCGTTGATTTTTTCCCTTGAACTGTTGCAGGACTTTTACTTCGGCATTATACAGTTGCACTGTCTTCATACCGTTCAGGCATTCCTGGAGAAAGGCGGTGGCGTCTGCCAGCGCTTCCCGGGCCGTATTATAGTAGTAACGTAGTTTTTTCCTGAGGTAACGAGCCAGCAAGTATACGATTGGTAAAACCAGAAGGATGATGAGCGTTAGCTTCCAACTCAGATAAAACAAAAAAATAAACAGAGAAAGGGTTTTTAGGAAATCTGTAAACAGGGAGAGGACGCCAATGGTCAATGAATCGCCCAGCGCTTCCATATCGCTGGTAATTCGGCTTAACGTCACCCCGATGGGCGTTTTATCAAAATACTTTCGCGGCAGTGACAATGTATGAGAGAACAAGGCGAGTCTCATCTGCGCTATGGACAACTGCCCGACTCTTTGCAGGGAATAGCTGTACAAACCATCTGCCAGATAACCAATCAGGATAGAAGCTGCAAGTAAAACGCCCATGTAGTGAAGTCCAGCGAGATCACCTGGGATGATATAATCATCAATGATTTTTACAATCAGCAGCGGAATCAGAACGGTGGATGCTGTCGTAAACGGCACGGCGGAAATTCCAGCAAAAAGCCACTTTTTGTGTGGCTTAACATATTCTGAAAACTGCAGCAGCAGCTTAAAATCTGTGGATTTTTTCATATTCAATCGGTTTGCTGCAGTTCCCAGGTTTCACGATAAAGACCCTCCTGCCGGATGAGGTCTTGATGCGTTCCGCGGGCCACAATTCTGCCCTTATCCAGAACGAGGATCAGGTCTGACTGTTCCAGTGCCTGCACTCGGTGAGAGACGATCATCAGGCTTCTGGCGGTTCGACGTCTATGAATAGTTTCCAGCAGAAACCGTTCGGTTTCATAGTCAACAGCCGAGAGTACATTATCCAGGATCAGCAGATCGCAGGGTGTCATCAATGCTCTTGCCAGGCTGATACGTTGCTTTTGTCCACCGGAAAGCATAATCCCTTTTTCACCGACGACCGTCTGAAGTTGCTCCGGAAATCTCAGAATATCGTCCTGCAGGGCAGACTCGGAAATTACCCTTTCCAGATCCTGCTCGTCCTTTGACCTGTCTCCTTCTGCTCCAAACTGGATGTTGTTTTCTATGGAATCTGAAAAAAGAAATACATCTTGGCTGACCGTATGAATGACAGATCTGACATCAATCAGCGACAGCGAACGCAGGTCATGTTTTCCCAAGATCACATGACCGGCCTCAATTGGCAGATAGCGGTTCAGGCAATTGACGAGAGTTGTTTTTCCGGAACCAATTTTTCCCAGGATACCAACCGTCTGGTTGGGCATGATTGAAAATGAGATATCATCCAGAACAGGGATATCCTGATCGGTGTAGGTGTAGCTGAGCCCCTTTACAACAAGTCCCTGGTCAAAAAGCTGGTTTTTTGATGGTGTTGGCAGCGGGACAATTTCGGCCTCCGGGATCACCTCATTAAAAATAGTCATCAGGCTGGATATACCGATCAGGCCTGTTTGAAAAATGGTTGTTACCCAGCCAAGTCCCATGATAGGCATGGTAAGCAACGCCAGATAAGCCATAAAAGCTGTCAGTTCGCCAATAGTCAACGATGACTTTATTACCATGCCACCGCCAATCAGGAGTATGATTACCTTAAGTATATTCTCAAGATTGTGGAGGATGGGCATGAAGAAGGCGCGTAAGAATGACACTTTGAGAGAAAGATCCTTCAGCTCATTATTCGTGTTATCAAAGCTTTTAATGTTCAGTCCCTTGATATCGAAGTTTTTTATCACATCAATTCCCGTCAGGCTGGAAATAATAAACCCAGACAAGTTCTGCAGGGTTAACATTCGTGTACGTGTATATCGCACCACAAAATGCATGCTGAAACGGATGATGACAAATACCAGAATGATTGGAAAGATGGTATAAAGTGTCAAATCAGGTGACAATTGCCACATTTTGTATGGCGCAAACGAAAGAGCCGTCGTGATATTAACCAGCTGCATCATTCCAAATCCGCAAATCATCCTGACGCCATTTATATCATTCTGTATTTTGGAAATGATGGCGCCAGTTGTATTTTTTTCGTAAAAATTTCGCTGGAGCAATGTCAGTTTCTGAAGAAGGTCGTTTTTGATTTTAAACTCAATTGCCCTGCCAGGGTTGAAAAAAAATACCCTTGATAGGGTCCTGACCACGATAATGCTGAGCGCAAGGATAAACATAGCCACGAGGTACTCAAGCAGTTGATCCTGATTGTCTGCAAAATCAGATGTGGTATCCGTCAGTAAATCGACACTCAATTTTAGATAACCGGGTATGGTAACGGCGATCCAATTGGTAAGTATGATGAACAGCACTCCCAACAGATATGAGTATTTGAAGGCGGTAATATAGCGTAAAAGAAAACGAATATGGCTCATGAATCAAGGAAGGACATGTGAGGCAGAGCTACCGGATAACTTCACGTTGATTTTTGTTTTTTTCATTGATAATAAAAGCTTTTCTTACTCGATTGTTAATTTTTAGGTAATAGTTGCCATCTTTCAACAGTAGTGTTTTTGTTTTGTCTGTATCTGTGAAGTAGGTTAGCCAATTCCCGCGATTTCTTTTTAACTGAAAGGCGATTCGTTCGCTTTTCTGCCCCCACTGCTGAATATTCGAAAGATCAACCGTATAGTATCCATAATCGGTGTTGGCAGAGCTAGAGAGGTATGATTTAAGAGATTTGATACTAATATCTTTTGCTCCTGCATCAATTGCTTCGATGATCGCAAACAGATTGTCACGAAAGGTATCGGGATCGTCTGCGAGATCCTCCAACATTTTGTAGTCGATCAACACTTTCTTTTTCTGCACGGCCTGGCTTGTTTCCAGGGGAATATCAATGTTCAGCAGGTATTTGGGCATGGAAAGCTTCGTTATCAAATCGTTACAGTCGTTCAATTCCAGGTTGATACGGTTCCCATCTGCTATGGTTGACTGGTTAAAAATAATGTTCAACCAGTTGTGGAAAAACTCATTCAATTCCGCAGTGTTGGTAAAGTTGTAAATCCTTGAGTCGAACTGTGTATCATTACCCATCTTAGCAATCATAAAGATCATCTGCAGGTCTTTTTTGACGATGTAAGATTTTACCAGACCGTAATAGGCCGCCCGATCCATCGGATTTCTTTTCAGGATTTCATACGCTGTCGTCTCTATTTCATCTACATCCTCACAGATCGCATTGCGCGTCAACAGACCGTTCAACTTTTGCTGTGCTGATTCCAGAGCATGATCTATGGTCTTCTTCTCCTTGATGTCAAAGATACTGTCCTGTCTTTGTTCTTCCTTCTCAACAGCAAAGTCTTGATCGTTTCCCTTCTGATCGGGTTGAGGGGCTGCCTTGGGTTTTTCTTCTTTTTCAAGTTCAAAAGTTTTAGATTCTGTATCGACCGCCTCAGGCGTCTCGGATACCTTAGATTTAATTGGCCTGGACTTGAATATCTTTGCTGGCAGCCTTAAGAGGCTGATATCATTTCCCAATGTTGAAACGGCAACCACATTGCCGTCCTTCGTCACTGCAATATCTGTAACCTGCTCGGCTTCTCCGGCCAGGGTTCTGATAAACTGTCCTTTGCGGACGTTCCAGAGGCGATTGGTTTTATCTCGTGCTCCTGAGACCAGCGCTTTTCCATTTGGAGAGAAACGAATACCGCTGATGACAAAATCATGCCCCTGAAGTGCCTTAACCAACTTACCTGTCCTGTTGTCCCAGATAAAAATATTTCGGTCATCGGCTGCTGTTGCAACATATTTCTGCGTTGGGTCAAAAACAACATCCCGTAAACCCCTGGTATGTTTTTTCAAGGTAAAGATCAAACGGTGCCCTTTGGTGGACCATATCTTTGCGGTTTTATCAACCGATGCGCTCGCGTATCGTTGACCATCCGGTGAAAATCGGATGGCAGTCACCTGACCTTTATGAGCTGTAGTTTTGTATCTTATTTTTTTTCGTTCAAGGTCCCAGTATATAATCTCTCTGTCTGCTCCACCTGAAATAAGGAAGTTTTCTGTGGGATGGAAGTCTATGCAGTTTACCTTTCCCTTGTGTCCCTTCAGAGTGGTAACAACTTTGCCGGATTCGATATCATAGATGTTTATATCCTTATTAGCTCCCACAGCTGCAAATTGCTTTGCATCAGGAGAAAAACGGACCTGCGTGATTTTCGGACTGTTGACATCATAGCTTTTTACAAGAGACTTGCTGCGAATACTCCAGGTTTTAACTGTTTTGTCTGTAGAAGCTGAGATCAATCGTTTTCCATTTCTGGAGATATCCAGGCTGGAAATTGACTTTTTATGCCCCTTGAAAGCACCAAGCAGTGCGCTATCTGAAATTTGCCAGGTTTTCAGGTAACTTTTTTGAAAAACACCCACGATTTTTTTTCCGTCGGCGCTGTACATGCAGTTTCTAACCGGTTTTTCCACCAGCTTTAGAGACGACGTCTGCTTTTTCTGGCTATAGTTCCATGTCAGTATTGATCCGTCCATGGAACAGCTGATCATCTCTTTCCCATTGGGATGAAATGCAATGGATGTTACTTCCTGTTTATGACCCGTCAAGGCGGCAAACTGTTCTCCCTTCTTCCAGTCCCACAGAATGATCTTTCTTGCCTTACCGGAAGATGCAAGGTATTTCCCGTTCGGTGAAAACTTGACTTTCAGAATTCCGCTGGTGTGAAGTCCGTGATTGCCGATGATTTTTCCCTGGGCCAGATCCCAGATTTGAACTGTATTCGCGCCGTTTCCCCAACTGATTAGCCTGTTTGAAGGATGAAACGCCAGGCTGACAATCTTATTGCTTGGTTCTCTGACTTTATGTTCAATTTTGAATCGATCAAGTTTCCAGACAAAGATGTTGCCATCTTTACCACCGGAGAGAAGCTGATCACCTCCGTTGCTGATTGCAAGCGTATTGACGGGCCCTTTGTGGCCAATTAAGGTCCGAACCAGTGATCCCTTTTTTAAATCCCAGATGTTAATCTTGTTATCCAGACCACCGGTGTACATAATTGCTTTGGCCGGATGAATAATGCCGACGGTTGCGCGATGGTTGCCTGTTTTAATGGTTTTAATCAAACGTCCGTTTTCATATCGCCAGATTCGAATGGTGTGCTTTTTGTCAATTGCTACTACCAGCTTAGCGTCTGCTGAAATGCCGCCATCCAGAACGGTTCCCGGAGATGTGTAATATGTTCTGAATATAATGTACTCTTCATTTTTCGCTGTTGCTGTAACAGAAAAGATAACAGAGATTAAAAACAGTAAAATTGTTTTCATTGGCTAACTTCGGTATTCGGGGTCCTCAAACCAATTCGATTCTAAAAGACTGAGGCAGATCTACGCTTGAACAAGAAAAAAACCTACCGGCTGGTTTGATATTTTTCGAAGAGCGCGTTCAGTTCTGGAACATTTGCTATCATCACCACGCGATCATCCACTGCGAAAGTGTAGTCAGGGCCAGGATTGGTGATGATTTGACCATCCATTTTCTCGATGGCGATGATGATGATGTTATGATCGTCCCTGATTCTGCACTGCTTGACGGATTGCCCAACCAGCGGATTGTCATTTTTTATCTCCAGTTCGTCGATGTTCAGAGCGAACTGACCGCGCTGATGCGCAAAATCAAGAATTTTGCTGATGGTTGGTTTCAGGATGATATGTGATATTTTTTCGCTACCAATCTGGTATGGGTTCACGACTTTGTTGGCGCCAGCGCGGAGCAGCTTTTTCTTAGTTGCATTTTCTTCGAAGCGGGAGATAATAAAAAGGCCGGGGTTCAAGTCTCTAGCTGTCATCGTTATAAAAACGTTCTCTGCTTCAGATGTCACTGCAGAAACCAGACCTCTTGCGGACTTGATCCCTGCCTTTATGAGTGTATCTTCGTGACTGGCATCTCCATACACGACCAGCAGCTTTGTATTTTTGACTTCAAGTTCCTCATTGTTGGATTTATCAACAACAACAATGGGAATCCCTTTACTCATAAGGTTGAGGGTAACATCCCGCCCTATTCTTCCGTATCCACAGATGATATAGTGGTCCTTCATTTTTTTAAGCATCTGTTCCATTTTTCTTTCCTTGATGGCAATACCAAAAAAGGGTTGCAAAAACTGAAGTGAGATATTCCTGATAATATAGGCAAAACTACCGACACCTGTGATGATCAATAACATGGTGAACGCTTTTCCGCCTATACTCAACGGATGCGTCTCGCCAAAGCCGACGGTGGTGAGTGAAATCACCGTCATGTAAAGTGAGTCAAACACACTCCAGCCTTCTATGGCTCGATAGCCGACAACGCCGAAAAAAACAATGAATACAAGGGGTAGGATTGTCTTAATCAGTTGAAAAAACATATTGGATAGAGTTTAAAATGGCCAGTTGCTTACTATTCCGGATTATGAATATAATTACACAGGCAACAAATCAGCTGAAGAAGGTGAATCATCAGGATTCCGCCCAGCCCGGGGGGTTCTATTCTAGTAATCGATACACTGAAATATCATTTTCGTACAGCCTATCTTTGAATATTTCCACAATATTAAAAACTGGAAATCCACAAGGCGAGACTACTGAGGGAGTGAACAGGCTCGTCATAGAGCAAATTCGTTTAATTGGCATAACAAACAGGTTTTCTGCAGTCGGTTACCATTCATGGAAAATAAGAAAAAGGTCGTTGATTTAATCTATATAGAGCCACAGAAAGATGAAGCTGCAATTGTGAAGGGATACAATTTCAGCCTGGAGTTCTGGAAGACAAATCTGAAGTTGCTGCAGGAACAGTATTTTGAACAGCATTATGATTCAGCTTCCCCTGATGTGCTTGAAGTGCTGAATATGCGAAAGTTTTTGGGGAAATTTCTACAAAACAGGCTGGACTGGATTGTCAACCGGGTTAAAGATGATACCTTGCGAAAAAAGTATTTGAATGTGATCCCGCCTTTTCAGCAAAAAGGAGGGATCAAGACGCTTTTGCTGCATTTTTATCAGATGACAGATGCTGAAGATAAAAAAAGCCTGATATATAGCGCAAAGAACGATATTGAGAAAGAGGTTGCTGTTTTATGGGACATTTACAAGTTGAGAAAAACCATTGAATCGATAGACACGATGCGTCGAGCGCTGGAAGAGTCTGAACCTTTTACCAGCTCAATCGATCTGAAGCAGAGAAAACAGTGTTTGAGTGAGTTAAAAAACGTTTTTCAGCTTCTGTTCCAGATGTGCATCAAAAAGGAGTACCAGAAAGAATTATACCGCGGCCTGACCGCAAAGCTGGTCAGCTCACAGGCAATATTGAAACGGATGGAAGAGGGTAATAGTTATGTTTATACACATGTGACAAAAAAATTCGATTATCGAAACCACTTTTTCTACGTTTACTATTTTCCGGGGATGAAGGCCAAGGTAGGCGGCGAGTTAAAGAGTTTCCGGTATAACTACCTGGATTTTGAGATTATCAAACAGGATTTTCTCATTCACTGGATGAACCGAAAACTGCAGGGTAACCCCCAGAAAAATCAAATTTATAAGAAATATGCCATTGGCAGTAAAACGATAGATCAACTGGTTGCCGAGGATCCCTCACAGGAAATTAAGATTTTACAACAGCTGCCCATAAATGTGTTTAATGATATTACCGCCGAGGTTAATGATGTAGTCGCTGAAGAGCTGAAAACAAATGTAGACTCTTTTTCTGAGAACAAGGGTGAGTTTGCTGAAACTGCCAACAGCTTTAAAAAAGCCAATAAAATGGCTCGTATGTCATTGAAAAAACTTAAGTCAATGGTCATCAGTAAAAAGAATGAGTCTGAGCAACCGATAGCTGAAGAACCGCCAGTGGAAGAAGAGCCACCCCCACCACCGGAGGTGAAGAAGGCGATCGATATTGTTAAAATTAAGAAAAATCAGATCGATTTTCCATACTTCCAGAAGGAAACCGCAAGTTATAAGCAGAAACTGTCCCTGTTGAGAGTCAAAATGGGGACGAACTACACTGAATTCAATAAAAAGGTGAGCCACTTTTTCGCAAATGTCAGCGAGTCAGCTTACATCCGAAGGCGAACCCCCAAACATGAAGTGATTTATCCGCACCTTGTTAAGGAAACCTTGGGAGATGATGTCACCAACCATCTGCTGATAATCGGAGCGGAAGTTAAATCAAAACAGCTAGGAATGGGATACGGAGCGAAATCGGGATCGGATGCATTTTCATATACCTGCTTTTTTATCTACGGCTGTGATCAGGAACCGTCTGATATGGGAACGGTTACTGACACCCGTAACGCCAGAGGTGTTGAGTTCAAAATATTTGATTTCAAGGAACCAGCCGTTCAAAAAAAGGCTTTTGAGCTTTTTCAGCTCATAATGGATAAGAAATAACAGAAATGCAGAACAGCTCTATCTGTAAACCGTTGTCTGCGATATAAACCTTCAGGAGATTCACTTTGGGAAAACTGAGAAGCAGCATCACGAAAGAGGGCCGTAGAATGGCAGGTGCCAGAGCACTTTGGCGCGCAAATGGTATGAAAGATGGCGATTTTAAGAAACCGGTCATCGCTATTGTCAACTCGTTCACACAATTTGTTCCGGGTCATGTCCACCTGCATAAGATCGGGCAGATGGTCAAGGGTATCATTGATGAATCAGGAGGGTTTGGCGCGGAGTTCAATACTATTGCCATCGATGATGGTATTGCCATGGGACATGCGGGAATGCTCTATTCTCTTCCAAGCCGCGATTTAATTGCTGATTCCATAGAGTACATGGTGAATGCGCACATGGCAGATGCGATGGTCTGCATCAGCAATTGTGACAAGATTACACCTGGAATGATGATGGCTGCCATGCGCATCAATATTCCAACAGTCTTCGTTTCCGGAGGACCTATGGAAGCGGGGACAGCCGGAGGCAAAAAGGTGGACTTGATTGACGCCATGATCGCCGCGGGAGATGAATCGGTCAGTGATGACGAACTGCTTGAACTTGAACAGTCCGCCTGTCCCACCTGCGGATCCTGTTCCGGCATGTTTACAGCGAATAGTATGAACTGCCTGAATGAAGCGCTTGGCCTCGCATTTCCAGGAAATGGTACCCTGGTGGCAACTCACCAAAATCGGTTAGAGCTCTTCGAAAGAGCGGGTAAAAGAATCGTAGAGATGGCTGAGGATCACTATTTCAAGGGGGATAAAAAACTCCTGCCCCGCTCCATCTGCACCAAAAAGGCGTTTGAAAATGCTATAGCACTGGATATTGCCATGGGTGGGTCCACTAATACGGTTCTGCATCTGCTCGCCATTGCCGCTGAGGCTGAAGTGGATTTTACCATGGTCGACATTGATCGCATATCCAGAAAAACACCCACTATCTGTAAGGTGGCACCCTCTTCCAATTACCATGTGGAGGATGTACACCGGGCAGGTGGTATCATGGCGATTCTTGAAGAGTTGAGTTTAAAGAAGCTGCTGCACGATGGAACCAGGACTATTTCTGGCCTGACCATGAAAAAGCAGATTCAGGCTTACAGCATAAAAAAGGACAAAGAGGGTGGCGCCAGACAGTTTTTCCTTTCTGCAGCCGCCGGTCAGAGAATCGAGGCGGGATTCATGCAAAATCAAATGAACGATTCTGTTGATATCGATCGGAAAAAAGGGTGTATCCGTTCAGTGGATTATGCCTACAGTGATGATGGTGGCCTTTGTGTGCTCTACGGAAACCTCGCTGAAGATGGATGTATCGTCAAAACTGCGGGTGTTGATGAAAGTATCTGGAAATTTGAAGGACCCGCCAGGATTTACCACTCCCAGGATGCAGCCTGTGATGCGATTCTGGCGAATAAAATCAAAAAAGGGGATGTAGTTGTGATCCGGTATGAAGGGCCGAGGGGAGGGCCGGGGATGCAGGAGATGCTGTATCCAACATCTTACCTGAAATCTAAAAAACTGGGCCAAGCCTGTGCCTTGATAACAGATGGTCGGTTCAGCGGGGGGACATCAGGGTTAAGCGTCGGTCATGTCTCACCTGAGGCGGCAGAGGGTGGCAATATCGCGCTGGTGGAAGAAGGCGACACCATTCAGATTGATATCCCAAATAGAAAAATTCAAGTCAAAATCAGCCAGGCGGAATTGAAAAAAAGGCGTAAGCAAATGACCGCTAAAGGAAGTAAAGCATGGCAGCCGACCGGTCGCAAACGAATCGTGTCAAAAGCGTTGGAGTCATATAGCTTGACCGTGACCAGTGCCGCGAGAGGGGCCGTCCGGGATATTAGTCAGATTAAATGCTAACCGGAATCGGATTGATATGAATATCTATCGCGGAATTGGCGTATCAGAAGGTGTTGCTATCGGAAAGGTACTCCGGATCAATTCGGCATTCGTAAATTACCCCAGGATTGAGCTGGATGATGACAACAGTGTTTTAGTAGAAATTGAGCGGATACGGAAAGCCCAGGCTGACGTTGAAGGCCAGCTCGATGAGACCATGGAGCAGTCAGCAACGATTATTTCTGAGGATATTCGTGCCGTTTTTGCCAGCTATAAACTATTCATTCGGGACAAGCGATTTATTCCCGCCATTGAGGATCGGGTGGCAAGGGATAAAATCAACGCAGAATGGGCATTAATTTACGTACTTGCAGAGCTTGAGAAGCAATTCGAAACTATCAAGGACCCCTATATCCGTTCCCGTTTTGATGATATCAGGCAACTGGGGGAACGATTGATGAACAACCTGCTCCAGGAACCCTTCCTGGACCTGAGTAAACTCAAGAATCAGGTGATCATTGTCTGTCACGATATCTCACCCGCTGACTCCTTTCATCTCGCAAAGGCAAATATTCTTGGTATCATAACCGAGCTGGGTGGTACCACATCCCATACATCGATTCTGGCACGTGCTATGAGCATACCAGCTGTTGTTGGGGTGCAGGATGCGACGATGAGGTTGATGGATGATGAGCTTATCATACTGGATGGGAATTCCGGAGAAGTTATTGATCATCCAGATGACGAGATTATCAACGACAAGCTCAACAAACTGGAGCGCATCAGTTTTTATCAGAATCAGCTTCAAAAGCTGGCTGGTATCGATTGTGAACTATCGGACGGTCAGAAAGTTGATATTGCTGCAAACATCGATTTTCTAACAGAGTTGAAGCAGCTCAACGAACTAAATATTCCCGCCATCGGCCTAATTCGAACCGAATTTTTATTTCTGATGGACGAATCTTTTCCTGAAGAGGAAGAGCAGTATTTACTCTACCGGCAGATAATCGAGTCCGCTGGAAATAGACCGGTGACATTCCGAACCTGGGATATCGGCGGTGACAAACCAGTTAAAGAAATAAAAGAGTTGAAGGATGAGGCTAATCCGGCCCTCGGGTTACGGGCAATCCGTATCTGTCTGAAATACGATGATCTGTTCAGGACTCAGCTTCGGGCGATGATCCGAGCGTCAGGGACCTCTCCGATCAACATAATGATACCGATGATCACCCGCATCGATGAGGTGGTGAAATCAAAGCTAATCATTGAAGAGGAAGCGACAAGGCTCAATCACGATGCCAGCAACCTGCAGATAGGATGCATGATTGAAACACCGGCATCCGTATTCATTATTGAAGAACTTCTTGATCAACTAGATTTTGTCAGTATCGGAACAAACGATCTCATTCAGTATTCTCTGGCGGTTGACCGATTAAATGAGAATGTTGCGGATCTGTTTAACCCGTTTCACCCCGCGATCCTGTCAATGCTTGAGAAGATCGTTATTGCCGCAAACCGTATGAATAAACATGTGTCCATTTGCGGAGAACTGGCAGCAGACCCGGTGCTACAAATGTTTCTGATTGGTACTGGAAACATTACTTTTTCAATGAGCCCGAATCATGTGCTGCGAACAAAGAAGATTCTTAGAAAGGTCGATCGTGCAACCTGTAAGAAAATTGCTTTTAAGTTCATGAACAAGCACTCTTTTGTTGAAAGTAATCAGTATGTTGAGCAGTTAAAAAGCGAGTATCTGGAGGAGATTAAGGATTGAAAAAGGCTTTCCAGCAAATCACTATTACACACGCCTGTTCGACAGCATGTGGTCTGTTCTCCTTGCTATTAATGCTGTTAGGGGCTTTCAACTCGGCATCTGCCGTTTCTTTAAGAGGAATAGCAGAAGACGGAACGCGGCATTTTGTTTGTGAAAGTGCCTGTGGAAAGGTACGGGTTAAAAAGATTGATAAAAACCGATACAGGATATTTTCCATCGGATATTCAGGAGATCTTGAGGCCACCTCAGAAAAACAGGCGGCGAGAAAGGCCTGCAGTGAAGTCTCTATGGACGGATCCAAGAGAAGTCCACCTCAGCCGTCCAGAGGAGGTGCATGTCGTTAAAAACATTGAGAGGGGAAGATATCCTGCTGGCGTCGGAAGCTCGATGGAGAAGCGATATTCTAAACCAACTGGGAATTACCCATCGTTGTCAAGCTCATCGGTACGAGGAACCGGAATACTCTGAAGGGTCCTTGATCGATTTCGTCAGGGATACTGCACTGAATAAGGCACGATCTCTTCAGGAAAACAACACCTCTACCTTAATTATTTCAGCCGATCAGCTGGTTTTCCTGAAAGATGAGGTCTTTCATAAGCCGGGAACACCTGAAAAGGCGATTGATCAACTGCAGAAATTAAACGGCAAAAAACATCAACTGGTCTGCGCTGTTGCTGTTCTACAGGGAGATAGACAAGTTGTCAGGCATGAGCAGGCAACTCTCAGCATGCGGCAACTGACAGCGGATGAAATCCGCAACTATGTCAATAAGGACCGGTCCTGGGATTGTGCAGGTTCCTATAAGATAGAGTCCCTGGGAGCCTCTCTGTTTGAAGAGGTATCTGTCAAAGACCCGACAACCATCATAGGACTGCCGGCAAACCTCCTGTTGAACATTCTAAGAGAGTGGGGATACTCCAACCTCATTTAGTCTCCCCCTGCCGGCATCAGCCTCCTGTGTCTTAAAAGGAGAGCTGCTCCGAATCCTGACCCAGTTCACTGATGATTTTCTCGCTCCAGTCCACTGTCACAGATTTGATACCTTCGGTCCTGTCTTCATAGTAAATCTGCTTGTGTTGCACACCAAACAGGTATACATCCCTGGTTACTTCCACATCCTGTGTGCAGTAGTCTGCTATTTGCTGCAGTTTTTCGGTCTCTCCGTTAAGATACTCTTTGTACCATTTCAATGCCATTAATCCGTCTGCAGATTTCCCTACTTTGAGGGTGGGCCTGGCGACAGCATCCAGCCGGATGCGCTTTCCTATCCGCTCTTTGATATCAACGAGCAGATCCAGATTTTCTGCATCCTTGAACCGGGTGATAATATCCCTGCGGTCCTTTTCCGATGCGTAGTAGCCGCTTAGAACTGTATAGTCGAAGCTCAGATGGTTGTATCCTATTACGAGGGGGCCGGATAGCAGATGTTCAATCAGTTCTGTTACCTGTTCTTCATAATAGATACAGAATTTCTGCTGATTTGAGTCCCATAAAACACCCACAGACATTTTCATTTCAGCAATATTGCCCCAGCCTCCTACTTCTTGTGCGGATCGCTGAGTTTCCAAATCAAAAACCAGGAAATCTTTCATTTGCTATCTCTTGGTTACCTTGTGTTGTTGCCCGTTGAAGCGAATTCAAAGGACTATTGTCGCAGGCCGGCCATTTTCAGACATTTTTGATTATGCTAGCCTTGTTAAAAAAGGGTCTGACTTAAATGCGTTTCATCTATCATATTTGGACAATTAAAATCGATCAATGGAAAAGGAACTAATATCGATTTTGAAATCCTGCGGTGCGGTTCACGTCGGGTTTTTGAATCGTGAACAGGCACAATTCGGGGAGTGGATCAAACCCTGGATAAAGAAAGGTTATCATGGCGATATGGAGTGGATGACGCGAAACAGCCAGATCAGAAGCGACCCCTGCTCGATAGAGAGCGAGGGTAAGAGTATTATTTCACTGGCTTTTCCCTACCTCACCCGAACACCAGACCGGTGGGAGGACCAACGGTTGATCAGCAATTATGCTTGGGGTGAAGATTATCATCAGGTGCTCAGGAAAAGGCTTAAGGGTGCGATTCAGAAAATTTCTGCAGTTATCCCAGAATTCAAAGGCCGTCTGTTCGTGGACTCGGCACCCCTACCCGAAAAACTGATTGCCGCCTCCTGCGGTGTGGGATGGATAGGAAAAAACAGTATCTTAGTTTCCCCCAAGTGGGGGTCTTTTATTTTTCTGGCAGAAATTGTCTGTAATCTCGATCTTAAATCGACGCCCGCGATCAGTGATGGGTGCGGGGAATGCGAGCTGTGTGTTCAGGCTTGCCCCAATCAGGCTATTCTCGCCAATCGATCTATCAACGCGAGAAATTGCATCAGCTATCTAACCATAGAGAAGAACAAGGGATTGTCAGCTCGGGAAAGCAAGCGGATTGAGTATCATCTTTTTGGTTGTGATTGTTGTCAACTGGCATGTCCCTGGAACAAAGACCTGAAATTTATGGAAGACTCCCCATTCAGTTGCGATAGCAAATGGTTGGATGTCGATCTTCATGAGTTGGCTGAGCTGTCTCAGACCCGTTTTGATGAGTTGAAAATAAAAAGTCCACTGAAAAGACTAAAGCTTGAAGGAATTCGTCGCAATTCCCGTGCAATCCTTAAAAACAGGCAGCTTCCGGATAATTTGGATTGACGCAACTTTTCCTGTTGCCCATACTGAATAAAAGACCCTACAACTAACAAACGAACAGGAAACATGGAAGATCAGAAAGACCTGGTATCTGGCGATTTTCAAGAGGAAGACATTCAGGAATATTCACTGAGACCCCAATGTTTCAAAGAGTTTGTCGGCCAGGTCGAGATGAAAGACAACCTGGGTGTGTTTATAGCGTCTGCCAGAAAAAGAAGGGAAGCACTAGATCATGTCCTCCTCTACGGTCCGCCCGGACTGGGAAAAACAACCATGGCCAATATCATCGCCCGGGAGATGGGTAGTTCCTTTCGTTCGACCTCCGGCCCTGTAATTGAAAAACAGGGTGATCTGGCTGCCATTCTGACCTCCCTGGAACCGAACCATGTGCTGTTTATTGACGAAATTCACCGTATGAATCGCGTGATAGAAGAGGTGCTTTACTCGGCCATGGAGGACTATTCTCTTGATATTATGATCGGACAGGGTCCGAGTGCGAGAACCATTAAACTGGATCTACCCCGATTTACATTGATCGGTGCGACCACAAGAAGCGGCCTTCTGTCGACTCCTCTTCGTGAGCGATTTGGGATCCCACTTCATTTTGACTACTATGAACCTGATGACCTGAAGGAAATTATTGTCCGCTCGGCAGTGATCCTGGATGTGGAGATATTCGAGGATGCGGCCCTGGAGATCGGCAGTCGGTCCAGGGGAACACCCCGAATTGCCAACCGACTTCTTAAGAGAGCGAGGGATTTTGCTGACATGAAAACTGAAGGGGTGATCACCACCGAAATCGTAAATGAAACGCTGACTCGCCTGGGAATTGATTCTTATGGACTGGATAAGCTGGATCGTAAACTGTTAAAACAGATCATTGAAATTCATAATGGGGGGCCGGTGGGCCTGAGCACGATTGCGGCTACGGTTTCAGAAGAGACAGATACCATTGAGGAAGTGGTAGAGCCGTTCCTGCTGAAAAGCGGCATGATTCGTCGTACACCCAGGGGGCGTGTTGTCACAGAGAAAGGGTATCAGCATTTTAAAGATTTCGAAAATGGTGTGGCTATATGAAAAATGCCTTTATTCAAACCTATGGCTGCCAGATGAATGAACATGACAGCCGCCGGATAGAAACGATTCTGATCCGGGAGGGGTACACCATGACCCCGGAAATGAAAGAAGCCGACCTGATCCTGATAAACACCTGTTCCGTCAGGAAAAATCCGGAGAATAAGGTCTACAGTCTGTTGGGAAGACTTTCCCGCATCAAAAAACAGAAAAGGGATTTGATCATAGGGGTTGCCGGATGCGTCGCTCAACAGGAGGGAAAAAGAATCCTCAAGCGCGAAAAAGCGGTGGACCTTGTTTTCGGAACAGACAGTGTTTTTTTGCTTCCCAAAATGCTGAAAGAGGTCAAGGCTGGCCAACGAGTTGTGTACACAGAGTGGCTGCCACGAGAGAAAAAAATTCAGAACTTTATTCCCAGTGAAGAGATTGAAACAGGCCAGGTGGATGGCGGTAAGGCACAAATTGCGATTACAAAGGGCTGCGACAACCACTGCTCGTTCTGTATTGTTCCTACAACCCGGGGTCGATTGGTCAGCAGGGAACTGGATAATATTCTGGTCGAGGCAAAAGATCTGATCAACAAGGGGGCAAAGGAAATTCAACTTCTGGGGCAGAATGTCAATGCCTACCGTGCCGGCGATATAGGGTTTTACGAATTGCTGCAGGCTGTTTCCAATCTCAAAGGGCTGGGCCGACTACGGTTTATTTCACCTCACCCGAATGATTGGAACAACGAGCTATCTGACCTGATGGCTGCTCAGGCAACCATCGCAAACCAGATTCATCTGCCTTTTCAGGCTGGATCCGATCGGATTCTTCAGCAGATGAGACGGGGGCATACCGCTCAGGAGTACCTTGATAAAATAAGCTATCTTAGGAAGGTAGTTCCCAATATCTCTATCAGCACCGACATCATAGTCGGGTTTCCCGGCGAGACAGAAGCTGAATTCAGAGAAACCCTTCATATTCTGGAGACCGTTCGATTTAACCTGGCATATGCCTTTGTATATTCGGAAAGACCGGGAACCCGGGCGGCATCTTTTGCTGATGATCTCCCACAGGAGGAGAAAGACGAGAGACTGCAGCGATTGCTGGCGCTTCAGAAATCGATACAGTCAGAGTTGCTCGACAGTTTTATCGGATCAACCCATGAGTTGTTGATTGATGGAGCCCACCCCAGAGAAAGGGGCGCTATGACAGGCCGTAATGGTGGGAATATCCCTTTTACTGTGGTGAATGATGATCTTGAAATTGGCGATCTGGTGACGGTTAAAACGTCCGGTCGAAAAGAGTTCTCTCTTATCGGTGAACTGGTCTCTTAAAAGAGTTCTTATACACCTATACCGGCTTATGCCAGCGAATATCAAACTCCCCGCTTAAATCTAATCCGAAGAACCGTCGCTTGCAGAATTAGGTTGAAATCAATATACTCAAAAAAAGAATATTTAACTAACCAAATTTAAGGGAGGCATCATGGCCAAAGGTAAAAATACACAAAAATCGGATAAGAAAAAATCTGATAAAACATTGAAAGAAAAGCGTAAAGAGAAGAAGGAGAAAAAAACCGAAAAGGGTAAAATTTAACTCGTTAGGCAAGTGCGGTTTTAGATGAATTTTCCATTCTGACTGCGATATTTCAATACGCAAAGTTTAACATGAACGGCCAAGTTGCCCAGTGCTATTCTCTTATAGTTTTCACTGGATCGCTTTTTATCCGTGGCCATCAAACTTGCCGTAGAATACTTGCTCTCAAGAACTGAAATCCAGCTGTCTTCTGGTTCCGGTTACAAAATTGAAAGATTTAATTTCCTTTTTAGTTCATCCCCAGTAAACCAGGAAGAAGTCTCTGAACCAATTGAATTAGAACAACCGCTATAATCGGAGTGATGTCTAATCCGCCTAATGGTGGAATGATACGTTCCAGTGGTCTCATAACCGGGTCTGTCACTTTGTTTAACAAACGAACCAAAGGGTTATTTGGATTGGGTTGTACCCATGAAAGTACCACTCGAATAATGATTGCATATGTTAAAAGAGATAGACCTGTGTTTAATACGTATACTACCATAAATCTCGGATCATTCATTATGCACTCCGTTTATAATTTAAATAAAAATCTCTTATTTCATCATCATACAGGCGGTCAATCGTCATTTTCCATAACTATTTTAAGCTTATCAAAATCAATCCTTTAGCTAAACCGCTGCACCGCCTCCTTCATTAGTGCGATTTGATTCAACAGGCATGCTTTGTTAAAGATACAGCAAGTGCAGCGTTGAATATGGCAAGTATTGGAGACAATTGGTGGAAGTGACGGGTAGTTTTCCCCAACTATCTGTTTGTTTAGGGTTACATTGTACTACTCTCCAATAATCTTAACAAGCACACGTTTCTTGCGCCTACCATCAAACTCGCCGTAGAAAATCTGTTCCCACGTACCAAAGTCCAAACGTCCTTCAGTGACAGCCACAACCACTTCACGCCCCATCACCTGTCTTTTCATATGGGCATCAGCGTTATCTTCTCCCGTATCGTTATGACGGTACTGGGATATGGGCGCATGAGGTGCCAGGTGCTCCAGCCACTCTTCATAGTCCTGGTGCAGACCGTGTTCATCGTCATTTATAAATACCGAAGCCGTTATATGCATGGCATTAACCAGGAGAATGCCCTCTTGAATACCACTCTCCCGAAGGCATTGGTCGACATCAGGTGTGATGTTAATGAATGCCCGACGTGATGCGACATTGAACCACAACTCTTTTCGATAGCTTCTCATAATCAGTCTCTTATTTATTTCGAATCAGGGGGATTCGTATAGCTGAAATGGATTTAACAAAGCTGGCGCGTTGGATGTCACGTTCTTTAAGAACCTGTATTTGTTGTAAATCCATATAGTCATCAATTGTTGAAAATGCAAGCTTACAATACTTTAGTGCCTGTTCCCTGATGCTGGTTCTTTTCTGATGATCCTTAACGGTGGGTACAACCTCGCTAAACATTCGCGCAAGGAGGAGATGGGTTTTGATGTCTAGCGGGTCAATTTGTGAAATTTCCAGAAGTTCCTTGATGACGACATTTTTAGAGATTTTCTCCTTGAGTTTAACCATCAGTTTTCGTTTGCGGTAACGACATTCCAAGCGATTGATGTCAACTCTCAGCTCTTTCAAGTAATGCTGCCGTAGTGAAACATTGGTTAATTCATGCTGCAACTGTGCATCCGTCGGTTCGAAATCCGGAGCCTCCAGGTTAAAGGGGCCTTTGGCCACCATGAGAACGTAGTTTTCAACTGGATAGCGTGCCTCACGCGATCCCAGCAGTTTGGCCAGATATTTCAGGTAGACCTGGTTTACCACAACCTCATCCGGGTATTTGCAATAGACATCATGAATATATGACCAGTTTTGAGTTATCTCTGTGGCATTTTCAGTAAAATTTTTCTTCGACTCCCTTAACGTTTCGCTGGCCAGCTTTACATCCATCAGTGAGATCTCATTATTGACATTCTGGTATTTTGCTATGATTTTCTGAGAATTCAATATTGATGGCAAGGTATTTATGGCCTTGTCGTACCATCCATCTGCGGCGGTGCAAATTTCAACTAGTTTTTCCAGAACAGACGTTTCAAACTGATCTGGTAGGTTAAATTTTGAAACGTACTCTTTTTGGGGAAGTGGTACCGATGGATCAAAATAGCGCGCAATATTTTCTGGTTCTTTAAAAATAGGCGGCTGAAGCTCAGCCAATGTCTTTAGAAACTCTTTTCCAGAAGCAAAAGAGAAGAAGTTCTTCTGCTCTTTCATTCCCTGAAAGATTACCTGGAAAAGGTCCTCGGGTAAGTTGTATATCTCTTTCGACTCACTGGTATTTCTGCTGTCTATAATCTCAAGAATGGTAAAATGAAAACCATCCATAAGCGCCCCAACTTCACTGGGGTATTTCTTCCAGTAGTCAACGATGCTTTTTTCTCGATCGGCATGAGACATGGGGAAAAGAATAGCTATCAGCTCTTTTCCTTTTTCAGAAGGTGTATAGGCTTTTAAATGTGTTGGCATTTGGTTATCAGGACTTATGCGGCTTTTTCATAGCAGCAGGGCTATGGTATAAGGCGATTATGGATTTACAGTTCAATTAAAACATGATGTCATGAGCCTTACACAGCATTTGAACCAGCTTGAAGGAAGATGAAAAACTGAAAGGGGCTATCTTTGTAAAAGCGCAGAAATTGAATCGGCCCGAACCAGATTTCAACCTCTTTATCAACATCACAAATTCGATTGCATGATCGTTCCAATTTAACATGGATCTCCGAAAAACAGAAGAGCTTTCTATAATTATGAATGAAACTATTTGATGTCAAATTTTTGAAATATTTATTCTTTTAGTTCCCGTTCACAAAATTTTACCAACTAGAGTTAACTGTATTATATGGCTGCGTCGACAAAAAAAATATTTTCCAGTGCTACAGATCTAGCCAAAATCATCAAACAGCGGAAGGATCAGGGCGATAAAATCGTTTTTACAAATGGATGTTTTGATCTGATTCATACGGGACACACCCGATACCTTCAACAAGCCAGAATGGCTGGTGATTGTCTGGTGATTGGTGTGAACAGTGACGAATCCGTCAGGACGCTGAAGGGTGAAAAACGGCCCATTGTGAGCCTTGATGAGAGAATGGAAGTGCTGGCCGGTTTTTATTTTATTGACTACATCGTTCCCTTCAACGAACTGGACCCGTACAATCTTATCAACGAACTGCGCCCGTCCATCCTGATCAAGGGAGGCGATTGGGCTGTTGACGCTATTATTGGAAAAGACATTGTCGAGACAGATGGCGGATCTGTTTTTGCCGTTCCTGAAATCAAGGGGCAATCTACGTCCCAGATCATTGCCAGAATTGTTGACCGTTACAAGCCCACAAATAACTGAAAATGTTTGATAGAAGACTACTTGAGGATTTTGACTGGGTATTGTTGTTGACGGTTATCGTCATCTGCATTATCGGGCTGATATCTATATATTCTGCTTCATACAGCTACGGAACAGAAACCCCTTACTTCCAAAAACAAGTCCTCTGGTTTCTGGTCAGCCTGGTGGTGATGGCAATCGTGACGATGGTGGATTTTCGCTTCCTTGAAAGAATATCTCCCCTGCTATATATACTATTCATCATTCTGCTGGTTTACGTGCTTTTTTATGGCACAGGCGGTCCCGGGTCTAAGGTTAGCCGCTGGATCAAGGTGGGACCTGTTTTTTTTCAACCATCGGAATTTGCGAAATACGTTCTGGTTTTATACCTTGCCTATTATTTTAATGAGTCCAGGCGGATAGGAGAGCTCGGGCTCAAGGATATTGTCTTGCCGGCAATAGCCACCTTGATTCCGTTCGCTCTGATTTTACAACAACCAGATCTTGGAACCGCTGTCCTTCTGCTGTTTGTATTCGTACCGATTGTCTTCCTGGCTGGTTTTCGGCTGAAATTGATCCTGTTTACTTCCATTTTGGGTTTTATCTCCGTTCCCTTTGGATGGATATTTCTACTGAAAAAGTACCAGAGAACGCGATTTGAAACCTTTTTTAATCCTGACCTGGATCCACTAGGGACGGGATATCAGATTATCCAGTCAAAAATAGCCATCGGAAGCGGGCAATTCTGGGGAAAGGGTTACTTAAAGGGAACACAGGCCCGGCTTAACTTCCTGCCAGCTCGTCATACAGATTTTATCTTCTCGGTTTTTACCGAAGAGTGGGGGTTTTTTGGTGGGGCACTGCTTGTCGGACTCTATCTTTTCCTGATTCTCTGGTGTCTCAGGCATGTAGGAAAAACAAAGGATCGCTCTGGAACCATCTTAACACTCGGCGTGACGACAGTGCTGGCGTTTCAGATTATCATCAATATTGGAATGGTACTCGGGCTGATGCCTATCGTAGGTATGCCGTTACCTTTTATGAGTTATGGAGGCTCAGCCCTTCTCTCTCAGATGATTGGCGTTGGTCTGATTCTCAATGTGCGGATGCGCCGTTACGACATTTGACGGCTATTGCCAATGTGATCTGCGTTTTTTTGCCCGTTGAAAAACCCTTTCGTACTCGGATATTGATCCGTTCCAGGAGAAATCCTTTCCCATCCCCCTATACTGCATTATCGAATATGATGCCCTGTTGTTATACCAGGTATTCAGAGCCCAGCCCATTGTGTTCAGCAACGCTGCAGGGGAAATGTCCTGAAATATAAAGCCTGTACCGCGACCGGTCTTCTCGTCATAATTATCCACAGTATCGACCAGTCCACCTGTTGACCTGACAATAGGCGGTGTTCCGTATAACAAGCTGTACATTTGATTCAGACCGCAGGGCTCGTAAAGGGAAGGCATAATGAAAAAATCAGAGCCCGCCTCTATGAGATGAGCGAGATTGGATTGGAATCCGATATATGCTGAGACTTTTCCTGGATAATAGTTGGGCAGGTTGCCGAAAAATTCGGAATAAAATGGATCTCCACTCCCAAGAATGATCAGTTGCAGTTCCCAGGTCAGAAATGTATCGAGGGTATCCTTCAGTATTGATAAACCTTTCTGGTCTGCAAACCTCCCGATGAATGCAAATATTGGGATTGATTCGTTGACAGGCAGTGAAAACGTTTTTTGTAATTCCTTTTTGCAGACCCCTTTTCCAGCCAGATCGTCCCTGTTGTAGTTGGCTGGGAGCATTTGATCAGATTCAGGGTCCCACTCCTTGTTGTCGACACCGTTCAATATACCTGTTATATCCTTTGCTCTTCGGCTTAGAAACTGGCTCAGGCCGCACCCTCCAGGTTCAGTTAATATCTCTTTGGCATAAGTTGGGCTGACGGTGGTGATTTGATCTGCGTAGAAAATACCGCCTTTCAGCAGGTTAAGGGTGCCCAGGGATTCAAATTCCTCTTCTCTGACCTGCATCCAGTTTAACCCGATGAACCTGCTGGCTGATAAGTCGGTTTGACCCTGATATCCAAGATTATGGATCGTTAATACAGATGCCGTATGGTCAAAAAACCCATTTCTCCAGTTCCAGGTTTTCAGGTAATAGGTGATAATTGCCGTCTGCCAGTCATTTGCATGAACAACATCAGGCTTGAAATTAAGCTGAACGGCTACTTCCAGAGCTGCTTTGGAAAAAAATGCGAATCGCTTGCCGTTATCAAGGTAGGCCTCGTTATCATCACCATAGAGGGAGTTTCGGTTAAAATAGTGATTGTATTCAATAAAATAAACATCATATGGCTGGCCATTATCCAACTGCCATACACGACAAATGAGAGTGGTATTTCCCATCTCCACATTCATCATTTCAATCGATTTCTTTACTTTGAATAGTGATCTGTCGATTGAGCTGTAGAATGGAAGAATGAGTTTGACATGATGATTTCTGGCGGCTAATTCCTGCGTCATGACGCCTACCACATCACCCAGGCCACCGGTTTGAGCATAAGGTACTGCTTCCGAAGAAACAATCAAAAGGTTCATGTAAGGTCTTTGGATTTGAGAGATTGGCTGATCTTGGTTTCGATTTTCTGAGGATCTGCTTTCCGAATGGCATCGATCAGGCCTTTCAGTTTAGTTCGGGCCTGTCGTTGCTGCCGGGTTGTCTGGACCATTTCCAGGATAGCGGATTTTGAATATTTCTTTTCTGAAGCGGCCATTCGCGCTTCTGCCTCCTTTCTTCTTCTCTCTCTGGCTTCTCTTCGTCGCCTGATCTCTTTCGGGTCAGGAGCGCTGAATTCTGACAGGACCTGTCTAGCGATAAACTGTTTTTCAAAATCACTGATCAGCTTCTTGCGAATGGCAGCTGAGTTTTCTCCGTTTAAAGCAGAACTGTCTGATTCGATTTGCGAAACGATGTACTCCCGAAAATCCTCCCAGAGGTATCTCTCTTTTACTTTACGAGCTATGCTTGTCAGTTGATTTTGATATTTTTCGTGTAATAGGTGTTTAAGCTCTTCTGCAGACGGATCAGAATGCCGTATAACCTTTAGAAGTTTATGCAGCTTAGAAGCAAGCGAATCGATATCTCTATTATATTTGGAAAGCGATGTCATAGAAATTATGTTCTTTTGTTGGTATAGCAGACAAATACAACAGAATCTGAAAAAACAGTAACTATAGGAAATGCAAACCTAAAGCCTTATCTATCAGTAATCAGGAAGTTTTAATCACCTCAGGTTAACATCCAAAGTTGAAAGCGCCTTTACGGGAAACCTGAGAGATGTTTGCCGCAATCACCTTGAGTTCAAATGCTGCATGCCGGATTTGAAAAGAATCATTCAGGGTACATATGGTTAAAGATAGGTCTTTTTTTTTCTTTAAGAATAGCCTATTCTAAGCACATAATAAACAAGTACATGGACTTTTCTGTTCCTGTTTTACTAATAGAATCTGTTGTGGCAGTTAGATAAAAGCCGAGACGGGTTTTTTTGCAAACCAAAAAGAGGTATCAGATTGGAAGTTCCCTCGAACGGTTCAATTCTCACTTACCTGAAAAAGACCCTGTTCTCTTCGTTCCACAAATCAGAAAAAAGTAAACTCCCGTCTGAAAAGACTGATCTGATTAATAATCTTGAGGACTATTTCAGTAAGACGATCCGCGAGGTGATGGTTCCTCGAACGGATATGATTTCTATCGATAAGACGCAAAGTGTTTCGGATGTCATAGATCTGATACGTGAGACAAGCCACACCAGGATTCCAATAGAGGACGGAAATCCGGACAATATCGTTGGGATTCTATATGCCATTGACCTATTCAAATATTTTGATCAGTCGGATAACATTCCCCCCATCTTCGAGATCATGCGGAAGCCTTTTTTCGCGTCGTACAGTCAGCAAATTCACCACCTGCTGTCAAACTTCAAAAATAATCGAACCCACATGGCAATTGTCATTGACGAGCATGGTGGGGTTGATGGACTAATTACCATTGAAGATGTCATCGAAGAACTTGTTGGTGATATCCCAGACGAATTTGACAAGGACAACGAGCCAACCTACACCCTTCTCGATAAAAACCTTGTTTCCGTGGACGCCAATTTTCCACTCACGCAGTTTAATGAGGTTTTTAAGACCGATTTCCAGAAAGAGGGCATAGAAACCATTGGGGGATTCGTTTGTCACAATGCGGGAAAGATTCCTGAAAAAGGGGAAAAACTCAAATTGGGAGAAATCGAGTTTACCATAACGGAAAGCAATGACCGGAAACTGGAAAAACTGACGATTGTACCTTCAACCACCATAAACGACTAGCGGGACCATGCTGTCCAAGAAAGTCATTTCACACAAGGGGTCTGTTTCCAAACCGAACCTGAAAGACAGCTAAATATGTGCCGGCCGGAATTCAGATCTTTCAGGGGACGTTGCCTCCCCGGGTTGATTCAACAGATTGCCTGGATCGTTTTACTGGTTACGGCTCTCTCAACTCAAGCTCTTGCCTTCACTTCTGCTCTTACTTCTGACATCACGGGAGTCTACTACAGTAAATCTGATTTGTTTGATGGGACAGCTAGTTTTCAATTAAATCCTGACCCGGGAAAAGAGCTGCTCTTTCATCTCCCACCGGCCTGGCATGACGGTTATGATAATCGGGTTTTATACAACCTTCGAGTCGACGACAAACGTTATCAGTCCGTTTCCCGAGAAAAGTTGAATGCGATTGAACCCCCGACGTACGAAAACATCCACTTTCCTCAAGGTATTCAGATCAGGCAGGTCAACGTCAATGGCGTTCCAGCCTTATTTAAGATCATCAACAACCCGAAACTGTCCCCACTGAAAAATTACCGGAGTGCACTGCTGACGGTATCACTTCAAAAACCAGCAGACCGACGGTCAGTCAAGGTGGATATTCAGTTTAAAACCCGGTTCAACAGGATGTCCCAGGGATTTCAACGCTTGCTTTGGGATTTTATGCCCCGGCCATTAGGTGGCAGTTCCGAAAATCCGGATTATAAGGGGGGGATATCGCCTCTGATTCATTACCATATTGACATAAAGCTGGTTGATAAAAACGGGGTTGCGACGGGAGTTGTCAGTGATGAATATAAAGCCACGATCCCATACCTTTTAATGGATCAATGGGATTATCAGTCCAGTCAATTCAAATTGTCCTATGACCCATATTGCTCCTTATCACAAAAGGATCTGGTATTACGTATTAACCGTATTATGAAATTTCTCAAACTGAATCACCTGCTTGCGCCTGAACAGACAGATCTTCGGTTTATTACCTGGGGTGGTCCGCTCACAACTGCAGGTCGCACCGTGTTTTTACCAAGGCGTCTGTTCAGGTACCCGAACATATTTTATAAACAATTTGAGATTACTATTTTAAGCGGAATCATACAGGCACAATTGAAAAGCCGCTATCTGATTGACAGCAACCGTCATCCTTGGATAATGCCGGCTGTTCAATCCGAAATTCTGAGACTTTTCTTCAGGGATCGCTTCAAATACAACACCCGACTGTTTCCCTGGACTAGCTGGCTTAATCCGGAATACTTCGCGGATACCAGCGTCATGCCATGGGTCGAGAATATCCATGATAAAGAAGTCGCAGCGGCAGATGTTCCTTATGACATCTCTTTCTATTCCCACATTTACCACCCAGGGTTGGAAAAAGGAGTTCACCTGCTCTGGATGTTGCATGACGGCCGGCTTGATTACCGTAAACACGTGGTGAAGCGTATTTCAGATCTAATTAACGCAGCTGGCAAAGAACGGCTGCATCTTTCAAGGGAAAAATTCCTGGTTTTTTTTGCTGAAACCAGACGGCAGAAGAAGATTGCTGAGACATGGCTTTCTGCAAAAGGGCGTGTGGATTATGCCATCAGAAATGTTGATATTTCTATGGTCCGTGATGAATACAGGGTTCTGCTCGACATTGAGAACAATGGTACCCTGTCACCGGTTTTTGAAATTGTATTTCTTTTTGATACGAGTGGGTCCGTCACAAAACAGGCTGTAAACGGAGCCGGGCAGTATGAGTTATTTTTCAAAAACAGCCCTGACCAGATAGTGCTGGATCCCACATCAGAAATTCTTGATGATGACCCGGTCAACAATAGATGGCACTTTCCTGTCAAAACGCGATTAATCTGGGATTTTCCTTCTCCTGAAAATTGGCTGATTACCATTTCACCGCTTGTTGGTGAAGGAAATACCTTCGATAAGAATATCCTGGGATTAAACATAACCACTGGCTATCTGACACGAACACTTTTGGAGTTGAATTTCTGGAAAAACAGCGATAGTCAAATGCTCTGGACAGGAGAGTTCACGCACTTGAGCAATTGGCTTAAGGGGGGGCAGTTCTATCTGAAAGGGGGCTATCTCGGGGCTGTCAGTTCTCAGACAATCGGAGTGAGACATGAATCCTTCAGTAACTATCCTGATTTACAAATCGACTTTTCTCTGTGGACAGAAAAACTGGATGATCTAGATGACCCCGGTTTTTCAGGTAACCAGCGCGGTTGGGCTGGAAGTTCATTGTCTGCTGAGTTTTCACCGTTTGAATACGCCCTGAGCATATGGCAGATGAAACTGCTTTTACATGCAGGCAGGAGCCTTTTTCAACCAGAGACTGAATACCAACAACTGTTGGTCGGGCAGTTTTTCCGATATGATTTAGGAGGAGCTGATATTCACCTCGGAATTGATCAGGGTTTTTCAACAGGGACAGTCCCCCTGCAAAGGAGATATCCGATGGGAGGAACTGAAGGGATGTCAGGTTTTCCGAGGTCTACCGACCTGTTATTTTACGAAAACAAAATATTGGAAATTGGTACCACCCTCCCCGGTGTGTTAATTAACACAGACCTTAATCTTTTGAGGCTCATGTGGTTGCACCGTATAGTACCGACGCTTGATTTCCACTTTGGCCAGGGGGTAACGGAGGAGAGCGAAACAGAGGAGTTTACAGATGTTGAGTTCAGCCTGGCCTTCATTGGAGAATTTATCAATCGCTTTAAAGGGGAAAGCCGATTTGCCATTGCCAAACCGCTGGGACACGAAACTTATAAGGACTACCGCCTTATTCTTTTCACGAATTGGGTATTTTAAAAATAACTGTTAATGTAATGGATTTCAAGGTGAGGCTTTCAGAGAACCAAGAAAAAGTGAAAGCGATTTTGGTTTTATTTCATATTGCTGAATCAGGTAACGATTCAGGCAGAGAATCACCTCGATCATGATCGAATCAGGGATCGTGACGGTCTCTGGATGATCAGATATATCTGTATCCATTGTCCACATCACCTTCAACATGGATGGGGTGATAAGTTCCTCAGGGTCGGTGACTGGGGTGCAGTTGTCGCAGAGCAAGGCTCCGCTGTTTGAAGAGAACTGATAGTTCTCCTTGCGAAAAGAGGGGGTCTGAGACTCATTGAATCGCATGGTTGGGCGCTGGCATTTTCCACAAGTGTGATAATCGATTCCGAACCCCCCATGCTGAGTCAGCATCCAGATCATTCGACCGATTAAATAGAAACTCTTTTCTTTTTTCCATTTGCACTGGTTATTGGTCAGCAGAATATTAAACAGGTCGTCAGATGGGTTACCCGGTTGCGATATTTTCGATATGACCTCAAGGAGATAGCTGTGGAATAAAAAGCGGTTATACGAGAATTTATCGGTACTGAGGGTGGCAATGGATGAAATGTTAATGACCTTAACAAAATCATTTGATTCCTTTACCTGGTACTCCACTTCCAAAAGGTCACCAGGTTGGAATAGAAAGCTGCTCGTTTTGCCGATCTTTCTACCGCTGTAGATCACAGAAGAAAGCTTTCCATGTTGGGAGGACAAAAGATTTACGACCAGGTCAGAATCTCTGTAAGGAATTGAACTCAGCAGAAATAGGGGTTCTTTGGTTGTTTTCACGATGTTTATCCAAAACGACGCTGACCCTATTCGATACCGGCCTGCAGAATGGTCTTTAGTTCTTCCAGGTTGCCGCTGTAAAAGTGGTCGGTATTGGGCAGAATTTTGAGATGTGCTTCTGCATTTAAAAGTGCCATTCTTTCTTTCAACTGGCCAAGATCAGCGAAATCATCTTGATCTCCAACCACTGTCAACGTCAGGGATGGAATTTGTGAGATTGAGCTGAAATCCATGAAACTGACGGGTGGTGATACCAGTACAACCCGATTAAACAGATCATTCTGGCATGCGAGAGAAGCTCCGACCCATGAACCGAAGGAGTATCCCGCCAGATCAATGGCCTGAAAGCCCTTCGCTGACAAAAAATCACAAGCAGCTTTTAGATCATTCTGCTCTCCTATTCCGTCATCGAAAGTGCCGCTACTGTTACCAACACCTCTGAAATTAAACCTGAGTGTCGAGAAGCCTTTTTCACTGTAAGCTTTGTGAATCAAGTATACCACACTGTTGTGCATATCTCCGCCATAGAGCGAGTGCGGATGTGTGATGATGACAGCCTTTGAATCTGAATTCTGTACAAATAGGCCTTCTATGGTGATTCCATCTGCTTCAAATGTTATCAGATCTTCCATATGTTCTCCCCTTCTGTCAGTCAATTATCCGAAGAATGTCTCTGATAGTATTGATAAACCCTCGAATAAACACCAAGCGCTTTGTCTGACGATTGGAAGTAGGGAATACCTGCCTTTGCAAAAATAGGTGAAAAGTCGTTTTGAATGTTCGGGACCTCTACAACTAGAAACGGCTTCCCTGTCTCCTGTTGTGTGTTGATAATAGATTCTGATAATCGCTTGTTGGAATCAGCATCCATTCCAATGCCGATCACCAAAACCGTATCAACTCCAGGGTCATTCGCAACGGCTTGAATACTTTTGATATAGATGTTGATCTCCAGTGAAGCAGTCAGCCCAACATCAATCGGATTTTTCAAACTTGTTCCTGTCGGCGGAACCACTGTTTCAAGAAAAGACCGCGTTTCATCTGATATTTGAGCCATTTTTAAATTCTCGCGACCAACTGCTTCAGCAGCAGAGACTGCAAGACCTCCTGGTCCGGAAATAATCGCAATACGATCTCCTTTAGACTCAGGTAACAGAGAGAAACCGACCATAGTATCAGCCCACATCTCAAAACCGACCACAGGGGTTACGCCACTCTGGGCAACGATGCCGTCCCAGATCTCTTTGGGGCTTGACAGAGCTCCAGTATGTGAGTTTGCAGCAGCCAGCCCGCTGGGATTTAACCCTACTTTCCAGATAATCACCGGCTTTTTTTGTGCTGCGTTTATAAGTGCCTGTTTAAAATGGGTTCCTTCTGAAATTCCTTCAATATACCCGCTGATGATTTTCGTATTCGGGTCGTCAGCATAGTAGTTCAAAAAATCGGTGCTGGTGAGATCACACTCATTTCCGAGGCTTACTGCCTTGTTGAAGAAAAGTCCCCTTGAAACGCCGATACCGCAGATAATATTTGCCAATGAGCCACTGTGTGAAATCAGGGAGATAGGCCCTGAAACACGCGAGAGATTGGGAAAGAACGATACCCCGCTTTCAGGGGCATACAGTCCCATCCCATTAGGTCCAATAATCCTCATTCCAGTTCGCCGGGCGATTTTGACAATCTCTTCCTGTCTTTGTGCACCTTCTTCGGTTCCGGATTCCTTATAACCTGCCGTAAATAGAATAACTCCCTTGACCCCTTTTTCAGCACACTCTTCGATAACTGGCAATGTATGGTGATGAGGGGTCAAAACGATGGCAAGATCAATCTTGTCGGGAATAGCCGCAACTGTTGGATAGCAAATCACACCATCTATTTCATCTGCTTTCGGGTTGACCCCTACAATTTTACCTTTATATCCGAGGTCTCGAAGTGCGAGAAGATAGAGTTTTCCTGTCTTCATCTCTCTCGGCAATCCGACAATGGCAATACTTTCCGGATGGAATAACGCATCAATTTGTTGGTTTGTTTCAGTTATGCTGTTCATAATTTCTCCAGTAGTTGCGTTCTTTGCAACCTGTGAAAGTCCATTTTTACTGGGTTTACCTGAAAATCCTTATACCACGGCACGCCTTGTTATCCTTCGGCTAACTGTATTCATAAACGGAAACATCGGTCTTGGCAACTGGTTGAAACAGTCAATGGGAACGAAATCGACTCGTATATCAAGAGGTGTGTCTTCGTTGTAACAGGGGCAAGATGCTTACTGCAGGGTATGCTTTATGTCTCGGCTAGTGTATTCTTAGTATAAAAAAATAGAATAAGATTGTATGTCTTTCCCTTAGATACCTGTCTTTAACTGGAAGCTCCATGAAAACTGTTTTATATCTTGATGCTGTGGAACACATCGAATCAGCTGTCCGAATACCAGCTCAGGAAGTCGTTCTTCAAACCTGCTGCTTTTCAGTTGCAGGTGCTATATCTGATAATGAACTGGGTAGTGTCATTGAACGTTTTATCCAGCAAAAACAACGAATAATACTTCTGTGGGATACTCTTTGTAATGATGCTAAGATCGAACAGCTCATCTCAAGTTTCTGCCAATTTAAAGACCAAATTGACGCCGTTCGATTTGTGGATCCGGGCGTCGGAGCCTGCCTGAAAGATCGATTTCCTGATCTCAGTTTACAGTTTCTGATGTGGGATGGTCACCAAAACCAGAGTGGCATACGAGAGTGGGTGGAGATTTTTAAACCCAACCTTGATCGAATTATTCTCTCGAATCAGTTAACGGAAACCTCACTACGGGAGCTGCGAAAAGAAATAGGGGTCTCCATGGAAGTAAAAGGGCTGGGAAGGATGCAAATTTTTTATTCGGCCCGCCATTTGTTGACAAACGGATTTTCAAAAGATGAGTGCAATCCCAGAAATATCAAGATTGCCAGCTATGACCGCAAGTCCCAGGTTTTTCCCATTGCCGAGACAGCTCATGGAACGGTGGTGTTCAATGACACGGACTTGTCCCTTTTAAGACATATTCAAGAACTTGAGGAATTAGGGATTGACTACCTGGGATTAGAGCCTTATAGCGCTGAACAGTTTCATTTGCTTGAAAGCGTGACTGATATCGCTCTGGAAGCAGAAAAAATCGAGACCTCCTGGCCTAATGAAGTAACTATCGGCTTTTTTGAAAAGAACCAGACAGATGCCTTGCTTGATAAACTGACAAATGCCTTCTTGAAAGACGAAAAGCAGTACCAGGTCGGCACCGTACTAGAATCTTCCAAGAATTCACACACCCTTATCCATATTTCCCAAAACCTGTATTTGCCATGCCAGGTACTGTTGTTGACCCCTGAGCGAAAAATAATACCCTATCAAATTAAGACAATGAATAGTCTGGCAGGAGCTGACAATTTAGATAGTATTGGGGAGGGGTTTTATCTGTTACCTTGGATTAAGTTCGCTGTGCCAGGGACTATTTTGAAGCTGACAGCTCCAACAGAAAATGAAATAGATTCCTGATTTGCGTGTATCATGTTCATTTTTCGGAAATAAAAAATCGGTTTTTCTCCTGAAACCTTTACATTTTCAGCCATACAAGCAATGGAAATAACACTGGATCTTTCCAAAGTCTGCATAGAAACAGCGACTAAACGTGCATATAATTCAAGCCTCTCCCGTTATTTCAAAGCAACTGACTCGGCCAAACAAGAGATAGAATCCGTGATCGAAGTTTTAGTCAGTTTCCTGGAACAGGGAGATTTTATGAAGCTGAGAAGCGAATATCTCGACCTGCGCGGCGGTATAGATGCTGATGTATTATTGAAGAGTCACAAATCAAAGGTAATTGAGTTGTGGTGTAATGGATGCCTGATAGAATCATTCCCGTTTGCGGCCTAGAAGTTTTGGCAGAACCGATTTAATTGTGGAACGGGTTGTGAATAAACTGTAACCGGCTTCACTTTAACAATACCAGCTCTGATGAGTTTCAACTCATTGAGTCCAATCATGATTGGTCAGTTTTTTATGTCCGGAACAAAAAAGATGGTAAAGGAAATGGACCGTAAATATTACAAAGCCTTGATATATTGTCTTTTAATACCCGTAATGGCATTGGTCATTAACGGATTTCTTGTTGAAAAAAGCTTTGGGGCCGAGAGATTCAGTTATCGTGAAAGGCAGAGCCTTGTTCAACTGTTTGAGAATTCCGAATTTGAAACAACTGCCATTAGAAAGATATTTTTTGACAAAAGGTTGAAAAAAATGCCTGTTATTGTGAACCGGAATGTCAATAATAAAGAGATAAAACGAAATTACGATGATTTCCTGAGTTCCTACTCGATTCATCTAGCCAACCGCTTCTCCAGGAAGTGGCGAACCTTACTTGCCAAAGCCAGCAAAAAATTTCATGTAGATCAGGAGATTCTGGTCGCGGTCCTGCTCGTTGAAACCGGATTTGGCAATATACTGGGGCGATATCCCATTGTGTCGGTATATTCATCGATTATTGTTGAAAACGGTAAGCAGCAGCAATGCCTGCTGAAATATTTAAATGGCTGTCTGGATACAAAATCTCTCAGTAGGCTTGGTGAAAAAGCCAGATGGGCAAATAAAGAATTGAAGGCGCTGATCAAAATTTCAGAAAGTTCAAACCGCTCCCTGTTTCGGTTAAAGGGAAGTTACGCTGGAGCTTTCGGCATTCCCCAGTTTCTCCCCAGCAGCTACCTGAAGTGGGGATATGACAGTGACCGTAACGGTTCTGTGAACCTTTTTCTGTTCCCGGATGCCGTTTATTCAACTGCAAACTATCTGAAGGCCCATGGATGGCAAAAAGGGCTCCACCTGGAATCAAACCGTGATGTGGTCTGGAAGTATAATCACAGCCGGATCTACGTTGATACGATATTTAAAATTGCGCAAAAAGTCCGGGTTTATCCGCCCAGGCTGTCCGTTTCAGGAAGTAAACCTTCAGAACCCAGGATAACTCTCAAATTCAACAGGCAAATATCAAATAACCCTTCCTGAAAAAAATCGATTCAGAATATCCATTTTGTCTCTTTTCCTCGAGCGTTTTCTGGGTTATTATAGAAGTCAGGGAAGTAAATATTTTGCCCGTTTCACGTCGTTTTAGCTCTTTTGACCTTTTGAAAGGTTTGTGGGATAACAGGTATCCACAATTAAAACAGTTTATTGAGGTTAGCTGTTTCAATGCTATCCCTAACCAATTGCAAAACCAGTAAGGAACATGTCTGAAGAGTACGAACCGGGTAATGCCAATCAGATCGATACGGAAGACCAGCAGAAGATCGAACTTCCTAAAAAGTACAAGGTTATTTTGCATAACGATGACTATACTCCCATGGAATTCGTTGTCGAAATCCTGATTGATGTATTTAAAAAAGATGAAATGACAGCCACAAATATTATGTTGAATGTTCATAATCTCGGACAAGGTGTCTGCGGAATTTACACTTTTGAAATAGCTGAAACCAAAGTTGCACGGGTTATGGACATGGCGCAACAGCATGAGTATCCACTGAAAGCCAGTATGGAGGCAGAGTAAACTTATGGGAGAAAGATATAGAGAGGATCGGATAATCAGCCGTGAGCTGGAAATATCCCTGATAGCAGCAGTAAGAGATGCCCAGAAAAGAAGGCACGAATATGTAACTCTAGAGCACGTATTTTATGCGATTCTTTTCGACCCTAAAACCGCCCAGGTACTTGAGGAGTGCGGTGGAAACATCTCTGAGTTGAAATATCTGGTTGACCAGTACTTAGCGACCAAGATTGACTCGCTTCCTGAAGAGGTGATGCAGGATCCCGTGCAAACCATCGCTTTTCAGCGACTGATGCAGCGTGTCATGGGACATATACAAAGTTCAGGGAAAAAAGAGGCGGATGGCGCTGATGTGCTGGCAGCCTTTTTCAAAGAGGTTAACTCGCATACGGTTTTCTTCCTGAAGTCGCAGGGTATTACCAGACTTGACATCTTGAAGTCAGTCTCTCACAGCGAACTGAAAGATACCCCTTATTCAGATCCGGAGAAGGAAAAGACCTCTACGAGTGAAAAGAGTGAGAAGAAAAGTGCCCTGGATTCTTATACCGTCAATCTGACAAAGATGGCTAAAGATGATCAGATTGATCCGGTTATCGGAAGACACGATATTTTAGAGCGAACCATGCAGGTGCTCTGCCGGCGGCGGAAAAACAACCCGATATTTGTAGGAGATCCTGGTGTTGGTAAGACAGCAATATCAGAGGGGCTGGCGTTAAAAATCGCCTCTGGAAAGATTCCAGATATTCTGAAAGAGGGAGAAATATTCAGCCTGGACATGGGGGCACTTCTGGCTGGAACAAAATTTCGGGGAGACTTCGAACAACGGCTGAAATCTGTCATTGTTGAGATCGAAAAACGTCCCAAAGCGATCCTGTTTATTGATGAGATTCACACCATTGTCGGGGCCGGATCAACAAGCGGTAGTTCGATGGATGCCTCTAACATCCTCAAACCGGCACTGGTTTCAAAGAATATTCGCTGCATGGGTGCCACAACTTATACCGAATACCGCAATTTTTTTGAGAAAGATCGTGCGCTTTCCAGACGTTTTCAAAAGATCGATATCCCGGAACCAACAGTTGAGGAAACGGTTAAGATCCTGAGCGGTCTGAAGACGAAATATGAGGAGCACTACAACATCCGCTATTCAGCAGCGTCCATCAAACAAGCCGCCGAATTGTCTTCTAAGTATATTAACGACCGGTTTTTGCCAGATAAAGCCATTGATGTCATTGATGAAGCAGGAGCAGCATGTATGTTACTGCCGGCATCAAAGAAAAGAAGCAGTATCAGCGTCCCGGATATTGAGAAGATCGTCTCTCAGATTTCAAGGGTTCCCGTCAAGCAAGCAGTGAAGGGGGATGTTGAATCCCTGAAACAACTGAATATCAAGTTGCAGCAGCGAGTCTTTGGCCAGGACGAGGCAATCGGACATATCACGACGAGTATTAAACGGAATAAGGCAGGACTCGGACATCCGGAAAGGCCCATCGGGTCATTCCTGTTTACCGGACCGACTGGGGTTGGAAAAACCGAGGTAAGCCGACAGATTGCCAGTATTATGAACATCAACTTTGAGCGTTACGATATGAGTGAATATATGGAAAAACACTCAGTCTCGCGCTTAATTGGTGCTCCTCCCGGCTATATCGGTTTCGAACAGGGCGGTCTGATGACCGAGGCTATACGCAAACACCCGTATACTGTGCTGCTTCTGGATGAAATAGAGAAGGCTCATCCTGATATTTTCAACATTCTTCTGCAAATCATGGATCATGCTACACTGACCGATAATAACGGGCAGGAAGCTGATTTTCGGAATGTTATTTTAATCTTGACCTCAAATGCTGGTTCCCAGGAAAGAGGTGCCAAAACCATAGGATTCAATTCGACAAACGAGCAGAAGGAAATGGATGCGGTTGAACGGCTGTTTCCTCCTGAATTCCGCAATCGACTTGATGCCATTGTTACCTTCAACTCACTGACAACTAAAGTAATGCTGCATGTGGTTGATAAATTTATCGACGAACTGCAGGATCAGCTCCGGGTAAAAAAGGTGGTGCTGGAGCTCTCAAAGAGCGCAAAAAAATGGTTGGCCAAAGAAGGATACAGTGTGGATTATGGGGCTCGACCGCTTGCGCGGGTCATTCAGAAAGAGATCAAGGACCAGCTGTCTGATGAGATTCTTTTTGGCGCACTGGTGAAGGGTGGCAAGGTCACTATAGACTGTAAAAAGAATAAACTGGTGCAATCGTACGAGTCGGACTAAACAATCCCTCCTCATTCAGGTATTGCTGCTTTAGCGATCATTCTATCTGCAGCAATATCAATCAAACCTGAATAAATCAAAGGACCCCTTTCGATGACGGTATCCTGTCTGATGTAACCTGAACAGCCTGGGACAGGGCTTTTCCAAAGCCTTTGAACAGTGACTCTATCCGATGGTGATCGTTGTCGCCATACAGGATTTCCTGATGCAACGTCAACTTTGCATTTGTCGCGAAGCTGTAGAAAAAGTGTTTGGTCATTTCCGCAGGAAAATCGCCAATCGATTCCGTTGAAAGATCTCCCATGAACACATGAACTGGCCGACCTGATATATCAACCACTGTGCGGGTCAAGGTCTCATCCATGGGCAGGAAAACCGTTGCATACCTTGCAATTCCCTTTCGATCGCCAAGTGCTTCAATAAACGCAGTTCCAAGAGCAATGGCGATATCTTCAATTGAGTGGTGCGCGCAGATATGCAAGTCACCCTCACAGCTGAGAGTAAGATTAAAACCGGAGTGAAACGCCCATAGCTCAAGCATATGATCAAGAAATCCGATTCCGGATTTTATGTCGTTTACACCTTCTCCAGCCAAATTTAAGCTGCCTTTGATGTCTGTTTCTGCTGTTTTACGATGAAAGTCAGAATATCTACTCATACCTCATTCCTTTATTAGCCGCTCTCTGACAGCTGCAGCGTGTGCGTGTAGTTCTTCCAGTTCGGCGAATGTTGCTATGGACTCACCTTCCTGGAACAGTTTTTCTTTTGAGTATTTGATGTATGACGAGTGTTTTTGAAAATCTCTCACAGAAAGCGGGGAGCCATATCTTGCTGCTCCACCGGTTGGAATCGTATGATTTGGCCCCGCAAAGTAATCACCAACCGTCTCGGTTGACCAGCGACCGACAAAAATGGCACCGGCATTCCGAATATCTTCAAGTCTTTTCTCGTCACAAATGAGCAATTCGAGATGTTCAGGGGCTAAGGCGTTTACAATGTCAATTCCAATGTCAAGGGTATCAACCAGGATGATCCTTCCATGGTTTTGAAGAGACTTTTTAATAATCTCGTTTCTGGGAAGGGTTGGCACCAGCTCTTCAATTCTTTTCTGTACTGCCAGAGCCATCTGTTCCTGGGTCGTGACCAAGACGGATCGCGCTTCTTCATCGTGCTCTGCCTGAGTTAACAGATCTCGTACGAGGAATTCCACTGGCACGGATGGATCATCGTGCAAGATCAGAATTTCACTGGGGCCAGCTACAGAGTCGATGCCAACAATGCCAAAGACCTGTCTTTTAGCCTCAGCAACAAATCGATTGCCAGGACCCGTTATCTTGCAGACCGGTGCAATGGATTCAGTTCCATAGGCCAAAGCTGCCACTGCCTGAGCGCCGCCAACCGAATGAACCTCATCGATACCCAGCAGGCTGCAAATTCCCAATACCAGCTCATGAGGATAACCATTCTCTCCTGGAGGTGATGTAACTGCAATTGAGGGAACATTTGCAATTTGCGCGGGAACGGCATTCATGATCAAAGACGAAGGATAGAAGGCTTTTCCGCCTGGTATATAGATTCCTACACGATCCAATGGCCGAACGATCTCCCCCAGGACGGTTCCATTGGATTCTGGCTCATTCCACGACTGAGACAGTTGTTTACGATGAAAGTTCCGAATATTCTGTAATGCTTTTTCGACAATACTGCGTGTTCCGCTGGATATTTTTTTTTCAGCTTTCTGCAGTTTTTCAACAGGTACCCTGATCGAATCTATTTGAACCTTATCGAAGCGGGATGTATAATCGAAGAGAGCTTGGTCTCCAGAGTCAATAACCGTTGAGATGATGTCAGATACCAGTGTGGTAATAGACGGATCGACCGGGCTTTTTTTCAGCTCCTCAACGGGCAATTTATCAAGTTGTACGATTTCAATTAAAGACATCTGCTATCTGTATGAGTGGACGTTTTAATTCAACACGTTTGTATAGTTTTACACTGCGTAATGAATGCAATTGGCGAACCTCTGAAGGTGTCCCGTGTTTATAACATGTTGAAATTGAATCGATCAACGGTTCTCTTGAGAATTGAGGATTATTGTGATTCAATTGATTTCTCTGGTGGCTATCTACTTTTGGATACTATTGCTCAACTGACAAGCAAGGTATGATGACGGTTTTGACCGTATTCATCTTCACAACGTCTGGAATCGAACCAGCTTTAATTATAAAAAAGAATGAAAGATAAAAAATCGCTTCAAACATCGCTAAGGAAACAGATTGACGATGTGGAACCCGATGATCTGGAAATCCTGCAGCAAATTGCCCGTGATCAGGTAATTGAACCGTTTGCCGGAAGAAGAAGCCTTGAGACGATTCAGAAAACGAGAAGCGGAATGGAAAAAGGCCTGGGAAAGATCAAAAATGTCAGCTCAAAGGCGGGAGGTTGGATTGCCAAAACCAAACTCGCGGATCAGTCGCAGAAGAAACTGACCAAACTTGCAAAAGAGTTCAGAGATAAGTCAACCAGTGAGACTATCGCAGGTTTCCTGGAAAAAATGAATCAGAAGACAGAAGAGATTCAACGAATTGCCAAAAAAGGATATTCAGGGATAGAAGAGACAACAAAAAAATTGACTCTCTCTTTCGTAGAAAAGGGGTTGGAAATTCTGCTCTATGAGGATTCAGACGGTTGGATTCTCAAACGCTCAAATAAATGCTTGAATCGGTCTGATATCAAAGAACTGGATCAAATTATCGCTCTCTCTCGAGATGACCGTGAGCAGCTGATCGCTGAGCTGTATCCGTACGACAGCCAATTATTCAAGAAGTATGTGAAAGGGTTTGACCTTTCTGTCAATATTGGACTGGGAGCTGTTGTTGCTACAAATATCCCTGGGACAGGCATTGCAGTCAGCCTTGTAAACATGGGGAAAACCCTAGTCAAAATAGGGAACAGATTAAATATCATGTCAGCTATTTACGGTCGTCGAATTTTCAGCCCGGAAGCTCTGTTTAAGGTAAGCGCCAACATCATTCGTTCCATTGATGACTGGGAAAGCAACAAAGATCATCAACCACTAGATATCAGCCTGCTGGATGAACTGTATACCGAACGAGACGATGAAAATGGAGAGGGCTTTCAAGAGTTACTAAACTCCGTCATGCGTAAAGAAGCCTATATCGCAATCCCCGGAGTGGGAATGATCAGCCTTGGAAAGATCAATATGGATGACCTTAAAATGGATATGGTCATCCAGCACCTTGTACAAAACTACGCTGAAAAAATTCAACAGATTGAAAAGTATGGGGAAGCATGCGTTAGCCAGATTATTTTGGATTTTAAAGGGATATATAGCACTTTTTATGTATCAGATTACTTCAGGGAAGTGCGGGGTAAAATCGCATCAGAAAAATCTGATAATAAGAGTGTAAAGTGGAAAGATCGACTAAAGACGCTTACCGGTCCGGATATGACGCTCGAAGAGTCTTCGCTGTATCTGGATCAAAAGGTTAAGCAAATATTTCTGTCTACACACTTCCTGGAGGAACCCTTCAAAACTGAAGAGGTGCGGAAATCTGTGAAAAATGCTATAAGTCAGTATTCAGTCAAGGACTAAGGAAGGCAAATCATCGGATCCGGCCTCTTGCAATTAAGTTTACCGGATTAACCCGCAACTTCTGTCTATGGCCAGAAATCAAGGTGCCCGGGATGTCCAGCTTTTACTTAGAGTGATATTGCCGTCTGCTATTCCGTTTATTATTGTGGGATTGAGACTGGCGCTGGGTATCTCCTGGATCATCCTGGTTCCGGCAGAGTTTCTCGGAATCTCAAGTGGTCTGGGATACAGTATAAACGATGCCCGGGATACCCTGGAGTATGATCGACTGCTTACGTTAGTCGTGGCTATTGGATTTATCGGGTTGTTTTTGGATACTGCGGTCAGATTTTTGGAAAAACAGTCTGACTTGAGATATATCCTGCGTAACGGCTGAATATCTGAATTTTATATGAGTTATACACTGACAGCTCCCATCAGCGTTGATGTATGCCCATGATTTTGTCATAAAGTGGAAAAATACAAATTTTAGATATTTTCTTTTAGCTGACGATAGGCTATTATGAGCCGCAAGAAGAATCTTATTTTCGGCACGATTTTTGACATATAGCCAATCATCGGATAAGGAAGATAGGACGACTGTGAATGACAAACCCGTTTATTAATCCCAAAATCAGTACCTGCAAGCGATAATTCAGTTATGGCGACAATGCGCATGGGGTTGGAGATGAAGATGAGTCAACAGCTCATCATGACTCCTCAACTTCAACAGGCAATAAAACTCCTTCAACTCTCCAGAATTGAACTGGAGGAATTGATCGATCAAAATCTGATCGAGAATCCCACCCTCGAACTATCTCCCGTTGAAGATGAGGACGATAACAAAGAGGAAAAAGAGGAGCAGCCTCAGGAAGCAAAAAGTCTTCTGGAAGAGCAGGCGCAGCTTTCGTACGACGACGAATGGCAAAACTACATCAAGTCTGGTGCTGGTGTGATGCAGGATGTTCGAAGTCGCCTGAATGATTCGGATGACATGTCGAACCCCCTGGAAGCAACCATTTCAAAAAGCAATTCGTTGATGGACCACCTGCACTGGCAGTTCGATATGTCAAGTTTCAGTGGTGTGGAAAAGGATATTGCTGAATATCTGATCGGAAATATAGATACCGACGGATATCTTTCAGTGTCTTTGAGAGAGATGCTGGCGACAAACTCCAAACTATTCAAGTTAGTTGAAAGCTGCCTTGAGGAAAACACCGTCCTTCCTTATATTGAAGAAGAGATCATTCCGCTGTTCGACTTAGCACATGAAACACGTGCGGCGCTTGAAATTAAGAAAAAAGGCAGAAAAAAGCAGGCTCCATCCCTTGACGAAGACGAAGTTCAGGAAGAACCACTGGATCTGTCAAGCATTACAGATGAAATGTGCGGCATATTGGAGACACTTCTCAGAAAAATTCAGAAATTTGATCCCCCTGGTGTGGGAGCTCGCACCCTGCAGGAGTGTCTCATTAATCAACTGATCATACTGAAACTCCCCCCGGATTCACTATCTGTGAGGATCTTGAGAGAGAATATGCAGCTTCTTGAGCAAAAAGATCTGAAACGGATCGCCAGACTCCAAAAGGCGGATATTAAAGAAGTTGTAAAGTCTTATCAGGTTATTACCGAATTGGAACCGAAACCTGGACGCCCATTCGGTGGTGAAGTCACACAATATGTTATTCCTGATGTTTTTATTTATAAAAGAGGTAGCGAATATGTTGTGAACATGAATCAGGAAACTATCCCTAGACTGAGAATTAATCCTTACTATCAGAACATGCTTAAGGCTAAGAAGGATGAGTCTGGACAAGGCAAGAAAAACAGCGGGGATGAAAATCAGGACATGACCTTTCAATACATACTGGAGAAGGTAAAGTCCGGCGACTGGCTGATGAAAAGTATTGAGCAGCGCCAGAAAACGATTTTCCGGGTGGCTAAAAGTATTTTAAAATTTCAGTATGAGTTTTTCGAAAAAGGGATCGATTATCTGAAACCGCTGGTGTTGAAAGATGTAGCTGAAGATATCGAAGTCCACGAATCGACTGTCAGCCGCATCACAACCAATAAATACGTCTATACCCCGCAGGGTATTTTTGAATTGAAGTACTTCTTCACAAGCGGTATCGACCAGGGGGATGGAGATATCATCTCTTCGAAGAAGATTAAGGATTACATTGGGAAACTGATCGATACAGAAAACAAGAAAAAACCTTTTACAGATTTGCAAATAAAAAACAAGCTGTTGGATGATGCCGGAATTAAGGTAGCTCGAAGAACTGTCGCAAAATACAGGGAAGCAATGAATATCCTGCCCTCCAACAAAAGGAAAAAATTATATTGACAGGATACGGAACCATTTCATCAGGTTTGATTAAAGAAGTGGATACACCGTACTATCTTGAAAATAATCGAAATCGTTCTGAAAGCAAACAGAAGCAGTATCAGTAGCTGTTGGGAACGAAAGCCCGAAATCAACACTCATCCAGCCGGAATCGCCTTCAAACGCTTGCCTGTACCCGATCAACTAGGCTTGATCAATCACATGCTTATTTTATAATTTATGCAGGACATCGAAAAACATTCTTTACAATTTTAGTTTGATAGCAATATATTAACAAGAAGATTACTAAAATAGATCAGTCAAACGGGGTCAGCAAATGAATGAATACTATAAAAAGGTCATTGACTATTCAACAAGGCTATCTCTTGATATCGAACATCAGGATGATTCAGAGGAGTTGATTGTGGTCAGCAACGAGGATCGCGGTATCTACGGGATGGTAATGGACTGCGAATATCCAATTCTGATCATTGAGCAACTGATTTATCGCATTGCAAACAGATCTGACGAACATTTTCTGAAACTTCTGAAAATGAATCGTAACCTGATTCACGGTGCTTTCGTGATAGATGAAGAGGAAACACAGGTCATTTTCCGGGACACGCTGCAACTGGAGCACCTCGATTTTAACGAGTTGGAGGGGACAATAAACGCGTTGACCCTGGGCTTGGCAGAGTTTTCCGGTGCACTACTTAAATTAAATCAACAATAAATCGGGTAAGGAGTCAAAATGGCTGGTTTTTTTCGGAGACTATTCAGCTTGGGAAGTGCTGAGGCTCATTCGATTATCGATAAACTTGAAGATCCGGTTAAAATGACAGAACAGGGAATTCGAGATCTTAAGAAGGACCTGGACGACGCGATGCATAGCTTCGCCGAAGTCAAAGCTGTTGCTATTAAGGCCGAACGCGACATGGAGAAGAGTAAGAACGCCGCGCTTGACTGGGAACGAAAGGCAATGAGCCTTTTGCAGCAGGGACAATCCGGAAAGCTAGACAAGGAAATATCGGATCGGTTGGCAACAGAAGCCCTCTCGCGAAAGGATGAGAGTAACAAACAATATCTGGTTGCCAAAAAGTCTGGCGAAACCCAGAATCAAGCGGTTCAAACACTTCAAAAAAATATTGAATCACTGAAATCGAATATTCAGCAATACGAAAACGAGTTGGTAACGCTAAAAGCGCGAGCAAAAACAGCTGTTGCAACCTCAAAAATAAACAAACAGCTTTCCAGTATTGATTCCAGTGGAACCGTTGCCTTGCTAGAACGAATGAAAGAAAAGGTTGAAACGGAAGAAAATCTAGCACTTGCCTATGGCGACATGAATAAAATTACCACAAGTGTTGAAGATGAGATTGATCAAGCGCTCCTGAGTGATGGTTCTGAGCAGTCGCAATCGTCTCAATCAGATGAATTGGCTGCCCTGAAATCAAAAATGGGTATCCAATAAGCTACAAACTCTTATTCGGTCAACTTAAACAACAACCTGGTGAATGGGTTAGTAAACAATGGAGGAAAAAGCCATATGAAGATGAAAAAATCTCAACTCATAGAAAAACTTGTTCTTGAAATGGACGGTTTTGCAGAAGAAGCCAGCAGTAAACAAAAGACTGAAATCGCCAGAGAGACAGTCAATCTGTTTTTCAACTCAATTAAAGAAGCGCTTGAGGGCGGGGACAGAGTTGAGATCAGGGGATTTGGTTCTTTCAGTACGAAACAGTATGGTGAGTACACCGGCCGTAACCCGAAAACAGGCGACAAGGTAAGAGTTAAACCAAAGAAATTACCCGTTTTTCGACCAGGGAGAGAGCTTCGGGATATTGTCAATAAATAGCAAAGCTCCCGCTCGATCTAACAGTATGAGCCTTCGGGATGTGTTCCATCAATAGATCCCAGGGCCCTCCTCTTCGTCCGGGCGTGTTTTCCAGCGTTTATTAAGCCAGAAATACTGATCCGGGTTTTCCTGAATTCTCAGCTCAAGCTCATTGGCCAGGGCCTGAGAAATCTCAATCAGGTCGCTATTTTTGTCACCAGTGACGCCATAGTCAACTCTGGACAGGAAACCCTTGTGTTTAAGAGGGCCTGTCCTGACACACCACAGGAAAATCAGAGGGCACTCCCTGCTCAGGGTGAACGAAGCCAGACCTCTTCCAACAGCGGCCTTTCTGCCGAAGAAATCAATAAAAAATTTGTTGTGGGGAACATTCAAGTCACCAGCCATGCCTAAAATCTGGTTATTCTTTAGAACCTTCATCATCTCAATGGTGGCCGTTTTCGATTTTGAAATGGTAATGGTCCCAAATTTCTGGCGGATGGCATTCAAGGCTTTGTCAAACAGATCATTGCGCTGCATTCCGGCGTAGATATGAATCGGGGCTACCTGAGTTGATATGGCAGCTGATATCATCTCCCAATTGCCGAAGTGATTACCTGCCAGGACGACTCCCCGACCCTCCGCAATTGCGTCGTTCAGCACCTCAGTCCCTTCAATTTCGATATAATTTGACAGTTTTTCAGGGGGGATAAATCGCAACAGCAGTATTTCAAAGGTTACTATTCCGCAGTGCCGATAGGTCTGTTTCGAGAGTCGCTTTCTTTCGTTGTCAGTTAGCTGTTCCCCGAAAGCAATTTTCAGGTTTTGATTAACAACTTTTTTTCTGACACCTAGGTAATAAAAGGTCATGCCGAGAAGCTTTCCGACAGCAGGTATTAACCCTGTCGGCAGAAGCTTGACGAAAAGCAGAAGTGTTTGAAAAAAAAGAAACTCAACTTGATTTTTCACTTAATTATAGGTGATAGGTTATCAGTCAAAACAGACTGTTTACAGGCCCGCCCGAATCATATCATGCATGGTGATGATACCCACTACCGTATTACCATCCAGCACCGGAAGAAGTTGCAATGGCTTGCTGCTGTTTCTCATGATGTCGTAGGCTTCTATGGCATATGCATCGACATTAATGGTCGTAGGTGCTTCAAACATGATATCATCCGCTGTCAAAGCTTTCAGATCACTATGTGCCTGTATGGCCTTTCTTAAATCATATCCGGTAATAAGCCCCTTCAAATGACCTTTTTCATCAACAACCGAAACAGCATTGACCTTGCCCTTTGTTATGGAGGTGAGCAGATCATCAAAGGCTGCCCCAAGCCTGATAACCGGGTTTTCATCACCCCCTTTCATCAGGTTTGATACCTTGTATAACAACCGCTTTCCGATTCTTCCAGCGGGGTGAAACATGGCAAAATCATCTCGGGTGAATTTTTTAATTTTCATGAGCGTAATTGCCAAAGCATCTCCCACAACAAGTGCCGCAGTTGTAGAACAGGTAGGAGCCAGGTTCAACGTACATGCTTCTTTTTCAACGGGCGTGTACAGAACAACATCGGAATGCCGGGCCAGAGTTGATTCACGGTTAGCAGTTATCGCGATAATTTTGCACTTCAGTCTTTCAAGAATAGGCAACATACCGACCATTTCATCACTTTCACCTGACTTTCCAAGGAGTATAATGGTATCACCGGCTTCGACCATTCCAAGGTCACCATGGAGGGCTTCAGAAGGATGCAGGAAAACCGCGGTTGTACCCGTTGATGAAAATGTAGCTGCAATTTTCCGACCGACAAGTCCTGATTTACCCATACCGCTGATGATGACTTTTCCATTGGACTCCAGAATCAATTCAATTGCTTTTTCAAATGTTGAGTCAATGGAATTCAGCAAATCATCCAGTGTTTTAATTTCAAGTGAAATGACAGACTGAATATCTGTTAAAATAGTCATGAGATGCAAGTTTAGTGGTTATGCTTCATTCGGGTCCAACAGGATAGGTTCTGCAGGCGGAAATGGAAGGGACGTTTGAACTGGAAATGTCCTTACACCCATCAAGTCAGGAGGGATATAAGGACGACTAGCGATTACTTGAATTTCTCAGCATCTTTGGTGAATTGTTCGATGCCGATATCTGTCAGAGGATGGTTCTCAAGCTGTCTCAATACCTTGGAAGGTATCGTCAGAATATCGACTCCCATGGTTGAAAGCTCAACGACGTGGATAGGGGTGCGTATAGAGGCTGCTATAATTTTAGCATCCAGATCGGGATTATTGATAAGAATGGTTTTAATGGTATCAAGTAATTCCAGACCGTTTGAGGATATATCGTCCAGGCGTCCTAAAAAAGGACAAAGATAGGTAGCTCCGGCCTTAGCTGCCAATATCGCCTGTCCTGCTGAAAATATCAGCGTGACATTCGTCGGTATTCCTTCAGACTTGAGCGCTTTGACAGCCTTCAGTCCATCATGTGTCATTGGGATTTTGATCACTATATTTTCAGCGATCTTTGCAAGTTCCTTACCTTCCTCGACCATACTTTTGTACTCCAGTGAAAGGACCTCAGCATGCACCGGGCCGGATACTTCCTTGCAGATTCCTTTTAAAATCTCCTTGAAGTCACCATTTTCCCTGGCTATCAGTGTCGGGTTTGTGGTGACGCCGTCTGCGAGACCAAGTTGATTGGCTTGTTTGATCTCTTCCAAATTAGCTGTATCGACATAAATATCCATAAGTTATCTCCTAAAATACTTGATTAATCCGCCCTTGATAAAGGCGCCCTGCCTTCACGGAAGGATAAGGTTATAGCGTACTATTTTGCACGAAAAAAAGGGTGTTGAGTCTGACAGTTTTACTCTTGTGCTCCATGATACCTTTTCCAGTTGTATCCCAGAATCAGATAAGAAAAAGAAACCAGGAAAACGGTCCAGTATAGTATTTGAATATTACCGGGTCTGAAACCGGCCCAAACGGCCATCATAATTAATGTCAGCAGAATAACCTGGAATAATTTGGGAATGGCTGGTAAGACCACTCTGCCGAAATGAATGTACGGCAGTTTTGTAATCATTAAGAGTGATATCAGTGAAATACATCCTACTTTAAAAACATGACTGGTACTGATCAATGCTACGGAACCTGAAATTAGGGCAGCCGCAGGAGAAGGCAGTCCCTCAAATATACTAACCCCGCCGTCCACTCCTTCATTCCGCTTATTTTTAAGAAAACGATACAGACGGTAAATGGTACAGACTAAGTGAAGAATACCCAGTATAAAACCGACAACCGAGTAGTTAAAGGCTGCGATGATAATCAATGATATGGTACCACCAAAATTTGTTCCGTCGGCTAGATCGTCCATCAACTCCCCTTTCGGTGTGCTACCCCATCGATCAGCGGCACGCCCATCAAAAAGATCCAGAAATTGACCTAGAAATACCAACGCAAAGGCGAAGCCTATCTGATTGAACATGATGATCAACGATATACCTGTCAAGCCACAAATCAGATTCATGATGCTTAACAGATTTGCGTACCAGTAGTTGGGGATGACCTTTAAGAATACACTGCAAAATGCGAGAAAGACAGAACAAGCCAGCATTGCAATCGCTACATTCCATACCTCTCCTGGATAATAGATCTGCTGAAGCGTAATCAGTACCAGCGTAGTAGTGGCCAGGAAGGTCTTGGCCTTACCAAAAAGATTGGCTGCCTTGTTGGCTATAAAAAACCGTGAAAACGTGCCGATAATGTCAAACATCAAAAAGATCAACACGAGGTACATGGGAATCAACTCATAATAAGCAAAGTACAAAAGGGGTGGAAACAGGAGTAGTTTATCTGATAGGGGGTCAATGCTCTCTCCCTCAGGCGAACCGAGTTGGAACCGTCTTGCAATGGTGCCGTCTGTAATATCAGTTATCATCCAGAAAGCGAAACAGATCACTCCGGCATGATGCCATCCATTCCCGGGATCCAGTGGATAAAGGCGTGATCCTGCATGAAACAGCAAAATACTGACAACTCCCATTGGGTATCTGCAGCGACTAATGAAATTAGGGTGAAGCCAGAACTTGGAGCGGACCCACTCCTGGCCCCCTGGCGTTTTAGCTAGTTTGAACAGAGTAACCCGCTCCAAAGCAAACATCAGCGCAATAGGTAGTATGGATTGGTAAAAAACAGGTGGAACAGATTGGAAATTTAACATGTTTTCTCAACGTTCAAATGTTTGCCACCCTTTAACCGTTAAATCTTCAAAGAGGTATGAATCAGCAACGGTTAATGATCACATCCGGCGTAGAAACAGGTTCAGGGCTTGAAAGTGTTCACCCCAATCCCGAGTTACTGTGAAATCGGATTGGGTGGTCACTGTTTCTGAGTCATCATGGATGGAACAAAACTCCATCAATGTATATCTCATACACTTATCAACCCTGAACTAAAAAGGAAAGGCCTCAGGTATCTGATAACTACCCTGAGATCCCTTGATAAAAAGGATAAGGGAATTTTGAAACTCAAAGGTAATGTTCCCTTTTTAGTTTTTATAACTGTTGGGCATTGAAAAAGGCTGTAAGATATTGAAAAGACACCCCCAACATATCTTCTGGTCAGGATAGAGTGCTGCTATAAGAACATTTTGGGTTTTATACAAAGTATCTCATTGAATATCAAGACAATTTTGTTTAAGATAGGCGTACAAATAGACGACAATTTTTTCCAACCCCTGAATAATAGATTAGATAACTGAAATGATATTGAAAAAAATATTTCTGACGAACAGATTCCTGGCCGCTCTTATGATGACTTTTCTATTAGCGGCCGGTTGCAGCAGTATTGAACCTGTGACAATGGAAGACAAGTATGATGCAGCCATTCAGCATATGGATAAAGAGAACTACTCTCTGGCTATTCCTATTTTCAAAACGCTTATTGATGAAAATCCCGGAACACGGTTTGCCGCATATTCGTACCTGAAACTTGCAGACGCCTACCTGTTAACAGGGGAAAATCAGAATTTTAATGAGGCCGAAGCTAATTACCGTATATTTCTAAATTACAGTTCGTTCAGTCATCTTGTACCCTATGTTCTTTCAAGATTGATTGAACTCAACTATAAACGAAACACAAGTTCCATTTTTGGGGAGTCCTATTCTTTTTCGAGGGATCCAGAACACTTTAAGAAAATTATCACTGAATATCAGCGATTTTACTTTCTGTTTCCGGACAGTCTGTATCTGGAAGACGCCAAAACGTATCTGAATAAATCCATTGACGCCCTTGCAGAACATGAAACGCTTATCGGGCGTTGGTATTTCGATCAGTCTTTGTATACAGCCGCTATTTCACGCTTTCGTTACATTTTATATAATTATCCTCATTTTTCAAAAAGAGAGGCGATTATACAAATGCTGATAGATTCTTATCGAAAAAACCAGCAACCGGAGATGGCTGATGAACTTCAGAAAATATACGTTTTAAGTCAATCCTCTGCCAGTTCCTGAAAACTTGCAGAACCAGTTAATTAAGAACTTCCATAGAATCGCGAGAGACATATACGGCCACATTTGTAAAAGATGACTCTAAATTATCAAAACCATAAAGTTACATCCCCAAATCTGAAGATCCAAAAACACCCCATGCGTCTTTTAATGTTGTGTGTTGTATGCGCTTTACTTCTGAATCTGTCGGGATGCAACCTTCTGGGCATAACCCCACAGCAACGTCGCCTGTCTCCCACCGCCACAACAACTGCAAAACCGTCTGAAAGTGTGACTGCATTTCAGGAACAACAGAAACAACTGACTGCTCGAATAGATGAGCTTGAAGCGCAGATACAACTTACTCAAGAGGATTACCAGAAGCGTCTAAAGAATATGGATCAAACCATATCACTGCTGGAAGGGAATATTATTAAGCTGAGAAAAGATCTGAAACGTGTAATCTCCGCCAGTCGAAAACGGCCTGTTGCTCAGTCCAGGGGTGAAAAAAAGGTCGAAGTTCCGCCACAGAAAAAGGTAACCACCACTTCCATAAATCCGGTTCCTGTAAAAAAACGCCCGATAGGAGAAATATCGACGCCTCTATCATCCAGGGCGGTGGAAACGATTTCTCTTCTGAAGCCTGATCGGAATAAGAAAAAGAGGGACATCAAGGAAATCAAGCCGAAGGTGAAGAAAATCCTGGTTACAAGCATCGAAGGCATGGAGAAGAAGGAGACCATTAAGCCAGACTACCAGGGGTGGGAAGACCCCGACCTTTATATTCCTCGTTCACCTATTATGTTAAAGGTGGTGTCCGGAGCGAAACGACGCTATCAGCAGGCGTTTAAGGTTTATTCCAGCCGGAACTATTCTGAAAGTGTCAAACAGTTCAACCGTTTTCTGATCGACTTTCCTGCTGATCAGGATGCTGATAACTCTCAATTCTGGGTAGGACAGTCTCATTTTCAGCAGGAAAACTACCTGCAGGCAGAGAGGGCATTCAGAAAAGTATTGAGAAACTATTCCCATGGAACAACGCGCGAAGGCTATAAAACACCAGACTCAGCGTTAATGATCGGAAGAATATATCTGATCCGAAAAAAGCCGATAAAAGCCCGTTACTACTTTCAGCAGGTTATCAACCGCTATCCAGATTCTCGTTCTGCTGTAAAGGCAAGTAGAGAAATTGACGCGATGGACTCATTCTAACGATATGGTTGATTCAAAAACGACCCTGGGACTGCTGGCGCTATGGCTGATTCCTGGCCTGGGGCCGAGGCGCATCGAAATGCTACTGGAACAACTGGGAAGCCTGGACGCCATATTCGGAGCATCAGTGGCAAACCTTGCTGCTACGACCGGGCTGACAGCACAATCAGCACAACAGATTCCGGAGGCGCAAAACTCAGAAGCATTGCAGCAGGAGCTGTCACTGATCGAAAAGTATCAGTTGCAAGTCATTGACTACACTCAACCTGCTTATCCAGATCTTTTGCGCGAGACCTATGATGCACCTCCCATTCTGTATATCAAAGGAAATATTGATTTAAATGCAGGACTGCCTCTGGCCTTTGTGGGCTCACGGAAGGCATCATTTTCAGGGAAAAACATGTGTCAAAAGCTGATTCGAAGCCTGTCTTCATTCAGACCGGACACCCTGATCATAAGCGGCCTGGCAATCGGAATTGACAGTGCGGCACATGAGGCAGCACTTGAGTATGGTTTGAACACAATTGCAGTCCTTGCTGGAGGGCTATCCAGCATTTACCCTGCTCAGAATCGTGGGCTGAGCGAAAAAATCTCGAAGCATGGAGCGCTGTTGACAGAATTTCCAGTTACGACACGCCCTGCTGCCAGTAATTTTCCGCTACGAAATCGTATTATCAGCGGTTTATCAAAAGGCGTTGTTATTGTAGAGGCCGGCGAAAGAAGTGGTGCATCGATTACAGCCGGATATGCGCTTGAACAGAATAGGGAACTATTCGCACTGCCCGGTCAGGCGGATTCACGCTTTTCCCTCGGAACAAATCGCCTGATTCAAAAAGGGCAGGCAAAATTGGTTATTCAGGCGGAAGATATTCTCGATGAAATTGTACCGAATTATCAGGTTTCTGAGAACAATCCGAACCGACTTTCTGACAGCCAAAACGAGCATGCGGCATTGTCTGTAATGGAAAAAAGTGTCTTAGATGCCTTGCAAAATGGAGCTCTCCACCAAAACCGTCTGGCTAATATAACCAAAATACCGGTACAGGATTTGTTGGCTGTGCTGACAGAGTTGGAGTTAAAAGGGCTTATAATCAGCAAGTCCGGCTCTGTTTATCAAACGGTGGAGTCTTGAACACGTTTATAAAAATACTGCGGTACGTTCTGTTTTGCTGCGGGTTATTCCTATTTCTATCGACACCGCAGGGGCTTGAGGCCCAGGTGCTGTCCAGATTTCATTTCTCTGTAACCGCTGGGTACGAAGTGACGCATGGGTATGCTCCGGGGTATGATGTAACTATTTTGTATAATAATCGATGGGGAATTCGGTACGTAACAATTCCGGATGTCCTTCTGGTTGAAAACACGGATATTATTGAAAGTGATGGTTCTTTTTATGCCTGTACAGCCGAAAGCGACCTCAAATTACCGATGATTTTAAGAACGATTGATTTTCGGTCAACTGGCAACAGTGGCTCGATCCCATTGGACTTTGTGACGGCCTATGCTGGTGTCGGCTATGGTGAACTGATATCTGAATTGACTGTAAAACAATATACTGCCAGTGGATCAGACATAGTGATCAATCGAAGCGAATTAACCGAAAAAAGCCCAACGACAGTGATGGCAATGGGACTATATTTCGGGGAGCGTTTTATAGTTGTTGATGGCAAGGTTCTCTATTTTCAAGGATATTTTGATCTTGATCAGCCCAAACCGAAGCAGGTCCATTTTAATCACTGGTTGATGCAGGTATCAATCGGCGTCTTTTTTTGACTCGTTTTAGTTGTAGGAAATCTATTGCTCATGTGGTCGTTCTTTTTGAGTTAGGACCGGCAAAAAGGCATTAAAAATGTATTTCTTTGCAACGCAAAATCTTGTTTGATAATTAAGTTCATTTTAGTTAACAATACAAAACGTTATAGGTGTTCTGCCGAGAATCGGTAAGTGATGAACAAAACGGGTCTAAGCGTATGAATAAAATATACAAAATTATTTCCAGACTGAAGAGGGACACAGTTGTTCAAAATGTCGTCAGTTTCATGAGTTTTATGGTATTGGCTGCCATTGTGATGCTTGTGCTGGAATCTACAGAAAGCGAATCAGGTATCAACAGCTTTTTTCATTCCTTGTGGTTTTCTATTGTTACGGTCACCACCGTCGGGTATGGCGACCTGTCACCAGTTTCCGCCATTGGTAAACTGGCTGCCATTGCCATCATGTTCATCGGAATATTTTATGTCGCTGTTTTAACTGGTAATATAACAAGCTGGCTTGTCGAACGGAATCGAAAGAAGACCCTGGGGCTGGTACCTGTTAAAGAGGTTAATGCATCGATTATCATCTGTGGTTGGAAAAAGGGAATGGGTGATCTGGTCAAGGATATCCTTACCCTGCTAAAAAAAGAGTCCAATCAGCTGGTGCTGGTTAATGACGCTGACGCCCAAGAGGTCAACGAGTTGAGGCAGGACACTCGATTAAGGGATTTTCAGTACTTCAGTGGGGACTATACCAACCCTGAAGTCCTGGCAAATGCCAGGCTTAAAAAAGCTGAGAAAGTACTTATCCTGGCTGACGAGTTTTCCGGCAAAACACCGGATGAAATAGATTTTAAATCGGTATTGGCAACCATCGCAATAAAACGGGTTTATCCCCAAATTTACACAATTGTTGAAATTATCCATTCCAAATTCAGCCATTACCTTGAAAATGTGGAAGCAGAGGAGATTATTTTTAATCGGTTCTGCGCAAGGGCATTAATCTGCAATATTACCCTGACCTCAGGGGTTAATAACACCTTTAAAAAACTGTTTTCAATGGAATCTGGAATTCTCCGTGTGCGACCGGCCTCTGAAAAGTGGGTGGGGAAATCTTTTGAAGAGGTTAAAGGGCTGATTGAGGATGCTGTTGTGATCGGTATTCTGGAAAACACTGGGAATCTGCGTTTAAGAAAACATGAAAAAATGAGACAGATTCAAAAATCGGTGACCATTAAAGACGCTATTCACGGGCTTTCAGAAATAAAGCAGATGGAAAGCAATCGACCAGTTTTCAATCCAGCACCAAATTACCTGCTTATTGAGAATAGCGCGCTGATTGTTCTGGATGTCAGCCCTTATCAACTGAATCAGAAACATCCCCTGGAATTTGAGAAGGAACAAAAAAACAGAGAACAATCAATTGAGGAGATCATTCTCCGTCAAATCGACAAATTTACCGCAGTTTCGGAATACTGGGATGATTTCCTGGAAAAAATGCGACAGGTTGAACTGGAACCCTACTTTTTTGAAAACAATGTCAGCGGTGTCATATTTAAAGAGAAAAAGTACCCCTTTGCCGGATTGGATATACCCGAAAAACTTCTGAAACAGGTTTATTCACTGACTCAGAAAAAGAGAAAAATCGATACGGAAATTGCGTTTAGAATTGAAACCTATCTTGATGAATCCGATAACTGGTATGACTACTATAACAGGCTTCAGAAAGACGACATAGAGGTATACTTGTATCGCAGCCGGCCCTACGGCATTCTTTATCAAAAAAAGAGATACAGTTACAAAAACCTTGGTTTGGATCCAGTCTTAATTGATCAACTCAGTCAACACAGAGACATTATTTCTTCTAAGTCTGAAATGGGGAGTGACCCGGGAAAATTAGGAAAATATCTTTCCCTGCACGATTTTCTGAACGAATATCACTGCCAAAAAGGTCCAGTTATCTCTGAAACTCAATCGGGAGCTGGAACACTGATTATATGTGGTTGGAAGCCGCAACTGATAGAAATGCTTGATTTTATAATCGAGCAGTATCAAAATCTCAATGTTGACTGGAATAAAATAACGGTTGTGGCTAAGATAGACAAAACGACTGAAATAAATTTCAACGAACATTTCAGTGATAACTCGCTAGTGAGCCTGTTTAACGGTGATTTTGTTGATCATCGAACCCTGAAACAGGCAGGTGTTCTTCATGCCAAAAAGGTAATTATTCTGGCGGAGACCGACTCTGAAAAAACTTTCGAGGAGATCGATGCCCAGACAGTCCTGGCCGCGATGTTGATTGGCAGCATGAATAAGCAGGTATACAAGGCAGCGGAAATTCTAGATCAGCGATATGAAGAAGCCCTGTTTCAGGCGAATGTCGAAGAGGTTTTTCTTGAGGATGAATTTGTACGTATCATGTTGGCCAACAGCTCTCATGGACTGGGAATAACCAAAATCGTAAGTGAATTGATCAGCTTGAAGCACACACTGCTTGAAATTCGGGAAATAGAAAGCAAGTTTGTTAACCATAATTTTATTGAACTGTATAAGTCATTTTATCATCCTGGGAAAATGCCTATCGGTCTTTTAGAGGATACCGGTAACTACTACGCGCGTAAATCTGAGAAGATTTACCAGGCGCAGATCCAATCCAATATCAAAGGGCAGGTTGACGAATTGATCAAGGTAAAAAACCTGGTTCCCAACAATGTGGTTATTTCGCCAGCTCATGATTATCGAATCAATCCAAATTCAAAATTGATTCTAATAAATACAAATCACAGGAGCAGTTGGGACCGTTATTCCGAGTTTATTGCCTGAGCTATAGTAAAACATCGATTTTTCAAACAAGATAAGACAACAACAGTTTGTAGGACTTAGAGAATCTACTATGACACAGTGGGGCTCAAACCAATACTATTCGTTCAAGGAAACAAACGTCGCTTGCGTTCAGCTGGCCACCAGTCTGCTTGATTCGTATTCCCTGACCAGGGGGTGCTTGAAAATGCTGGGCAAGCAGCTGCTGGATCAATTGATGTTTGGATTTTTTGAATCCGGATCAGATATCATCCTTCAGGGAGAATCCGGAAGAGATATATTTCTGCTGTGCAGTGGTCAGATAGACGTACTGGTGGATGGACAAGTGGTGGTTAAAATGCCGTCACCGACTTTGGTTGGTGACAAGGGAATCGTTTCAATGAACTCGCAGCGAGCGGCAACTATTCGCATTTCAGGAGATGACCCAGCCCTTGTCATGAAAATCCCAATGGAAAGCTTTGTTCGGGATTTCAAAAATAAGAAACTGCCCGATGTTAGTTTTTCCCAGGAACAGGGCATTTTTGAGAATGTTTTTGACGCCGTGCAGCAGCGATTGTTCGAGTTTATGTCCCTGCAAAAAACCTTGTGGGAAAAAGTGACCAACATGTCGCGGCAGCTCAATGAGCAAGTGCTGGCTAAACAGTTGGATAATCAGAAGGACCCGGGGTGGAGCGCTGAAGTCTGGCATATCGTTCAAAATCACCTCATGGCCAAGTACAACATCGCCTGGCCAGCCAATATCCCGATCAACGAAAAGACCCTGTATGCCTTCCTTAGAAGGATTCTGGACCGCAAATATGGCAACACATCGAAGCCTGAACAGCTAACTCAGAAAACCCAGGAGTGGCGAAGCATTCTGTCCAATATCAGTAGTCGAGTTTTAAAAAGCCTGCCAGATAAGTCAAAACCGATACCTCCGTTGGACCTCGAGTTATTCAATCCGAATATTTACCGGATGCGTATCAGCGGCCTCCTTAACCAACTGGAAAGCCGCTATAAGAGTACTCGTGTGCTAGTGGAGGGTGAGGAGGAAATAAAGAAGCAACCCGCCGAAAACTTCTTCGGCAAAGGTGATCGCTCAAATGAGTTCAGCCTGTCTAAATACCTGGACTATTTTGAAGAGTATTATCAACTGAAAAGTTCTAAGCGCCTGATGGCACAGGTAGCCCAGAAATGTGCATTGATCGCAGCAGAGTGCGAAAACAGCTTTAACGTATCCGTTGTTAAAATGCAGAATTTTATCGAGCAGGTTAAGGGTAAAAACCTCTCGCTGGATGATACCGCCGAGGCATCAACAATTGATCCGGCAGTTGTACAATCATGGATAGCAACACTTTCAAGAGGGTTTCAGCATTTTCAGAATACCTCCAATACGGTTGCAGCCCAAACCCTGGGTGTAATTCATTTTAATCCTAAAACCATCCCGAATTTCAACTCTCTGCTGAGGGCGCATAAAGTTAAATTCACCAGGGAACAGATCAACCAGACATTTAACAGCCTGATGAAAACCACCGGCTTTCAGGGCGAATATTTAACAAACGCGGTCTTACATCAGGCCTTTCACCTGTGTGCCGTAGAACGGGGCGATACTATTCCCGAAGAGGAAATTGTCAAGAACTTCTGGTTTCCCCTCACGGACAACAGTAGTATGAATTATGGTGATTATCAGGTGGCCAATCTGAAATCCTGCATGCTTGTGGGAAAGTACTTTCTAAAAGGTGTTGATCAACTGGAGGATGAAAGTCGATCAGAAACCTATACCATTACATCAGAAAAGGAGACACTGTTCTTCGCTCTTCCCATGGAAAATTTCCCATGGTTTGCCGAGAAGAATCCGGAGCCTCAAGTGCTGACAGAATCATTTCTGCCTCTGATGCAATGGTTCATTGACAAATGCCTTGAGCAGTTTTCCTACCTCGTGGAAAGCCGTGACCGGATTGTCAATGAATGGTCTGAGATACGCAACAGCATTATCCGCTCGAAGAAGATCGAACTTTTCGAAAAAAGGGCATTAAAACTGCCGAAGGATGATCTGAAACGCATCATTACATGGCTGAATCGGACATTGAACATAACCCTTGATCCAAATACCGAAATTGTATCCAGTCAGCTTTCAAAGAAGATCTACAACACCTTTCTGCGCCTGACCAAAACCGAAAACCCGGCACTCTCTGTTGAACAATGTGGTAATCAAGCGTATACCAAATGGCGAAATCTGCTGTACGAAATTGTTGAACAAATACCGGCCTTGAACCGTGCCATCACCAAGCTCCCTGGAAAAGCTTCTCGACCGGCATTTAATATTCTTGCAAAACAGCTGACACCGCTTTTATCACCACTGATGAAAGATACCTGGGAGAAAAGAAACCCTATTACCAGCGGAACGCCCAGGTTAAATCTGCTTTCCATCCTGCTACCTGAAAAACACAGTGGCAGTTCTGCTGTTATCCAGCTTTTTGAGCAGATCATTATGGTTTTCGCCAATAATACCGAACTCCTCATCCAGGAAATCAGGGGTCATAAGCAAACACTCAGCCAACTCTACGAACAACAATCAAAAGCGGATGTCAGCGCCGTCCAGAGCAGTGGCCAGGTCGATATTCGCAAAGAATCCAGCCTGCAGTTGCTGACAAGCCTGACAAATATCGCCGAGTCATGAACAAACAATTAAAACTCTCTAATTCACCTGCCTGATTATGCCTGCTCTCGATCAAAGTGGTAAAGAATCCGTCCAGGTCACGGTTGTGGGTGTCATAGCCAACCTCGTTCTCTCATTATTGAAAGGCATAGTAGGGGTTGTGTCGCTATCATCCGCACTGGTTGCCGATGCTGCCCACTCTCTTTCCGACCTACTGTCAGACGCGGTTACACTATGGTCTGTTTATATCTCCCGAAAACCTGTTGATGAAAATCATCCATACGGACACGGCAAATTCGAAACGATCGGTACATTGTTTATTTCGTTACTGCTTATATTGGCAGGATTCGGGATTGCCTTGCATGGCATTAATCAGCTGGACAGTCCTGTTATACCGGGAATGCCCGCTGTCTGGATCGCCGGTATATCGATCATTGTGAAGGAACTACTGTATCGCTATGCCTACCATGTCGGCAGGAAACACCAAAGTCGCATATTGATGGCTAATGCCTGGCATCACAGAACAGATGCCATTTCATCACTTGTAGCAATGGCCGGTATTATCGGAGCTGTTTCCGGTTACCCGCTATTCGACCCCCTGGCAGCTATTCTTGTATCAGGGTGGATCGTGAAGGCTGGTCTGTCCATAGGGTATGAAGCGATCAAGGAGCTGACCGACGAGGTGGTTGAACAGGATATCCTTAAATCGATTCATGACATTCTGATAAATATAAAGGGGGTTAAACATTTTCATCAGGTTCGGGCCAGAAGAATGGGCCCCTATATGCTGGTGGATATGCATATCGAAGTTGACGAAACCATCAGCGTCTCCGTGTCCCACCAAATTGCGGAGAGGGTTCGCATTTCAATTCTTGATCGTATTCCCAGCGTTAACGATGTGCTGGTCCATGTTGATACGGACGATGAAGAACATGATAACCAGACGACTCTGATGCGCCCTCAAAATGAAATTGAAGCCGATGTTCGCAACATCATTAATACCTTCCCTGAGATAAATGATCTAACCCATACAATTTGCCATTACCTAAATAAGAAACTCTCCATCCAAATAGATATTTCAGTTGATCCGAACCTGCATATTTTCGAAGCCAGCGAAATAGCCAGCAGGTTGAGGGTTGAAATTGAAAGGATCGAGGATATCCATGCCGCTGATATCCACCTTGAATTATAAAATTATATCAATCAGATTACTCCTGGTCCGTGTGTCAAAAAGTTCTTCTGGTGTTCATTTTTATGATGGTATATACTGAAAAAGAACTGTCGCAATTGATATGACATGTCCATTTGTTATGTGGAAATTTCAAAAATAAATTGATAAAACTCAGGCTAATGTCCCTTTTATCCATTGCTTTATTGATCTATTATTGTTAAATTGAGAGATTGATTATTCAGACACAAGGATCGGAGACGGTTCTGATGTATTTCTTTGAATACGGCTTGTGTTTTTCCGGGGAAACCTGGTCAACACTGTTTTCTTGACATCTGCAAAGCAAACGAATCATGGCAAATAAATGCGAAATCTGTGGCAAGGGGCCCGTCACCGGTAATAATGTCAGTCACGCACATAATAAAACACGTAAAAGGTGGCTGCCCAACCTTCAGAAAGTTCATGTTAAAAAAAGTAACGGAAATAAGGTCAGCATGAAGGTCTGCACCAGCTGCATACGTTCCGGTAAGGTAGCTGTCGCTACATGATAAACTGTCATTATTGAGGAAAAAAATGAAATTCACCAACAACAACGTGTTTGAACCAGCAAAGCACGCCATCGAACCTGAAGTCTGTTTGAAAGAGAGACGGAAAAACATGCCTCCGATTATTCTGGATATTCGAACTCAGGACGATTATAAAACAGGTCATCTGGTAGGGGCTTACTCTTTTCCCGGTGAATATTTGAAAGACAATCTCAGTCAGATTCCGCCTTACGCTCAGACTATTCTGTATGGTGACGCTGATGAGGAAAACACCATCAGTTACATCAAATTGTTGGTGGAAAATAAGTTTTCAGACGTTTCATACGTAAGTGGCGGCGTCGAAAAACTGCTGGCAGCTCTTAATGCTGCAGAAGATGAAGTGATTTTGGACAATCTTCCAAAAGAAGAGTGGCCTAAGAAAATCGAATCCATATTGGACGAGAAGGTAAGGCCAACGTTAGCTGCAGATGGTGGTGGTCTATCGCTCCTAAAAATCGAAGAAGACAAGGTATACATCAATTACGAGGGAGCTTGTAAGGGATGTGCCAGTGCTGCGACAGGGACCCTGAACTTCATCCGCAACACGCTTAGTACCTCGCTCAATCACGAAATTGAAGTTATCTCAGCGTAACTTACCGTTTTCGGCTTTCAAGCGTAAGAACTTGAAAGCCAGCCTCTTCAGCCCCTCCCAAATAGTTACCGGGAACGACACTCCATGGAGATCGTAAATCCAAAGCTTATTGTTATATCGGCACCGAGCGGTTCCGGTAAGACATCGATCTTTAAAAAAGCCAGAGAAATCCTACCCAATCTGATTTTCTCCATTTCATACACGACTCGACAGGCAAGAGAGGGAGAACGGGAAGGCGAGGACTATTTCTATACCGACACCGATCATTTCCAGCGTATGATTGCCTCTGATCAGTTTATGGAATGGGCAGAGGTATACGGCAATTTCTATGGCACAACAAAAGAGTTTATCCTGCAATCCCAGGCGGATGGAAAAATTGTTATCCTGGATATAGATGTCCAGGGAGCCATGCAATTGAAACAGTTGCCAGACCTGGAGGCCGTATTTGTCTTTATCATGCCACCTTCCCTTGACGAGTTGTCGAACCGGCTGATTTCAAGAGCGACGGAAGACCTGTCATCTATTCAGAAAAGGTTGAACAACGCTGAGAAAGAGATGTCATACCAGCACCAGTATGGGTATCAGATCATTAACGATGACCTGGACAGGGCGGTGGACGATTTTTTAAGGGTTGTGATAAATGAATGTTACGATTTGAAAGGTGAGCTCAATCCTGATATAGATACCATCATCAGTCGACTAAAAAAGTCTGCGTCATAGTGGATAATGCGTTTCTCCAGTACTGAATTACATAGACATCTGAGTCAGCCGCATAGGATAATCAAAAAATGATCCGGATAGAAAACATCATTGCTGACTTCCAGGCATATACAGATAATCAGATCGATTGCAGCCCCATCCAGAAGGCTTATGTCCTGGCGGCAAAGTCCCAGCCCTACCTGAAGCTTTTTCAAAATACAGATCTGCAGATTTCCCTGGAGGTTGCAAAAATCCTGGTGGATTTGAAGCTCGATATTCAGAGCATCGTATCAGGTCTTCTGCACAATATTTTGATCAACGGCAAGATCAGCCTTGAGGATATCCGCGATCTAATGGGCGCGGAAACCGCTAATATTGTGCAAGGGATGCACAATATTTTAAAGGTTTCTGACATACCAGACGAAAAGACAAGGATTGCAGAGAAGATGCGGCAGATGATCTTCGCTTCTTCGAAAGATGTTCGGATTATCTTTGTCAACTTGGCCGCTCGCCTGGTCAGGATGCGTCATGGAAAGCGATATTCCAATGTAAAAATGAGGGAGATCTCTAATGAGACACTGCAAACCTATGCCCCAATTGCTGATAGATTAGGACTATCGCATCTAAAAACTGAACTTGAGGATCTCTGTTTTTCGCATCTGAACACCAAGGCGTTTAAAGAAATAGATGAGTTTAGAAAACAGCATGAAGAGGTTCACCAAGGGGTTTTGTCCCGTATTAATGAAGAGTTGGAAGAACTGCTGCCCGAAAACAAAATTAATGCCACTGTCAAGATCCGAATCAAGCATCACTACTCGATCTATCTGAAAGCAAAACGTATCGGTGTGGATTATGATCAACTTCATGACCTGTTGGGAGTCAGGATAATTGTCGATGACAAGGATGCCTGCTACAAGATATTGGGAATGATCAGCAGCCATTACCGCCTTGTAACAGAGAGTTTCAAAGACTATATTTCATTTCCGAAACCGAATGGGTACCAGTCACTTCATATTGATGTATATGATAAGACCGGAATTGGATTTGATGTACAGATACGAACCCGTGAAATGGACATGGTGGCGGAAAGGGGGGTAGCTGCTCACTGGGCATATAAGAAGGATAATGGCGTTTCTGCCGGAAGTCGTGAAAATACCTCATGGTTGCATGATCTTTCAAACAGCTTGGATTTTGCAAGTGACTCGCGCGAATCGCTTGAGATTTTCACTCGTGAATTGTACTCGGAGTTTGTTTACGTATTCACCCCAAAGGGGATGATCATCAAGCTGCAGTCAGGGGCAACTATCATCGACTTTGCACATGCGATACATACGGATATAGGGCAGACATGCGTTGGTGCGAAAATTAACGGAAGAAACGCATCCATCAGGACAAAGCTGAAACATGGTGACAAGATTGAAGTGCTGACAGCCTCTCATCAAAGGCCGTCAAGAGACTGGCTGAAATATGCTGTAACCACCAAAGCACTCTCAAAAATTCGAAATTACTTGCGTAAGGAGGAGCGGCAGGAAGCTGAAAAACTCGGAAAAGAGTTGTTTGCCGAGCAGGTCAGCAAGCTGGGCAAGCGGGTGAAGGATGTTCTGAAGTCAGCGGAACTGAAAAAATTCCTGGATAAGTCCGGTTACAACGATATTACGGCTTATTACGTGTTGCTTGGATATGGGAAGGCAAACATTAACCATATCATTCGCCTGTTTGAACCAGTATCTACCAAAAGCCAACTTCCTACTGCTAAAAGTCAGGTAAGGCAGAAAACCGGCACAAAGGAAAAACCGGGAGGGGTGCGAATTGCAGGGATTGAAAATGTATTGGTTAAGTATGCGAACTGCTGCAATCCGGTGAAAGGGGACGATGTTGTTGGAATTGTGACACAAGGGCAGGGGATTTCAATACATCTGGTGGATTGCGAAAATGTGCGCGCCCGGGATTTTAACCCGGAGAGACTGGTCGAGGTCGAATGGATTAAATCCAGTTCGGAGAAGTTGCCAGTTCGCATTCACTTGAGGTTCAACAACCTGATTAAAACCAATCTTCAGATCATGAAAATTCTGGCTGGTGCAAAGGTAGTTCTGGTTAAAAATGAGCTTCAGCTTGTGGACCAAACAACCGAACAGGATCTTACCATCAAAGTCGAAAATAATGAACAGTTGGATAAAATCCTCGCAAAACTCAACGCAGTTTCTTCAGTCAGGGCCTATAGAATCACAACCCAGGAACAGTCGTAATGGTTCAGGTCAGATACTCGTTCCATTCCCATCGTACCCGTCCATCTTCCTGAACAAAACTCAACCCTTTTCTTTCATAAAGATCCTTGAGCAGATCCAGGGTTTCGTCACGGTTCTTTTTCGTTTCCTGGAAAATACCATCAGCCAGCTTTTCCAGTCCGATGTCTGTATCCAGTACTTTTTCGCCGTTTACCCAGGTCCCGTTTTTCTCAATCGTTGAGTTCATCATCAGCTCGTAAAGGAAGACGAACCGCTCAAGATTGAAAATCTGCCAGGCATCATCCTCTGAAGCCTCTCCCTTATCTATTCTATCCTTCATTCCCTCAAGTTTCGCAGATACGTCTGCATCCCACTGTTCGGCAATTTTGTTTAACATTTCCTTGGTAACGGAGCTGGTCTCAACAATAGCACGATTTGCATGGTATTGCGGCCAATCTTCGGTGAGAATGGTGAGATCATAGAGATCGTTTTCATCGTAAATAGCAGTCCCCGGAAACGGTGCCAGTAAGTGAAATCCGTACGATCCTCCGTTTTGATGAAGGATATCACCAAAATCCTGAGTTTCCCTCAATGTTTCCGGTGTTTCACCGGGCAACCCGAGAATAAATGAGGCATGGGGATCGATACCGACCTCAATACACAACCTGATAGCCTTGATCACTTTGTCTGTCGTAATCCCCTTTTTGACAAGTTTCAGTATTTCTGTATTTGCCGATTCAACACCAAAGCTGATAGTTGTGCAACCGGCAGCCTTCATTTTTTGTAAAAGCTCAAGGGAGACGGTGTCTACCCTTGCGAAAGAGGTCCATTTAATTTTAAGACCTCTTTTGATGATCTCGTCACAGACAGCTATACAACGGCTTTTTTTGGCTGTAAACAGGTCGTCTGCGATATTAATCTGTGGGAAACCCAATGTACCCAGGTAGGCCAGTTCGTCAACGACATGTTGTATATCGCGATAACGGACCTTGCCTCCCACCATCTTCCTGCCAATACAGAATATACACCTGCCGGGACAGCCCCGGCTGGTCGTCATACTGATGGCCGTATTAAGAGAACGATATCGCCCAAGGGGAATGAGATGCCTAGCCGGAACCGGCAGCGTATCTATATCGACCAACTCTCTTTTCGGTGTAAAACTGATAGTGTCACCACTTCGATAGGCAAGCCCATTGACAGTTGACCAGTTTTTTGTGTTTTCCGCTTCAGTTACCAGCTCAACAATGGTTTCTTCACCTTCACCAATCACTATCAAATCCAGATCCGAGTATTTTTTGAGGGTTTGTTCCGCACAGAAACTGACATGGGGCCCACCCATAACGGTCAATATAGATGGATTTATGGACTTGACATCAGATATGACGCTGACAGCGTCCTCAAAGGTCATTGTCACAGATGTGGCTCCAACGATCTCAGGTTGAAAATCATCAAGAATGGTTGCCAGCCTCTCTTTACTGTAAGGCGAAATAACCAGATCCAGAACCCTGACTTCGATTCCGGCACGTTCCAGAACAGCTGCCAGAAAGGCAATACCTAATGGTGGGGTTGGGCCTTCGGATATCGGACAAAATGGGTTAATCAATAAAAAGCGCATCATTTAACGTTCCAGAAGTGTTTATAACAAAGGGTTTCGAATTGACCGAGGCAGCATCCTGTCTATGGAAATTCACTGATTGGGGGGTAACTGTCTGTAAAAGACGCCAAACGTAGCGTCAGATGTGCTTGATGCTTTGCTGACAGGCTACGCGCAACTTTATAACTGACAATAATCGTGACAGGTCCAAAAGCATGGTGTCAACTGGCTAATCCACCGTTGATTGACCAATTTATATGAATATGGGATACAGGTAGGATTCCTGACAGACCTGGTTATTAATTCAGGTTGATGAAGCTCTATATGGGTTGCAGGCTGGACAGTCAGGCTAGATGTTTGGAAAGTGAATCTTCGAAAATGACTTCTGCTTCTCTTTTTCCTCAACCTTTTTCCTGTCATACTTTCCATTCACCTGAAGAGCGACATGATCATTACTGATACCGATGCTAGCAGATAATAGAGGCTTATCATTTACTGTAATAACGGCATTATTGCTGATTTCGTTTTGGATGGGAATGACAGTTTGGTTGTGATAACTGTCTAGCAGATCTTGTTCGGATATGTTCAAATCGCCCAGCACACCTGTCAGGCTAAATTGTGATTCATTAAGAAGCAACTCAGAAAAGTACTGCTTGGTTGCTTTGTTTTTTCTGACTTGCCTGTCACCTGTCAGCAACAATTTGGATCCATATTTCTTTATCACTTGATCCAACTGGTAATCAGAAAAGCAGAATTCCCAATAGGTTGAGAACTGGTTTTGTTTCAGCGTCACTCTAACTGTGACACAGCCTTCAACGGGCGACATAATCCTTGCTTTTATCTTATTTGATACCAGTTTTTGCAAGGTACTACTGACCGGCAAAATATTCTCCCAGCAATTGCTGAAAAGAGACAGCAACTTGTCTATTTTCCCCTGTATTTTAACTGAATGATCCGAATTCAGAGAAAACTGGTTGCTAATTGATGTCTTTCGGTTTGCATGCAGATTATCCTGAGCCAACAGGAGGTTCGCGCTACGGTTTTCCATAATCAACAAACAATCGCCGATCACAGGAGTGAGGTTGAACAGAAATATGGGTTGAGGATTTTCAATTCGATCTAAGAACTGACGGAACTTCATTCCGGTTAGTATCTCATAGCTGAATTCCAGAGATGTATTAAACTCATCAAAGAAATATGATTCCAATTCATTAAGGTATTGATTGAAAACTACCTCTAATGCCGCATAATATCCATAATGGACCTTTTCACCACAGGTTATATCAAACGGTTTTATATCTATTGAATCAGCCATATCCTTTTTTACAAATAATTGAGGTATCAGTTGCCTTTCCAGAGTTTCATGAAATAAAAAAACTGTGTACGAAGGCTTTCTATCCGGAAAAATTAAGAGTTGATGCGGGTAATTCTAACCCCAAGTTGCTCTTCATTGATTTGTACAACTTCACCTTTAGCGATGACCTTGCTACCCAGGATGATATCAACGGGTTCCCCCTTTTTCCTATCCAGTTCAATGACGGAACCATAGGTTAAATTTGTGATATCTTCGCCCTTCAAGCTTGCCTTTCCTATCTCAACAGACAGTTGGTGCGTGAGCTTGAATAGTACCTCTTTACCTATGATCTTTGATGCATCATCCTCAACTGCGACCTCAGGATCCTGAAAACCCATGTGAGAAGATAGCGGTTCTTCATCCAGCGGTTCTGTGAGGTCCAGCGACGAGCTGGACATGTAATCGTCCTCATCCATCTCCTCGAGTTCGTTGATTTCGATGTCCTCTTCATCAATCAGGTCATCTGCAAACATATCAGCACCCAAATCATCTTCTTCTATGGCTGATACCTCATCAAGTTCGATTACGTCATCTTCGTCATCCATATCAGCTGACATGGACAAGGCCTCATCGTCTTCAAATTCAGTATCCACCAGCGGTTCGTCCAGTGATCCCAGTTCATCAACTCCATCATCAAAATCCGGCAGCAAACCGTCATCAGAATCCGTTTCATCAGGATCAATCTCTCTAACTTCCATGGATTCATCAAGAACCATGCTGTCTTCCATTTCTAAATCGTCCAACTCCCCTTCCATCAGGTCGTCATCTAAGGCCAGATCGTCATCAAGTCCTGAAGCCGACACTTCATCCTCTGCCGTAATATTGCTGCCCAGGCTTGCGAGTTCTCTTTCCAGATCATCCTCAGACTCAACATCTTTAATCTCCTCAAAATCTGGAGCCTCAACTCGATCTGATTCCTCCAGGCCCAATTCATCTTCCAGTGACGATAAGTCCAAACCATTACTCTCAGAAGGTTCTGCCTCATCAAGCATTTCATCATCCAATGCCAGGTCTTCGCCTCCGTCAATATCGTCATCTCCGCCCAGATCCATCTCCATATCATTGTCCAGTTCATCATCTCCACCCAGATCCATGTCCATATCATCACCCAGGTCATCATCACTCCCCAGGTCCATGTCCATATCATCACCCAGGTCATCATCACTCCCCAGGTCCATGTCCATGTCATCACCCAGGCCATCATCACCACCCAGGTCCATGTCCATGTCATCACCCAGGTCATCATCACTCCCCAGGTCCATGTCCATGTCATCACCCAGGTCATCATCACCACCCAGATCCATGTCCATGTCACCTCCCAGGTCATCGTCTCCGCCCAGGTCTACGTCCATTTCATCTCCCAGGTCTATATCATCACCCAGGTCATCGTTTCCACCCAGATCCAGGTCCAGATCACCACCAAGGTCATCGTCTCCTCCTAAATCAAGGTCCAGATCACCTCCAAGGTCATCGTCTCCGCCTAAATCAAGGTCCATATCACCGCCAAGGTCATCGTCTCCACCCAGATCTAGATCCATATCATCACCCAGGTTTTCTCCTCCTTCCAGGTCCAGATCACCAGCAAGATCATCTCCACCTTCGAAATCCAGGCTGTCATCCAGGTCTAGATCTCCGCCAAGGTCCATTTCGCTGTCGGACGAGTCTTCTTCTGGGCTCAGGTCTCCATCCAGATCGAAATCTGCATCATCCAGATCCAGGTCATCCAGATCATCTAAATCCAATTCTTCAGTCATCTCTTCTGCCATTTCTGGCTCCATTTTTTGTTGGCAAGTAACAGGAAAGCCTATTCATCCCTTGGGTTATACTAAAGTAACATGTCATCTGAAAAATAAATTTGTGTCTACCCTGTCTTAGGAAACATCAGGCAAAAACCACTATGACGAAAATACCTGAAATTGACGATTGACTATTCAATTGACAGTCAGCATTCGACTAAACACTTGAATTGAAAAAAATCCTGAAATCAGCAATAATATCTTGAGACTATCGATAATTCCAATAATTTTTTCCATAGTTAAGCGAGGTTTATGCGAAAAACAGTCCAAATCACTTATATTTTGAAAAAAGAGTTTCCGAATCTTCATTTTTCTGAAAAAACAGTATCCTTGTTTGAAAAATACTTTGAGATTCTTGAACAATGGAATAAAAAAATAAACCTGACTGCCATCATTGACCCTGAGCAGATGATTACCAAGCATCTGTTAGATTCGCTCGTGGTTTATAACACATCAATTGGTCAATCGCTGATGACGCTACCTTCATCATCTCTACTTGACTTAGGGTCAGGTGCAGGAATTCCTGGTATTCTATTACAAATCAGTAACCCCTACCTGAACGTTATTTCTATCGATAAATCACAAAAAAAAATCGGTTTTCAAGAATATATTAAAGCAAAACTGGAATTGCAAAATTTGGAACTGCTTTCTGAACGAGTGGAAACTCTTATGACACGGCGGATATATGAGAAATCTCTCGATTTCATTGTATCAAGAGCATTTGTTCAAATAAAGGATTTATTTGAATACGGCCGCTTTTTTCTCAAAGAACATGGATACCTGATTCTTTGGAAAGGGGCCGGTTGGCAGGATGAATTGAAGGCTACGCCAGATTCGCTGCAAATACATTTCAAGCTGGTTGAAAGCTCAACCTATCAATTTAAGCAAACCAATTTTGGAGGGAGAATTCTGGTGTTCCGGCACACTTAAACATATATACCCTTAAGTGGTTTTAGCTCACTTTTGCGATATTTTGCCGGCTTTTATTCTAATATTGTGCACTTGCGGATCTAATCAGCAGGTCCTGTTGTTAATGGCTTTTTAGTATTGCAGGGGGAGATATCGATCGTTCCGCATCTTTAGATGGATTGCAGGGAAAAAGTTGCCTGGTTTTCAGCAGAAAAACACGTTGGTACTAATGAGAATATAAGAAGTACAAGACGGTTGAAAAAGGGATAACCATGTCATAGTCATCTACAATGAGACTGATAAAATCGTTGCCTACCTCCGACAAGATTCCTTCTACCCGTTCCCCGTCAGATAGCACGATTGTCAAGGTGTGAATGCCTAAATGTTCCCCCAACTTTTCGCGAAACCTTTTTTCATCGTCAGGCGCATAAGAAACTGTCTGGATGATTGAACTCATTGTCTAGCCTCACTTTTTACTATTATTAACGAATGTTTTGAATGAGATTTATTTGTATCAGCCGTTAAAGGACATATTAAGTAGCTCCTGCGAGACCATATCAGCACTTATCCGTTGCCCGCTGCTGCAAACTCCCATTTTCACGTCCTTTTTGTGATCTCCATGGAAATCTGATCCGCCTGAAACCAGCAATTGGTATTTTTGACAAATATTTTCATATAACTGTGTTTGCCCCTCTGTATGAGCAGAAGAAAAAACCTCAATTCCGTCCAGCCCCTCTTTTAACAGCTTTTCAACATATGCCTTCAGGTCTTTGTCTGATAGGTTCAGCGTTGAAGGGTGTGCAAGGAAGGCAAGACCGCCGACACTGTGTATTAGGTGGATCGTTTCTGATGATGTCAATACCTCTTTGCTGACGAAGGCCTTCCCATTTATACCAAGGTATTTATCAAAGGCATCGCCCATGTTGATGACTGCGCCTTTTTCTAATAATACTGAAGCGATATGAGGTCGACCAATGCTTTTATTCGAAGGGTTTCGATCTATAATTTCATCCATAGTAATATCAATTCCCAGGGATTGCAACTTTGAGATAATTCTTCTGTTTCTTTCTTTCCGAACATCCTGAAAATGCTGTAATGCCATTTTAAATTCAGGATCACCGAAGTCAAGCCCGTAACCCAGGATATGCAGCGCCCCTTTTGTATATTTCGAACTGATTTCAATGCCTGGAATGACATTCAATTTTTTTTCTTTTCCTAATCTTATTCCCTCTTTTAACCCGGCAATTGTATCGTGATCCGTTATTGAAATAGTCCTGATGTTTTTGCTGACAGCCAGATTTATAAGTTCCGCCAGGGAGCAGGTGCCATCCGATTTATCTGAATGAAGATGTAAATCAATCCAATGAGTTGAATTCTCGTTTGCCATACGTTTTTATTTTATTATCAATCAGGTTATGGTCATCTTTCTTAGGTGAATTTTTGCCACTCTGGCAAATAGGTTGTGAGCTAATTTGAACCGTCAGAAGTGGTTGCATTCGGCAATTTTACAAAATATGCCAAGTGTGTAATAAAGAGGGTGAGCGAGGTTCCTCCGGTTTTAAATGCTTTTTTATACAAGCGCATGGAATATGCGGCTGATATGTTATCGGTTCCGCGAGACGATAATAAGAGTTTAGAAACACCTTAGTTCAATTATCGTTCTCTAATTATAACACATAAGGAATACTTGGTCGATACTGTCTGTGGACACAATATATTATGAGGGTTTCACGGACGAGCTCTCTACACATACTTAAACGGAATTGAGAAAACGCTGATTTTGGAGAGAAGGAATGACTGATGGAATATCTACGGATCAATCAACAACTAATCAAGCATTGAAAGAAAAAATATCCAAAAAGAAAGCACTGTATAACGGCATTGGAAAAGAGGTCACAGATATTTCCGAAAGAACGATCACCATAGAAAACCTGTACTCCCAACTTCAATCCCTGCAACACGAGATTGATATTGAAACGATACAAAAGAAGCTGAAAAGATTTGACACCCTTTTAAAACTATTTGAAGAAGATGAAGATATCATTTTTGAAATGATAAATTGGTATAAGGAAAATATCAGAAAAACCTGAATGGTATAAATGCAAATTTTTCTCACCATTTTTCTACTCGCCTTTAAAATAGGATAGCAGCTGAAAATTTATACACAACCATCTGTCAATGCCTTGTAAAATAGCCATTTAGCCCACAATAAATGTGGTACTTTTGTCGGATATTTGTTAAACTTTTCGATAAAATTAAAAACGCCAGAGGGTTATCTCTGTACCAGCGCCGACTTCCCTCGATATCAGCCAGAAATGATATGAAAGTTGAATACATACAGCCATTTATCCTAGCTACTCGCAAAGTCCTCAACACCATGGCCTTTGTTGAGTCAAAGCCTAAAAAACCATACTTGAAATCCGAGGAACAGTTTGAAGCCTATGGCGATATCTCTGCTGTGATTGAGCTGAATGGAGAGTGCAAGGGGAGTATCGGGATCAGTTTTTCAGAGGAGTGTATTCTGAAGATTGCGTTCCAAATGCTGGGTGAAGAATACACGGAACTGACCAATGACATGTCTGATATGGTTGGGGAAATAGTCAATATGATTAGTGGCGACGCCAGGCGGGAGCTTGTGAAACTCGGCTTTAACTTTACAGCAGGTATTCCTGTGATGCTGACCGGGCCCAACCATCAGCTGAAACATTTTGTCGAAGAACGAATCATTATCATTCCCTTTCAAACTGAGTTTGGAGAGTTTTACATCGAGACCAGTTTTGATTCGGAAAAATTTCTCGATTGATCCTGCCAATTGTACGTATCCTGCCTCAATCAAGCCTGAAAAGCCTAAAGGAAGTGAACAATCGGTCCATTCAACACCTTTTTCTACTTGGCTTCGGGAACAGAATTGTCAAAATGATAAATACTCTTGATGTTGATGTTGCGGTATCGCTTCCATTTCGTATGATAAGAATGCAGTTTTAACAAAAAGGGTTTTATTGGCTCCTTTTTTTTCCGGATCTGCTTCACACAGCGTTTTATATCGCGCCTGACATTGATTGGATGATAAATAAAAAAATTGGCAAAGTATCGCTCCTCACCGAACTCAAATACTCGTGTCTCAAAAAATGCGTCCTTCTCCTGCCCAATTAGCACCCTGCTGTCAGAAATGCTATATTTCTGCTTGGAGTAAAGGTCTTTGACAATTATCTTATCCTTTTTCTCTTTCACAAAGTAGAACAGTGAATGGAGGTGTTTCTTCTGGGTATTTAGAATTTCAAGATCCTCAGTAGAACCGTTCGCTTTTAAATGCGCAAGATACTCGTCTACCGGGACAGTCCCTGTTGATGCCAACTGATAGTCAAATAAAAACCACAACAAAAAGGCATTCATCCGGTTGCCAAATTCGTTGTCATTCTCACCAATTTTACCTGTGATTGAAAAATACTCCTCTTTTGCTGCGATCAGCTCCTTGGAAAATTCGGGGTGTTGATCGAAAAACCGCCCGGTATTTTCGAACAGCGCTTCCATTTTTGAATTTACCTCTACACCTTTCTCTTGCATCACGCGGTCTCTTCCTCTACCAGTTTGGCTCAATTCGAACGGGCCCTCGAACTGATCGAATCAGATCGAACCCTTCTTATCTTATAATTTTAGATTCTCACTTGATAGTCGTTTCTGCAACTTCCATCGACATCGATCTATTTTTATCTTTATCAAGTTTACGCTGCTCAACCCATAAAACGCAATTTCTTTTTCTTTGAATTATCGAACTTTCGTGACTTGGCGCAATGATGTTGCAAGCCTCATAAAGCGACATTAGACTGCCTATCAGAATATCCTGCTAGTCTGGACCAAATTGTGATTCTGCTGAAACGATATTCTCTTCCTGTTCATCTGAATCTGACTCTTTCTCGTATCGATTGATCAGTTCTTTATAAAACCGCCTTTTTTCCAAAACTGACTGCCAGATTGAAAAAAACTTCCAGATGATCAGCCCGCCAAACAAAAGGCATAAAATGAAAAAGCCAGCAACGATCAATAAACTGTTGGAAGCATCTAGTAGGTGCATAGTTCCCTGGGTAACTGTTTTATCAAATGGTGACTATAAAAAACCGAGCGCACCTTGGTTTGTAAAGTGCCGCATTCCTCTATTTTCGTTGATCTCAGCCCAAATTGCTTCCTTGTTCTCTGGAACCTGTCTGGAAAAATATACCTTATCTCTGAAGCAATCAATCGTTTACTAACAATTCGAAAAATGTACCAAACTAGACTGACAAAAGGTCAAAACACCCATTTTGGCCATATTTAAGCAAAACACCCATTTTTTTGGACCCTCAAATCGCTTCAGAATTTAATTTCAGGCTACAATAATTGTCAACGCATTCATAGATAATTAAATCGCGTTTAAACGCTATATTTAAACAAAAATAAAAAATAGCTAAAAACCAAGAAAATAAAAAAAAAGCTTGAAATTTTCTCCATTGTGTTTATAACTTCAATTATAACTACTATCCAAAAATGGCAGATTTTTTCTATCTGATTTACTTTCTGTGACCTATTTTCAATTTTGAGCGATCAATGAAAAATGAAATAATTCCGGCTTATCATTCAAGGATGAATTTACCGGACACCTATCAGGAATCTGTTTCTGCCAAATCCGAAACCATCTGGAAGCAACTTGGCAATTTGTCAGTAATGGATGCATTGGGTGTTTGGCTTCAAACTCTGAACAAGTTGACAAGGGTTAATTATCATTCCGGCTTTAAACGACTTTCCGAACTGGATCTAGTAGACATGAATTTAACACTGCAACAGTTCAGTCTTGTCAATCATGAAGCCATTGTTGATGACATCAAACTTGTTCAGGATTGGAGTGAAGCCACACGACAGGCAAGGGCGGCCGCGTATATTTCATTCACTGGATTTCTTCAGCGGCGAACTCAGGGGATTATTAACAAGGCGGTTACTAATAAAGAGGGAGTCAGCAAAACATTTTTTAAAATTCGTGACAAGGTAAAAACAGATGCGCTCTCACAGAGTCAGACTCGTCGTTTTCTTGAGGAGATGGATAAACTGAATATCAGGGACGCATTGATCGCAAAACTTTTGCTCCAAGGTGGAAAACGTAAAACCGAAGTGCTTAATTTGGGAATTGAACAAATTAGTTTTGAAACCAATACTATTCAGTTTACACAGACCAAAACCAGGGGAATGGAAAAAGTCACAGTAATCAATTACCCGGATCATATCATGTTGGAACTCCGTGAGTATATTGGTCAGCGAACAGGTTTGGTATTTGTTACGCGGAATAAAAACCGCATATCTGCATTTCAAATCGATCGAAATTTTTTAAAGGCAGGCGAGAAAGCCGACATTCCATTTCGTGTAACGCCTCACGTGCTTCGTGTAACTCTAGTGACGCGACTGAAGGAGTTGAAAGTGCAAGATACAGATATCATGAAAATCACAGGCCACTCAAACCCTGCGCAACTGTCCAGTTACGACAAATCAGATCTGTCCGACAATGCGACGTTGTATCACCATTTTGTATAGAGATGGAATAAAAGTCGCTGTTTAAAACCTGCGATTATAAGATTTGTTGGGGTGAATCGCTTTCGAACTTTTCAGAAGGGGAGTCTTGCAGAGATGGCCTGTGTGCGTGATGACACAGACCACATTTGGATTGATCTGTACTTACTTCTTGGGCTTCGCTGTTTTTCTAACTTCAACCAGTCGACCGTTCGGTCCCGGGATGCCACCTTTAATCAGCAGCACGTTCAGATCTGGATTGACATCAACGATCTCCAGTCTCTGGACTGTCACTCTGGCGTTACCGTACTGACCAGACATCTTTTTATTTTTGAAAATTTTTGCAGGAGACGCACTCTGTCCGATTGAACCCGTTCCTCTGTTGAAACGGTGACCGTGTGCAGCAGGTCCACCTTTAAAGTTATGCCGCTTCATGACACCGGCAAATCCTCTACCTTTGGAAGTTCCGCTTACGTCAACCAGATCTCCTTTTTTGAACATAGTGACATCAATGGCCTGTCCCACCTCAATTGCACCAAAGTCTTCTGCTACTGCTTCCCGCAGATATCGTGTTGGTTTCTGCTCCTTGAAATGTCCCTTCAGTGGTTTGGTGACGTTTCTTACTTTTGCTTCTGACAGTTCATCGACACCCACCTGCACAGCTTCGTAACCATCTTTTTCCATGGTTTTTTTCTGAACCACCGTTACAGGGTCTGTCTTAACAACAGTGACGGGAACGCGTTCCCCCTCTTCCGTGAAAAACTGCGTCATTCCGACTTTCGTTCCAAATAATCCGTTCAGCATAGGTCTTACCTAAAATATGATCAGTAATACGTGCTTGTTTTTGTTTAAACCACCATTATATTCACTCCAGAGTCCCTGTGTCAATATCTTTAGGACTCCTTCCGGGTCAATTTTAATTATTAGTGAGGCTGACACCCAATTTCTTTGCGCCACCCGTTCGTTTCGATCTATTCAGATATCAGAATACTTTTTTTAGCAGCAAACAGAACGTTCAATGCCAGCCTTACATACCTGAAGTTTTTGAGAAAACTGTTCTTGCTCTCACCTTCTCGTCGTCCAATCCAAACGGTCGGCACCTGTTCTATCTTGTAGCCCAGTTTCAATGGTTTGACAGTTGTTTCTATGTATATCTCATGCAGCATGCCTTCCCAGTTGATATTCTCAATGATCTCCTTGCTCAGCACTTTGAAGCCATATGTCAGATCACCCAGTCGCGTCCAGTAGAGTATCCGGAATATATATTGAAAAGCAAAGTTCAGGAACAGCTTGAACATGTCGTAGTTCTCAAATCCCCCACCTTTCAGCCATCGATTTCCAATCACAGCATCACAACCTGTTTCTTCGATTTTGCGAACCATTCGGTCTATAGCTTCCGGTTCTGTTTCAAGATCGGCTGAGAGCAGTGCCACATAATCACCTTCAGCTAACGCCATCCCTTCCCTGATTGCCCATCCAGCACCTGGATTATTCTGTTGTATGTGTGTCTTCAAAAAGGCATGTTTCTTCTCCAGCTGCTGGCAGATATCAATGCATTCTGGCGACGATTTTGGTGAAATAGCTAGAATGATTTCGTGGATATATCCCCGATCTTTTTTGAGCACCCTCTCGACTGACTCAATCAGTGAAAAGGTCTCTGAGTACACCGTGACAACGACGGAAAGCTTTACAGGGTGCGAGTGTTCTTTTTCCATGGGGATGTTGTTAAATGGATGGCATCATGTGAGGTCAGGACGATAAAAAGATCAACCTGTGTAGTCATCGACTACTGGAGAAGATGGCAAATCCATCATCAGCAGGTACCTGCCCTGACGTATTAAAGGGGCTTGGCTATTGAAAAAAAAGATAAAGCACTTGATGTAAATACCAAAATTAGATCATTATTTAGCTTCAGGGTGACTCGATTCAGAAGAACCATTGGTTGAGCTGACGGAGAGCATTTGCGACACGATTGATGATCGTACGCCTGAGTATAAATCTATATTCTTGCTGGGGATTTAGCAATGAAAAAGACATCGAAAATATTCGTTGCCGGCCACAGAGGGCTGGTCGGATCTGCCATCAGGCGGCATCTTGAAAGAGCAGGTTTCAACAACCTGCTTCTTAGAACCCGCCAGGAACTTGACTTGCTGAATTCAGCAGCCGTGGCGGATTTTTTTAACCGGGAAAAGCCCGAGTATGTCTTTCTCTCAGCCGCAAAGGTTGGTGGAATATTGGCTAATAGCAATTATCCCGCAGAGTTTATCTATGAGAATCTGACCATTCAATCGAATATCATCCATCAATCCTATCTGAACCAGGTTATAAAGCTTCTGTTTCTTGGCAGCTCTTGTATCTATCCAAAAATGAGCAGCCAGCCGATCAAGGAGAGTTATCTGCTGTCTGACTATCTTGAACCAACGAACGAAGCCTACGCCATAGCAAAAATCGCTGGCATAAAGATGTGTCAATCATACAATCAGCAATATGGCACGCGGTTTATCTCGGCAATGCCAACAAACCTGTATGGTTTGAACGACAATTTCCACCCCGAAAATTCTCATGTTATCCCCGGTTTGATCCATCGATTCCACGAAACAAAAAAAGAGGCAAAGGAGCAGATCACCATCTGGGGCTCAGGAAAAGCTATGAGAGAGTTCTTATATGTTGACGATCTGGCAGAGGCCTGCCACTTCCTGATGGATCACTACGAAGAATCGGAACCCATTAATGTCGGTGTTGGCAAGGATATCAGCATTCGGGGTCTCGCAGAAATCATACGGGATGTTGTCGGTCACCCTGTTGAATTGGTTTTCGATTTGAATCAGCCGGATGGAACACCCCGAAAGGTACTGGATGTCAGCAGAATCACAAACCTCGGGTGGAAAGCCAGCACATCGTTAAAAGACGGTCTAGTCGAAGTATATGATTGGTACGCAAAAAATTATTAGAGAATATCGGACAATTATCTAACAAAGAAGCATCGTCATTCAGGAGAATTATTGAAAACATTAATAACGGGTATCACCGGTATGATCGGCTCACATTTCGCGAGCACGACAATAGATAAAGGATGGCCAACGTATGGTATTGCCCGTAACAGCGCCTCCAGCAGAATTGCAGCGAGTCCGGATCCAAATATCTTCCGGGTGGACATCCTGGACCGGGATGCCCTTGAACATGTTATGTCGAATATCAAGCCAGATCTGGTCATACACATGGCAGCGCAGGCCTTTAACAGTATTTCGTGGCAAACAGAGGAAACCACGCATCTAAGCAATTACCAGGGAACAGTAAATGTACTGAAAATGACTCAACGGGTTGTCCCTGATGCCTCTGTTATTCTGGCATGCAGTAGCGCAGAATATGGAGATATTCAACCGGAAGACTGCCCACTGGAAGAGGATCGGTTCTTAAGACCGATCACTCCTTATGGTGTGTCGAAGGCAGCAACAGAGTGTCTTGGCTATCAATATTTTAGTAATTTCGGGCTCAAGGTTTTTCTGCCGCGACTGTTCATCCATGTGGGCACTGGCCATCCACCTGCAACCGCCATTCAGAATTTTGCACGGCAGCTTGCATTGATCGCCAAAGGTAGGCTAGAACCGGTGGTCAGGGTCGGAAATCTGGAATCGGCTCGGGACTTTATTGATGTCAGGGATGGGGTAGATGCCATGATGACAGTTCTGGAAAAGGGAACACCTGGAGATCCTATTAATATCTGTACCGGAACGGCTTTTAAGATCTCCGATATCCTGGACCGACTGATAAAAATATCAGGGCTTGATATTAAAGTGGAAAAGGATGAGGCGCTGTTCAGACCGTCAGATGAACCTTTGTTGTTGGGCGATAATTCAAAACTCAAGACTATCGGATGGCAGCAAAAATATACAATTGATCAAACCCTGAAGGCTGTCTATGAAGACTGGCTTTCAAGGATTTAAAATTGCCCTGAACCCGCTTATTCATCAGAAGACACACTGGAGGGGAGCAAACTCAAGTATCCCTCACTAGACCCATCAACTCTATTAAAAAATGAAGCCAATTCATATTGTATTTACCACTATTAACTACCCGGTTGTCATCAACGAACTGTTCGACAATATCAGCCGCTTTGGTCATCTTGAGTCTGTGAAACTCTGGGTTATCGGCGATCACAAAACGCCTCCCGGTTGCCATGAACTGGCAGAGACAAACTCTCAACGGGGATTGGAAACAGTCTATTTGGGAATTGAGGAGCAGGATGAATGGGGGAGCAGGTGTTCAGACTTTTACAGCCGAATCCCATATAATAATGAGACCCGGCGAAATATTGGTTACCTGTGCGCGCTTGAGGATGGTTGTGACGTCATGATCAGTATTGATGATGATAACTTTCCGGTCGCTGACTCCGATTTTATCGGGTCACACCGTATCACTGGCAGTGAGTGGAAAGGATCGGTGATCGAAGAAGAATCAGAGTTCCACAATGTTTGTGAATACCTTGAGTTTGAACCGTCCCGGGCAATTTTCCCCAGAGGATTCCCTTTTCGATTGAGGGGGCGAAAAAATAAGCCGCAATTTGAGTCAGCATCCTCTAACTGCCTGATTGGCGTCACAGCTGGTTTGTGGTTACTGGATCCCGATGTTGACGCCACGACCTGGTTGAATGGCAGTATTTCAGGAACCCGGTATCGGGGTGAGCCACTTCAGGTACTGTCTCAGAACACCTGGACGCCTATCAATACCCAGAATACCAGTATCGTAAGGGAGTTGATCCCTGCGTTCCTGTGTATTCCCATGGGCTGGACAGTTCCCGGGGGGAGTATTCAACGCTACGGCGATATCTGGGGTGGCTATTTTCTACAGTCGTTGATGAAAGGCACTCAATATCTTGCTGCTTTCGGTAACCCGATTGTTGAGCATCGCCGAAATCCTCACGATTATATTGACGATCTCAGATTCGAATATTGGGGTATGATTTTAACAGACTGGTTGCTGGACCTTCTAAAAACCCGTTTTTCCCCCACATCTGCAAGTATCATTGATCGAGTGGACGAACTGGCGGACTTTCTGAAGGAAGTTGCTGTACCTGAAATGCCGGATTGGTGTCCGGGAGAGATTGCCGGATTTATGGATTGGACGGAGAAGAACCTCCGAACCTGGGGTGGCGCCTGCAGACTATTTCTTTAAGCTAAGGTTGAAACACGCACAACGAAAAATAGAGACACAGGATTGAGAAAATGAAATATGTGAGTACACGTGGTCAGATTGAACCAAAAGGTTTTACAGAAGCTGTCATTGAAGGGCTTGCCCGAGATGGGGGATTACTGATTCCTGAGCAGGTTCCCGATTTTTCCAGCCAGTTACAAAGGCTTCAGCATCTGTCATATCAAGAGCTGGCTCTGCAGATATTTCTGCCCTTTGTGGATGGTGAATTGAATGAAGAGACTCTCAGGGAATTGATTGACGCCAGTTATCAAACCTTTACTCACAAAAGTATTACACCGCTTGTTCCGATGGGGGACGTTTCGATTCTGGAGCTTTTCCACGGACCGACACTGGCATTTAAGGATGTTGCACTGCAGTTTCTTGGCAATTTGTTCGAAAATCTTCTGAATCGACAAGGACACTGTCTGAATATTATCGGGGCAACATCTGGTGATACCGGAAGTGCAGCCATTCATGGCGTCAGGGGAAAACGCGGGATCACGATTTTCATGTTACATCCCAAAGGTAAGGTCAGCCCGATTCAAGAAAAGCAAATGACAACGGTTCTGGACGACAACATCGTTAATATAGCAATAGAGGGAACGTTCGACGACGCCCAGCAAACAGTCAAGGCGCTGTTTAACGATCTGGAGTTTAAAGATCAGCACTCCCTGGGTGCGGTCAACTCCATCAATTGGGTGCGGGTAATGGCACAGATTGTCTATTATTTTTATGCGGCTTTTCGCTTTCAGGAAATGTCTCCCGGAAAGGAGCTGGTTTTCTCCGTGCCCACCGGCAATTTTGGTGATATTTATGCGGGCTATCTTGCCAGAAAAATGGGGCTTCCCATAAAAAAACTAATACTGGCCACCAATGAAAATGATATACTGTATCGTGTTATGACAACGGGTCAATATAAGATTCAGGACGTCTGCGCCACGATCAGCCCCTCAATGGACATTCAAATTTCGAGTAATTTCGAACGGTTTCTGTATGATCTTGTCGGTCAGGATGCAGCCAAGGTCCAATCACTAATGGAGGATCTGTCCACCAAGGGAGAGTTCAGCCTGTCAGATGAGCAACTTGCAGAGGCACAAACGATATTTCATTCAGCTAGAATCGATACGGAACAAACGATTGATACGATTTCACGTTACCATAAAAAGGGATATACGATTGATCCCCACACTGCCGTTGGGATAGCCGCTGCAGAACAATCGCCCTATGACCAGGTTATCTGCCTGGCTACGGCACATCCGGCTAAATTTAATGAAGCGGTGGTGAGGGCTACAGGAGAGGAACCGAAAACGCCTCCCCCTCTTATTGGGATCCTGGAAAAGCAGTCACGTTGCAGGGTCTCAAGTCGGGATCCGAAACAGGTAAAGGCTTTGATTATCGACAAGCTCTCTTCCTAGAAGTTGCTCACCTCTGCTGTCATGAGCCTTGCTTTTACTGAGCTTATGACAGTTGTAACTGAGCATGATACTTCCCCTTTTAGAACCAGATGTAAGGTTGATTGCCGTCAAAGGGATCCGGATCGAAAAAAACCTTGTCCAGGGTTAATCCCTTCGCAGGGGCCGTGAAGCCAACCTCTTCACGCCGACCTGATGAGAGGGCGCGATGAACTGTCTCCATTTCCAACCTTCCCCGCCCGATATCAATTAAGGTTCCGACCATTATGCGAACCATATTTCTTAAAAAACCATCCCCTTCAACTGAAATACGGATTGTTTTGTGGTCTGCCTTTACGTTCTCAGTGATGGATATCTGGTGGATAGTTTTTATCGTATTTAGTTGCTGACACCCTTTTCCCCTGAAAGCAGAAAAATCATGGGTTCCCTCAAATAAATGGCTCGCCTGACGAATTCGCTCGATGTTAAGGGGTGCTATTATCCAGTGATAGAAAGGATGGTTCAGTGGTCTGGCAATGGGGGAGTTCAGGACTTGATAGATATAACGCTTTCCCTTGTTTCCAAATCGAGCACTAAAATCTGGTGGTACCTTTACGATATTTGAAACGGAAATATCGTGGGGAAGAAGTGAGTTTATGCTGAAAAAAAGCTTATTCAGCGGAACGTGATCAGGAATCTTTACTGTCGCAACCTGTCCACGCGCATGAACGCCTGAGTCAGTGCGACTACTGGACTTAATCTGTATCTCGCTTTGACAGATCTTCTGCAGAACGGATTTGATCGTTTCCTCAACCGTCGCCACTCTTGGCTGAACCTGCCAGCCCTTATAGAGCGTCCCGTCGTATTCAATTTTCAGAAGTACGTTCTTCAAATCGTTTTGGCACAGAAGGCGAACGTCCAATCATCTACCCGTGGTCTTTTTATCGACTGGCGGGCAGATGAAATGTTCAAGGTTAAGTGTTGGAGGTATGGCAGGGATGTTAAACCTTATCCAGCATTTTTCTGATTTGACTGGGATCAGCTCCAACCGACATGTCAGTTTGCTCACCATTCTGGAAAAGAATCAAGGTAGGAATACTGCGTACACCATACTTGGAGGCGTTATCCGGATTCTGGTCTACATCTACTTTGGCCACAGTCAATTTTCCCTGAAACTCGTCGGCCAACTCTTCCAAAAACGGAGCAATCATTTTACAAGGGCCGCACCACTCTGCCCAAAAGTCAACGAGCACTGCTTGTTCACTCTTCAGAACCTTCTCTTCAAATTCTGCATCTGATATATATAGTACATTCTCACTTGCCATAGGTTGCTCTTCAATTAGAAATTAAAATTCCTGTTCAGTTACGTGTCGACGTTGCAAATACTATTATATGCAACCCAGACTGGAAAAAAAACCAAAAAACTATTTCTCTTCGGAAAAAATACATTTGCCATAAGATTCTTCCTGACAGATCTTGCCATTTATCCATAAAGCCCCTGTAAAATTAGCACCTGACAGATTGGCCCCATCGAATGTTGCCTGGTAGAGCGTTGCTTTCTGGAATGAGGCTAAAATAAGGTTGGATCCTGAAAAATCGGCATGGGACAGATCAACTCCGGAAAAATTTGCTTTATACAGGTCACACTTCAGGCAGATCTTAAATCGGATCGCGCGGGCATACTGCGTATCATTATAGGCAGATAGTACAGGTGCAAACAGACTGGTGGAAAATAGTGTTATCAGGAGAAAAAACAAAACTTTACGTATTAATTCGGTTACGTTCATAGTGACTCTCTGTTCAGATGCAAACCTGTTATTTTTCAGAAATAGTTTCATCCCTGGTGGGTGTCATTGACAATTTTTATTACTTTTTTTGACATCTAACATAAAATCTGAAGTTAACCCTGTTTGAAATATTGACCAATATTCAGAATCTAGATAAAATTAAGGGATTGATATATCGATAGATGATCGACATTTTATTTGCCGTAACAACAGTGATAGAGGAACGAGAACATGCCTATTTACGAATACGTTTGTGAAAATTGCCACAACGAATTGGAGGTTCTTCAGAAAATATCTGAGCCTAAATTGACTGAATGTCCGCAATGCGGAAAGCCTACCCTGAAGAGAAAAACATCTATTTCCGCGTTTCATCTAAAGGGCGGTGGCTGGTACAAAGACGGTTACAGCGGACCCGACAGCAATGGAGATAAACCCGGCATTAATGGAGAGAAAACCAACGATACTCCAGTCAAGCCTTCAACAGAGACTTCAACCGCTGACGCGAAGCCGGCGCCTAAAACTGAAACCAAACCGGACAAGCCAGCTGCATCCAAACCGGCGAAAACCAGTGACGTCCCCAGTTCAAAAGCATCTTAAAGGAACAATTGCCTGAGTTTGACTGAGAACTCAGGCTCGCCATCCGGACACCACCTTACCCAACTACCCGTTTTTCTAACTCAGCGACCAGCTCAGACCAGGCTTTCGGTCTACTGCCGCCGCACTGTGCAATTGTTGGGCTGCCGCCACCTTTACCAGAAATAATTGGTGCCAGTTCCTTGACCAGCTGTCCTGCTTGCAGTTTTGGTCCCAGATCTTTGGATGTTGCAATCACCATGGATATTTTGTCTTCCGCAACCGTCTTTCCAAGCATAATCAAGCCGGATCCCATTGCCTTCTGAAAGGCGAGGGCCTGAGATTTTAAATCAACATCGCCATCCACTTCCAGAATCAGAGTTTGTACATCGCCTATCTTTCTCGTCTGGTCAAGCCCTTTTGCTGCCTTTGTTGCCTGTGCTTCTTTCTGCAGCTGTTCAATCTGTTTTTCCTTCTCCTTTAACTGCTCAAGGAGTTGGTCGACCCGTCCGTTCACCTCTGTTTGGGGGACCTTAAAACGCTGGGCAATGTCGTCCAAAACGGCCATATTCTGCTGAACATAAGTCAGGGCATTACTACAGGTTAGTGCTTCAATTCTTCTAATGCCCGAAGCAATGCTTTCTTCCGAGATGATTTTCATTAAACCGATATTGCCAAGTTTCGACGTATGAGTACCACCACATAATTCTTTACTCTGGTTGCCGGCAGATACAACTCTGACATGATCCCCGTATTTCTCGCCGAATATGGCCATTGCACCTGTTTTCATTGCATCGTCGAATGACATCTCTTCCACAAGCACATCTTCATTTTCAAGCAGCCGTTGATTGACAAAGGTTTCCACATCAAGTAATTGCTCCCGGGTTACCGGAGCGTAATGGCTGAAATCAAATCGCAGTTTTTCATCATTGACAAGGGAACCCGCCTGTTTCACATGATCACCTAGTACTGCCCTGAGTCCGGCCTGCAGCAGGTGAGTTGCTGTATGATTGCATTCGGTTTCAAGTCGCTGCTTTGTTGAAACACTTGCATTGACACTACTGGAAGCGGTTATTTTTACTTCCTGCGTGGTAGTACTGACCACCCTTCCAGACACAATATTCAGTCCCGGCACCGGGCTTTGGGTACTGTAGACAACCACCCTGAAGTCGTTACCGCTAATTTCCCCTTTATCTCCAACCTGACCACCAGATTCGGCATAAAAAGGCGATTTTGCTAGAACGATCTCAATGTCATCATCTCTGGCAATAGTATCAGTAAGTTGACCATCTTTAATAACGGCCAGAATATCGGTTTGAACTTCAAGCTGGCTTCCGCCGACATATTGATTGCCCAAACTTTTTTCCATTATGCCCAAGTAGACAGCGCTGACTTTCAGATCCACTTTCTTTGCGTCCTGAGCGGATTTTGCCATCTCTCTTTGCCTGGCCATAGCCTTTTCAAAAGACTCTCGGTCATAAGAGAGACCCTGGTCCTGAAGAATGTCTTCTGTTAAATCGACGGGAAAACCGTAGGTGTCATAGAGCTTAAAGATCTCTTCCCCGTCGATGGTTAAAGCCCCCTTTTCCTGTTGAGTTGCCAGCAGTTCATCCAGTATTTTGATTCCCTGGCTCAGAGTAGAGCTGAAGCGGCGTTCCTCCTGGCTGATCAGGATTTTAAAATAGTCCTGTGTTTCACTAATTTCAGGGTATGAATCAGACATCATGGGCACGAATACATCCGACAGGTTGGCAAAAAAACCAGGCTGGTACCCCAACTCTTTTCCATGACGTGCAGCTCTCCTGATAATACGTCTGAGTACATAACCTCTCCCTTCGTTGGACGGGATTACACCATCTGCGATCAGAAAAGCTGTGGCCCTGACATGGTCAGCGATAACGCGCGCGGATACGACCTGTTCACTTTCACTACCACCTGGACTTGGGGCACTTTTCAGAATGTGGTCAACCAGTCCACTCAGCAGATCGGATTCATAGTTCGACTGAAAGTCCTGAACCACAGACGCAATACGTTCAATGCCCATACCAGTGTCGATGCTGGGTTTTGGCAGTGGAGTCATCGTACCGTCTGCTTCCCGGTTGAACTGCATGAAGACGAGATTCCAGATCTCAAGAAAGGTTCCGTCATCCTCTTCGAGGCATTGCTGCGGCGAAGAGCCCTCTGGGATGGGACGCAATTGGAAGTGTATTTCGGAACAGGGTCCACAAGGCCCGGTATCACCCATTGACCAGAAATTTTCCTTCTCTCCCAGTTTTCCGATTTTCTCTGTTAGCAGGCCCATCTCTTGATGCCAGATATCAAACGATTCCTGATCCTCTTCAAATACGGAAACGATCAGTTTCTCTGCTGGTATACCCAGAACAACGGTTAAGAATTCCCAGGCATAGGCAATCGCCTCTTTTTTAAAATAGTCCCCAAAAGAGAAATTACCCAGCATCTCAAAAAAGGTATGGTGACGATCGGTTCTACCCACATTTTCGAGATCATTATGCTTTCCGCCCGCTCTCATAACTTTCTGGGACGTCACTGCCCGGGTGAATTCAGGTTTCTGATTGCCAAGAAAGTAGTCCTTGAACTGATTCATTCCCGCATTGGTAAAGAGAATGGTCGGGTCATTGTGTGGCACCAGTGAGGAACTGCGAACATGTTTATGTCCTTTTGATTCAAAAAACTGTATGAAAGATTGGCGAATTTCATTGCCTGTCATGGCCATGCACACTCCGAGTGTTAATGATTAATGTCGATTGCTGCGGGTTTCCTGAATTCAATGATCAACTGGCAAGCATTTGCTCTCTTTATATCCAACTGTTCCCTATTTTTATCAAATCAGTTAGAAACCAGCTAGTGTAAACCCTTAAAATTTGATATTTATTAGCGTACCTGATTGACATGTCCCAAAGATAGCAGATTTTATTTTAGCGTTTCCTCTTTCAATTGCTGAAAAAACGGAATTTCTATAAATGAAAGACGAACCTTCTGCATATTACAATACCAAAGATAAAGCCCCCGATTTTAAATCATGAAACCAGAACAGAAAGTAGTGTTCCTGGACAGGGATGGTGTTTTAATCGAGGATGTCAACTATCTCTCAAGACTTGAAGACATCCATTTTTACCCTGACGTGCCAAAAGGGCTGCGTCGTTTGAAGGAAAGCGGTTACAAACTTGTCGTCATTACAAACCAATCAGGTGTGGCGAGGGGTTATTTCCCCGAATCATTTGTCAGGGATTGTCATGAAAGAATGAACCAGATCCTTAAGGCAGATCAGGTACAACTGGACAGTTTTTACTATTGCCCCCATCACCTGGATGGAAAACCTCCGCTAAATATCAAATGTAACTGTCGGAAGCCATTTCCAGGCATGATTCTACAGGCCCAAGAAGAGCTCGGATTGGACCTTGATTGTGCGGTTATGATTGGTGACAAGCAATCCGATATAGAACTGGCGATCAACGCCCAAATCAGCGGGATATTGCTCAGAACCGGTCAAGGCTTGGCAGCGCTTGAGTCCGTTAGAAAAAAATTCCCCACCATCCCCGTCTGCACCACTTTTTCTGAAGCTGTAGACACCATCCTGAAATCAGCGTGTTAAAAGCGAAGAGATAAGAAACAGGCAGCTGAGCCAGAATCACCCTTCTTCCACAGTATACCCTCAATAGGTCTCCAATGGTCCCTGTATTGTCATTTGCCGGGACCTCCTTTTGGTTGGGGTTATTTGTGAAAAGGAGGGGGAGTCTTGAATGTATTAGATGAAGAATGGTTGCTATTTCTTTTTGATTTATCTAAGATCTAGTTGATTTTTGTGCCATGTCCATCTAGATCAGGAATTTCAACTACTGATCATTCAAAAATTCAGTTTTACATTTTTCGCTACAAAAGGACTTTCCATTGTGATTGAATAGCGTCGTTTCATTAAAAAAGCCACCACATTGATCACACTGACGCAATTCTGTTGTCCCTTTAAGTTCTTTTGGCTTTTGTATATTTTCTATGACCAGGTATACACCGTTTTTAACAACCTTGAATAGCAGGTATCCCGCAGTAATATAAAGGATATATCGTATCATATGACTCTAAATTTTCAGTGATCTGTATACTCCAGATTTATGGAATCGATGTTGTAATTGTGCTTTCAGTTTAACAATATGGAACCAACCCGTAAAGAAACTCAGGTAAAAACAGATGAAATCTGGCAACTATCTCAGATGCTGGGGGTTTCAGCCTGGAAAGACCTGCTTTCACTTCCGGATAACAAAAACCTGCACTGCACTAAGTATTTAGAGCTGGAACGCCTTCTTCATTTCACCTTCATAGATTCAGAAGCTGGTTCCGCCTACTTGAAAATACAGGTTTTTGCTTCAGAAAGGACAGATTTTGTGTCTTTGTTTAAGTACCTTCCCTTTCTATTTGAAGATTATCGGCTGTATCTCTGTGCGGACAGTTTAATTCAACAACGCCTCCACTCACTTTCAAGAGATGATATTTTGGATGACGACAATCAGGTTACCAAAATTCTGAGTTTCATCCTGGAAAAAGCAGCACATAACAATGCGTCAGATATTCACATGGAGAGCTTGTCAACCTGTAAGCAGATCCGATTGCGAATCAATGGCAGTTTAAAGCAGATAGAGGTCCCCGAGGAGCTTGACGAACGCTTGTTTATTAAAGTGAAGCTCCATTCAGGGATGGATATTGCCCAAAAAAGGGCACCTCAGGACGGACATTTCCCCTTTATCAGTAATAAGGGACGTCATTTTGACCTCAGGGTCTCAACGGTACCTGGAATTTATGGGGAAAAAATCGTTCTTCGACTGCTGCCAACAACATCAGTTCATTTTTCTCTGGAAGAGATGGGGTTTTCAAAGAATCACATTTCAATTATTCATCAGTGTCTGCGCTCAAAGACGGGAATGATTCTGTTTACCGGGCCAACCGGTTCCGGAAAAACCACATCCCTTTACTCTATTCTAAAGGAGATGCAATCAGAAGCGTTAAACATTCTAACCATTGAAGATCCGGTTGAGTATCGCCTGGATGGCATCACCCAGGTTGAGGTGAATAATCTGGCCGGCATCAGCTTTGCGTCCGCTCTGAGATCCTTCCTTCGGCAGGATCCGGATGTATTATTGGTCGGCGAGATTCGGGATACTGAAACAGCTCAAATAGCTGCAAGAGCAGCACAGACCGGACATCTGGTTTTATCGACTCTCCACAGCAATAATGTATTTGAAGCGATTCACCGCCTCAGTAATTTGGGTGTGAAGGGCGATGATATCGCAACATCACTGAAACTGCTAGTTTCACAACGTCTTGTTCCGCGAATATGTTCCTGTGGTAGCGATGTCGATTGTAAAATCTGCTTCGGTAAAGGCATCTCCGGCCGGGTTCCGATTCTGGAGATGTTAATGATCACACCAACCATTAAAAAAATGCTGTCATATGAAGATGCTATTTCCAACATTGAGAAAACGTCTTGTTCAGAAGGGTTTGTCTCAATGAGGGAATGCGGACAACAACTGGTTACTGAAAATATTATCAATGCATCGGAACTGGATGCCGTTTGCCCGGAAGAGACCACCTGAAAGGTTGCTTTCCAGCCAAATTCCGTCAAAATCCTTTGTCAGTTAACTGTCATGGACCGTGTTTTTATTTGGACCGCTATTACATTGCAGGGAGAAAGTGGATATGGCTCAACAACTGGCTCCTCGAAAAAGGCGATCTGGCGGCAACTTCACCATCAAGGTTACTATCAGATCTCGATGGATTTGGTTCCTCGAGATCAGCTGAATACTACCCTGAGTAACGCTGATCTGATTTATATTCTTGAATCGCTCTCCTCCATTCTCGATGCAGGCATTTCAATCATTGAAGCGTTGGAACTGTTAATTAATGACCGTAAATCGGTTGTTGTTCAATACGTTTTCTTAAGACTGAAGAAAGCACTTCATGAAGGTCATTCTCTGGAACAGGCGTTTTCAATGTTGTCACCTCTATTCTCTGAATTTTTCGTGGCAATGATCCGGTTATGCGAACAGAGTGGTAGTCTGAGGCAAGGGTTACTCGACTTAAAATCGTATTATCGCCATCAGGAAAAGCATCGCCAGGAGCTTATCCGTATTCTCCGATATCCAAAAATCGTTTTTGGGATGATCCTGCTGATGAGCCTGGGGGTCATTATTTTTGTTGTGCCGATGTTCAGCAATGTATACGCCTTGTTTAAGGGTGATCTGCCGATACTGACAAAGATTATCGTAAAGGTCTCCCATTTTATTCATCACCACGATATGGAAGTTCTGGCTTCCTGCATTTTCCTGATCAGTTGGGGGTATCTTCCGGGCCTTCGATTTTCCAATCCGGTCATTTATCTTTCTCAAAAACTCAAACGGATCTTACAATCGAGAGAGGATCCTTTTTTATATGCGCATGCAATGGCACTTTTATTGGAAAGTGGACAGTCGATCAGCCAGGCAACCCGACAGGCAACCGTCTGTATGTCGAAGAAGAGTCACATCCATGGCCATCTCCTGACCCGGAAACTGAATGCAGGTTTTAGCTTTTCTGAAGCATTTCAGAGTCTGCCATGGTTCCCTGACGCTTTCCAGAGGTTTATTGCGCCTGCAGAACAAACGGGATTGCTCAAAATTGGATTTGAACAGATTTATACTTACATTGATCGTCAACGTGCAGCCAGATTTGAGAAGTGGAGCAAATTTATTGAGCCAGCATTAATGCTTATTTTGGGGGCAGTTACACTGACACTGCTTTTGTCGGTTTATCTGCCTATTTTCGATCTTGGGAATCGATTAGGTTAAGCAACAGGTGGGGTGTATTATGTTACTATCTTATCTGCGTCGGATTCGGTGATACTGTCTTTTCGAAATTGCGGATACGCCCAAGAAGTGAACGTATCAATTCCATTGATTTTACGCCCGGCGACGTTTCAACACCTGAGGAGATATCAAGTCCGTAAGGATTGACATCCTTTATTGCCTGTTCTACGTTCTCGGCGTTGATACCTCCGGCCAGGATGATTTTCTTTGTGTCGTGTATCTGTTCCAGCATCTTCCAATCAAAGGTTTGGCCAGTGCCACCGTAGGCATCTTTTGACCAGGCATCCAGAAGGAAATAACGGTTCCGGTAGTGGCTGATCTGCTCAAGATCTGATGAGCTTCGAATTCGAAGGGAGCGAATCCAGTTAATACCTGCTTCTGTCAGCTCTCGGTCGTAGGCTTCTGAGTCACTTCCCAATAACTGCGCGATATCCAGTCTGGACTCTGCCATGCTTTCGACCAGTGACGCGACAGGTTCATCGACGAATACGCCGACTGTTTTTATAAAAGGTGGCAGTGATTCAACGATAGACGCAATTCTGCCGGGATCAATATAACGGGGAGATTTCGGATAAAGAATAAATCCAAGTGCATCAACATCAAGATGAGAAATGGCAACTGCTTGTTCTGGCAGGGTAATGCCACATATTTTGACGTAGATGCGACTCATATTGTCTTTCCAAGCAAGGTCGCGATATGCTTCCCGGGATCCGGTTGTCGCATTAAGCTCTCACCCACAAGCACTGCATCAAATCCGTTATCCTCAAGTATTTTGCAATCCGCAGCTGTTTTAATACCGCTTTCGCTCACGCAGGTGACGGATGCCGGGATCATTTTTCTCAACGCTATTGAATGACTTATGTCAGTGACAAAGGTTTCCAGGTTCCGGTTGTTTATCCCGATCAAAGTACAATCCAGTGCCAGGGCACGGGAAAGTTCCTGTTCTGAATGAACCTCCACCAGTGTTGTGAGACCGAATGATTCTGCCAGTTTCTTCAGGTCTGACAGTTGCTGGTCAGAGAGAATTGACACAATCAGGAGAATGGCGTCAGCCCCAATATCGTAGGACTCACGAACTTGCCGTTCATCAACAATGAAATCTTTTCTTAGAATTGGAATATTCACTGCTCGACGAATACGTTTTAAATATTCAGGACTTCCCTGAAAATAGGTCTCTTCGGTAAGAACGCTCAGGCAGTTTGCCCCTGATCTTGCATAAGAATCAGCTATCTCCAGTGGATCAAAATCCTCCCGAATAATGCCCTTTGAGGGTGATGCCTTTTTAACCTCTGCGATGATAGCAAGGGGTTGACTCTGCAATGCAGCCCTGAAATCCAGTGGCACACGCGTGTCGTTACTGGATTTCAGGCAGTCCTTCTCTCCGATGTGAGTGAGTCTGTCTGCAATCTCTTCCTTCTTATCTTTGACAATTTGATCAAGAATACTCATAAAAATATCTGTTTTAGCTCGTAAAAGAGTTGGAGGTTTTCGCTAATCGCTCTATAACTTCTATACCAACACCTCGACTAAGATATTCTTCAGCCTTTTCTATTCCCTCCTCCAGCGCACAATCTTCAGCAGCAGCAATAGCGAAACCGGCATTGATGGCTACAATATCTCTCTTGGGTCCTTTACACTTCCCCGAGAGTACATCTTTTGAAATATCAGCATTATCAGATGCGTCACCACCTTTAATGCTGGTAAGGGGAGCAAGTTCATAGCCATACGCTTTGGGGTTGAATGTAAATTCTTCGATTTGTCCATTATGGCTGAGTCGAGCTACTTTAGTGTCACCAGCGATGCAGACTTCATCCAGCCCGCTCAGTCCGGAAAAGGTAAAAGCTGAAGCGCTTCCCAAATCCTTCAACACATGAATGATTTTTGACACCAATTGATGTGAATAGAGGCCGATGATCTGTACGTTAGCATTTGCCGGATTGGTTAGAGGTCCAAGTAAATTAAAAACAGTTCGCACTGCAAGCTCTTTGCGCACGGGAACAACTGCACGCATGGAAGAGTGCAGGGCTGGTGCAAACAGAAACCCAATACCCGTTTCATCTATGCAGTGAGCAACCTGCTTTGGCGATAGATTCAGATTGACACCAAATGCTTCCAGAAGGTCTGCACTGCCGCATTTTGATGTCATTGAACGATTACCGTGCTTGGCTATTTTATAACCGGCTCCTGCCAGCAGAAATGCAACCGTTGTGGAGATATTAAATGAGCCGGAATTATCTCCACCCGTCCCACACGTATCGATAAGTGTGTCATATGTTACCGGGATTTTTGTTGATTTCAGTCTCATTACTTTCGCACAAGCGCTGATTTCATCGACCGTCTCTCCCTTCATTCTCAGGGCAACCAGAATCGCGGCCATCTGGGTGTTTGTGACGGAGCCTTCCATAAATTGCTCCATCATCCACAGGGTCTCATCAAAGGTTAGATCAGTTTTATTCAGCAGTTTTTCAAGGTGTGTTCGAATCATATTTCCCTGGAAATGTTTAAGTCACTGCACAGAAATTCGTTCCAGCATCCATAAAAATATTAATCTTACAGGCAAATAGCGTAAAAATAAATTAGGAATGTTTCTTGAAGAGCCTAGTCTGAAAAATATACTATTTTTAGCTTTTACACTATCCAAAACTGAATTTCCATTGGGCTCAGAGGCTTACAATCTGAGATATTTCGCGGTGTATTAACCAGAATATATTTTCAACCTACTCAATTTACAGAGATACAGGTAAAGATGGCATCCAGTGATATTTACTATACTCCCATTAAAGGTGTATACCGACCCGGTCTCTCTTCCATCGAAAGGTTGAAGAAAACGGGGATCGGTCAGCAGGAGATATTTGCCCGGTTAGTGAAAGCGCTGGAAGAGTCTGCCGGAAAACATGCAGTTGATCATACGCTTTTTATTGGACCATCCGGAATCGGAAAGACACATCTCATGAAGCTGTTTACAGATAAGATCACCAGATCCCGGACTTTGATGGCCAGCTACAGGTTGATAACCTTTCCAGTAGACAACCATCGAATCACTTCGCTTACCTTCTTACTGATTGAACTACTTAAGCACCTCGCTGAGTCAACAAAAGAGGACAAATGGCAAAACCTACGGGAAATATGCGATGAAGCAAATGATCCCACCGTTCATCAAACAGTCAAGGAGGCTATTGAACAAACTTCCTTAGAAGATGGCAGGTTTTTTCTGGTTCTTTTTGAAAACTTTGATGCGTTCTTCAACAAGTCCCAGAAAAATGAGGAAGTTGTTAAAGAGTTTTCAGATTTCCTGGCCAACTGTGCGTCAATTACCTTTATCGGAACAGCACGCACATCTATAACGGATAGTAACCTGTTAAAATGTAAACCATTTACCAGTTTTAACGTTCATATTTTGAAAGAGTTGGACCTGGAACAGACCCGAAAACTGGTGCACAGTCATCTGAAATATGACAAACAAACATTGTTGTTAAACGCTTTCAACGAACTGAGCCCGAAAATACAAGCGTTACATGAATTGACTGGGGGAAACCCAAGACTGATTTTGTTATTGTACGAGCTTCTCACGGATGAAAGTACCAAGAATATAAAATCTCTATTTGAAGAGCTGCTTGATAGGGTTACACCATATTTCCTGGAAAGGGTCCACTCACTTTCCCCATCCGAACGTGCATTGCTAACAACGCTTGCTTCGATGAGAAGCGGGTACAATACCAAGAACAGATTGGCTAAAAGCCTCAGAATGACGCTACAACAATGCAGCAACATATTAAATCGCCTTTGTATCCATGGTTTTCTGCTTACATCAGACCATCCCACTGACAAACGCTCAAAGGTTTATGGGATCAGAGAGGGATTTTTTGATCTCTGGCTGGCTATTGGCCAACTGAAAGAGCCCAAACGGTTTTTGCCCCTTCTCGGAGAATTTCTGGGAAAATGGTATTCTGATAAAACCAGTAGAGAAAAAAAGCGTCAACAGCTCTGGCTGACTCTTCAGATCTCAGAGGCCGGAGAGATCAATAACGACGTGGATAATACAGAGATACTGTTGAACTATCTTGCTAATATGGGCAGCAATGATGAGCAATGCCAGAATCAGTTAGAGCTTGCTTTTCTTTTTGCAACTACAGGAAGGAAAAAACAAAGTCGAAAAATATTGAAGAACGTCATTACCATTATTCCCGAGAACCTGGTTTACAACTGGGTATCTGAAAAGATCGAGCAAATGTTGAGGGATACTGTTACAAACGGATACAATCAACAACTCATCGATCTATTCGACTGCTGGAAATATGAAAGAATGCAGTTTTTTGATCAGGTTGTATCCCAGGCAGTCAAAGTCTCGTCATACTTTGATCAATATAGCTATCACGAAACCAATATCGCATTTTTATCTGATACAATCAGTAATTTAAGAAGCGACACCTATCGGCTTCCACTATATGCCAGAATAGCCGGGAGTCAGGAAAAAGAGGGTCAACTGAAGGAAGCTATCATTTCCTGGAAAAAGGTTTTGAAAATTACGGATGTGATGAAAGATCAGAAATCAAAAGGAACCACACTGAACAACTTGTCGCAGGTTTATCAGGACCAGGGAAATTACACTGCTGCTCTTGAATATCTGGAGCAGGCCTTGGAGGTGCTTCAAAGGATCAATGATTATGCCGGACAATCAACTACTCTGAATAATATCGCGACCAATTATTTTGCCCAGGGCTACTACGAAAAGGCTCTTGAATATTTTCAAAAAACGTTGTCGATCATTCAGATTAATAGGGACCTTCCCCTTAAAGCGATTACATTGAGCAATATCTCTTTTATTTACAAAGTCCGCGGTGAATTTGAAAATGCGATTAACAGTTTAGAGCAATCATTGTCTATCATGAGAAAGACTGGTAATAAAAGTGGAGAAGCAAAGACACTGTTTAATATTTCGCAAATATACGGCGAACTTGGTGATTTGGATCGGTGTCATCAATATTTTCAACCCGCATTTCAAATCATGCAGGCAAATAAGGAACATCAGGCTACATGTCTCGCCCTGCTGAGTCTGGGTAAGATATTCTGGGAACATGAAAACCATAAGATTGCGTTGTCCAGTTGGCGACTTCTAAGACAAATCGGGCAGGAAAACGCGCTTCATGAGCAACTTGAACAACTTGAGGGATACCTGAATTCATTAGGGATTACAGAATTAAGTCCCTCGACAGCCCTCAGCTGAAACATCTGCATATGAAAAGAAGCAGTCGCGCACCCTTTTGTCATCGAGTGTATCGGATTTGGGTGCAAATGGCCCTGTTCTCAATTCTGTTATTTTCTGGATTATTGTTGAACCCCGCATTCGCTGTCAGCCCTTTGGAACAAATCTCAGATCCGGAAACAGAGCAATTGGAATTTATCATAAAGCTCTATAACCAGGCTGATTACTACCGCTCACTCAGCGAAATCACCAGAATCAAATACCAACACCCGGAGTTAAGGTCCAAACAGGTGAATCTTTATCATTTGAAGAACCTGTTTCAACTGAAAGAGTATCAAACTCTGAAATCAACAGCACTTAAGCTTCTTAACAGAGATGAAGCAGAAAAAGCTGCAACTGACCAGAAACAAGTTGGACTGATACTAACAGCCTCATTCCTGGATCAGGGAGATGAAAGCCAGGCTCAGAGTATCTGGACGACATATGTCAGGGAGGAGGAATCACCTGATTTTCCGTTTTCAAATACGTTTGAGAAACTTGTTGATCCTGATCAAGCCTCCCTATATTCATCTATCATTCCTGGGTCCGGCCTGTTGTTGAGCCGGCAATATGACAAAGCCGCTGTCTCATTTCTGCTGAACCTGATATTTATATATGGTAGTTATCACGCGTATATTCAACAACAATACGGCATATCCGGGTTGATGCTGTTTTTTGAAGTCAGTTGGTATATTGGAGGAAAAAAGGCATCCAGAGAGTCAGCAACGATAATCAACCATTCTCATATCAGACGTCAACAAAATAAATGGATGCGAAATCAGTTGGACAAACATCAACTTCAAGATCTTCACTAACAGGCTTATATCCCAGACGCGAAACAGCTTCGGATAAACGACCTGGGGCAAATATTTCGCCATAACCCCTTCAATCAGCAGATACAATGAACAAACATATTTTAAAATCTCAAAAGCTTAGTAATGTATGCTATGATATTCGTGGACCAGTTATGGTTGAGGCTAAAAGACTTGAAGAGGAGGGACACAAGGTAACCAAATTGAATATTGGAAATCCAGCTCCTTTCGGATTTGAAGCCCCCGATGATATTATCAAGGATATGATCATTAATCTGCCTACGTCACAGGGGTATTCGGATTCAAAGGGTGTCTATCCTGCAAGAAAAGCGGTTATGCACTATTGCCAGGAAAAAGATATCGATGGTGTTGACATTGATGATATTTATCTGGGTAACGGTGTGAGTGAGTTGATTGTGATGTCCATGCAAGCCCTACTTAACGATGGAGATGAGGTCCTTGTTCCCGCTCCGGATTATCCATTATGGACTGCAGCTGTGAGCCTTTGCGGTGGTAAAACCGTACACTACCATTGTGATGAAGAGTCCGACTGGTATCCAGATATCGCCGATATTGAAAAAAAAATCACGCGCAAGACAAAAGGGATTGTCATCATCAATCCCAATAATCCAACTGGTTCTGTCTATCCATTGGAAATTCTGGATAATATTATTCAATTAGCTAGAAGGCATAATCTCATTGTTTTTGCTGATGAAATTTATGACAAAATCCTTTACGATGACGCAGAACATATATCGATCGCTTCACTGGCCGATGATATCCTGTTTGTAACATTTAACGGTCTGTCGAAAACCTATCGAATTGCTGGGTTCAGGTCCGGCTGGATGATCATTAGCGGGGCAAAAAAATGGGCCTCTGATTTCATTGAGGGGTGTGATATTCTGGCCAATATGAGATTGTGTGCCAATGTTCCGGCTCAACACGCCATTCAAACGGCTCTGGGTGGGTATCAAACCATCAATGATCTGATACAACCTGGCGGAAGATTATTGAATCAACGGAATCGGGCATATGAAATGATATGCGCTATACCCGGCGTTTCCTGCGTAAAGCCGAAAGGCGCGCTCTACCTATTCCCTAAAATTGACCCACGACACTCGCCCATTGTAGATGATGAGCAGTTTGTACTGGACTTGTTACTGGAAAAAAAGATCTTGCTGGTGCAGGGCACTGCTTTTAACCTCCCGTCAACGGATCATTTTCGAATTGTATTTTTGCCCCATTCTGAAAAACTGGAGGTAGCAATTGAGAAAATTGGTCATTTTCTGGATGGTTACAAACAGTAAAGGTCGGCTCAAAAAATACTTGGTATTCTGTCTGCAAAATGTCCAGCTTTTATAAGACTTTTGCGGACAGATTATGCCAAGTTATTTTTGTACGATCCCTAAATACTTTCAAGCGGATTATGAACCACTTTTATACACAATTATGACGCTAACTTCATGACAACCAGCCATCGCCCGACCATCTTATTGATCACGCCACCGCTGACACAGGTTAACACACCTTATCCAGCCACAGCTGTGATTAAGGGGTTTTTGAAAGCCCATAACTACCATGTGTTTCAAGCAGATCTCGGATTGGAGTTGGTGCTTGATCTGTTTTCCCGAAAACAACTGAAAGAGCTGTTCCGGCATATTCGCTCACAGTCATCCTTACACACACCTGACATTATAAGGGCGTTGGCCCTGGAAGACGATTATCTTACAACCATTCAGCCTGTTATCCACTTTCTTCAACACCAGGATCCAACACTTGCGCACCGCATTAGCGCAGAGGGGTTCCTTCCGGAAGGTCCACGTTTCCTGGCTATAGAGGACATGGATTGGGCCTTTGGAACGCTTGGAGTGCAGGACAAGGCAAAGCTCCTGGCCACTCAGTATCTTGAGGATATTGCTGATTTGATACGTGATTTCATATCCGAGGATTTCGGCTTCAGTAGATATGCAGAAAGGCTGGGTTTGTCGGCATTGAGCTTCCAACAAATCGAGCTAGAACTGGACAGACCGGACAACCTGATTGATCAACTCATGCTCAAGAAGTTGTCTTCCCACCTGAATGCAATAAAGCCAGATCTAATCGGGTTCTCCATACCCTTTCCGGGATGCCTGTTCGGTGCACTGAAATGTGCCCAATTCGTCAGAAAACAGTCACCTGATTCCACAATCATGATGGGCGGTGGATATGTAAATACAGAACTGAGGAGCCTTGAAAGTAGCCATATATTTAAGTATATCGACTATATTACCCTTGACGATGGTGAGCTTCCGTCCTTGCAGATAGCCCGACATCTGGAGGGGGAAATCGACAGGTCAGAGCTGATTCGCACTTATTGCTTAATAGATAACAAGGTTCATTTTATTCACCAACCAGAGACAATTAGAGAAATACCATTTTCAAGCAGTGGCACTCCTGACTATAGTGATTTGATGCTCGATAAGTATTTATCTATCATTGAAATCGCAAATCCAATGCACCGACTCTGGAGTGATGGTCGCTGGAATAAATTGACGTTGGCTCATGGGTGCTATTGGAAAAAATGCGCCTTTTGTGATGTAACCCTGGACTATATTGCCCGTTATGACCCGATAACAGCCAAACAGCTTGTGGATCGAATTGAAGTCATTATGGAGCAGACAGGACAATCCGGTTTTCACTTTGTTGACGAAGCGGCTCCTCCTCATCTACTGAAGGAACTGGCCATTGAAATCCTGAAACGAAGATTGGTTATTACCTGGTGGACAAATATTCGGTTTGAGAAGAAATTTTCAAACGGACTTTGCAAACTTCTGGCGGCGTCTGGTTGTATTGCTGTTTCAGGGGGTTTGGAAACAGCCTCTGACAGGCTCCTGAAAAAAATGAACAAAGGGGTTACCATTGCCCAGGCAGCCCGCGCCACAAATAATTTGCAAGACGCTGGGATTATGGTACATGCCTATTTGATGTTCGGTTTTCCAACGCAATCAGAGCAGGAAACCATTGATGCTCTGGAAGTCGTCAGGCAGTTTTTTCTCGAAGGTCTGATTCAGTCTGTATTCTGGCATCGATTTGCGTTAACCATACATAGCCTCGTTGGTCAACATCCGCAGGATTATGGAATAGAGATCACCGGACCAGTTCCTGGGGACTTTGCCATGAATGATTTACAGTATTTGGACCCGGTTGGTGCTGAACATGACCGTTTCTCAGAGGGTTTGAACAAGGCCGTTTACAATTTCATGCATGGTGTTGGTCTCGATTTTCCATTGGGCTCCTGGTTCGACTTCAATATTTCTAAAACAACCTGCAAACCGCACTCTGTTTCCAGTTTTTTGCGTACACCGCCCTCACTGAATCTTGATCAGAAACAAATGATGTGGATTGGTCCGATACCTGAACTCTCCAATCACTCATCAGTCGGAAAGGGGAAGAAAGATGCTGAATCGATTATCATGTTTAACCGGCAATCCGATTATCAGGCTCAGCCTATTTCAGAAAAGGTGGGGAGATGGGTGATTAATCAGCTCAACGCCATTTCCCTGGCTGGAAATCCTAAAGTGACCTTTGGAGAGTGGCGAACAAGTTACGAGGAAACCTTCCACACAGACTTTTCTCTGTTCATGAAAACAGACATCTGGCTGACGATGACGACATTCGGGCTGGTGCTGTTATAGACTTTATTTCATTCATACGGTAGATTGAAATATAGAAGATAATTCTTCCTGGTTTGCCCCTTTATCAAGTCCATTGCCATCTTCAACAGCTGCCTTGAGATCAACACAAAACCGATAAGCAGTTATCCGAAAAACATTCAACCCTTAAACATATCGTGAAGAGAGTATCATTGACACCTGCTGTATTCCATCTATCGGATCGCGTAAACCGAATAGCCGAATCCTATGGAAAACAGCCTATTGTTCCCAGAGGACCGGCCCTGAAACCCATTCTAGATCGCTTGCGCCAAAAGGTATCCGAACAACTGGGCGTTTCCCGAACCCATGAAACCGTCATTTTCACCGCTTCCGGCACCGGAGCAATCGCTGCTGCTGTTGGGTCGTGTATTGATGATCGAGGTGTGCTGATTATTGCCAACGATGTTTATGGGCACCGTCAGGCTGACTTCTGCGAACAGCTTGGTATCCGCACCATTCGTTACAGCCTGGAACCCGGGAAAAAACCTGATATGGGTGAAATAGAAGCGCTGGTAAAAGAGCATCAGGTAGGGTCAATCGGTATGGTCCACGGATGTACAAGTGTCTGCCTGTTGAACCCGGTAAAAGAGGTTGGAGAACTGGCCAAAAAAATGAACCTGAGACTGATCGTCGATGCAGTTGCCTCAGTTTTTGTGGAGGAGATTGACATCACGAACTGGCATATTGATACACTGATTTGCTCTACCAATAAAGGGCTACACTCCAATCCAGACCTCAGCTTCTGTGTTGTGGAAAAGAACCACCTTGAGGAGATGTCCCAGCGACCAGCCCATATCCCCTATTTTGATATGGGAAAGACATGGAAGGCCCAGATCAGCGGAAGCCACCCTTATACAATCAATATCAGGGCCTTAATGGAATTTGAGGCTGCTATAGATGATTTCATTGATCGCGGCGGTTTGGCTTCGCGAATGGAAATGTATAGAGATCGCTTGAGAATATTGAGAGATGGATATCAGCGTCTGGGTCTGAAGACCTTGATGAGAGAGGGTATGGAGCAGCAGAATATTGGAACAGCACTTTACCTTCCCGGGGGTGTGGACTACGAAACCCTGGCAACAGCACTTGCTGACTGGGACAACGGTGATGATGAGTGCTATGAGATTTATTCCGCTCAGGGAGAGCTGTCAGGTGTTGTTTTTAGAATTTTCAATATGGGTGAGTACCCACTGGCGACCTATGAGCGATTTATTTCTGCACTCGAGTCCTGTATCAAACAGTTGCAGGCTTAGGGATCGTACAAAAATAACTTGTCATAATCTGTCCGCAAAAGTCCTATAAAAACTGGACATTTTGCAGACAGAATACCAAGTAATTTTTGAGCCGACCCTTAGTCGTCTGTTTCTGTCTTAAATGGGGTTCGCCCCTCAAATGCCCTTACCAGGGTATTTGAATCGGCAAACTCCAGATCGCCACCTGCAGGCATCCCTCTGGCAATCCGCGTAATAATTGGTACTGAATCCTTAAACAGGTCCATGAGATAGTGGGCCGTTGCTTCTCCTTCCAGCGTGGGATTGGTTGAAATAACCAGTTCTCGAATCGGGCTTTGCTCTATCCGATTTTGCAATTCAGCAATCTTAAGCGTATCCGGCGTGATACCCTGCAGTGGTGAGATGGCTCCCTGCAGAACATGGTACACGCCAGTAAATATGTGGCTATTTTCTATGGTAAATATGTTTCGGGGATCTTCAACTACGCAGATAACCTCATGATCCCGGCGCGGATCAGAACAAATATCACAAATTTCCAGATCGCTGAAGCCGAAGCAGCAGGTACAGTTACGAATAGTCTTCCGGGCTCGAACAATTGATTCTGCAAGATCCAGAGCGTCCTGCTCCTGTCTTAACAACAGGGAGAATGCTAATCGTTTTGCTGTTTTTTTACCAATGCCGGGTAGCTTTGCAAGCTCTTCTATCAACTGGACCAGAGAGGCGGGAATATTCATTTTATGTTTAGATCACCGAGGTCTGGAATTTTCATGTCTCCCATAAGGTCCGACAATCCAGTTGAAACCAGCTGTTTCGCCTGACGCACAGCTTCATTTGACGCAGCCCTCACTAGATCCTCCAGGGTTTCAACATCATTTTTGTCCACTATTTCCGGGTCAATCTTAATGGACAATGTTTCCAGGTTACCATTCATAATAATGGTGACCATTCCACCGCCCACAGACACTTCCACTGTTTTTGTCGCAGCTTCCTCTTTCTTTTTTGACAAGGTTTTCTGCATCTCCCTGGCTTTATCAAGGAGCGTTTTCATATCGAGTCCGTCAATCATTTATTTTCTTTTTTATTTAAAAGGATTATATCATCAACCGCTGCTTCAGGAAATAGCGCCAATATTTCAGTAACACGCTTGTCATTTCTAGCATCTGCCCTGATTTTTTCGATCTCATGCGCCTTTGCAATATCGTGTTTAACTTGCAAGGAGTCATCAAGTCCCTCATCGCTCTCTTTAAAAATGATCTGAATAGCATCATTGAAAAACGTTCGAGCAACCTCTGAAATCTGTTCCCGCTTTTTTTCCGTGAAAACCTGGAGGTTCTGGTATCCAATGACAAGCCTCTTGTCATTCAGTTCCAGGACAACGGAGTTTCTCAGAAGAGAGACCAGGGATACATGTACATGACGAGCGATCTCATCGACAAAGTCACGCCATTTTGTTGTAACTGCCGTTTCGTTTGGAACTACAGTTACAACCTCTTTCGCAGGTTCCGTCTCACCTTGAGGCAGGGTTTTCTCTTCCGTAGTTTCTGGCTCATGTTGAGGTGAAGCTGCCTCTTCCGGAACGGCAATTGTATGCAAAATGGGTTCTAAAAATTCCGGTAGTTCTTCTGCATCATTTTGTTCCGGCGGGGTTTCCGTTGATGATAGCGACACTTCAACTACTGCTTTTGTTGGTGTTGCCTGAATTTTATTTTTTGTATCTTTTTGGTCGGGTTCTCTTACGTCTTGGGGCGAACCGCTTTCAGGCGGATTCAGTTGATAACGGGGCTTTTTTTTTTATCACTGTTTCGCAGTGCCGTGATAATTTCAGCAACTCCTGCCAGGGACTCCACTGAACACATTTTAATCAGTCCCATTTCGACACAGATTTTTGCCTGGGTGCTGCGCCTGATTTGGCTTTCAATCTCAAGAATAATTTGAAAGTACTGTTGCAATATCCCGGCGGTCACTTTGTCTGTAAGCCGCTGGTACAACTCAAGTTGATCAGGAAGAAAATCATGCCATTTCAGCTCTGTCGTAGGTACTGTTTTCACAAGGCTCAAGTCCTTCACAATAGCCATCAGATCAATAACAATCCGGGCGATTGAACGTCCTTTATCCAAAAGATTCTGAAAGAGTGAGGTCACCTTCCCAACATCCTGATCAATAACAGCTTCCATCAATGCATCCAGTTCTCTCGCATCATTCAGACCGAGAATATTTATCACATTTTCGTCTTCTATCTGATTTCCACTGAAGCTGATCAGCATATCCAAAGAAGTCAACGCGTCTCGCATGCCGCCGTTTGCACTTTTGGTAATGATATTGAGACCCATATCACTGATTGATATTCCCTCTTTTTCCACAACCGTCTTCAGATAGCTAACCATATCGGCAGACGCTATATTGGTGAAATCATATCGCTGGCAGCGCGACATGACAGTGGTGGGGATTTTGTGGTGGTCAGTTGTTGCCAGAATGAACTTCACATGCGCCGGTGGCTCTTCCAGTGTTTTTAAGAGCGCGTTGAAAGACTCCGTGGTCAGCATGTGTACTTCATCGATAATATAAGTCTTAAACCGGCATTTTGCAGGTGAAAACTTCACATTCTCACGCAGTTCGCGGATGTGTTCTATGCCCCTGTTGGAGGCCGCATCAATTTCGATAATGTCGGTTGCGATACCCTGATTGATTTCCAGACAGTTTTCACAAGCATTGCACGGCTCATTTTCAACAGGAGAATGACAATTAAGGGCCTTGGTCAGAATTCTTGCACAGCTTGTTTTCCCTGTCCCACGGGGACCTGTGAATAAGAAAGCATGGGCAACTCGATCGGACCGGATGGCGTTGATAAGGGTCTTAGAGATGTGTCCCTGTCCCACAAGGTCCTGAAATCGCATGGGTCTGAGTTTACGGGCTAAGACGAGGTAGGACATTTTTGCAGATGCCTGTTTGAATGTTCAATAGCAGTTGAAATTCAGTTCATCACGACTTGAGAGTGATCCGCACACACCTTCCAATGCTTAGTGCTGCTTCCTCTCGGATCTGACACGATTCACACCTTCCAATTGTACGGACCACCGTAAGTGGCGGAGAGACGGGGATTCGAACCCCGGAAACAGTTACCCATTTACACGCTTTCCAGGCGTGCTCCTTCATCCACTCGGACATCTCTCCGCAATGCCTGATGTAATTAGCTCACTTCTTTGAACAATTGAAATACCGCCTGAATGGAGAATACTAGCGGAATTTCATTGAGACTGGTACACCCGAAGGGATTTGAACCCCCGGCCCCCTGTTCCGCAAACAGGTGCTCTATCCAGCTGAGCTACGGGTGCAGATTATGTTTTTCGTACTGTGGCGGAGAGACAGGGATTCGAACCCTGGGTACCCATACAGGTACAACAGATTAGCAATCTGCCCCATTCGGCCTCTCTGGCATCTCTCCGATTCCCTGTCTTTACGATCTGACAAGGCTATAACCGTTTCCCACCAAGCTCAGGAGCTAAAACAAACACAACTTCAGACTCTAAGATGCAAATCGTAAACATGTTTTAGAGTCGCTCAGGAGCAAATCAGGGAAGTTAGCTTATCGCTGACGACGGTATTTTGGAAGAGGGAGGGGGATTCGAACCCCCGATACTTACGTATAACGGTTTTCAAGACCGCCGGATTCAACCACTCTCCCATCCCTCCAGTTGATCTCTAATATTACGTTCTCATTTCGATTTTTGTCAAGCCTCTCATGTAGGGAATCAGCACTTTCGGTATTTTTATACTGCCATCAGACATCTGGTTATTTTCCAATATGGCAACGACTGTTCTGCCGACTGCCAATGCTGATCCGTTCAGCGTATGCACAAACCCTGATTTCCCGCCCCCCTTGGGCTTAAATCGAATATTTGCTCTCCGGGCCTGAAAATCTGTGCAGTTAGAACAGCTTGAGATCTCACGGTAACGGTCTTCCGAAGGGATCCAAACTTCAATGTCATAGCATTTGGCAGCACTGAATCCAATATCTGCTGAGCACAGTGAAATGACTCTGTAAGGAAGTTCAAGGAGTTCCAGAATATCAGTTGCGTTTTTGGTCAGCGACTCCAGTTCATCATAAGAGTTGTCGGGGTGAACAAGCTTGACCAATTCCACCTTATTGAATTGATGCTGTCTGATATACCCTTTGGTATCCTTGCCATAGGATCCGGCTTCACTTCGAAAACAGGGCGTATGGGCGGTCAAGTAAATGGGAAGCAACTCCTCTTTCAGAATCTCTTCCCGATAGATATTGGTTAACGGGACTTCAGCCGTGGGCAGCAAGTACAGCCCTTCCGTTGTTTTGAACAGGTCTTCTTCAAATTTAGGAAGTTGGCCAGTCCCTATCAGACATTGGCTGTTGAGAAGATATGGTGGAATGATCTCCTGAAAACCGTGTTTTTCAGTGTGGATGTCCAGCATAAAGTTCATCAGCGCTCTTTCCAATTGTGCGGCGGCCCCTTTCACAAGGGTAAAACGAGAATGAGCAAGTTTGACACCCCTTGGGGCATCCATGATATCCAATTGCTCCGCCAAATCGGCATGGTGCTTTACTTCAAAGTCAAATGTTCGCGGCTCGCCCCATCGCCGATCCTCAGGATTATCATCTTCTGATTCGCCAACCGGTGTGGACTCATGAAGCAGGTTGGGAATGGTAAGCATCTGGTTATAAATATCATCTTCCAATTCTCGGATTTTTGCGTCCCCCGCCTTGATCTCGTCACCAAGGCGTCTTGTTTCGGCGATCAGCTGTTGTTTCTCGTCCGAATTGACTTCACCCTTACCAATCTTTCCTGAATTCTCGTTTCGCAGCTGTTTCAGCTGATCGAGCTTGAATATAATCTCCTTTCGCTCTTCATCGAACTGCAAGATCGATTTTAAATCAACCTCAGCTTTTCGATTTTTTAAATTCTCAGCGACTTTTTCGGGATCATTCCTCAGTATTTTTATATCTATCATTTGTCTGTTTTAACGCTAACTAGCTTGAATAGTTTTAAGATTACTGTACTTTAGAATTAACGTACCTTGAAGTAGATCATCGCTGCTATGACCAGCAGCGCCATGGCTCGCAAATGATTTTTCCAGATAACCTTGTTGTTAATATCGTCACGGTTCTTGTACTGATCTTCAACAGGAACCTGCCCTATACCGATCTTCCTCAGGAAATCATGCCAGACTGAATTAATTTCCGGTGGTTCCACAGAATAGGTCAGCAGCGATTGTTGGTGATGGTGATATGGAGCCCTGTAAAAAAAACGGTTTTTCTCTGCCCACGCCCTCCCTTTTTTTAAAAGCGCGAGTTTAAACCAGATTCGCTGGATAATGGAGCTGAGCGCTGCTATAACGAAGGTACCGCCAACAATTGGCAAATAGAGTTCTGCCTTCACAAAAATAAACATAGCACAAACAGCCGAGCCCAGACCAAGGGAGCCTACATCTCCCATATAGATAGAGGCGGGAGGGGAGTTGAAATTTAAAAAAGCGAGACAAGCGGCGATAATGGCGATAGCAAATATCGCTACCTCCTTTATCTCATCAGAGATATACAACAGTTTCAAACGATCGCTCCACTCCATATCCCCTGCCAGGTAGGCAGCCCCTGCGATAAAAACAGAACAGGTAATAATTGGCACTGTTGCAAGCGAATCCAGTCCGTCAGTTAGATTTACAGCATTAGCTCCGCCCACGATAATAATCATGGACAACGGAATAAAAACAATGGCGGGGATCTCGGGAAACCAGTTCTTCATCGGAATCATGGGAATATGAACCTGTCCGTTGATGCCGTCAAAAATCCAGTAAGTTGCCCCTATCACAATAAAAGAGATCACAAACTCGATAGCCAGACGCACATCTCCCCTGATGCCATCTGCTTTATCTGCGTAGGCTTTCTGGGCCTCTTTTCCTGATTCAACACGTTTCTTATGAATGACTTTGGCCAGATCATCCAGAAATCCGATCAGGGCAAAGGAGGAGATGATAATCAGCAGTGCAATGGTAAACTGATTGATCCAGGCCCATAGAAAGATAGAGATAATGATTGTCGGAATCAGTACAATTCCGCCCATAATAGGAGTGGCGCCATCGTATGGACCCTCTGCAGCACCTGCTTTTTTGAAATCCGATGTAATTCCCTTTTGACGAAACAGCCTGATAACAGAAGGGAGAATCAGGTTAATCATGAAATATATCGTCAAAAAAGTCAGGCTTCCTCTGAAAACAACTGACTTGAATATCTGATATGGGAAAAAGTAGTAGAGCAGATCAGCAAGCATTAAGCGTCCCTATTGTTTGATCTTTCAATCCCAATATTCACGGAATGGATTGAACATCCGTTCCTTGCCGATGGTGGTTGAACCCATATGGCCGCAGTAAACAATGATCTCGTCTTCCAACGTCATCAGCTTCGTTTTGATTGATTCCATCAGAATCGGCATTGATCCCCCTGGAAAATCGGTTCTTCCTATGCTCCCGGCAAACAAGGTATCACCAACAAAGACCTCTTTTTCAAACAGAAAACAGACACCACCCGGAGAATGTCCAGGTGTTTCCAAGACCGTGAAGCTACACTCACCAAAACTATACTCCTTATCAGGGTCGATATAGTCGTCCACTTTTGGAGGTTCAACATTTCTAATGCCGAAATTTCTCAAGCTCTCTTCAAATACAGCCGGATCCAGGAATATCTCTTCATCTTTGTGAAGCAGGAATGGCACGCCCTTGGCTTTTTGAATATCGATGACAGCGCCAACATGATCAAAGTGTGCGTGGGTGTTGATGATGTATTTCAGGTTGTAACCCTGTTCATCGATAAGTGCAATTATCTTGTCGGGTTCTCCGCCGGGATCAATAATGATGGCGTCTCTGGTTTTTTCGCAAGCCAGTACGTAGCAGTTCGTACCTATGGGTGCTACAGAAATCGTATTGATAATCATGTTAATTATTCCCTATCTGTTTGAAATATTCGATAAATTTAGAGATCACTAACATAGCCTGTCAGGCATTGATGCTCTAAGAAGAACCTTCGCTGTCCCTCATCAGGGGAAACAAGATGACATCTCTTATGGTTTTCTGATCGGTCAACAGCATCACCATCCGGTCAATGCCTAAACCAATGCCACCCGTAGGGGGCATACCAAATTCCAGCGCTCGCAGAAAATCATCATCCATGGGGTGGGTTTCATCTTCACCACCTCTTCCTCTATCTACTTGCTCCTCGAAGAATCTGCGTTGCATTTCAGGATCGTTTAATTCACTGTAAGCGTTGCCCAATTCCCAACCATTGATGTAGGGTTCGAACCGCTCAACCAAAGTGGGATCGCTTCGATGAACCTTGCATAGCGGCGTTGATTCCCTGGGATGATCAATGATGAAGACAGGTTGAATGAGAGACTCCTCACAATAGGTTTCAAAGATTTCGGATATTGCCAATCCTCTGATAAAATTGCCTTCCAACTTAATTCCCTTTGCCTTTAGCAACTCAATCAGCTCTGAATCGGATTTGTTGTCTATATCAAATCCAGCATATTTCTGGATAGCGCCCTTCATTGTGAGGCGTTCCCAGGGAGGGGTCAGATCGATATCCCGCCCCTGATAAATGATCTTTGTGGTTCCATTAATAGCCTGTGATGCACTCGCATAAATACTTTCAAAGTGGACCATCATGTCGTTATAGTCCGCGTATGCCTGGTAAAATTCTATCTGGGTGAATTCAGGATTATGGGTGCGATCAATACCTTCATTTCTGAAATCTTTAACTATTTCGTATACACGGTCCATTCCACCGATGATGCACCTTTTTAAGAAAAGTTCGTTGGAAACCCGTAAATAGAGTTTCATATCAAGGGTGTTGTGGTGCGTTTCAAAAGGTCTTGCACTGGCACCACCATATATGCTTTGAAGTGTTGGTGTTTCGACCTCCATAAACTCCAGGTTTTCGAGATACCCTCTTACAGACTTGATAATTTGAGAACGCTTTTTAAAAACATCCACAACGTCATCGTTCAACACCAGATCCACATACCGCTGTCGATAGCGAAGTTCCGTATTCTTAAATTGATCAAAGATCTGCTTTTCACCGTCAACGATTTTTTCTTTAGGAACGGGAAGCGGCCTGACAGATTTGCACAATACGGTAAAATTTGTGACATTAACAGACAACTCACCCACCCGGGTTTTAAACAGGGTGCCTTCCACACCTATAAAATCTCCAAGATCCAGACATTTAAATATTTCATAGGGTTCTACACCGAGGGTCTTCTGTGAGATATAAAGCTGAATACGATGTTCCCCCTCCTTTAAATTGCAAAAGGCTGTCTTTCCCTGGCGCCTGAATGCGACCAATCTCCCGGAAATGCTGATGGCAGTTTCACTTTCAATGAGATTTTCCTGATCAACGACAAGTTCGTTTATGTGATTCTTTCTATCATAACGGTAGGGATAAGGATTGACACCCAATGCTCTTAATCTATCCAACTTCTCCTTACGTGCCTGTAATTGATTGTTGAGTTCACTCATCTAACACACCCCAAAAAATAATAATAATTAGCCTGCATATTCAAAGCAGTAAACTGCGTTTTACGCTTTATCCCTGCCTGTTAATCCCAAACCTAAATAGTAGTGGAAGACTATAGATTGACCTTTTCAAGCTGCCTTCGTCAAACCATTTTGTCCGGTGGAAAGGGTATAGAACCAAGAATTGCGGAAAAAGACAGTCCCGGTGTCAGGAACTCATGATTCCAATAATCGCACCCGCAATGCATCAATGGTTTCCTGGTTGATACCTGCCTGAGTTTTAATGAAATTAAGAGGAGATTCATAGTTCTGTTCCAGGTGGTCCAACAAAGCATTCATGGCATATTCAGGCGCAGTAAAAAAGGGTTCCAGCTTTTCGGGATTAACCCCCTGATCCGCTATCATTTTTTGAACCCTCAGCCAGACCCCTCTAATACACGGGTTTGACAAAAGATAATCAGCGAGAATGGTTTCTCTTGGAATATTCAGTGCAGAAAGGATCAAAGCCGCACAAATCCCGGTCCGATCCTTGCCGGCCGTACAGTGGAAAAAAAGAGGCGGGCAATCTTCCTGCGCCAGCTGCCGGATGACCTTTCCCCAGGTTTTGGTAAAATTTACAGTGTTATCAATGTAGCCTTTAATAATTGTCTCTTCCTTGATCCAGTCGGCTTCATTCGCTTTGAGCTTTTCCAAAGCCGCCATGAAGTTGAACTCTCCATGAACCACAGGCAGATGATGATATTCAGTGATATGGTCCTGTTTCAGGAGATTAGGCCCTTTTTTGACCTCTTCAGGACGTCTGAAGTCAAAAATCTGTCCGATATTCATCTTTTTTACCAGCTCCTGGTCATTTTCCGTCGCCCTTTGCAGGCTGTCTCCACGAAAAAGCACTCCCCATCTGGTCCGTTCCCCATCGATTGATTGATAACCTCCCATATCACGAAAATTAACAGTCCCCTCCATTACCACCAGCCTCTCAGCTATCCATCTGCCAGGAGCATTGCCCGCATCCAGCAAATAGTAGTACCGGCTAACCCCTTTCTGATCTTCCAGCAATAACTGGCCCTGATCTGTCTTTCCGACTGACTTGGCTGTTGCCATGTTTTTGGGGTCAAGGGATCTGAAGATGCTAACCAGACCCTCATCAGGGTGTTTCTCCCATTGAATCCTTACTTGCCTGTCATTGACCCTTTCGATGATCGTATTTTTCAGCTGGCGCACCCTGTCTCCCATTTTGTTTTCTATACTGTGACGGTCATGTTAGTTAGCCACCTATTGTCACGTCAGGCTCGGCTATATATTAGAAAAACCGACAAAATAAATCCAACTAAAACTGCTGTTATCATGGAATCTGCTATCTTTTTGCTAGACGCAGGCTTATGAAGACTGATAAATTTCGGTAAGAAAATTGAAACATAAATCAGGTACTTTAAGTTGATCGACCGCCTTCTGACCTCCCGGATAACTATGCTACATTCAGAACATCTCTCCTTGAACAGGGGAACCATAGTTGGCAAGCTGTTCCATTTGCTGAGTGTTTTATTGATTCTCAGCCTTCTTGTCTCTTGTCAGGCTAATATCAGTCAAATCTCGGAAACCGTCGTCAGTCAGTCTGCCAAAAAACTGCGAGACTCAGCGAAATCTGTCGAAAAAGCCGGACCTGACGAAGACGCTTTCTTGCTGGGGGAATCCGCTGCCGTTTTTTTTCTTACCATGGTGGATGGATTACCGGATGAAATGGCCCAGAACCTGTCCAGTCATCTGAACAAACGCATTGAAGGGATGCCTTTTTATCGCTCAATCAAAAAAACTGATGAAATAGCCCCGATAATCGGCAAGGATAACGCTCTGAAACAGGCAAATGATCTCTACCTTGACACCCTCGCCCGTGTTTCAGTTTCCAACAAGGATATTACCAACCAAATTGGCAAAAAGCTTGGTGTTCAAAATTTTATTGTATTTCAAGTAGATCGTTGGCCGTGCCCAGATTGTAAAAAACCATTACGCATCAGAATCAAGGTCAGAGTGGTTGATGTGGCCTCCGGGTTGATTATCTGGAACGGCATTAATGAAGTCAATGTTGAGAAGGCAGCTGATGCAACATATGAACAACTATTTATGATTTCAGAAGAGCTGATAGACAAGTTTCACAACCGTTTCAAGCGTAAATGGCATAAAGTGAGGTTTCATAACCTGGGTCTTTTAGCAAAGAAATAGAGGATGTATGTTATCGAAAATTGACCGCAAGGTTCGACACATCTTATCTGGACAGGCAGAAGAGTTGAAAATTCCAACGGACATTAGGAACAATCCACTCGTTACTTATTTGAGACTGTTTCAGAATCAACACAAGGTTATCACAATTCTTTATAAAGGGCTGATAACCGCTTTTTCCGGATTTGTGCTGCTGCTGAGCTTTCTGATCTATAATGTACTGCATAACAATCTGATACCGCCCTGGGGGGCAATGTTACTAGCTGTAACCGACTTTTTCCTTATTTATGGGGTCTATAAGGCATTTAGAGAGCTTCATCGATACCGCAGCAAAAGTACGATGATCACTGAACAGATATTCTCCTACCTGAAAAAAGACCTGGATAAGCTGGAGAAAATCCAGATTGAGCACTCATTTTTAAAAGATTCGCAGAAAAGGGTCCACAAGACCAAGTCACGGTCATTAAGCAGCTTACATCCTGTCAAAGGCGAACATGAAGGATGGGATTTTAAACGCTGTCACCATTGTGGTGCATCTATCGAGATGCTTGAAGATGTGTGCCCCATCTGTCAGCATAACCAGAAAATATATCTGGAAAACTGATACGCACATCAGGAAGGTACAATAGCCTGCACAATCAGTTGCCGCTTTTTTTCCCCTCGGTAGTAGTTCTCCGATAGTGTAAAAGCAATATCAAATTGGGATGTATAGTCGTTCGTAAGGGAACCATTCCAATGGATCATTTCGAGATCCGGCTCCAGAGTCCATTTAAGGTGTTTTCCCGTCATAATCACCGGTATCTGAAGCGTCTGATTGTGCAGCATGAAGATCGGTTTGTTGTTGTTCTGTCCAAACGGCTCGAATATTTTCAACCGATCAATCAGACTGCGCGTCATCATGTCTAAAGTCACTTCAATATCAGCCTTGAATATATCCGTTTGTCCCTGCGACATTACCTTTGAACAGACATCTGTATAAGTGCTGTGAAAGATCGCCAGATTTTCTTTTTTAATGGTAAATCCTGCAGCATTCACATGACCGCCGAACCGCTCAAGGTATGGTTCACAGCTTTTCAGAATACCCATCATATCAGCGTTTTTAGCCCGACATGATGCCTTCAGCACCCCGGGTTCCGATTCAGTCGCTACAATACAGGGTTGATTGAAGTGTTCACTCAACCGACTGGCTATCACACCGATTAATCCTTCATGAAAGGAGTCATCATAGACAAAAAGGCCCTGATTGTTCAGGATCAGTGATTTTGCTTGTTCCATGGCCTTTTTTACCATGATCTTCTGTTTTTTGCGCCGCTTTAAATTCAGTCTTTCTATGTAGTTGTAGCGGCTGGCCGCGATCTGCTCATCTTCTGACAGCAGGAAACAGACACCAGCCATGGCATCTTTCATTCGGCCAGTCGCATTCAGCATGGGGGCTAGCCGAAATGCAATGCTATTACTGTCAAAAAAGCGAACATTGGATTTTTCAGCAAATACCTTCAGGTAGTGGTAAAAGTCCTCGGCGTTGTTCTGTTGAACCCTTCTCGTCATCTGTTCCAGACCGAACTTGGCAAAAATGCGATTCAGTCCTAGAAGTGGAACCTGGTCAGCGATGGTGCCTATCGCCACAAGATCGAGATGTTTCAGAAGGTTAGGCTCTTTTCCAGTGACCCAAAAGTGCTGTCGTCTTAGTTCAGCTCGCAAGGCAATGATCAGCATAAACGCGACGCCAACACCCGACAGGTCTTTATATGGAAACAGGCAATCTTCCTGTTTGGGGTTGACAATGATACATTGCGGTAGTGTTTTGTTCTGGGGAAGGTGGTGATCAGTCACAACAACCTGGATCCCCTCAGATTGAAGCCGATAAATTTCATCTTTTGCGGTGATACCATTATCAACGGTAACAATGGTATCCGGTTTTTTCAGAAGAATTTCATCAACTGATCTTGTGGTCAGGCCATAGCCATGAAGGAATCGATTAGGAATGAAGCTCTCAAAATTTTGAAATCCGATATTAATGAAAAAGCGGCTCAGCAGGACCGTAGAGGTAATTCCATCTACGTCATAGTCCCCCACAATCAAAATTTTATTGCCCTTTTTGATGGTTGTCAGGAGTAGTTCAACTGCTTCCGGTACCCCTTTCATTGTCTCTGGGTTCGGAATATCCTGAAGGGATCCTTGCATAAAGAACTGCTGATCTCCTGGAGCCAGTTTGTCTACGATCAGTTTTATGATATCTTCTTCAATACTGCTTGTACTATCAACATCAAACCAGTCGGAAAGAGGAATTTCAGGTAATATTGATGTGGGTTGACTCATTTTTTACCTGTTATAACCTTTAGACGCGAACGCCTGGAACTGTCGGAATCCATAACCTTGATAAAGTATCTGGCCTGTTCCAGATAGTGATTTGGATTGGTAGAATCGTCTTGGTCCCTGTACTTCTTAAGGAACCAGTCAAAATATACCCTTGCTTCAACAAAATTTGTTGATTTATAACTGGCCAACCCTCTCAAAAAATTAAGCTCTTCTTCATTTTGCTCTGAGATGTCTATTTTGAATAATATGGCCAGGCACTCTTCCCATTTATTCATGGCTTTATATAATTTCGACTGCTTCATCCATAATACTTGCAAGATATTATGGTTTTTTGCTTCCTCCTGCTCAAAATTTGCGATCAATCGATCAAAGGCCTCAGGGGAATAGGTAATGCCTTCATATCGCGGAAAATCAACCAATACGATCTTCAGGCCGAACTGGTTTCTGCTTGATTGAGGAGAAATCTTCAATATTCGATCAACCCTTGATTGCAGAGAAAACTCGTTTAGCTGTGAATCATCTAAAATAAAGGGAACTTCAGAAGCGCACTTTTTGCAGGTGAATGATTGCGGAACCCAGACTGAATCCGCGGACAGGCGATTCATTCTCAGAATGGATCCTTCATCCACATAAATGACATCTACCGGGTATTGAAAAGTATTGTTACAGCTCTTACAGTTCAGCCTGACCGATTTCTTCATCCCGGATTTTTGGAGCTCAGTGACGTCCAGGTTTTTTAGGTCTTCCAGAATATTCTCAGGTGCTTCCAGTTGGAAGATTTCACTGATGATAAATATCAGTCTGGCAATTTCAAATTCCCCGGGTTGGTATATCTTCAAAAGAGAGTCTATGAAGGCAGGGTCCGGCAAGTACTCTATCGTCTGATACAGAGTCTCCGTATGATGTTGAACCAAATAGCCGAAGTTCTCCTTAAGAAGCGAACTGACATTTTTGTCCGGATGTATCTGAAACAATTGAAGGGCATAGTCTATTGCAACTCTATCTTCCTTTCTGATGTAATAGTTAAAATTCGTGTTATAAATTTGAGCCAACCCCTCTGCCAGATGCTCTGAATAATTGGGATTTGGAAAAATGGATGGCCAGGCTATATCGTACCCCAACAACTCTCCCCTCAAAAAAGACCAGAGAATCTCGTTTCGTGAATCCTCATCGCTGAGAGGCGAATAATCGTGTACGATCCCTAGCTGATCCGAGCGCCAACCGGGGGGATCGGGGAAAAACATGCTCAGAATCTCCTCCCGATATTCTTTAATCAATAAGGTTGAATGATAATAATTGGCAATGTTTTCTACGTACTCAGTTGGTTGCTGCAACCATGTAGACACTGCCTTTTCGAGCGTAATCAGCAGCGGTATGGTTAAAAGAAACAATGTCTCCAGTTCAAGAATTTTGGGGATGGTTTTTGGAAAAAAGTCGTGATTTCGGCTGAAACTCTGGACAATCCAACGGAGTTTTGACGGCTGATCCGAATCCTGTAAAAGGTACCCAACCCATTGTTCTAATACAGCCAGAAATTGTTCGTGATCTGCAGGTGCACCCGGTCGTACTCGATCAAAATCACCAAAGGCTGTTTCAAGCTCCATCCAATATCGCCGATCTGCCAGATTCTCACTTAAACCGAGAAGGATATAGCATTGCTCATAGATCGAACTGATTGAATATCCGCGGGAAAGATTCTTCAACCACCAATTCTTAAGTTCCATCTGACCAAAGTGATCCACCAGCCTCAGAGTCAACTCCGCGTCAGAGTTCAAATCCCTCAGCACAAAATACTGGTCCAAAATAGACAGGAAATCGGACTCACATTCGCAAAAGGATAGGAGATTAAGAAATAAAACAGCACTCTTTATGGCGTCGTGCTGAGACTGCTGAAGGGTTTTTATCACATTCTGGAAATTGTGTGCCCTGTCAATTTCAATATATGCGCAAGCAGCCACATCGAATTCCACGCGGGTCGATTGATCATTGGTGATCAATTGCTCAAACCACTTTTGAATCAGGGACCTCGAAAAATCGTTCGGAAATTTGGATAGAACCAAGGCTGATGAATATTTGAGCTGCCCTTCTGATTCTCGGAAAATTTTTAAAATTTCAGGAAGGTATTCAACTGCATCTATCTCAGAGATCTTTGAAATTCCGGCGTCTTGAATATCGATAAACGGAGAACTAAGAAAATCTAACAAATAGGGTTTGATCTGTTCGTTATCCATTCGCAGAATATGATAGGCACCCCAGATAGCAATAATTTCATATTCCGATTTTAGCGCCTTTTTAAGGCTATCATATTCAAATAATCTTTTCATAAACCACAATAAACATGTTCTTAAAATGCGGTTCACTTTGGCAGAATCGTTCCTTGAACCTTTCAACAGCCTACTGATAGAAGGTAAAAGCCACAAGTAAAAAAGAGGTAACTCTTTACTTCTGTTCATCTTTTGACATATTATAGCTAAACGCGTTGAACAGGATCCCCCGGATCTTCATGAAAAATAACAATTAAACGGCTGGGTAAAAGCAGGATTTAATATGAAAGCGAATTTTACTGCGGACGATACAAAGGTAAAACGGCTAGGTAAAGCGACAATTAAGTCCCCGCTGGATATATCATATGGCATATCGTTGAATGAACGAATATTGTTTCATCCATACCCTGGAATAAGCGACGACAGTCCCCCTGTTTCTTTTGAACTCTCGCAACCGGAAGAATATATCTATTTTGATCCGACAAAGGTCACAGCAGGGATCGTCACCTGCGGGGGACTATGTCCCGGTTTGAACAATGTGATCCGAGCGATAGTACTCGGACTTTATCATGGATACAAGGTTCGCAGTATTTTTGGTATTAAGTATGGGCTTCAAGGTTTTATCCCAGAATACGGCCATCCCTTGATCGAGCTGACGCCTGAGGTTGTGGCGGATATTCATGAGCAAGGTGGAACTATCCTAGGGTCTTCCAGGGGTGCCCAATCGATTGAAGCCATCGTTGATGCGTTAGAAAGACAAAACATGCGAATACTTTTTATCATTGGGGGGGATGGAACACTGAATGCTGCAGCCAAGATTGCAAATGAGGTCTCGAAACGGAATCTCAAAATTTCGGTCGTTGCTGTCCCAAAAACCATCGATAACGATATCTCATGTGTTTCCCGCTCATTCGGGTTTGAAACGGCTGTGGATACTTCTACACAGGCGATTCAATGTGCCCACACTGAAGCCCAATCCTATCCTAAAGGGATCGGTCTTGTGAAACTGATGGGTCGATATTCAGGTTTTATCGCAGCAACCGCAGCTGCAGCTCAGCGGGATGTGAATTTTGTGTTGATTCCCGAAGTTGATTTTGACATTGATGGTCCAAACGGTTTCTTAGAGGTCCTGCGTGCAAGGCTCGAAAGACGTTCGCATGCGGTAATTGTAGTTGCTGAAGGCGCAGGTCAGAAGTATTTTAAATCTAATAATGTTGAAACAGATGAATCCGGAAACGTCAGGCTTAAAGATATTGGGGTATATCTGCAGCACCGCATAAAAGAGTATTTTACAAAGAAGGGAATAGATATCAATCTGAAATATATCGACCCCAGTTACATTATCCGATCAGTGCCGGCAAACACGAACGATGGGCTGTTCAGTGCGACTCTTGGGCAGAATGCGGTACATGCAGCAATGGCCGGTAAAACAGGTCTGGTTGTTTCAATATGGCATGGGGTTTATTGCCAACTCCCCATCGAACTGGCAATTGCCGAAAAGAAGAAACTGCACCCCAGTTCGCGCTTATGGATCAATGTATTGGAATCTACAGGACAACCTCGATTTGAGAACAATTAGCGTTCCATTCCCAAAAATACACGTTAAAATAGCTACTCTGATATTTGTTCAGCTAGGGCCTGGCGGGTTTTTTTGTAAATATCGTCCAGCCTTTCGATACATGGGGCAATGGATCTAAAGTCATTTGTTTCAATTCTCTCCCCCTGCTGGCTTAGAAATATTGCCCCAAGATTCAAACTCATGCCCTTCAGCTTGTGCCCCAGCGTTTTGACCTCTTCAATATTGTTTGCTTTGAACTGTGCCTTAATGTTTTCTATCACTTTTGGTATTTCCGCATTGAACAATTCTATCAGATCATTAAGAAATGAATCGGCAATTTCCTTTCTGGATTCGAGGAAATCGATGTCAATTAGAGGGGGCTGATCGTTTCTGTCCATCATCGTCACATATCTTTCAGTTCAGGTAATTTTTCAGAAATTCCTTTTGACTCATTGATAGTGCAGTATACGGCCGTAGCTGCCGCACGCGGGCTATTGCACCGTCAGCGTTAAGATGTTCCCTGAATGCCAACCAGGCACAGAGGATGGTCCCGGTTCTGCCGCGTCCTTCAAGGCAGTGGACAGCAACTCCTCTTGCTGCTATCAACGAATCCTCAATAAATGCAACAGATCTCTCCAGGGCCTGTGCAGTCGGTGGCTCCCCATCATCAACAGGTTCATGTCGAAGCACGAATCCTGCCGCCAGATGATGGCTGCCATACAAATTATCTTCTGTCAGGGTCAGGATGGCTCCTATGCCGGAGTCCTTTAACAGGGCATGGGTTTCGGACATCTTAGCCATCCATGGTTCTCCCATCCCGGCAACAGGATAGGGGGACAGAAAATCAAAATGTATCTGACGTAGAATTGAGGAGTCTAGACTATTGTTTTCTTTTTTGATTGTTTGTAGCAACCTTCTCTTGTGTAAAGGGTTAAATGTTATCTGACCTAATTAATCATACTGATAAAATCCCCTACCGGTCTTCCTTCCCAGCCATCCAGTTTCAACATACTTCCTTAAAAGCGGACAGGGGCGATATTTGGAATCCTTGAACCCATCATAAAGCGTCTCCATGATGGACAAGCAGGTATCGAGGCCGATAAGGTCAGCCAGTGTCAACGGACCCATTGGATGGTTCATGCCAAGCTTCATCACAGTATCGATATCCTCACAGGTTCCAACGTTTTGATACAGACAAAATATGGCCTCATTGATCATGGGCATCAGAATCCGGTTGGCAATGAATCCTGGGAAATCGTTTGCTACTGCTGGTGTCTTCCCGAATTTGGTTGAGAGCTCCCAGGTGGTATTGAAGGTATCTTCGGAGGTTGCCAGTCCTTTGATGACCTCAACCAGTTTCATGACTGGAACCGGATTCATGAAATGCATACCGATAATCAATTCTGGACGTTTGGTCGCACCCGCAATGCGTCCGATGGGAATTGATGATGTATTGGTTGCCAGGATCACATGGGCTGGACAGATTTCATCCAGGTTTTGGAAGATTTTGAGTTTCAGAACCTCGTTCTCTGTTGCGGCTTCGACTACAAAATCAGCAGCTTTCATATCAGCCAGCTCAACACTAGCTGTTATGCGACTTAGCACGCTCTCTTTCTCCTCCTCTGACATTTTCCCTTTTTCAACACTTCGAGCTAGATTTTTCGCTATATTTGCGATTCCCTTTTCTACAAATTCTGCCTTGATATCATTCATGATCACATCAAGACCGGACATCGCTGCTACCTGCGCAATTCCGTTACCCATCTGTCCGGCGCCAACAACGCCAAATGTCTTTATTGTCATTTTATGTCTCCGAAAATATTCATTTTTTGTACATCCAGTATTTATGCAGCATTTCATGCCTTTATATCAAGATCTGACAAACTTCGTAACCCCATAGTTAAAAAAGACCACTGTGCACGTTAAACAAGCATTTCTGCAAATTCCCGATATTGTAAAATGTCAATTTCCAGAAAACAACCGCTCGACAATAAAAAAAAAGTGCTCATCCGAGACCGTTGTCAGCCCTTGTTGTATATATCGCAAAACCTGCGTGTTATAAAAAAACCGTTTACGAAAACTCAACCATTTTCTATAAAGAGTATTAAGAATGTACCCCAATAATCAAAACGGCGTTTAATCAGGATTATCGATTCTGAAACCGCCCAGATTGTTATTTTCAAGAAACATCTAGGAAATTTCTATTGTTCGAAAAACAACCCAGAACCGGAGACCGATTTTGCCAATAGATAAAATCAACAGAGACCGTATAAAAAACTTGAAGAAAGAGAAATTTTTTATGCGTCTGGGCGGTGGAGAGGCCCGTTTGAAAGCCCAGAATATCAAGGGAAAGATGACGGTCTGGCAGCGGGTTGAGTACTTGCTGGATCCGGGAACCTTTGTGGAAGTCGGTGGATTCATTGAACTTCGCAACGAAAACTTTGGCCTTGAGAAGAGCAAAACAGCAGGGGATGGGGTCGTGACAGGTTTTGGTCAGGTTAACGGGCGGTTAATCTACCTGGCAGCTCAGGATTTCACTGTTCTGGGTGGGTCTCTTGGCGAAATGCACGGTAAAAAAATTGCGGCAATTATGGATCTGGCCATCCAGAACGGTGCGCCAATGATAATGCTGAATGACTCCGTTGGTGCCCGTATCCAGGAAGGTATCGGTGCACTAGCCGGTTATGGAGAGATCTTTTTCCGTAACACTAAAGCTTCTGGCGTAATACCTCAGATCAGCGTCATTATGGGCCCCTGTGCAGGTGGTGCGGTTTATTCTCCAGGGATTACCGATTTCATTGTCATGGTCAAGGATACCTCTAATATGTTTATTACGGGGCCTGACGTTATTAAATCGGTTACAGGTGAAGTGGTTTCCAAGGATGAACTGGGCGGCCCTGATGTCCATATGGAACGCTCTGGAGTTGTCAGCTATATTGGTGAAGATGACGAATCAACTCTCGACTGGGTAAAAAAGCTTCTTTCTTATCTACCTTCCAATAATCTTGCGATTCCTCCCATCACAGATCAGGGTTTCGTTGAAAACGACACCGAAATTCCCTGGGAAAACCTGGTCCCATCGAACACATCCAAACCTTATGATGTATTTCAGGTCGTGGCTGCGATTGTCGATCCTCTGTCCTACATTGAACTGCAATCAGGTTTTGCAAAGAATATTCTGATTGGGTTTGCGAGGGTATTTGGAAAGTCGGTTGGAATAATTGCAAACAATCCAAAAGAGCTCGCTGGTTGCCTGGATGTTAATGCATCTGATAAAGCTGCTCGATTTGTCCGTTTTTGCGATGCTTTTAACATTCCCTTAATCACTCTGGTGGATGTGCCCGGTTTTCTGCCAGGGACGGATCAGGAATATGCCGGCATCATTCGGCACGGTTCAAAACTACTATATGCATATAGCGAAGCGACGGTACCTAAAATGACCGTCATTCTTCGTAAAGCGTACGGCGGCGCGTATATCTGCATGTGCTCGAAACACCTGGGAGCAGATATGGTTGTCGCCTGGCCTGGATCTGAAATTGCGGTGATGGGACCGAAGGGAGCCGTCAACATTGTCTTTAAAAATGAGATAGGTGAAGCTAAAGATCCTGAAGCCAAAGCAGAGGAGTGTGAGGCTGTTTATATGTCAACGATCACCGATCCGAAAATCGCGGCCTCCCAGGGGTATATCGACGATGTAATTGAACCACGAGAAACCCGCAACATTATAGGCCGTTATCTGATTTCACTGAACGGGAAGACCGTCGATGTGCCAAAAAGAAAGCATGGTAATATACCTCTGTAACCAGGTTGTGCGTATTTCGCTCTGGTATTCAGGTCAAAAAGCAGAACGATCATTTACATTGTAGACAGCGGTAACAATTAGATTTATTTAATCGGAGTGATAACAATGTTTTCAAAGGTTCTTATAGCAAATCGTGGGCTGATCTTGGCTAATTGTGTCAGAGCTGTTCAGGAATTAGGTAGTAAAGCCATTGCGATCTATGAAGCAGAAGATGAGAACAGTGCTGGTGTCAGAAACGCTGATGAAGCATATGAAATTCAAAATACTTCAGCGACGAGAGCCTATTCTGATGTTGATCAAATAGTCAAATTGGCAAAATCGCTCAAGGTGGATGCCGTTCTATCTGGATACGGGTTTCTATCCCAGCATGCAGATTTCATTAAAAAACTGCAAAATAGCGGTATTACGACCATTGCCCCCACACTGGAAGGGATTCATAACCTCTCTGACAAGCCTGCCGTTAAAAAGCTTGCCATGAAACTTGGCTTTTACGTGCTTCCCGGCTCAAACGCCTGTTCAGATTTTTCGGAAATTAAGGAGGGGGTCTCAGCAATCGGCTATCCTTTACTGATAAAGGCCACACATGGTTATGGTGGAAAAGGAATCAGGGTCGTGGAAAACCTGTCTGAGCTACGATCGGGCTATAAATTTATCCAGTCCCAGTGCCATAAGTTCTCCATGAATTCAAAAGACGTGTTCCTGGAAAAATTCCTTCCAAATGCACATCACATTGAGTTCCCGGTTCTGAGAGATAAAACGGGGAATGTGGCTATTTTTCCGGAGCAGTGGTGTTCTGTTCAAAGACGATTTCAAAAACAGCTGGTTGAAACACCATCCAAGATTATTACCCCGGAAAAACGGGAGCAACTGAAACAGGTTATACAGAAACTGATCAATAAGCTTGATATCATTGGATTTGCCTCTGTTGAATTCCTGGTAGATCAGGACATCACTTATTTTCTGAAGGTTAATGGTTATATTCAGCCATTTTATACTGGTACCAGCCTGCTGACAGGGGTCGACCTCCTGAAGGAACAGATTAGGATATTTGCCGGGGAACCTCTTCGAATTAAATCTGATCGCATTAAAAAGAACGGTCATGTCATTGCCGTTTCCATCTGCGCTGAAGATCCCGATAACAATTTTGCACCCTCACCGGGTAAGGTAGATCGGTTCTATTATCCTTCAGGACAAGGCATAAACGTGCAAGCAAATGTTTTCAGTGGAGATACCGTAGCAACATTCTATGATCCCATGATTGCGAAGGTCATTGTTCGCGATGCGACTAGAAATGAGGCCATTGCCCGCATGAAAGTTGCGCTCAACAATATTCATATTGATGGCATTAAGACAAATATCCCCCTTATGCGGGCTATTTTGAATTCAAAAATGTTCAAGAACCGAAAGGTCAATATCTCTTTTATTCCCAATCAAGAAAACAGAGATAAAATCATCCAGGAATTGAAAACACCCGAAGATGAGCAAATTGCCGCGATCGTTGCTGCTTTAGAACTGCATCATGACAGCAACAACCAACATATTCTGGAAGCTGCTCGTGAAGATACCCTTTGGACAACAGCTGCTCGATGGTTAAGCCAGAAGAAATCTGTACTGTAACAGTCTGTATACAAAAGTTATTCAAAGCTAAAACTTCCGGAAAACCAAATTTAGCACAATAGGAAAAGATGAAATATACCGTCCGATGTGGCAAAAAACATCAGATAAAAATAAATCGAACAGAGTCAGCCTCCAATAATATCGACATTCTGATTGGGAAAAAAAGCTTTAAAGTTCAGATAAAAGACATACACACCGACGGAACTATCCGTACCATCAGCGTGAACAACAAAATTTATCCAGTTTCCATAATTAAGCAGCAAAACGGATTCCCTTCTCAAGTCGTCCTGAATGGAATGCCATTCGACGTAGATATTGAGAAAATTGAATCAACACGATACAAACCCAAATCTCCCGGCCGTAAAATCAGTGGTGTTGTTACTTCCTCACTGCCGGGACAGATTGTATCCATTCTTGTAAAAAAGGGGGATAAGGTCAGAAAAGGACAACCCCTGGTTATTCTTGAATCAATGAAAATGGAAAATGAGATATTGTCACCGAAAAGTGGTGACATCAGCAAGATTCACGTTAAGCCGAAGCAGGTCGTTATGAAGGCCCACAGGCTTATAGAGATCACTTGAAGGAAAGATTAGATAGGAAATGTCACGCAGCAACAGCAGGTTCCAAGTGCAAGCTTAAAAGTACTCTGCAGCAAAATTCAGCACATCACGCACAGTAAAGGACGTATCTTTTTCAGGGTTGATCAACAGCCGATTATCAGGAAAGATGACGTCAATTGCCTGTTCAAGAGCCATGGTCACCTCAACCATATGCAATTCATCGGCTCCCAGTTCATGAAGTGTCAATTCAGGGGTCATTGCTTCTGCATCAACTTCTAGTATATCCGCAATGATCTGCATGATGATTTTTTCTTCTTCGCTCATAGTCGATATTCTCGAGAGGTCTATTTTTGCTCCATTATTTGCTTTAGACTAATACAGTTTATTTAAAAAGCAAAGTGGAAAATATCCATTTATCATTAATTGGATATTGTGGAATTATACGATACCTTATTGGATTTACATGTTTAAATAGAAAAAGTATGCAGATACATAAAACAACATGACGCTTAGATCATTCCAAAGAACCTGTCTATTTGTAGATTCGGCATTTAACCCTTGACATGCGATATTTATTGATTTAGAAAGTATTTGTGAAAGATAATTTATTTATTAGGAGACACAAAGTAACTGCCCGGAACCTTTGTTTTTCTGAAACATATAGGAGAGTTGATAATGAATGCTAAAAAGATAGATTTGATTTTACAAGCATTTTATGAAGGTAAGTCGCAGAAAACCGCTCAACTGTATTCTTCTGACTTGGAATCTTTCAGGAACTATCTCGGTGTTAGCTGTTTGAAAACCGCACTTATTGAGCTATTCAAAGCACCCCACAGCCAGGCAAATTTGACAATTTTACACTATCGGGCATTGATGAATCAGAATGGGCTGAAGCCAGCCACGATTAACCGCCGCCTTTCTGCTATTAGATCTGTTACTAAAGAAGCGCAGCGTGGGGGGTTTGTGCAGTGGGAACTGGACGTCAGTAACGAAAAAATTGGTTCCGGCAATAAAAGGCAAAGCATTGACAACTATGCATTCACTGCCTTACTGGATCGTGCTGAAAATCAGTCCAACAGGTTGAAATCTGCTCGTGACACCGCAATCTTAAGGTTACTCTATGATCTAGCCCTGCAAATTAGTAGCATGGTTAAGCTGAATGCAGGGGATGTCGACCTGGCTCACAGTCGAATATTTATTCAGATATCCGAAAATAAGCAGAAAATTTGTAAAATGCTTCCCTCAAAAACCACCCAGGTATTAAAAAAGTGGTTATCGCATCGTGGGGGATTGAAAGGGCCTCTGTTCACAAATTGTGATCATGCAGGAAAAGGAAAGCGTCTGACTGCAACAAGTATCTATCGTATTGTTCGGCAATTGGGGAGGGAGGTTGGTATCGAGACAAGCCCCTTGGGGATCCGGCAGGCCGCTATCATTAAAGCGCTGGGTAAAGCCAGAATATCGGGCATCAGACTGGAGGATGTGGCCGCCTTCTCCGACCATCGACACGTCTCAACATTAAAAAAGTACGACAAGCAACGGGCAGAAGTACAGCAGCGATTATCGGACCTGGTTTCAGAATAAATCTGACAATTCAGCATTATAACGGGCTTTTCATTGCCCGGACCCTCTGTCTTAATAATTTCAGTTTTTTCTCCAACACTTTAATTTCATGGTTGGTTTCGTTCTTATACTTAATAAAGGCGATTTTACTGACGTATTGATCAGACACCTTCTCGACACTGGTTGTCTCCCTGTTTTTTTGGATACTTTTCGCTGTCAAATTCAGGATTAATTCTTGCTGACCTTTTGTTATCTCTTTTATTTCATTGAACATTTTATTCAGTCCAACCCCTACCACCAGAACAAATACCAAGAAAAAAACGATGGTGCCAACCTGGGCCAATTTTGTCCATTTATCCACACTTCTTCTACCTGCCATACGCTTTCCAGTCCAAAGGTTTTTAAGGGAAGAGGGGGAGGAAGAATCTCCCTGATTCAGTCGAAACGAGTGTAATAGATAATAAATTCAATTGTCAAATAACCGGCGACAGGAAGAGGGGGAGCAGGGCGTATCAGAAATAGGTCAAAACACTTATTGACAAAGACTGTGAGTCCGGAGCATTGCTACCTGAAAAAACTTTTTCAACCTCTAGCCGAGCTTCCCATGGATTGCTTATTGACTGATGCTCCAGCAAATTGAGATTTCCGAAAGCCATAAGTCCTCTCAGGGCGTATGAAAGATATCCGTTTTGCTGTGATACGCCGTCCAGTTTCTGATTCCCGATTGATTCCATTTTTAAACCGCCGCCATATCTGAACGCTCCAGAGTTGCTAGAGAGACCAAGCAAGGCCAATAAGCTGTTTGATTGTGTTATCGTTGCAGTTTGACCATCATCCAATTTGATATCAATGCTTTCAGTCATCAATTGTTGGACTTCCAGCGATAGTTTCAATGAGGATTGGATCGAATAAACATGACTTCTTAGAAACAGTGTCAATTCCTTTGATCCATTTCCCAGAGGCATTTTATCATGGCTATCGCTATTCAGGGGTGCATTGTCACCTTTCAGTGTCAGTCCCAGTTGAAAATCAGCCTGATCCGTGTAAAAAGCACGCCACAATCCCCATATTTTAATATCTCCAAATCCACTGGATTCAGCACTATCAATGCTATCAGCAAAATCCGACTGTGATACGTCAATCACACTGATATTTGAGTTTCGCTTATTCTGAATGTGAGGGATGGTAATCCCCAAATTCACGGATTTAAACAACCCGTACTGATATAAAAGCTGGACCGTTGTTTTTTCATAACTGATAGAACCGTCAATGTCGTTTTCACTAACCCCATTTCGGTTCAGATACACGCCCAGCGCGGAAGAAGTGCCTGAGGTTGCGTTTAAATAACCATCATACGTCTTCCGAGTGGTATCGACTGTTGCTAAATTGACGCCCTCTGGAACGAATTCGGCAATTTGCCCTAAAAGGTTAGGACACGTAAAAACAGTCAATAAAAGGAAGAGACCAACCCCCTTTCTTAAGTGCTTAAAATATTTATCTACGGGGCTTGTAATGTTATTCATAGCTGCTTGGAAACCAAGATATCTGTTAACGATAAGAATAGAGTTACACCAAAATTTGTATCTGTTACTGACCCCTACCCTAATGATAATGAAGCCACTTATTATCAATTAAATCCTGAAGCAGAACTTCAATGGGAAGTCCAACAACATTATTATATGATCCTTCGATGGATTTAACCAGGAATGTCCCGATCCCCTGAATGGAATAAGCCCCTGCTTTGTCTAACGGTTCCTCCAAATCAGCGTATGCCTGGAGTTGCTCGTCGGCGACCTGGTTAAACTCCACTCTGGTTATAACAGTCCTTGAGATCTCCTGACCTGACAAACAATCATAAATAAAATAAGCGGTAATCACCTGATGACTATTACCATTCAATTTTTTAAGCATTGGTAATACGTCGTCCTTGTCCTTGGGTTTTCCGATAATCTGGTTATCAAGAACAACAATGGTATCAGCTGAAATTACAATTTCATTGTTAGTCAATGTTTCAGCTACAACCATTCCTTTTTCTCTGGCCATGCGCTCAGCATACTTATCAGGATTTTTGTCATTGTTGATGGACTCATCAACATCTCCCTTACGAATATCGAACTGGAGTTTGTATCGTTCGAGGTACTGCCGGCGTCTTGGTGACCCAGATGCAAGAATTATTTGTCTACTCTGCTTGAACATATTAATATATTCGGATTAATAAACTAGTGACGGATCAGTCGTACGTGGATCTACCTTTGACATTCAAATACTCAGCTCGATATTTTGCAAAGCCGACTTCGGATCTATCTTGGTAAAATAGTACTCCATGATCTCCTTCGTCAGTCGAGCTGCGTTTGATCCAGACTCACCGTTTTCCAGCATAACGACGGTTGCAATTTTAGGCAGGTATGAGGGGGCATAAGCAATGAACCAGGCGTGATGTCTGTATTTTTTTTCCAGCTCTCCCTTTTCCCTGATTAGTTTTTCCCTGGTTTTGAAACTAACCACCTGAGTTGTACCTGTTTTGCCGGCAACAGATACGATATCGGTTCTTGCCTTTGAACCTGTGCCATGTTTACCCTGAACATTTTGAACCATTCCCTGTTGCAACAACTCCAATGTATCAAGGCTGATATCAATTTTTCTTCGTTCAGGTACGATATGTTCTATTTTCTTATTTTTTCGATTGTTTTCGCGATCTTCACCGGTTAAATTGGTAACGATACTTTTAACCAGCTTAGGCTTGATATGGTAACCTGAGTTGGCGATAGTACTGGCATAATTTACCAATTGTATTGGGGTAACGCTGACATATCCCTGGCCGATTGATGCATTCAGGGTCTCCCCATGCTTCCATTCATCATTAAAACGTTTATGATACCATTTTTTGGTCGGAATATTGGCTCTGTTCTCATTTAAAAGGTCAATCTCTGTAAATTTACCCAATCCAAAACGTCCGGCATATTCGTTGATCTTATCAATTCCTATTTCCAGGGAAATTTTAAAAAAGAATACATTGCATGAATTTTCAAGGGCTTCAACGACATTCAGTTTTCCATGACCCGACCGTTTCCAGCAGTGCATCCGCTTACGACCGACCCTGACATAACCTTCACACTTATGTGTTGTTTCTTCGTCAATAATTCCCATCTCAAGAGCAGCGGCGGCGACTACCATCTTAAAGGTAGAGCCGGGAGAGTAAACGCCCTGAATCGCTTTATTGTTTAAAACATGTGATTCGTCGTTTTTAAGCTCCTGCCAACGTTTGGTGCTCATACCCTGGGAAAATTCATTTGGATCAAAGGCTGGCAGGCTGACCATAGAGAGTACTTCGCCGTTTTCCGGGTTCATAGCAACAACAGCACCTTTCTGGTCCCCCATAATCTGTTCAATTTTTCTCTGTAGTCGGCTGTCTATGGTAAGATTAATGTCCTTACCCGGCTTCGGCTTAATCGGGTTTGGGAACTCACGAATCTCCCTGCCGGTGTTATTTACTTCCACCTGCCGTCCTCCATCAGTCCCGATTAGATATTTATTGTAGACTGATTCAACCCCTTCCTGGCCAACTGTTTTTGCTGACTGCAGTTTCTTAATCGGTAGCTTCTTTAACTGGGCTTTTGTAATCTGGCTCACGTAGCCACATACGTGAGACGCTGTTTTCTGGAGGGCATAGTACCGTTTTGGAATAACACTGATTGAGATACCGGGGAACTCTTCCTGATAGGTTCCAATCAGCGCTATCTGGCGAAATGTCAAATCATCATAAAGATGTATCGGGTGAAATTGAGCAGCCCGTTTATTATGTGCCAATGCCCTTTTCAGTTGCTGAAGGGGTATTTTCAGCGTCTCCGAAAGCTTCTTCAATACCGTTTCAATATCATCTGTGTCCTCGCGAATGAGTGTCAGTGTGTAAGAGGGAATATTTTTCGCGAGAATCACAGAGCGCCGGTCGTAAATAATACCACGTGGCGCTGCTTCAGAGAGCAGTCTGACTCGGTTACCCTTGGATAGTTCACTATAGGGTTTTCCGTTTTGAATCTGTAAGTTCCAAAGGCGCCAGATAATGCCGGCGAAAGGAACCCCAATTATCGACCGGATGATAAGGTCACGTCGGCTAAATAATTGTAATTCTTCAATTGTCAGTGGTTCTTCTTTCAAAATAGTCTCTCTGCCAATCGAATTCTATAACGGGACTCCAGGTAAACCATCAATTTATAGGTGGGAAAACAAAGGATCACGGTCGGCAGGACTTCATGGGAAATTATCCTCATCAGCCAGTAAAAGGTCATTTGACCACTTGAATCAAACAGCTTTAGTATAAAAAATGCCAGGAAATTGTTCAATAAAGTCGCAACTGCTACGAGCACTGATGCGACAAAAATTGATCCCTGAAATATTCTGACCGCGTACCAGCGTGTAAAAAATGAGATCAACAGGAACGAAAACCCGTAAATTCCGTATGGGATTGTTGAAAAACAGTCCGCTGTCAGTCCCAGAAAGGCTGCTATGAAATGGGTTTCAAATCCCCTCCATCGCAGGCAGAATATACAAGCAAACAGAAATAATAAATTTGGATTGAACCAGGATATGGAAGTAAACAAAGATGTCTCTCCGAATATCGCTGCAAGCCACAAAAAAATGAAAAGAAATAACACACCCATCGTCGTTACTTGATATCGGTGAAAAGGGGGCTGTGTATATTGTAAACACTTCTTAGTATCACTGCTACCTCTTCTATTTTATTTAACTCAACCGCTGGAGACAATATTACACTTTGAAACAGGCCAAACTCCTTTTTCTCGATTTGTTTGATTCGCCCCACTGGAATTCCTTTTGGAAAAATGCCGGCAAGTCCGGATGTGATTATGCGATCATTCTCGTATAACTCTAATCTTCTGGGTATTTTGCTGATAACCAGTTGATTATCTTTCACCTGCATCATTGCTTTTGTACGTGTTCGCTGAATCAGCACAGGAAATTGGGTTCTGGCATCAGTAATCAATTGGACAACAGATTGAATGGATGTGGCAGATTGAACCTTTCCGACAATACCGCGTGGTGTGACAACGCCAAAGTTGCGTCTGATACCCTCCTCAATACCTTTATTTATGACCAGGAGCTTTGAGAACGGCTTGTCTATTTCTACAATAACTTCAGCAAATACCTTCTCGTTGGGATCTTTTTTCTTGAATTCCAGTAGCGCCAGGAGCCTTTGATAGGCGATTCGGATTTCTCGATTTTCCGCATTTTTCTCCTCCAGCTGCTTGACTTTAAACCGTAACTCATTGTTTTTCTCAGCTATACCAACCAGCCAGATGTAGTGATCCCTGAATGTTATGATCTGAGTTTCGATGTAATGAAAGGAGCTCTGAAATGGGTAGGCTACGTTTTGGACGAATCTGGAAAACCAGTTATCTGACCTGGTTTTTTCTGTCTGAGAGATAAGGATAATAAGAAAAAATACGAGTAGAAAGATGACAGAAATACGGCGCCTGTTTTTTTGAAGGAAATCCAGCATTAAAATTTCTGTTGATCTCTAGTCGTTTGTTGAAGCTGTCTGACAAAAAATTGGGTGCCGTTGGCAAAGGGGGACACATAACCCCCCTAACCTCTTACAGAATCGCAACACTTTTGAGCAATCCAATGTTATCGAGCATCGCCCCAACTCCAAGTGCGACACAGGATAGCGGATCTTCGGCGTAGATAATTGGCAGTCCCGTTCGTTCGCGCAGCAGAATATCCATCCCTTTCAGCAGGGATCCGCCTCCAGCCAGAACAATGCCCTTGTCAACAATATCAGCAGCAAGCTCAGGCGGAGTGTCTTCAAGTGCATTCTTAGTTACCAGGACTACCTGATCACAAACATCTGACAACGACTCCCGGATCTCATCATTACTTAATATCAGTGTTTTAGGAATACCCGTCAGCAGGTCTCTTCCCTTAACATCCATTGTCAGGTTTTCTTCCGATGGATAGGCCGATCCGATCGTTATTTTAATCTGCTCTGCGGTACGTTCCCCAATCAACAGGTTATAGCGTTTTTTAATGTACTGGATGATGGTGTCATCCATAATATCACCACCGACGCGGGTTGAATTGCTATAAACCACACCTGCAAGCGAAATCACCGCTACTTCTGTTGTCCCGCCACCAATATCAATAATCATGTTCCCGTTTGCTTCGGTAATTGGCAGGCCTGCACCAATTGCCGCGGCCATTGGTTCCTCAACGAGATAAACCTCCCGTGCACCAGCTGATTCAGCAGACTCCTTTACAGCCCGCTTCTCAACCTGAGTGATTCCGGATGGAACACCGACGATGACCCGTGGCCTGAACTTAATCAATGAACTGCTCTTCTGCACCTTTTTGATAAAGTGACGAATCATCTCTGCTGTCACGTCAAAGTTGGCAATCACACCATCTTTCATCGGCCTGATGGCCTGTATGGTACCAGGCGTTCTCCCAAGCATTGATTTCGCTTCGGCTCCAACTGCCAATACTTTTGTTTCCCCTCTTGGGTCGCTTTGTACGGCAACAACTGAAGGTTCTCGGATGACGATTCCCTTACCGGATAAGAAAACCAGCGTGTTCGCCGTACCAAGATCAATGGCGATGTCGTTTGAAAAAACTCTCGTTATTCTCTCAAGCATTTTTTGAATAGTGATTATGATTTTTAACTTTTTCAGGGAAATTAAAATTGATTGTCAATGCAAACTGGCACGTCTATCCCTGGACAGTATGTCGGGTGTATCTCCTTTGTTTAGACGATTTGCGGACTTTCGGTCGTATTGCAGTATCTGTCATCAACGGTAGCAATTAGACCCAAACAACCGTAAACGAACCGCTCTATAAGAAAGGAAGCCCTCGCAAACAAAAACAATTTATACCTTAAACCATAAATCAAATCAATCGAACATGTAAAAAAAATAGATGCCTGATCATTGGAACCGAGATATTTCGCGAAATACACTTAGTTAATGTTCAATTTTCAGGAACTATGTGCCGCTAGCTGATTTCCAGCTGTTTTACTTATGAACTTAACAGTTTAGAGTTCTCGGCTTTATTATTGAAATATTTAACTATTCCAACTCAAAGTAATCTAGCTAGATAGAATATGCTCATGACGTACGTGA